>Ga0315284_10013563_pt1 | contig 11609 bp, 9 predicted proteins | sample YL17G09_16_MG_FD_203696 | JGI IMG/M metagenome (GOLD analysis project Ga0315284, IMG submission 203696) | Sediment microbial communities from Yellowstone Lake, YNP, Wyoming, USA - YL17G09_16 | ecosystem: Environmental > Aquatic > Freshwater > Lake > Sediment | place: USA: Wyoming | collected... | reverse complement strand
CCGGTCAAGTATCTAGCCGCACCTGAAAATCGTGACCTCGGTGTTGTCAAACGCTTACGCAAGAAACCTGGCCCAGTGCTTGCCCAACCCTTGACAGGCCAGACAGGAGCTTAAGTTGTGACAGATGCCCCCTCGATGAACACGTGCTGCGTCTCGTCAAAGTCCACCGACTCCTCGCGGGAGGGCACGAGGGTGGCGCGGGTGGGCATCTGCAACAGCCGGATGGCGTCCCGCTTGCCCGCCCAGGTGAACGTGTAGCGCTCGGGGCGCTCGTCCACCAGGTCGCCCAGCGTCGCACGCAGCCGCTCGAAATCCACCCGCCCCTCGCTGAACGCTTCAGGGAACAACTCGCGCAGCCGGGCGCGCTGCTCTGCGGCGATGTCGGGAGTTTCCGTTCGCACGGGTTCACCACGCTTGTTGGTCGCCATCATCAGAAACGCTCCTCTTGCTGCTGCGGGCCCTGCAAGTAACCGGGGGTCTCATCGTGGCCCTCCTGGTTATGATTGTAGCACATTGGCGTTGGGGCATCTAGATATGCAGTGACTCAATCAAACCGTCTGAGCCACTTCCAACGGCGGACTCGTCAGTGCGAACCTGCACTCGGCTTGCAGGCAACACTTCTTGCAGAGAGGCCGACGCGGTCTACATATCAAACGTGTAAAGTCCAGAAGAATCTCTGGGGCAGGACCACCTCTGTCCTTTGAGAGTAAAGGGAGTAGAGCTCTAAGACGCATGGAACCTTTCGTTTCGTGTTCCATCTCAAAACCGGTTAGCCGGGATAGGAAACGCAGCACATTAACATCTGCGGGGACTAACGGCCGACCAAAGGCAAACGCGGCAATCGCCGCTGCAGTATAAAGGCCGATACCAGGGATGCGAATAAGCCGATCCGGATCGGACGGGATTTCACCTTCAAACTCATCGAGAACAAACCTCGCTGCTCTCAGCAGAAGTGGTACCCGCTTACGAAGCCCCAGAGGCGCAAGGGCCTTCTCTATGCCCTGCTGCGAAGCCGTGGCCAGGTCTTTTACTGATGGAAATCGCCGATATATTTCTTCAAAATGCAATGCGACGATGTCTGCACGCGTCCGAATCAACAGAATCTCGGCCAAGAACATGCGATATGGAGTTCGGTCTTGCCGCCAGGGCAGGTGTTTGCTCTCAAAGGGGGGTAGAGTCGCGAGGCGCTTCGCGGCTTCTTGAATAGGTCTTTCTATCACCGATATGTGCGACTTGACATGCTCACCTACCTGCCTGACGACCTCAGGAGGGAAGGCTTCCCCCATCATAGAGGCAACAGCCTCCCGACCGAATTCTTCCAGTGGGAACTTGTAACCAGGTGGAAAAGTCTGTAGAAGAGACACCTCACGCAATGAGATTTCGCGATCTTGCTCCGGGTGCAGGTAACGCCCTTTGGAGGGGTTAGTGCTGTATCTTGTTATCGTAGGCGACGGTTTGTTCCAGGCCATTCGACCATAGACATCCCTATAGCCGCCGAAGTCCCGGTGGCAAGGTAATTGAGCATCCCGTCCCAAGTCCATGCGACTCCCGCCGTCTTTTGGGATTTTCCTGATTCTCTCCATAACCGCCGGAGAATGACTGGCAAGTGAATTGTGTATAGGGTCTTCGCTTTCCCCAGGTTTTGGCAGGGATCTAATTGCCCATTCAACATCCCGTTCCGGCCCTTTTGCTTCGGGCAAATCAAGGTTGCCAAGTCTGGAACCGACCAGAATCAGCCGGCGTCGCCTCTGAGGAATTCCGTACTTTGCCAGGTTCAAAGTGTCATAGTCCAGTAAGAACCCTTTTCGTTCCAGCCGCTTCACCAGATCATCGAAACGCCAATCGTGAAGCAAACCCGGTACATTTTCAAAAAGTACCGTCTTAGGCAAGAGTCCTTCGGCCAGTCGGACGAAATCCAGTACCAGATCGTTCCGATCATCCTCGACGGCTTCCTTGCGGTTCCTGGTACGCATCCTTGAAAAACCTTGACAGGGCGGGCAACCGGCCAACAGATCTAGTTCTCCTACCGCCAACTCAAGAGTCTCCATAATCCGGACAGCCGTCAGTTGCCGAATGTCCCCAAACACGTAGATTCCCGGATGATTCATCTTGTAGGCGGTCACTGATGCCTTGTCGATCTCGACCCCGGCGAGCACCAGAAAACCAGCTGCCTTCAATCCGGTGGTCAAGCCACCACACCCGCTGAAAACGTCTATCGCTGTCGGTTTCATCTTCGATCTATGCATTCATGACTGTTTTCCAGGCGTGTTCTCTCATCTTTGGGATAATCAGGAACCCCGGCTGCAAACAGCGTTGCCGATAGCTTTTCCAAAACGCCTGCCAGAAACGGCTCCGATACGGCACATAGCCGCTTCATTCTCATTCCTAAGTCAGCTAAGTCGGTATAGGTGAGAGGGGACTCGTTTGCTTTGCCCTCTTTCTTCGCTAGGTTGATAGATAGGAATTCATAAGCGAACAATGCATAGTCAGCGCAATTGTCGCCAGTTAACGCTACCGACGGCATAACCATTGGATGAGTAGCAGTAATCGATCCAGAAAGTTGGAATCTGCCACCCTGATAGAGTCTCATTCTCTCTGTACCGGCTTCCGAGTCTATAGCGTACATTCTTGCCAGCGTAAGGCAGCCCCGGGTTTTCTTCCAGAAGCGTTCAAGGTCACAAGGTGGTGTAACAACGAAATGAAGTTCGCTCGGTGGATCGTCTAGTTCGTCCGTCTGTTGCCATAGAACAATATCCCCCGTTCGTACCAGGTCATCTCCCGGTCGGTGATATAACCGGAATGCAAAGAACTCCTGCACGGTTTTGTCTGGCTCTTGATATTCGCTCCCACCACTTGAATCCAACGCCTCCCAAGTAGACCTGACTTCTTTCATAAGACTATCATCGCGTTGGATGTGTCTGCGTACATTAGCCGCCAGCAGGTCAACGACTTCTCGAACACACCGGGACACTTCGTTTTCAGGGATTCCTTTTGCTTTAGCCCAATCTTCGACGACCCGGGCTACGTCCGGTGAGCTTTCCAGCGCCTCACTCATCTTCACCGACAGCAATCCTACTAGTTCCGACTCTTTTGGCACATCCTTACCCGCCAGCATATCAATCGCTCTGTTTAGAGGCAAATCATCAATCCTTACCAGCACCTCTTCTATCGCTGCCAAAGACGAGCGGCGAGTTCCGCCGGCCAGGCGAGTCGACAGACTCTTTTCCAGTTTGCTATCCAAAGCCTGAACTAACTGCCGTGCATGGGTCTCAACTTTTCGACGGGGCTGCTCCAATCGCGCCCCATGCCTTTTGCGCAGGGGATTCAGAGCCTCGGCGATTTCCTGTGTATCTAGCGTTGTATAGACTTGTATGAGAGATAGACACTGTCTCAACATACGCTCAAGTAAGTTCTGGACGTCTACTCGCGAGACGCCGAGATACTGCCAGTCAAAGATCACGACATCCGGTATTGGTGCACCCTTCTCCAGGTGCAGAATAGCCGGACCGGGGTACGTGAATGCCGTCACACATCCGGCCTCGTCGACCAACTCTTTGCACAATTCCTGTAATTCTTGGTCGCGCCAGGAAGCAAGACGCAACAGGGCACGTAGCGTTCCGCGATCAATGGGCCGATCACCGGTAACCATGCTTTCATCTCTAGGCTCCAGTAGGCCTATTGGAATATCATCGTCGATGATCCAAACGTCTCGATCCGACAATGATACCCGATTCTCAATTGCATCGGTTTCCGACATTATTCTCCCTCTCCGGCAGGTTCAGGAAATGTGAGCGTGAAATGCGCTCCGGGGAACCCCGGCAGCCTTTCAGGTTCCGAGGACTCGCGGATTCTCCCTCCCATCTGTTGCATATAGTAACGGCAGATGTATAGGCCAAGACCGGATGGGGGATTCTTTAGGCTGTAGAACAACTCAAATAGATGTGGTCGGATTTTCTCTGCTATTCCCGGCCCGCTGTCCGCAATTACTACCCGGCGTTCGTCGGGCTCGATTTGCGCGATGATTCTTCGGTTGCTGGCATCGGCTCCCCTCAGCCAATAGGTTGCATTGTCAAACAAGTTGGCAAACACCTGAGAACAAGCAGCGAAACGGCCGAACATCTCGAAGTCGGCTTCTTTGGGCAATAGAACGAAGCTAATATTCAGATCCTCCCAACTCAGTCGGAAGGCACCCATGGCCGTCAAGATGCTATCGCGAATTCCGAATTCCCTCTTCTGCTCCAACCTGGTCGCACGCAACGGCACCAGACGTTTCAGTTCATTCAACAGCGCACCGGAGATATGAAAAAGCTCTTGACTCTGTTCGTAGGCAGCATGCAACACCCCGATCCCTTTGGATAAACGGTCCAGGCCAAAATACAGGTTGGAGGTGGTCTTCTCAATCTCATGCACGGCAACGGAGATGGCGATACCGTATCCTGCTGTCTCCAGCAGAGCATCTAACTGATCGGCAAGTGTTCTTACCTCCTTTCTAAGTTCCTTTGGGGCCTCGGCGGCCAACTTCAAGGCCCGTTTTGGATCATCTTCCGTACCTGTAATCTCGAGAAGACCCATTTCGTCGGTTTCGAAATCGTAGCCGGAGATCAGCTTTTCGAATACTTGTGAGACCACACGGGTTCGCCTACTCAACTCGCCCATAGACACGCGATCACTGGTCATTAGTTTACTATACCGATCTCGGGTTTCCTGAACACGGAACTCGAGATGGGGAACCAAGATCGCACGAACTAGTTCCGTGAGATCGCGGAAAGCGCGGGTGTCCAGAATCCATTCACGACTGGTGCGCTCCACCAGTTTCAACGTGTGTTCCTGGACTAAATCGACGCTGCCTATCATCTGATAGTACGAGATTTTCTCTCCCTTCTTTATGTGACGTGTCGTCAACCGTAACCAATCGTTTCTGGATGCCAGTTGGGTAGGCAGGAGGCTCAACCCATCGCGGTATACACCGATTCCGCCGAACTCGTCAAGATGTTTGTTAAGCTGTCGCTGGTCGGGCCCGGGAGCCCAGCCTCGCCTGTACCAGTACTTGACTTCCACAGTAAACGGGCCACATTCCGGGCGACGCAAATGGGTGTCCTTCGGGCCGACCTGCCAATACTTGGGGTCATCCTTGGGAGACGCGGTCCTCAGATCGATGGTTTCAACCCATTTCTGGGCGGGAAGAGGCTTGGCAAGAAAAGGGGGAGGATTCAGACAAATCTCTATCTTGGCTCTTCCTTCTTCATCAACTATGGCAATGCATTCAAAATGGGGCGGGACTGCGGCCGTCGGCGGCTCGAACTCCTTTTCCGAAAGCTGGGGGCAATAGAAGGCCACTTTGAAAGCCGACAGAACATCTTTTTTGTCAGGACGACGAAGCAGAGTGATCGCCTTCCCGATCTCGGTCAGCGTCTGTTGTGTCCATTTGTATTCGGGCCGTTCCCCATAGATTCGAATCATTGTACCGGAGTTGGTAGGACCGTAATCCCGCTGCGGCTCTCGACGAACGAGTTCGATAGGCACATCCTGAAGATTATGAGGCTTGTCATCAGGGGGAACGAATCTGTTCCAATCGATTTCCAGCACCCATTCATACGGTTCATCCCTTACTTTGGTCTGCAAGATCAAGTATTGTCCAAGACGGTGAGCGGCAAATCGTCCAACCCCCTTTTCTCCGATGGGAAGACGCCCCCCATATTGACTTTTCAGTGTTGCAACCAAACGTTCGTACTCGTCAAGAGTCCCTCCTTCTGCGGCTTTCTCCCACTCAAGTTTCAGCCGTTCCTTGACCGAGGTCTTGATGCGTGTAGCCGGCCGCAGCCATCCATCCTCGATCGTAGTCTTGTCCATACCCGACCCGTTGTCGATGATTGTGATCACCGGGCCGGGCAATTCGGCCACTTCTGGATCTGACGGTGCTGCCTCACCCAGTCCCGGCACTTTCTCGATCCAAACATCACATTGAGTAGCCCCGGCATCATACGCATTCTTGATCAGTTCGAGAATGCCGACCCTCTCCGAGGCAATGAGCTGCTCGCCTAGAACCTGGATCAGATGAACATCGGCTACAAATCTGGCTTCAAAGCTCTTTTCAAGTTCTTGGGCTGAACCACTGGTTTTTTTTGCCATTTGTCGTTCCCCTAGGTCGTAGTAGCAAGCGGATTGCGTCGTCAAGAGTAGGCATTCGGTCATCCTTTACGAGCATACGAGTATGGAAAACAACGCCCGCCGCACCGTTCGGCTGTGCTCACGGCAAAACCTTGACGGTGGGCGGGCGTGATGCTATGATATATTCGTCGGGGCGGCCCCCACCGCCTTGGCCTTCGCCTCGGGCTCGCGCAAAGCGCCGAGGCTTCTATCATTGTAGCACACGTGGGCGGATGACACAAACCACCCGCTACCCGGCACAGCCGATTGCCTCCACGCGCTCGAATCCGTTAATCCTGCCCATCCGTGTTCTCACCCCCTGCCACGACACCCCGACCACCCCGCACACAGACCCTTATGTCGTACGTCGTCTGGCAATACAAACACGACTGATCTTGCGCAAATAGCACTGGTGTGCTAAAATCGGATTATGTCTGATCTTAACGGCCAGGACATGTTGCACAATACAGCCACTACCAGCTTAATCGTTCCGCCCTCCATAGCAAGGAAATCCCACCATGCAGGAAAAATTCTTCGGCCTGCGCACTAGCGCCAACTCCTTCGCTCAGACGCTGCACGACCTCACCCAGCTCGTGCACCTGCGCAGGTTTCCCTTCGAGTCTCCCACAGGTCGCCGGGGTTACTTCTTCCTCCGGCCCATCCGTCTGCCTGCTGGTTCCATCGGCCGGCGTCAGGTTACCCTGTATATGCGCTGCTCCTACACGCTCGACGGTGAGCCGACCTCCCCTGAATATCCCGAGTTCTGGGCCATCAGGTTCAGGATCGTGTCTCTCGCCGCCGACTACATAAACGTCACTGCCGAGTGCGCTCACGAGCCGGTCGTGGGCTATTTCCACGACTTGTTGAACAAGACCAACTGCCCCTTTCGAGACTTGCCCAAAGCACGAGGAGCAACAAGCACCGGATGGCCTGACGTGATACAGATCACCCGTGCCGAACTGGAACAAACCACCGCTCCCCTGCCGTTTGAGCCTCAGGACATCTATCGCCACCTGTGCGCCCTGTGCGACCACGACGCCTGCTTCCTCGTCGGCAAACCTGAGACTGACGGCCATCTGGAAAGATTGGCCGTCCTGGACGCCGACGCCGTCCGCCTGGCCTACACCGCCCCCCAGGCCACCATCGGCACTGTGCACCTGCTATCACTGGGTAGCGGCACGATCATCCAGTTCACTCCACACGACGCCCCCTTCTACCAGGAAACCCCGGCGAGGAGCTGGGCCCGTTTCTGTCGTTTTATCTACTGTGTCAGAACGCACTTTGGGGAATTGGCCCGTCATCAGGTACACACGCGGTTACCGCCCGTCAAAAGCGCCTCTGGCGTCCTGGCTTCCGTGGCCGATAACACGTTAGACCCTCTTGATCGCAAAATCATCGAGGTCGTGTACTGTATAGAAGATGAGGGACTAACAGCAACCGACGAGCTTGTAGCAGGGCGGTTGCCGCCAAACCCCCGTACTGGCGAATCCTATCATCGCGTCACAATCAACAGGCGCAGAAACAAAATTCGAGACAAGGAGCACCAAGTGTAGCGCAACTGTAGCGTGTGATGTTACCACAACGCTACACTTCTTGTGCTAGAGTAGGGCCGATGATAAACATCGGCCCTTTTGTTTCAGGTCAGGGGGCAGTAACGAGGTGGCAATGGTTTCCGGCTTCGACCAGCGCTGAACCCAGCAGCCCACAGAGCAGTGCCCCATCAATGAGCCTAAGCCGGATTGATCCGGCGCTGCTCCGTAGCACGGGCACTTTATGCCCGTGCGGTTCTCTATGCCCGTGCGGTTCTTCGACCAGCGCTGAATCCAGCCGTCTACACAGCAGTGCCCCATCAATGAGCCTAAGCCGGATTGATCCGGCGCTGCTCCGTAGCACGGGCACTTTATGCCCGTGCGGTTCTCTATGCCCGTGCGGTTCTCTATGCCCGTGCGGTTCTCTATGCCCGTGCGGTTCTTCGACCAGCGCTGAATCCAGCCGCCTACACAGCAGTGCCCCATCAACGGCCCTAAGCCGGATTGATCCGGCGCTGCTCTGTAGCACGGGCACTTTATGCCCGTGCGCTTCTCACCATTCCGAGCACCTGACCCGCCAGCAACACCATTCCAAGGTAGAGACCGGTGGACGACCCGCAAAATGACATACCTGCTGGAGTCAGCGATACGCTGCCCTCTGCACAAACAACGGCGACAGCCAATGACACCAGGCTCTTTCCAGGGTTTGAGAGGCCCGAAAACAAATGGACCAAGCTCCCCCACACCCTCATCGAAAGGCTACCCTTGGTCGAGACAGTGGGCGAGCTAAAGGTCATTTTGTACGTGCTGCGCCACACCTGGGGCTTCCAGGAATTCGATCTCCCCAAGCGCATCACCCTCGACGAATTCCAACACGGTCGTAAACGTGCGGATGGGAGCCGCATAGACGGTGGTACCGGCGTGTCACGCTGTGCCCTCAATGACGGAATAAGACGCGCCGTTGCCCACGGTTTCCTGGTACAGGAGCTAGAACCTCACAGAGACAGGGGCAGGCAGTCCCACGTCTACTGCCTGAGAATGTCGAACACTGGCCTCAGGGTGTCCGATTCCGATACCCTGAGTGCCGCAGACAAGCACCCTGACGATCAGCCTTTGACCCCCACGGTGCCAGAGTCTGATACCCGATCAGAGAAAGAGACTATGGAAAGAAACCAACACAGACAGGGCACTGAGGCTCCCGTCATCTGCTCCATCCACAACGTCCCGATGAAACTCAGGATCGGCGGCAGCGACCAATGGTACAGCCACCGGCTACCCAATGGCGACTGGTGCAAAGGCCGTCCAGGTGACGTGCTAGACAGGCACAGTACCAAGAGTGCAGCCAGGACCTGCCGGCGTTGCAAGTACCCCGTTCACGAGAGAGATATCTGTCCACACGGTGGATGCCGCCACTGTTGCCGCATATGCTATGAGCCGGACGAGGAGAAGATATCATGAGCGATTCTCACCATTCCGCAGTGCCAAACTCCAATAATCCAGCCCGGATGGACTCCCCAACATCATTCCACATTCCGCAATCCGCACTCCCCACTCCGCAATCCGCACTCCCCATTCCGCAATCCGCACTCCCCATTCCGCATTCCACCGTCGAACTCCTCGACGCCCCTCCCCCCGTCATGCGCCGCCCCCTCGCCCTCATCGCCGGCCACGCCTACGCCGCCGCCTGGCTCTACACCCGCACCACTACCACCCACCGCCGCGACAAAGATGGTGCCCTCGTCACCTGCGATCCCCCCCTCGTCGAAACCGGCCTCCGCCTCCACGTCCTCCGCGACGACGGCGCCCTCTTCGGCCCCGCCGGCGACCAGCCCCTCGATGCCCTCGGCCTCGACGTCACCCTGCCCGAAATGCCGCCCCCCTCCCGCACCTGGTCCGCCCACGGCCTCCAGGCCTACCGCGCCGGCCACAGGCCTGATCCCCTCGACGTCCTCAACCGTATCGCCGGCGTCGTCACCCGCTTCTTGGACTTTGACCGCTCCCTCGCCGACCAGCGTACAATGGCCGAACTCGTCGCCTGCTTTATCCTGACCACCTGGCTCCTCGACGCCTTCCACGTCGTCGGCTACCTCTGGCCCAGCGGCGAGCGCGGCTCCGGCAAGACCGTCCTCCTCCACACCGTCGCCGAGATGGCCTACCTGGGCCACGTCATCCTCGCCGGTGGCACCTACGCCAGCCTGCGCGACCTGGCCGAATACGGCGCCACCCTCGCCTTCGACGATGCCGAAAACATATCCGACCCGCGCAAGACCGATCCCGACAAGCGCGCCCTCCTCCTCGCCGGCAACCGCCGTGGCTCCACCGTTACCATGAAGGAACTCGGCCCCGACCGGCTCTGGCGCACCCGTCACGTCAACGCCTTCTGCCCCCGCCTCTTCTCCGCCATCCACCTTCCCGACAATGTCCTCGCCAGCCGCTCCATCGTCATCCCCCTCATCCGCACCGCCGATCGCCAGCGCACCGACGCCGACCCCCTCGACTACGCAGCCTGGCCCCACGACCGCCGCCAGTTGCTGGACGACCTGTGGGCGCTCGCCCTGGCCCACCTGCCCACCCTCCACGACTACGAGCGCGCCGTCAACGACAAAGCGCGCCTGGCCGGGCGCACTCTCGAGCCCTGGCGCGCCATCCTCGCCGTCGCCCTCTGGCTGGACCATCACGACACCCACGGCGTTCTGAGACGGGCTACTCCGCATGTGCGTGACGATGGGCAGCCGGAGACTTGCGAAACAGGCCTGTGGGAACGCCTCGAAACCCTATCCGTCCACTACCAGCGCGAAAGATCCGACCTCGAATCCGGCGACCTCACCGTCCTCGTCATCCAGGCCCTCTGCTACTGTGCCATTAGTGCCGCTTGTGCCACTAGTGCCACTAGCCCAGACACCCCCTCCGAGTTCGTATTCACCACCGATCAGATCGTCTTCTTCGCCCACGCCATCGCCAAACGGGACGACCGTGACCCGGCCGGTATCTCCCATTGGCACGTCGGCCGCCTGCTCGGCCAACTGCGCCTCCAGAGAGCGCCCCGCCCCGGCGGCAAGGGGGGCCGCCGCTGGCGCGTGACCCGCGCCGACCTCCAGCGCTGGACTGCCGCCTACGGCCTACCCCTGCCACCCTCTCTCGCCCCGCACGGTTCCGGCGCGAGCCTGTCTCATTCCGCAGGTTGACCCGCAGGTGCAGAACTACGTGTCAATCTGCTCCAGAAACTCCGCGAGACGGCTCGTTCCGTTCAATCCGTTCCAGACACTCCGCGAGACGGCCCATTCCACTCAATCCGTTCCAGACACTCCGCGAGACGGCCCATTCCACTCAATCCGTTCCAGCAACCCCACGAGAAGGCTCATTCCGTTCAATCCGTTCAATCCGTTCCAGACACTCCGCGAGACGGCCCATTCCGCTCAATCCGTTCCAGCAACCCCACGAGAAGGCTCATTCCGTTCAATCCGTTCAATCCGTTCCCCGAATCCGTTGACAGCAGGCGTTGGGCCCTCGCGCAGGCCGGTCACCTTGTAGACAGTGACGGGCTGCGCTTTGCCCTTCACGGTCACCGGCGGCAGTTCCTCGACCACTACCACGTCCTCGACCGCCTCGTAGGTGGCCCGGCTGACGAGGATGGTGCCCGGGGGGGCGACGCCCTCGAGCCGGGCGGCCAGGTTCACCGTGTCGCCGATGGCGGTATAGTCCAACCGGCGCTGTGAGCCGATGTGGCCCACCACGGCCAGGCCGGTGGCGATGCCGATGCCGTAGGCGACCGTCCATTGCACGTCGCCGCGCTGGCGGCTGACCTCGGCGGCGGCCTGCTGCATCCCCAGGGCCGCCCGCACGGCGCGCTCGGCGTGGTCGGGCTGCTCGAGCGGCGCGCCAAAGATGACCATCATGCCGTCACCGGTGTACTTGTCGAGCGTGCCGCGCTGC
>Ga0315284_10013562_pt1 | contig 11609 bp, 6 predicted proteins | sample YL17G09_16_MG_FD_203696 | JGI IMG/M metagenome (GOLD analysis project Ga0315284, IMG submission 203696) | Sediment microbial communities from Yellowstone Lake, YNP, Wyoming, USA - YL17G09_16 | ecosystem: Environmental > Aquatic > Freshwater > Lake > Sediment | place: USA: Wyoming | collected... | reverse complement strand
TGTGGAAGAGTACCGCATGATTGCCAAAAACGGCAGTGTCGTCTGGTTTCGGGATGAAGCTGTTATTGTTAAAGACGAGAAAAACCAACCTTTGTTCCTCCAGGGTGTTATGTATGATATCACCCGGCACAGACAGGCGGATGAGGAAATCAGAAAGTTCAAAACTATTTCCGACAAAGCGGGCTACGGTGTTGCCATTGTTGACCTTCAAGGCAATATTGCCTATATAAACGATTCTTTTGCACAGATGCACCAGTACAGCACAGAAGAACTCATCGGTAAAAATCTTTCCATTTTTCACACCGAAGATCAGATGGAACGTGTGAACCAATTTAACGATCAGCTTAAACAACAAGGCAGTTATGTAGCCGAGGAGGTATGGCATAAAAAAAGAGACAACACTGTTTTTCCCACACTGATGAGCGCCACACTGATAAGGGATGAAGGTGGAGAACCTTTATTTATGGCCGCCACAGCTATTGATATGACAAAGCACAAGAAGGCAGAAGAGTTACTCCGCTACAGTGAGGAGCGATACCGTTCTGTAGTTGAGGACTCGCCCGTTTTGTTGTGCAGCTTTCTTCCCGATGGTGAGATTGTTTTTGTCAATACCGCGTACTGCGAGTACTTTGGCAAGACCAGCGAAGAGTTAATCGGCAGTAACTTTAAGTATCTTATTCCTGAAGGAGACAGGCAGGGAGTTCTGGATAATATTGTGTCACTGACCGTTGATTCGCCAACCATAACCAACGAACACAAAGTATATACTCCGGATGGCCGGATTAGATGGCAACGATGGACAAATCGGGCACTTTTTGACGAACGTGGCCGTGCAGTTTCTTTCCAGGCCTTTGGTGAGGATATCACCGAGCAAAGGAGCATGGAAAAAGCACTCGCCGAGAGCGAGGAAAAGTACAGAACGCTGGTCGAATGTGCGGGAGACCCCATTTCCACCATAGACGAGAGAGGCGTCTTTTTGTTCGCAAATAAACAGGCGGAGAAGGATTTTACAGATATGCCCGACGGCTTGGTGGGAAAAACATTGTGGGACCTTTTTCCGAAGGAAATAGCGGACAGAGAAGCAGCGAATGTACGAAAGGTCATCGAGACAGGACAAAGAATAAATACGGTCTCGTTGAGCGAAATACAGGGCCGGCCCTGCTGGTACAATGTTACCATCGAGCCGTTAAGAGATGATCGTGGAAGCGTGACCGCCGCGATGGTCATCGTAAGAAATATAGATGATATGATGCGTGCGGAAGAGCAAATACAAAAATTAAGTTCGGCGGTCGAGTCATCGATAAACGGCATTGTTATCGGTGACGTAGAAGGGAATTTGACATTTGTAAATAATTCTTTCCTCAAAATGTGGGGTTACGAAAATCAGAGCGAGGTTTTGGGAAGAAATGCCGCTGAGTTCTGGAAATTGAACGACAAAGCAGCAGAGATAGAGAATGCACTGCAAAGCGGAGAAGGCTGGATAGGTGAGCTGACTGCCGTGAGAAAGGATGGATCATTGTTCGATATTCAGGTTTGTCAGACTTCAATTAGAGGCGAAAATGGCACGATAACGTCATTGATGGCTTCATTCGTTGATATTACCGAATCGAAGCGAAGGGAAAAGGAGTTCAGTAAATACCGCGGACAAATGGCCAGGGCCGAACAGCTCGCCTCACTGGGAACATTAAGTGCGACCGTCGCTCATCAGCTCACGCAGCCTCTGACCGTGATTCGCCTGTCAATGGATAATGCGCTCGATGAGCTGGAAGCAACATCGTCTTCAGAGACTGTCATAAGAAGACTCAAGGAAAGTGTGACTCAGGTATCGAATATCACTTCAATTATCGGGAATTTCCGTAATTTTGCGAGAAAATCTTCCGGAAAGACCGTCACTGAAGTTAATTTGAAGGCGGTCGCAGTCAGAATCGCCATGTTGCTGAGTGAAAGTGCACGCTCGGCAAATATTGTGCTTCGGGTCAGAGATATGGACGAGCTTCCCTGTCCCTGGATGAATGAAACCGACCTGGAGCAATTGTTTTTTGCCCTTATTGAAAATTCCATACAGGCGGCCGACGGCGAAAAAACCCGGCAGCTTGTGATAAGCGGAGTCCTGAAAGAAAAGCATATTGAGCTGCGTCTCTCTGACGATTGCGGCGGCATAGCGCCGGAAAATCTTGATAAGATTTTTGAGCCGTTCTTCACAACCAAGCCCCGGGGGCAGGGAACGGGCCTGGGGCTCTCCATCGTGCAGGATGTCGTCTCTCGTATAGGCGGCCACGTGCGCACCGAAAGCGAATTTGGCAAAGGGACAACTTTTATCATCAATATACCTATCGAAAAAGACAAAATTTCTTAACCGGGCAAAATCTTAATATTGCCGGAAAAAATAAATTTTCATTTCTATGAGCCCGAAATCACTGATGGAAACCGCAGAATAACGCCCTAAAGCGTGATTATTCCCAAAACAGAGGCTTTCTTTTAAATAATTTAAAATTATTCAAAAATAACAGGTAATATTTTTAATTTTGAATCGCTATACCTATTATGAAGCAAGGATTCATATTAATTGACAATATAAAGAGAGGCGAGTCCAGAAAATTACGTATTTACCACAATAGATTTTAAAACCATTAATTCATAGTATAAGTTTTTTTATGAATTAGTACTTATTAGAGGAAACGAGATAGTGCCCTTAAGAGGCAAGCTCTCCCTATTGGGATAAAGGTATTATTGTTCCAAGCTGAGTATTTCGTCTTCATGAAAGAAGTAGCTAAGAGGTAACCAGGTAGCAATGGCAAATATCGTAGAACAACACATATTCTTCCTCGATGATGAGCCGACGATTCGCGAGGTAGTGAAGGAAACCCTGGAAAGTTCGGACTTTAATGTAAGCTGCTTTAGCAGTCCGATCGAATGCCTTGCACAATTGCGTTCTCAAAAATGCGATTTACTGATTACCGATCTGAAAATGCCTGAAAAGGACGGCATTGAATTACTGGTGGATATAAAGCACCTGGCTCCATGGGTCCCTGTTCTGATGATAACAGGGTACGGGGACATACCCACCGCCGTCAAAGCCATGAAGGCCGGGGCTGTGGATTTTATCGAAAAGCCACTGGACAAAAAGAATTTTGTACGGAAGATCAGATCAATACTTAAAAAGAACGCTTCCACCCACCCCGATTTGGGCGATTCTCTGACCCGAAATGAGACGAGAATCTTACAGCTTGTCCTCGATGGCATGAGCAACAAGCAAATAGCCAGTGTGCTCCACCGTTCTGCAAGAACCATTGAAGTGCATCGCGCTAACCTCATGCATAAACTTGGCGTCGAAAACTTAGTCGACCTTGTCAAGCGTGTCGCGTCGATGGAACTGGCTGGCCTGGAGGAAAAACAGGAGCCGGACGAGGATAAGCCTGAATCCGAAATTGATGAAGAAGTCACTCATCCTGAGCAGTCCTAATCCGCTCGACCACCATCAGGATCAAATTCGCCGAACGGGCCAGGGGATAATTGCAACACCAAATCCCCTCATGAAACGATCCATGAGAACCTGAGAGGCAGAATTTTTGCTATATAATGCACATAGCCTTTTTGATTAGTCGAAAAGACTACACTATTTCAACTGATCCGGCTGCAACTTTTTTCTTGATTTTGGTATAGGCTTTGAAGAAATTTTCTTCTTTCTAATTTTCAGCGCCTATATCACCAACAAGCCAATCAAGAATATTCTTAATTAACGTCTGGCGAACATTTTCATCGGTAATAATATATGGAGATATGCCGAGAAGGACCGTCCTGGCATTGTTCCTCGTGGACCTGATACCGAATATTGCATCATCAGCCGCAACAGGATATCTAAAGTTATTATATGCCCTGGATCCATCATTCTGGAAATGCATTATCGGCAGTACATTTTCAGTGTCGGTAATTCTGACCATATTCACATAATACTGAATCAGGCGGCCTTCGATATTTCCTCCCAGGCTGCCGGTAATCTCATCACCTTGCTGACCTGAAAGCCAGACAGTGTAATTCGGTCCTATCGCCTCTAAATTCCAGCCGATCCATTCCAGGCCGAAATAGCTCAGATTGTCGGGATTGACCAGGCTGCCGATAACACCGTCGCCGCATATGAAATGATTAACATCTTCGGAATTCTTTATAATATCAATTTCGTCGGTAGAAAGCCCGGCTGAGGGACCTTTGTTCCAAATAATAAGCTCGACGTTTGTTATTTCACCGGCTAAAGCCAGATAATCCGACGGATCAAGAGTTATAATATCGTTATGATCGGTACTATCGAGATACGGCCGCATCGAATAATCGGATCCCGTCTCAAGAAGCAGTTTTCCAATTCCTGTTGTAACCGCCGTGATCATTCTCGATCTTTTAATCGTCGGTGTCCCTTCCAGGTCGAAAACTACTTTGGCGTCCCCGAGCCCTAATGTTGTTCCGACTTTCAGGGTTAAGACAAATTCCGCCGTCGAATTTGCAGGAACAAGAATTTGGCCGGTCGTATCGTTAATGTCGGTCGTGGTAAGCTCCATATCCCCGCACTTGAATTCAGCCGACCAGTCGCCGGGAGTCCTGCCGGAAGTCGATACCGTCACCGTATACGTCTGATCTGCATCGGTACGATTCTCCAATGTATAAACATTGTTGAAATCAGACACCGGCGGCACAGCCTTGATCGTCGGAGCGTTCGAATCGATAATCCTGTTCAAAAGCGAGCCGTCTTCAATCGCAAGGGCGCTGTTTATAATTTCCTTGTTACCTTCGGCATCGGCCTGCAGCATTCCGACAAAAAACAGATCATCAATTTTCCATGCCTGGTCAATCTCCGATTCGAATTCGTATGTGTAGAATTCGCCCGCCTGAACCGTATCGGGAAGCTCGCCCGGAACACCCCAGGCGCCGCCGATCATTTTGCGAACGACTTTCATATGATGGTATCCGTATAATGTTGAAGGTTGATCAAAATAAGGATGGCCCTCAAAACCTGGACGGCCGGAAATATAATTTTTCTGGTCATAGCCGGAGCCTGTGCCAGTCACATCATCTTCAACTATATAGGCGTTGAACCTGAGAGGAAAATCCATCGATTCGGCTATATTTGCCATAACCTGTATTTTCACGATACGCGTGTCTTTATCCAACGTATAAAAACAATCAACTTCAGCCTTTGCTTTTTGTTGTATTTGAGATTCGCACGAACCCTTCCAGGCGCCCCGGTCCAAAAACACCGATCCCCCGAAATCCTTCCTGTTAACTGACCCTGTGGGGTAGCCGGTCAATCCCAACGCCCCGCCGATTATAGACTGCTCGGGAATTTCCATGGCGTCGCCGCCGTGGATTTTCACGCCGACGACCTGGTCACCGTACAACTCAAGAATCTCGTCCATCACAACGGTTCCGTCAACACACCAGCCACACCATGCTCCCGTGTGCTGTTCCAGCAGAACATTCTTTATTTGAGCGATTGTTTCAGTTGTCACTAAAGCTACAATAGCAATAGCTAACAAAAGGGTAGATACTTTTTTCATAACAAACCTCCTTCAAGCCTTTTAGGTGCGTTTTATAACAAACTCATTACAATCAATGAACCACAAAGCCAGGATGTTCTCTCTCGTCTGCTCATTGAACTTTAAACTATTGAGGCAACATTTTCAAGAAAAAAATCTTTTTTGTCACTTAGTACAGACTTTTTTCGAAAGTGACGCTAAATCAGGAGGATTTCTTACTCTTGTGAGGTGACACGGGTGATATGTCGACCAACCTCCTTTTTCTCTTTCGCAATGAGTTCTGCAAAATATCCGGGAAAACGCCGGGAATGAGGAGGCATCGTTTCAACCAAAACCGATGGTAGCTGAAAGTAAAAATCGGAAATTTGAAATATTTTTTTATTACCGGCTATACAAAGACTTACAGCAAAAATGCCGCCTACATTTTTGTAGATTTTCGCATCAAACGCGCAGGTTGCTCCAATTATGGGGGGCCGTCTTTCGGCTAAGCCAAAAGACGGAAACCCTAAATACGAATATCTAAATCCTAAACAATACCGAATAACCGAAATTCAAAATTCAAAACGGCAGGCACAAGGCTTGAGGCCAGGCTGTTTTGAACATTCGAAATTTGAATTTGTTTCGTATTTCGGATTTGGTGCTTAGAATTTCCCTCCGACCATTCGGAGGGGGAGGGTCTGGGACCATCGCGTTCGTTTCCATAATTTCGGTTTGGCTCAGGAAACTATCGGTTCTGATGCTGCTTTTGTATCGGCGGGCTCGCTACGGCTACGCTTTCAGGCGCATCCGCCTGGCGCAGCCAAGGTACGCCATCGTGGATCCCGAAGATTACGAACGTCTGAACAAATACGAATGGGAGGCAAGAAGAACGAGAAACAGCCCTTTTTACGCCGCAAGACAAGCCCTGCTCCCGACAGAAAGAAAGTTCACCCTTATATTCATGCACCGGGAAATCATCGAAGTCGATGATGGACTGCTCGTCGACCATATAAATCACAAAAGCATCGACAATCGAAAGGCAAACCTCCGGCCGGCAACGCCCACGCAGAGCAATCGCAACAGGAGGAAATTCTCCGGGTCGAGCAATTCGAAATACAAAGGAGTTTACTGGAAAAAACACATCAAAAAATGGGTGGCTCAGATAGGGGTTAACAGGAAGGTGATACATCTCGGCTGCTTTAAGAAGGAGATTGACGCCGCCAGGGCCTACGACCAGGCCGCAAAGATTTATCATGGAGAGTTTGCGGCATTGAACTTCCCGCCGTAAGCTGAGAATACAGAGAAATAGTCAATAATCATTTTCTTGAACCGCGGATTTCGCTGATTACGCGGATTCTTCTGGACACAGAGAGCACCGAGAACACAGAGAAATATTCACATTTACTTAGACACCGATTTACACTGATTAACACGGTTTAAATTAAAAGAATAAACTGTGTAAATCCGTGTAGTTCCGTGTCAGAAGATATATTAGACACTGATTAACCCCATGAGATAACGGTTTTACCTATCTAACGGGGTGAACGCTGATTTTTGAGCAAATTCTGAATTCTGTCTCCTGTATTCTGTATTCTTGTTTTTTTATGCTTTTTCGGAAAAAACCGAATTATATTGTTTTTTTGCCCGGTTATGGTTATTATATTTCCAAAGGCACAAACAACACTGAATGCAGAGCTTCTTTGAATCGCCTTATTTTCACGCCGCACCTGTTTAGCCGTATATAGTGAATGGTTGTTAGTGAATGGTGGTTAGCTGACGGACGTAAGCAGCGATATACCAAATACGACATGCGATTTATATGATAAGGCTTTCGAGAATGAGAATTTTAATGAGACTGGGTTACTTAAATTTTAATAGTGAATGTCACTAGTTTTGCACTCAAAAAAAATCTATCCACAACATTTGACAATATCTTTTCAGAATGCGACAATGATTTTATGCGAATATTGTTGAACATTCGTCGGTTTTGTCTGGCTTTCGCAGTGAGCCTCTGTGTCGCTGCCGGTTCCGTGCTTTCGGCCGCTACGCCGGGCTCGTCACCCGAGCAGCGAACGGTTGAATTGGGGCCGCCCATCGACCTATCGGGCCTTGCGGTCAACAAGCAGACAGGTTCGATGATAACCGCCGCCACAAACGTCAGCACTGAGAGCCTGACCTTCCAGATGGACGCACAGAGCTGCTTGATCTACGCCACACCCGAGGGCTATGACTACCTCGCGGTGGGAGACCTTCTGCCTGCAGCCGAGCCCGGTCAGCCGTTGTTGCCCATGAAAACGTTCAGACTAGAACTGGACAGAGAGGCCGAAGTACTGGGGCTGGAGGTGGTCGAAGGAACATTCCAGGAGATCAAGGCGGAACTGAACCTCCTTCCGGCTGTCCAAGTGGACGGACGGAATTGGCAGCAGGTCATTGCCGATGAGAAGGTCTATCGCTCCGACGCCTTGTTCCCAGGTCGGCTGGTAAGCATCGACCATGGCGCTGACAATCAGCGTCAGTACGTTTTTGCACGCCTCTTCCCCGTCCAGTATGTGCCCGCGAAGAAGCACGCGATGCTCCTCACCCAAGGCACCCTCAGACTCTACTACAGGTCGAAAGGTCCCACGGGCGAGTCGGAGCCAGACGCCGGCTCTAAGCGGCCACAAAGCGATCACCCCCAGGATTTGGCCACCGAGGCGCAGTGTGTTGTGCTCTGCCCCGCGAAGCTGCAGCAGGAGGCAGAGAAACTCAGTCGGTTCCACGCCGAACAGGAGGGAATCACATCGGACGTCGTGACCACCGAGGCGATCGGACAGGCTTACGCGCCGGCGGAGGATCCGCCCCATGAAGGCTACCAGAACGTTCAGCTCGCCGGACGTGGCCAGATCCGCAACTACGACTACATCTTGGCCAAGAAGATCATCGCGTATCTACGGGACCAGCAGGCTCACCCGCGTTTGGCATATGTGACGATTCTCGGCGACGGTCTGCTGGTTCCACCGAGTTTCTACTTCTATTCCAGGCTGGATGAGACACTCAAGATAGGGTGGTCAGAGGAACTCAGAACCCACGCGAAATGGGTTCCGACCGATCTGTTCTATGCCTCTCCCGACTACGACTGGGTTCCCAACTTTCGGATGGGACGGTTGTCCATAAACGACCCTGCCGAGGCGGCAAAGGTCGTCGATAAAGTCATTCACTGGCACGAAAACGCCGACTGGTCCTGGTTTAGGAATGTTCAACTTGTGGGGATGGGGAGCCCTGCCGCCCTTAGTGCGGAAAGGGAGGGGCTGTTCGATGGCATGAAGGTCAAGAAGTGCATGCAGGCCGATGACCGCATAGCCCGGGTCTTCATTGAACCCGCCCTCACCACCCGAGACACCGGTATCTTCTGGTGCCTCATCCACGGCAACGTTAATCATCTGGCATGGCCTGAGTCCGCGCTCTGTGCAGACGATCTCCTGCGTTATTCGCCTCACGCCAAGGTTCCCATTGTCATTTCGCTAGCCTGTAGCGCCGGAGCCTTCGATCTGGACTTACTGAAATCGGGAGCTTATACCGGAACTCATTCATTCGGCGAAGGAGTACTCACTTCACCCGCCGCCGGGATCGCCTATTTCGGAAGCAGCCGGCCTAGTCGCGGCAGCAACGCGGGCTTTTTGCGTGAGGGACAAAGAGCTATAATCCGGCGGTGGTACTTTTTGGAACTACTCTACTGCATCCTGCAAAGTCGCCAAGGAGCGGATACGCTCGGCCAACTCTACGCGGATGCCTTGTTCGCCTTTGTGTCGAACAACGACATGACGGGAGATCCCCGCAACGTGCTCACCGCTTTCCAATATGTCCATCTAGGGGACTCGGTCCTCAAGATTCCAGTGCGGCCTTGAAGCTGGGCCTATCTGAGGGCGGCACAAGGAGCCTTCGGAGTCCGCAGTCTGCTCTTGGCCCACCGAAACAGCGTCCGCAGAAGCCGCCAAACTCCCCACACAATCAGGAATGCAGGGACCGCGCTGCCCAAGGCAATGAGTGATCCTTTCCCCCAGCCGATCTCCCACCGTGCCTGAGTCCTCCACAAAAGCGCCCCATCGGCCACCCGCCACACTCCAAGTGTCCGATCCATGCTTCCGCTAGCGACCTTCGTGCCGTCAGGAGAGAAGGCAACCGACAGGACCGAATCCGAGTGCCCCTCGATTCTGCGCAAGAGGGTGCCTTGGTTCACCTGCCAGAGCCTGATCGAATTGTCATCGCGACCCCCTCCCGAAGCCAACGTGGCTCCGTCCGGAGAGAACGCGACCGACGTCACTGCGTTAGAAGAAGCCTCCCAGCTTCGCTCCAAAACGCCATCCACGATCCGCCACAACCGGACCATTTTGTCCTCCGACCCGCCGCCTGACGCCAGCCATTCTCCTTGAGGCGAAAAGGCCACCGCAGCGACGTAGTCCTGGTGGCCACTGAAGGTCCTCAGTTCGTTGCCGTCGGACACCCGCCATAATCGGACCGCTTGGTCATCGCTGCCCGAAGCCAGCATCTCTCCATCGGGTGAGAAGGCGACGCAATTAACGAAGTCTTCATGACCGACGAGGGTTCGCAGAAGCATCCCGTCCGACGTTCTCCAGAGCTTGATGCTGTTGTCGAAACTGCCCGTGGCCAGAATCGATCCATCGGGTGAGAAGGCGACTGTGGCTACGGCGTTGGCGTGCCCACGGAGTTCCCTGAGACACCGTCCATCCGTGACCCGCCAGAGGCGAACCGTCTTGTCCTCGCCACCCGAGGCCACCCAGGTCCCATCCGGAGACCAAGCAGCCGACATCACCCAGCCCTTGTGACCCTCCAAGGAACGCAGAGAACGCCCTGTAGTCGCCTGCCACAGTCGGAGGTGTTCGTCTGCGCTCGCCGAGGCTACCATCCGCCCATCCTTTGAAAAGGCCACGGCATTCACTCGACCGTCGTGGCTAGCGACAACCCGCAACTCGATCAATAGGAAACCCGCCACTGCCAACACGACGAAGAGAAGCAGGAATGCGACTGCAAAGGCTGTCAGGCGGAGGAGTGTCTTCAAAACGCTTATCACTTTCATTTCTTCACCATTGATTGGGTTGACATCATACTCATTTCGACGGTCTCCATGGCCATATTTAGCAGCCGATTCAGTCTGTTGTCAATGGGCGTGTTACTCAAACTTAGGGTTTTTTGATAAAGATATTTTGGGGGAACCATTCACTCAAGAGGCACTCCTTGTGTGTGACGATATAAGGGGAAGTTTGAACTTACATAAACGGCGCATTAACATGCGAAGTGCAACAAGGTCGGTTTTGTCGGTCACGAGCCGACCGGTAGCACAATAGTATAATCGAGCTTCCGGGGACTCTGTCCCCGGACCCCAGGGATTTACCGCTTTTAGCCAGAAGCATAGCAAGAAGACAAGGCGATGCCATGAGGACATCGCCCATGCCCCTGGGCCGCTGCGGCGCTCGGGTTGCCTCCCGGCAGAGCCTTATCCTCCACAACGGCTCGGCCAGTTTAACAATAATATGCATCTGATAATTAAAGGTGTCCGGTACATTCGGTACATTTTTCGATCAGTTGTGCTTGCTAATGATATGTTTTGATAGAGGACAGCGGCTTGGCTGAATTACTGCAAAGCTTTGGGACGCATTTATCGTTTGGAAATATGTATGGTGGACCCGGAATTGGTGAATTGGTGTAGCCGAGTGGGCCTTGCCACACCTTAAGGCGATTTTATGCTTACGAGTCCTCACTCTGTGAGTCGTCTGTCAAGGAATATACGTAGTCACCACAATTGACGAATACCGCCAGTTAGCCAGAATACCAGTGAACGGTTATTAGAAAAAATATGGGATTTCCAGTTTTACCTGAAAAGTGCCCTTTAAATTATGCCGATATTATAAATCCGTATAGCTGTGTTTCCCAAAATGGATAACCCCGCACCTATCCAATGATGGGCAAATTCGAGCACAGCCATGCTGGGGATCGACAGCATCTCTGAAATTGTTTACATGTGTGGTTGTGTTGTTGTACTTAGTCAGAAAGAAGGTACACAAGATGAACAGTAAAACCATTTCTACATATAAAGACTGGATGAAAACA
>Ga0315284_10013560_pt1 | contig 11610 bp, 11 predicted proteins | sample YL17G09_16_MG_FD_203696 | JGI IMG/M metagenome (GOLD analysis project Ga0315284, IMG submission 203696) | Sediment microbial communities from Yellowstone Lake, YNP, Wyoming, USA - YL17G09_16 | ecosystem: Environmental > Aquatic > Freshwater > Lake > Sediment | place: USA: Wyoming | collected... | reverse complement strand
TTATGTAATCAAATTTGCGCAAAGCAAATAATATGAATTAATTATTGCCTGGCGGATTATTAGCAATACTAGCGGTAATAATTTCATTGCGGTGGTTTATCTCTTCTTGTGTCATGGGTTTCACCGATCCTAGGGGATAATAATGTGGTTTCTGGGGAGTAGGTGGTATGTATGGTGCAAAAATCCAGGAACCACTCACGTACATGGAAAACATAACAATAATATAGATTATCATCACGACCAGGATACCTATCATAATACCAATACAGATATGTTTGGTACTATTATGAGCATTAACAGCTTCTTTCACACGTGCAAGTTCGCTAGATGGTTTAGTAGCCATATCTTTGTATCTTTTATATACATTGAATAAAGATACGTTGATTTTATTAATATACATGCGATACATGTATATTTTATTGTTATTTACTCTTTCTTCTCTTCGTCTTTCTTCTCGTCTTTCTTTTCCTCAGTGGTAGGCTCTTCTTTCTTCTCCTCTTCTTTTTCATCATCCTCCTCTTCCTCATCTTCGTCGTACTCATTGCTACCAATACTATTGTCCTCACTGCTATCATATTCTGGTAGTGCGATAGGATCTTCGTTGATATCACTCTCCTTATTATCTTCTCCTCCAGGAGCCATACTACCCAACTTACCGAAAACATCCGCCGCGTTAAGTAAAGCGTTTTTCGGCATAACACCTTCGATGCCTACGGATTGAAACAGATGATTCGAAACAGCCATAATTTGGCTGGATTGAGCAGAATGGTTAAGCGCCATTCCGAGCAATTGATAAATTTCAACCGGTCCGAATGGTACTTCCGTCTCGGAATCAGCCTCAGCTACTCTCATACATTTCTTCAGGAGCTTAGTTTCAACTTTGCTGAGATTAGTCAAAGCCATCAATTCTTGGATGATTTCGATACACTCTTCGTCCGTGTCAATCTCAATCGGATTAACATCTGTAATTTCTCCGATGTCTTCCGAGCCATGACGGACAGTATGAATGAGCGGTTTATCAGGCTCAGCGTTGTCAGACTTAGGATTTGTAGCCATTGCTTTTCTGATCTTTATTGTAGTATTTAAAGTTGATTAATTAATTATCGATCATTTACGTCTTATTCTCGCTATCATATTTAGTCTTGACTTTCTTTGCTAAAAAGAACAAGACTAATGTAATTAGAATAATAATAACTAATAGGGCAATCATAGCTCCAATGAAATAGGGACTAAACCACCATTGGGCATCGAAGAAATAATTTTCCGGATTAAAGACACAACCGTATTTTTGATTAGAAGAGTCAAATACGCAATCATAATAGATGGCTGAACATGGCCCGTTACAATTATTGGTGCCACAGGTTTGTGCGGCCAAACAGTAGTTATAAGGAAAATTGTCAACGGCTTCTTGGTAGGTCGTCCAAGAATTGGCAGGTGCAAATTCGTTAAGATTTGGGTAATTTGCATTAACACACGCTTGATTACTGGATTGTACTTTACACAGCCAATTAAATAAACTCTCCTGTGGCGAAGATGTTTTATCTATTTGTCCTTTAATATTTGGATCGGGAAAAAACCAATTTATAGGTAATAAATACAGATTGGTGGCTAACGCTGTTGTTGTCAATGTCGAACTAGTATAAATATTAGCAATACCCGTGTTACCAGCTGCCCCACTCAAAACATAAACGGCCCCGGATAAGAATATATCGGGCGGCCAAAATGGGGCATATAAGGTTTGTGTTAAAGCCACCGATTTTTTGTTCTTCGTATTAACTACCAAATTGTTGCTCCCGGCTAATGTTAAAAATCCGCCGTTAAAATTATCAGATAGCACCAAATTATCTGTGGTACCGCTAGCTAGAAAAACCGGTAAATTAGAGAGGTTTATCCCCGCTTGTACATTAGTATCCCAAAAATAATTGAACGGCCCTGTTCCGGAACTATTAAGAAATTGTGGTATGCCACCTAGCAATGATACCAACATAAAGGAATTAGCGCCACCTACATTCGTATTAGCGGCCAGCATTGGCCCCATCAAAAATTTGGTAGCCATTTACAATTGAAGATAAAATTAATTAAAAATGTCTCAATAAAGTTAACAAAACAATACTAGAAATTAAAATACGCGAAATTAAACTACTCGAAATTAAACATGCTAAAGATACCGCTCAAACTATCAGCCGCGCAGATACAACAAATTCTCTACCCAGATGGCCCGCCTAAGGTAGTGGTCAAATCTAAACTTTATTCCGGTTGCTACGGTGGTAACAATACTAATGTTGGCGATATTATCGTGACAGATGTTACATGTAAGAATGAGCCTATTTCTATGGAAAACAAACAGATTATTTTCCTCATTGACGAATCCGGCTCGATGGAAGATGTTATGCCCGCTGTTAGAAATAGTATGTTAACTATGCGTAATGCTTTCGTACGTTTGCTATTGCCGGCAGATTTCCCTACTATGACGGAAGAGATGTTAGATGTGCGTTTTTCAGAATTATGTACTGTCAGTATTATTACTTTCAGCGCTACTGCGCAATGTAAATGGCAAAGTATAAAAGAACAAAGTATAAAAGAACAAAATTACTCCACTAGCGCTTATTCGGAGGTGATTCGCAATTTAGCAGCGGATACTACTACCAATTTAGGGGCGGCGTTAGAATTAGCGGCCACTAAATTCTTGCCAGACAATGCTACGTGGGTGATTATTCTTACCGATGGTAAAGCCAATGTTGGTGATCATACTACGCATGAATCTTTTCGTACTTTAATCCGTAATTGGTCTTCTCGCATCAAAATTATTCCATTAGGCTACGGAACAGAGATAGACCCAGAACTTCTATCAACATTAGGTTCAATGATTTATATTGATTCAGAAGAAATTATCGCGCCAACATTAGCTGGTATTGCCGCAGAAATAGTAACTTCATATGGAGTAGCAGCTGTTTTAGCTATTCCACGTTTATCAGTTGAATACGAAAAACTGCCGGAAGCACGTGATGTAATTGGTAGTGTACGAGTTGGTACGTTATTCAATGATAGATCATTTACACATGGCTTAGTTTTGCATGGTACTTTACTTTTACCAGAGGTTGTGCAGCGCTATATTGGACATGGATGTTGTTTGACATATTATGATTTACAGCGCAAGACTACTGTTCGTTGTCGCTTTCAGATACAGGGAGGTAACGCTGTTCCAGATGAAGTGTGTGAAAAATATTTTGCGGCATCTACAGCTCGGATCTTGCTCGGCTTACAGAAAAATCGAGACTTGTCATATTTGGATTTGATACGTCGTAAGTTAGAAGATTGGCAACATCCAATTGCTAACGCTTATAAAGCTGACGTAGAACATGTTATCGCTAATATAACTGACCAACGTCATATGTTAGCCGTACATAGTATGGCCAGTGCTATGTCTAGTCAAAACGCTAATTATGCGGCACCAGGCACACAAACCCCTACTGTTAATCGCGCTGTACGAGACGCGCTGAATGATTTTCTGTTGTACTCACAGTAAATAAAATAGTGAAATAGTAAATAAAATAGTGAAATATTTAAAAAAGATTATATATGGGAATGTTTTCCTATATATTTACAGGGTGTCAGGTGGATAAATCACGTAGCTATCTAAATTGCTCCCGATATTTTGCGGGATAGATATACCAGGGGGATATTTGTAAAAAATATCATGTTTGGGTAACGTAGTAACATCAACAGCTTGCATAATATCGGGTTGTAACAACCAATCGCGAAACTTTAATACAGTATCATCATCTTTCATAAGCGCATGAACAGTAGCTTCTGGTTCGTAACGCGGGATATGCACACCATTTTTCGGATTATAGACGAACGTACCATGGTTATCATCCAATACAAAAGTATTAGCATGAGACATATGTTCACGTAAAATAGGATGATATTCCATCATTTTCTGCAAGGGTTTTTCTACTTGCTTATTCTTATCAAATAGAACATCGTCTCTGGTAAAAACTACATGTGGGCGCGGTAAATCTTTGAACAAATGATCTACTACAGCATCCACATAAGGTCTGGCTCCAGCACTCCACACTGCTACCACTTTGAAATAGGAAAAACAAAACAACAAAAATTCTGGCACATGCGGCCTTACTACTCCCCATAAATCATAGGAAGTACCATAACCCGGTTTTTCTAAATCTTCTAGCCGTAATAGATAAGTACGTTTCCTTAACGCTAGTAGTTTAGGATCGGATAAAATCTTTAACTTATGTAATTCCGTCATTTCTTCTTGTGTGTGTACTAATGTTTCATCAAGATCTAATATGATACATTTATCGGTCATGGGCCTGGGAGAAATGTCATCTACAGGAGTATGATATGGTTTGGGCATTACTACTAATGTTATTTTATCGATGTATCGATGTATCGTATAATCTTTTGTCATGAACAAATAATTATTTATCAAGAACAGGTATTAAAACTTGTGATCTATTAATAAAATGACGAGCGAATCACACATTTGGCAATTTATCGCGACACTACCCGCTAAAGAACAGTTATTTTACATCTTGACGCATAGTTATAATCAGAATATAACTGCTAAACAAGACGATAATACTAAACATATGAAACATGTATACGAAGCAGCTATTCATCGCACCATCGGGGCTAATGTTGTAACTACCATAGTAAAAGATGATCATCCTTTGCCTTCCGCGCAACCAGCTACTTTAACGACCGTTAAAATAGCTGGTTATCCAGTTATTATTAAACGTAATGCTGCAACCGTTATCCCGGATGCTACGGCCGTGTCAATAGACGTAATTGATAAGCAATTAGACGAGAAACTGGGTGCTTGGGAAACTTCTCCTTTACATAGCGACAGCGAAGAAAACGAAGGAAAAGAAGAAGAAACTGTCAAAACAGAATAAAGCGATGTTAATTATATCTAATATTAGATATAATTATTTATCATAAGATTGAATATAATTTTGCTAAATATGTCGCTAAGTACTTGAAAGAACACGTCAGGAATGGCACAACTGTTGCCAGCTCCTGATCCTGAATGGTTGAACGCTAAGGTCGTAGAAGCCAAGTTTACAGATATTAAGGCGGCCCCCGATCCTTTTAATAGTAAATTCTGTCCTGTGCCAATCACCCCTCTTACTAAAGATAGATTAGATGAAAGTGCCGATTATATGGCTAGTCGTTTGTCGCTACACGATGATGAGAAATTGGTTGGACATTATATTCGCTCAGAAGGCTTCGGAGATCATCATATCGAAGTTTTTGATCATTGGATCGCGCGAACATCATCTAATAATGTTAATGGTCGAGAGCTAACTCTTAAGAGTGGCGACGTTGTTCGTTTTGAAAATCTGCGCATCGAATATCCAAAATATAATCGAAACGATAAAGTACTCAGTCTTACACCCAAATTAGCTAGAGAAAATGGCGTAACATATGGCAGTGATTGGTATGTAGATGCTGTGATCTACAGGACAGCGACTGGTCTCAACAATTCTTCAATACTCATAGAAAAAGAACGAGAGAAAAATGTTTGTATCGGGCAAGTTCCTACTATGATCAAATCATGTTATTGTGTATTGCGCAACAAAACCCCTGAACAACTGCGATACTATGGCGAAGATCCTAAAGATCCTGGTGGTTATTTCATCGTATGTGGAGATGAGAAAGTGGTCTTGCTACAAGAATATCTAGCTGCTAATCGTATTTTGTTGATGGATATGGATGATAAAGGAGCTGTGGCCGCGCGTATGACGACTAATATGCCCAAAGGTACTGCTCTTATCGAATTAGCTGTGGACAAAGCCACGCACAGCTTTATCGAGATGAAATTCCCGTCCATGCGTAACATCAAACAAGGTGAATCATCTAAAAGTTTGAACGTGCTCAGCATTTTTCGTATTTTGGGTATTGCGGAAGCCAGTCAGATTACTGATATGATTGCGCTGTTCATCAAGCCAGAACAGCGTAAGAAATGTCTCTTCAAATTGACCCGCAATCTGACAGAATTCGCGCTGTTTACTAAAGATGTGGATGATATGATGAATATGATGGATAAAAGTACTCTTTCTGATGAGGAGAAACTAGCGGAAGTCGAGCGTATTATGGACGCGGATCTATTTCCCCATCTTAATGATTTACCAGGACCCGATAACGAATCTATTGCCATGCGCGAAGAACGTATTAAAATGGCCAAACTTTATTTGTTGGCTATTATGATCGCACGTTTATTGGAATATTTGGCGGGTTTTCGTAAACTAGATGATCGCGATAGTTGGTCAAACAAACGTGTGGAGGGAGCCGGACGTATGATGGAACAACTTTTTCGTAAAGCGTGGGGTAAATCAGTGGGTTTAACACAAGCACAAATTACACTCGGAACTATTACGACGTTGGGACAAATTGTCAACAATCTTAAGAAAGATGTCATCACCGATACTTTCCGTGAATCATTCAATACTAGTAATTGGGGTGTCAAGGGCACACAAACTCGCAGTAATGTAGCGCAAACTTTGTTCCGTGATAGTGTGTTGGCTACGTTTGCCCACATTAATACGGTAGACGTGGCTATTTCGCGCACTAATCAGAAATCTAGCCTGCGTTTAGTGCAAAATGGACAATGGGGTTATATCTGTCCGGTCTCTACGCCAGAAGGTGAGAACAGCGGTTTGGTTAAGAATTTGGCCATTACGGCGAAAGTTTCGGTAGAGAGTGATGATACAGACATTATTCGTAGTTTGATTGGCGATGCGCAACGAGGCATTATCTCGCATGTCAGTAATAACAACAATGATGCGACTCGAGCAGATAAAATCATGGTCAATGGTAAATTCTTGGGCTGGTGCGATGGTGAAGCTGTTCGTAAGTTTTTGATTGAGAAACGGCGCAATACTGAACTACAACATGATATGTCGGTCGTGAAGGAAGGTGACTGGATTTATGTGGATATTAGTCCGTCACGTTTGGTGCGTCCCCTGCTAATTGTCAATGAAGCGCAGAAATTGCTTATTGATGTGAAAGGCTTGCGTAACGGTTCATATTTAGCTCCGGTTTCACAGATGCTGTCTAACGGAGTAATGGAATATCTATCGCCATGGGAACAAGAATATATCAAATTGGCTACCTCTCCTGAGGTAATCCAGAGACGTTTGGATGCTATTGCTGCCGCGGAAAAAGAACATGCAGAGGCGGAGAACAAATTGCAGCGCGTACAACAAGGTGAGATAATTATGATCAATAACGAAGAGATAGCGAGTATGACTTTGCAGGAATTGACAGTGCAAAACACAGACGGAGTATTTAACAGCGAGTTGTTGGAGATTACGACAAGTTCCGGAGTCGAACTTACCACTTTGGGTGAAGCTAGTCGTAAATATCCCGGTACACAGGTTGTCAATATGGTTGTGCCAGCAGAAGAGATCAAATTGACAGAAACCGAGGCAAAGAAACGCGTTATTTTGGCCAAAGAAAGTTTGGATAAGATTCGCAAGACACGACCCTACACGCACTGTGAACTATCGGCTGTTGCTATTTTGGGTGTGGCAGCAGCTTTGATTCCATGGCCTGATCATAACCCAGCTCCGCGTAATACTTTTCAAGTATCAATGGGTAAACAGGCGCTTGGTATTTATCACGGTAATCATCTTAATCGTATGGACGGCAAAACTAAAATATTGGCCTTCCCAACTAGACCCATGGTGGAAACCGATATGTATGATATTGTTGGTTTGGATGACCGTGGACCGGGTGAAAACATTTCTATGGCTTTTATGGCTTTCCCAGCTAGTGAAGAAGATTCCTTCGTTGTTAAGAAAGAGTTCTTGGATAATGGTGGCTTCCGCTTGGTGAAATATCTCACTTATAGCACTACCATTAAACTAGCGGGTGATGTATTAGATTTTCTGAGTAAACCATCGCCTACTGCTAGTGAGAATGCTAAACGCTACGATTACATTAACGGAGATGCAGAGGGTGCCAGTAAAGTAGGATTACCCAAGATTGGTGCGCCGTTGAAACAGGGTGACTGTGTCATCGGAAAGATGCAGGTCGTGAATTTGGGCAATGAAAAGAAGGAACAAAGCAATGAAAGTACTTTTTTGCGCGTAGGAGATGAAGGTATTGTGGAATCAGTGCTTGTAACTACTGATAATCGCACGACAACCGTGACTGTAAAACTGCGCGTGGAACGCGTACCACAAGCTGGCGATAAGTTTTCTCCGCGCAATGCACAGAAAGGTACGGTTGGTGTGGTTAAGATGGCTATTGATTTGCCGTGCGACGAGAATGGTATTGTGCCGGACTTCATCGTCAACACGCATAGCATGCCTTCACGTATGACCCTTTCCTACCCTATGGAAATCATAGCTGCGAAACATGCCGCTATGCGTGGCGTACATATCAACGCTGGAGCTTTTCAGCCTTTTGAAATGCAGAAGTATCGCGATACGTTGAAAGCATATGGTTTCCAGGAATTTGGTTATGCTGATATGCGTTCGGGTACTTCTGGTAAACCCATAGAGAATAAGATTTATAGCGGACCAATTTTCTTCCAGGCTTTGAAACATCATGTTAAGGATAAGGTACAAGTGCGTGGCACTGGACAATTACATCCGATGACCCGACAACCTCCGAAGGGGCGTGGGAATCGAGGTGGACTAAGATTTGGTAAATTTTTTGCCAATGTGGTGAATAAAATCACTGCAAGTCTCCATCACAGGAGGCAACACATTCAAATTCAGGGGAGATCCCAAATGGCGGCGTGAGCTGTCAGAACAATCTACTACCAAGCTGATGTAGGAAACTCATCAGTGGCTCCGGGGAAAATTCGGAGGTATGGTTATAATGTAGGTTGGCAGGGGATAATCCTGAGCCAAGCGGCTAGTGATCAAAGTGTTTGATGCTTGCTGAAGGTGCAACGACTAGATGGATGTGGGCTGGGGCGAAAGCTCCGGCTTAAGGTATAGTCTAGACCCCCGGAAACGGTGCGTGTTGATAAGCTCATATGAACCTGTGATTTTAGTTCATATGTTGTGAGTCAGTGCGGAGTGATGTTTGGAGCGGAAATGCTTTGAAATAGAGAGTGGGTATCATACTCGCTTTCACACTCGGTAGAAACGGAAATGGAACGAGACGCGTGTGTGTCCTTTGGGGCCAGCGCCCTTCTTAGAGAAAGATTGATGTTAGCCTCAGACGGATATCAGACAGTCTACTGTCGCAATTGTGGTACGATGGCTGTGAGTAAACCAAACATGACGTATGAACCTTGTGCTATGTGCGGAAGAGACAACGATTTTGGCACGGTAACTATTCCTTACGCCTATAAGTTGTTGGTGAACTTGTTGGCGGCGATGGGTATCAATCTACGCCCGAAGTTGGAGACTTCCGAGCAACATATTAAGAAGATCTTGCGAAATGAGGGTATTGATTCTAGTGGAGAAGCGATTGATATTAAGCAAGAGTTGGATGAGGCAGATGAGGGGTTGGACGAAGAACAAGCGGAAGAGGACGAGATCGCGGAGCGCGATGAGATGGATATTAATGCCTTCGACGAGTAAAAAAAAACATATGTGTAATATTACACATATATCAATCCGCTTTGACTACTTTATACTTGGTTATACATGTTTGTATCATGTCTTCCAGACAAGCGTCGAACTCCTCGTTGGGATATTTAATAATTTCTTGTAAATTAAAGCCTAGATCGCTCAGTATGTCATATAAAAGAATGGCATAATAATTACCTTTGATATTTTCATCAGCGGTTTTTGACACTACTATCAAGTGCTGAAATTTTATTATATTTTCCGGGCGTAAATTGCAGCGCTTACATAATTTAATAGCTATCTTTCGGTTCTCATCACGATGAAATACATAATAATATGTAGCTCCATATAATGCTAATCCAGCAGCAGCTAACATCTTGTTATAATAATAATTTTTAGAAAGAAAATTATTATATTATACCGCCATATATAAACGAACAAAAATTTTTTATTGTTATTCTAAAAATGCCCAAGCATCCCAAGAATCAATCGGAAGAGCATATTATTGTGCCTCCTGCTCGCGAGCACAATGATTTCGAATCTTCGAGCTCATCTGACTCGCTGAGCAGTGGCAGTTGCGACAAGTTTTCCGACTTGCGCAGCGACGAAACTGCTAAGTGTCCCAAACCTAAGCGTCATCATAAGAAGGGAAGTAAGAAGAGTGGTAAGCACGATCCGTTATCGGATTTGGCCGATGCGCGCGAAGCCTCATCGCACGAGAGCGATAGCGAGTCGCAGCTGTCTTGCAGCTCGTCCTCTTCTTCGTCTTCTCAGTCGATCCCCTCCTCGGCTGATTGTAGCGATCCCTTGTCGTCTATTGCGAGTGACAAATCGCAAAATTGTTCGCCCGTGGATCTGAGTGCTAGCCCGTGTTCGGACCAGTTCTCCGGTCTGGCTTCGGACAAGAGTGCCAGCTGCGGCGGCAAGAAGAAACACAGCAAGAGCAAGAGCAAGCGCTTTGTGGTTTCTTTTGGCAAGAAGCATGGTCATCCTTGGTCTGATTATAACCACTGTGGCGAAGCCATCGTCATCAATGGTAAGTCTGGGCCTCATCTCCATCTTTATCGTGGCGTCACTTATTACTTCGTCGTGAATGGTAGTGGACAGAACGCTTTGATTCTAACCGCCTCCCCATGTGGAGGCCCGGGTTCTAAGCCCATTGCGAACTCGTTTGCCCCACTCAGCAAGGGCGTGGCGGTCTTTAAGGTCGACGAGAAGACCCCGCGATACTTCTTCTACCAGAACACTGCAGCTGCTTGTCAAGGAGGTTGCGTCATAGTACATCACAGTAAGTAAACCCTTCGTCTTTGTAGAGTAAAATTGTGTGTAACACGTTACACACAATCATAGCCATAAGAAGATATTAATCATTATTAAATGGCCAGCAACGATGGAACAGCAGAAGGACGAGCAGCTGCGGCTGTGAGCGGCCCGGAACCAGCAGATAGTGTTAAGACATCCACCGAGATTGTTCCAGTTTCGCAAAAGCCATCTCCAGTGGAAAAAACGCCTACAGTGGAATCATCTACGGTAGAACCCGTAACTGTTCCACTTGATCCGGCTATTGCTATCAATAGCGAACTAAAGGTCGTACGCGATATACTCGATTTGGAAATACCGAAGCGTGATGCTAGTAGTGTGCGCGAATATTCTCTTAAAACAGCTATCCGCAAAATCAAAGAACTCGTGGCGTATGCTGCTTTGCGTGAAGAGATGCGTGTAGCGATTATGACCACTCCACAAATGAAAGCCTTTGCGACCGATATCGTCAATGATTTGCGTCTTAATGGTTACAAAGCGGGTTTCACACCGGATCTGCAACATGTGTTGGTCAGTTGGGAATAAAATTGTATGTAACATGTTACATACAATCGTATATTTTCATTTGTCTTTTTCGAATCTTTTCGGCAACAATGGTTTAGAAAAGATGTCAGAACCTGCGCGCGTAGAAGCATCAAAAATCTTCTCATAACCACGGCGGAAGATTTCTTCGCCAGATAACATACCGAGGCCTTTGATGATAAACTCATAACTACCATTTGTTGCTTCTTTG
>Ga0315284_10013559_pt1 | contig 11611 bp, 12 predicted proteins | sample YL17G09_16_MG_FD_203696 | JGI IMG/M metagenome (GOLD analysis project Ga0315284, IMG submission 203696) | Sediment microbial communities from Yellowstone Lake, YNP, Wyoming, USA - YL17G09_16 | ecosystem: Environmental > Aquatic > Freshwater > Lake > Sediment | place: USA: Wyoming | collected... | reverse complement strand
CCCCTTACGGGAATCGCATCGGAGGCGAAAACCTCGATTAACATTCCGACTGTATCGCCAAGTCCGTTTGCTTCGGCAGTTGGCCTGGTTTTAGTCGTCGACTTGCGGGGTTCTGCGCAGCCGAACGACAACAGAAGGGAGACCAAAGCTACGCACCACAATATTTTTCGGCGGTTAAGTATCATAAGCAAAGCATATCTCCTGCTATCTCAGCCCTCACATAATTTGCGGCAGGCGGCGAAGGTGCTTTTTGACATCTGGTTTCATAGCGTGATTCCCTTTCTATTTGCCGCCGGACACTTAAATACCTACGTTTGTATCATAAACTGCCGCAGCCCAAACTCAAGAAAAAAGATTATATTGAACAGCCAACCTCCGACCTCCCTGCGGCGGACAAGCATCGAACACAAGATGTTTTACTTGAGGTGGAACAGGTTATAGGTGCTGGCGAAGACGGGCAAGGTAAGGATAATCTCGCAGACGGTTACTGCTGCGACGATAACGCCGACTGTGATGAGCAGGCGGGAGGCAAGGTATGTTTTGGCGAGGATTCGCTGCAGACCGTCAATGTAGAGGAGCAAAAAGGGCAGAATGGCGCCTGCAATCAGCCGGCCCGATGTGAAGTAGGGTTGCGCGCGTGACGGGTAAAAACACTGCCCGAAATCATACCGCATAGACAGGACCGCCAGTAACACAACCGACAGTGTGACGACGAACAGGGCTGCGCCGAGGGCGAAGCGATAGTGTTTATCCATCTTCGGCTTATTGATAATGACGCCGAGGAGAGAGGCCAGCAGGAAGACGGCGGAGGACACACAATAGAACCAGTCCATAAGGGGGCAGGCCATTCTTTTGGATCGCCAGATAAATTCGCCTCGCCAGAAAGTTTTGGTCAGGTCAGCGAGAAAGAAAAATAGACCTGATGGCGTGAAGATGGGGTGGTTGAACATCTCGCTGAAGGGTTTTTTGGTCCAGGTGCGCAGCTGCATTGATTTGGCTGCGCCGACGAGGTCGCCGAAGAGTATGTAGTTTCGGCCCAGCCATAAGGCGACGGGGATAGTAACGGTAACGGCGAAGGCGGCGAGGGAGGGGATGTAGTGTTTGAGCTGCTTTTGGGAGACGGCTTGTTTTATTTTGATGAGAAAGACGGCCGCAGCGAGAGGCAGGATTGTGATATTTGAGACCTTGGTGAGGAACGTTGCGGCGACGGCCAGGCCGGCGAGCAGGTGGTATCGCCAGGATTTTTCGCCAAAACAGATTTCCAGAAGCATAAAGAACGCCGCCGCGAACATCAGCGGCGAGAGGACGTCGCTGGTGATTGAGAAGAAGATGTCCTGCGGGAAAAAGGCGATGATGAGGGGCACTGCGATTCGCTGTCTGCCGTCGGGAAGGAGCTTCCGCGAGAAGATATAAGAAAGCCAGACAAACGCGGCAACAATGGGGACGTTGAGGAAACGTATCCAGTAGAGCAGGTGCCCTCCTGTCAGGCCGAGCAATCTGCCGAGCCAGCACCAAAGGCCCGCCAGGAGATAATAGGTGGGCCACGCCCAGGTTTCGCGGTTATCTTGATTGCGGAGGAACGCGGCCGACTCCGTCAGCCACTGCGCAGAGCGGTCCTGGGGCCGGCCGTAATACTCTCCCGTTGCATTGGGAACAACAATATCTACGACCTGGGGGTCGAGTTTTTCCAGCGGCGCGGCGGGCAGATGCCCGCGGGAGTATTTGTAGACCAGGTCGAAGTGGGACGTTTCGTCGACGTTATTGAAGAATGGAAATGCGGCGCAGAACATAAAGACGCGGAAGGCGGCTGCAAGGCAGATTGCAGCGACCAAGAGCCGTTCGCGCGTCGGTGCGGGCGAAATCCCGTCAGTGGTCATAGGATTGGCACCCATCAGAGCGAAAGGACGTTTGACTGGCACGCTTTATGTGCTTGGTATGGAGCTGGATTTTTTTGGTTATGACCATTGGGCATAAAATAAACGATTCTGACCTATATTACAAGAGGTCAGGTATTATTTGAAGTGGAACCAGTTGCACGGGCTGGCAAATACGGGCAAGGTGATGAATACTTCAGATAGGGTTATACCAATGGCGATAACTACAACTGCACTGAGCAGAAAAGATGCGAGACGTAGTTTGGAAAGTATGTTTTGCAGGCCCTGCACATAAAGTAACAAAAAAGGCAGGACGGCGCCTGCAATCAGCCGGCCTGAGGTGAAATAAGGTGTGTTTCGCGAGGGGTTATAGCAGGAGCCGAAATCAAACCGTATAGATAGAAAAGCGAGGAATAGAACCGACAGGATAACAACAAAAATAGCGGCTCTGGTTGCAAAGCGGTAAGATTTATCCGGTTTGGGGTTATTAAATATAAACGAGGTCAGAGAGGCAATGAGAAAGGCAGCAGAGGAAATCACATAAAACAGGTCGGAAAGCGGATGGGTCAGAAGTTTCGTTCGCCAGATGAATTCGCCTCGCCAGAATGTTTTTGTCAGTTCCGTGAGGAAGAAAAACAGGCCCCGCGGAGTAAAAATAGGGTGGTTAAATATTTCGGACAATGGTTTCTTTGTCCAGGTGAGCAATTTAATGGTAGCGATTGAGCCGAAGGCATCACCAACCAGGATGTAGTTTCGGCCAAACCAGAAAGCGATGGGGATGACCGCAGCAGCGATAAAAGCGGCCGGACAAGGCAGGTATGGTTTGAGCTGATTTTTAGAAGCGGCCTGTTTAATTTTGATGATGATGACAATTGCGGCCAGGGGCAATATCGCGACATTGGAGACCTTGGTTAGAAATGTGGCGGCGACGATTAGTCCTGTTAGCAGGTAGTATTTCCATTTTCTTGGGGCAGGTATTTCATCAACATAGATATTGAAGAGCATGAGAAATGCCGCTGCAAACGCGACAGGGGAAAGGACGTCTGATGTTATCGAGAAGAATATGTCCTGTGGGAAAAAGGCAACCAGAATCGGCACAGCGATTCGGCACTGGCGGTTTTTACTATAGATTTTGGTGGTGAGTAGATAAGACAACCAGACGAATACGGCGACGAGGGGGACATTGAGAAAACGTATCCAGTAGAGAAGCTGGATGTTGGCCAGGCCGAAAAATTTACCTAATCGGTACCAGAAACCTGCCGCGAGATAATAGGTGGGCCAGGCCCAGGTCTCATTATTATTAAGATTTGTCCAAAAGGAAATGGTGGAGTCAACTTTCGAAGCAGGAATTCGGTCTAAATGTTTATTGAAATACTCGGCTGTTCCACAGAAAGCGATGATTTTAGCGGCTTCAGGGTCAAACTTTTCCATTGGAGTTGAGGGCAGATGTCCCCGAGAATATTTGAATACCTGGTCAAAGTGTCCCTGTTCATCGACGATATTAAAGAAGGGAAATGCGGCGCTGAACATAAAGACGCGGAAGGCGGCTGCAAGGCAGATTGCAGCGACCAGGAGCCGTTCGCGCGTCGGTGCGGGCGAAATCCCGTCAGTGGTCATAGGATTGGCACCCATCAGAGCGAAAGGACGTTTGACTGGTACGCTTTATGTGGTTGGTCGACATCACGGGATAATATGATATATAAGAATTAGCAGGTGTGCAAGCCACCACCTGCGTCGAAGCCAGGAGTGAGTTAATTGGCGGGCTGAGCCGCCCAGTCGAAAATTTCAAAGGATTTTTTGTCTTCGGTGATGGTCATGTCGCCGAGGGCGGTATAGTTTGGGTCGAGCCAGCCGCGGACGTAAAGGAAGCCGTTAATGCCGCGACTTTGGCCTGTTGATAGTTGTGTTTCGACCAGGGTGAATGCGCCTGCCGTTATGAAGTAGAGTTTGGAGGGGTCTTGGAATCCATCTTTGATGAAGGGCCGGGATGGGTCTATATTTCCATCGAAGCTCGCAGCCATAATAAGGTAATCGACGTTGCCGGACTTGGTATATTCGCCGTTCCAGACGCCTCTAACGATTCCGTCGGGGTATATGAGGACGTTGACGGTGCCGCATGGGCTGCCGTCCTGTTCGGCCTGTGCTTTGTAGCGGAGGACACGAGTCAGTTGCGGCTGGTCGGCGGAGGGTTTGGCTTCAGAGGTTTTGCCTGCCGACAGAATGCGGGCTTGCTCGTTCCAGGGCAGGGACGGGTCGGAGTTACTAAACGAGAATGACGGTCCGAGCAATATGAGGGCGGCCGCAATCGCGGCAAAGAAAGTGAAGAACCTGAGCCAGATGGGATATATGGAGCGTCTGTCCTGTGAGTCAATTAAGGCCACGATTCGGCTCTCCGATTACTGCACGTTTGCGACTCATTACAAAGCGGGTTAAGAGAAAACAGACAACCCACCTGTATATTATCGCCCGTTTAGGGGTTCAACTTAACATTGTGACGGGTGATTTGGGCGTTGAAAAAGCGGTCTGGCAAACCTATAATCGAGGCGTTGGGGCTGGTTGTGTCCCAGTAAAATTTTGTCGACCACAGGAAAATGTAAGAAGCAGTGTTTGAGGCGTTGACGGAAAAATTCGGGTCGGTGTTCAGGGCGCTATCGGGCAGAGGCAGGATAACCGAGGCGAACGTCTCGGACGCGGTGCGCGACGTGCGAAAGGCGTTGCTGGAAGCGGACGTCAATTACCAGGTGGTCAAGCAGTTCTGCAAGGACGTTACCCAGGCGGCAATCGGGGCGGAGGTAATCAAGTCGCTGCACCCGGGGCAGGTCTTCGTCAAGATTGTCAACGACGAGCTGACAAAGCTGATGGGGCCCGTGGATACGCAGGTTTATTATGTATCGCCTGGGCCGACGCTGATACTTTTGGCGGGTCTGCAGGGCTGCGGCAAGACAACAACGGCGGCGAAACTGGCCAAGTACATCGTGGATAAAGGCAAAAAACCATTGCTGGTGGCTGACGATTTGCAGAGGCCGGCGGCGATTGAGCAGTTGATTACCTTAGGCCAGCAGCTCAATATCCCGGTTTACAGCGAGGCGAGCACCGATGCGGTGAAGGTTGCGAAGAACGCGGTATCGCACGCCAAAACCAATGGATTTGACGTTGTGATTTTAGATACGGCGGGGCGACTTCACGTTGACGAAGAGATGATGACGCAGATAAGCGACATCGCCAAGGCGGTTGAGCCGCATCAGATTTACCTTGTCTGCGATTCGATGACCGGCCAGGACGCGGTCAATTCCGCCAAGGAGTTCAACGAGCGGCTGGAGCTGGACGGGGTAATTCTGACAAAACTCGACGGCGACGCGCGGGGCGGAGCGGCTCTTAGCGTCAAGGCGGTTACCGGCAAACCCATCAAGTTTATCGGCGTGGGCGAAAAGCTGGATAAGCTGGAGGAATTCCATCCCGACCGGATGGCGAGCCGAATTCTGGGGATGGGCGACGTCGTAACACTGGTTGAGAGGGCACATGAGCAGTTCGACACCGAACAAGCCGCGAAGATGCAGGAGAAGATGGCGAAGGGCAGTTTCGGCTTCGACGATTTTTTGCAGCAGATGCAGGCGGTAAAGAAAATGGGGGGTATGAAGGACATGCTCAAATTGATGCCGGGCGGTGCTGGGCTTAATGAGCTGGATTTCGACGAAGGCGAGCTAAAGAAAATGGAGGGGATTGTATATTCAATGACGCTGCAGGAACGCCAGGAGCCCGACGTAATAGATTCGTCAAGGCGGCGCAGGATTGCAGCAGGTTCGGGGACACAGCCACACGATGTATCCGGGCTGGTGAAGCAGTTTATGCGAAGCCGGGATATGCTCAAGGCGATGTCGGGAGGGAAATTAGCCGGACTGAAAGCGCTTTTGTCGGGGGGGTTGAATCTGGATACTCTTTCCTCAGCTATTGGCTCTGGCAGGAAAATAAAGCAGCGTTCGAGAAGAAAGCAAATTATCATCCGCAGAGGGAAGAAGATACGACGGTGAGCCAAACCATTTCAATCGACGAATATCTCGGCAAATTGGCGCGGTTTGCCGGCAGCGAGTATGGGCGGATGGTGCGCGAGCAGTTCAGCGATAATGAAGGGAGCAGCGAGCTGGGGATGTTAGCCAGCCCGACGAAGGAGGAGCTGGAGCAGCTTCGCCGGACGGTTGCGATTATGACCGCTGATGAAAAGGGCAACGCCGACAAGCTCACCGATGAGCAGATACACAAGATAGCCGATGACGCGAAGGTCGAGCCGGGCCTGCTTGCAATTTTCCTCAATGGCTACGCCCTGCACCACAGAAAACACCGTTGATTTGCAACCCCACCATTTGAAATAGCGAGAAAATGGCATTGTAATTGGGGGGTGATTCTGCTAAACTTCTGGGTTTTCCGGGCAAACGTGTCCCGTGGCTGACTGTTAGGCCAAAGCGGGAATTGATTATAGACGTAATTGAAAAGGAGAAGCAAATGTCAGTAAAAATCAGGATGTCGCGTCAGGGCAGGCGTCATCGGCCGTTTTTCAGGATAAACGTGATAGATACGCACACGCCTCGCGACGGCAGAATCATCGAGAAGCTGGGCCACTACGACCCCCTCGAAAAAACCAGCGAAAAGCAAATTATCCTTGATATTGAACGAGTCAAATACTGGCTCGATAAAGGCGCTACGCCCAGCGACACGGTATCGGAGATACTGCTTCGCAAGGGTATCAAGCACAAATACGCGGCCCAAAGAAAGACCAAGCGGGCATTGGCGAAGAAACGGGCAAGGGCGGCCGGTTTGCCGTTCTTGAAGTCGGAGCGCAAGACCGAAGAAAAGCCGGCTGCGGGAGCGGTAGGCGCGGGTTCGACAAGCTCACCGCAGGCGGCGCCGGCAGCGGAAAAACCAAAAGCAGTTCAACAGAGCCCACCACAAGAAAAACCCAAGGAAGAGAAGAAGGAACAGCCGGAAGCGAAGGCGTAATTGAGAATAAAACCCTGGTAAAACCAGGGGCTAAATACGCATAGGGATGGGGACGATGCGGATAGACGTTCTGACGCTGTTTCCGGAGATGTTTGAGTCGCCGTTGAAGCATTCGATACTCAAGCGGGCGCAAGAGGCGGGGGTTGTCGAAATCGTCCTGACCAACATCCGGGATTATTCCAAAGACAAGCACAAGAAGGTTGACGACCGGCCATACGGCGGCGGGCCGGGAATGGTGATGATGTGCCAGCCGGTTTTTGACTGTTTTGAACAGGTCGAAAAGTTGTCCGCTGATAAAGGCCGGGTGATACTGCTCAGCCCGCAGGGCAAACCATTCACGCAAAGCAAGGCCGTCGAGTTAAGCAAAGAAAATCGGCTGATTTTGGTCAGCGGGCATTATGAGGGGTTCGACGAACGAATCGGGGCGGGATTGCACGCGGAGCAAATCTCAATCGGCGATTATGTGCTTTCGGGTGGTGAGCTTGCTGCGATGGTAATAATCGACGCGGTTGTCCGGCTTTTGCCGGGGGCGCTTGGGGATGAGAGTTCAGCGGAAGACGAGACATTCAGCGAATCGGCGGGAGGCGGGCTTGAGTATCCGCAATATACGAGGCCGGAAGAATTCAGGGGGATGAAGGTGCCAGAGGTGCTGCTTTCGGGCCATCATGGCGAGATTGCAAAATGGCGTCGGAAACAATCGCTCGAAAGAACTCGCCAGGTCCGCCCGGATTTGCTGAAAGACAATGGGCAGGGTTAGCGGCGGCAGAACGCCGACAGGCGAAAAGTTTGGATTTGGTTTGCTTTGTTGAAAACGGGGCGGGGATTTTTTTGAGCGGGGACGATTATGAAAAAGAATACGGCGCTTAAAATTTTGAACCCGATTTTAGTGGTGCTGGTGGTCAATCAGGCGGTAACGGTATTGTTTCTCGACGAATTGCCGGCCAGGGCGTTCCAGATTTTCCATAAAGGCGGCGGGGCGATATTGCTCGGCCTTATTGTTGTACACTTTATTTTGAACTTCAACTGGGTAAAGGCAAATTATTTTCCAAAATAGGCGGGCGGAACAACCTTAAAACCCATCACACGGCGTCGGGTATTCCGGGCTCCAGATAATGACGTTCTGCGGTTTAGACGGACCAGTCTTTCGAGCCCCTGAGGAATCTTAACTGGAGGATGATGCCGAGCAAAGTGGAGACAACAAGCAATACCGGCAGGAACCAGTGATTGTCGTAATAGAGCTGGTTAAGATGGGTCGTGGGCGGGTCCTGGACAAATGTTTCATATCTGTAAATGAGTGCGAAGACACCGATAAGGACAAGCGATGCGCCGGCGAAGCTGGTGAAGAGCATAACGGAAAGTTTGAAGACAATGAAAGAAATCATACCGCCGCCGACCACGCCGATAAGCGCACCCGCCCAGACGAACTGCTGGGGGAGATTGCAGGCGTGCCAGATACCTGCGGCAAGCACCCCGCCGGCAATGGCGCCGAGGACGCTGACGGCCCATCGCATCAAGGGTAGCGCCAGGATAACCAGAAGTGCCGCGCCGATAACGCTGCCGAGCAGGACTTTTTCAAACTGTGCGCCAACCCACATGCCTGCGTACAGCCCGAGCAGGCCGAGGCCGATTACGGTCAGGACTTTGTAAATTCGCCAGCCATACATCAGAGGGATGATGCCGAATGATATGGCGAGAACGGCCTGCAGGGGCGTCAGAACGGTGGCCTGCTGCCAGATTTGGTCGAGTGCCTCCAGGACGTATCTGGTGCCATAATCGACCTGTGTATGGTCGAAATGGCCTGGCACCTTACTGGTCTGAGCGAGAATCAGCAGAAAATTCATCTCGTCTTCTCCTTTTAATCCGCCTGCAGCGGATAAATGTTCACACCTGCCCAGCCCCGGGTTAGGTTACGACGTTCGCCAGGCGGTGGACCTCGGTGCCGGCTGGTTCTCGACGTCATCGGATTTGCCTTTTTTGGCTCGTTTTGCCTTGGTTTTTGCGGCTTCTTTTGCAATGGCGAGACGGCTGCTAATCTTTGGCAGCAGCAACAACTGCACAAGTGCGCCGACGACTGTGACCGCAATGAAAAGTTCAAGATAGAGTTCGCGTTTGCTGCTTATATGTCCGACGGCGGCAAAGCCGCTGCGGACTAACAGCAGGATGGTGCTGGCCAGCAGCATGGCAGCTCCTGCCGCCGAGCACAATACGACGGAAGCGCCTTGCCAAAAAGCGGCGCTGGCTGCAAGTGGAGTAACGATTAAGACCAGCAGTATCGGCCAGTTGTAGAAGGGGACCTCGATGGTCAATTGGCGTACTATTGATATCAACTCGCCGGATGGATTGAAATAAGGTCTTATCAGGATTGAAAAACCATAAATGGCGGCAAATATTGACGTCGTTAGCGTGAGGAAAACGTCCTGGAGTTTCAGGGCGAGCAGAACACCGGCGCCTACCAGCGCGACGGCCAGGAAGAGGTTGGAACCGCTGGTGAATATGGTGCAGACCGCACCGCAATATGCTCCTATTATGGCAAACATCACTTTTCTGTAGCCGAGCCCTCCCAGCAATGCAAACAGCCCCGCTGCAATGGCAACCGCCGCCGTCGCGAGCAGTAAATGCGACGGCAGTCCGGTTACGCGGTGCTCAAATGTCAACAAAAACTCAATCATAATGCGCCCAACTGTATTAAAATATGTCTATAAGATTGAGACCCGCCAAATTTTGGCACACATTATTTATCGGCCTAAGACCCCCCTAACGTTAGGTTGCAGGTTAAACGCTGGAAAGCCGCAAAAGCTTTCGGGAATGACTGCGGATGAGAGGAGTCGAACCTCCACGAGCGTGAGCCCACAGGCTCCTGAAGCCTGCGCGTCTGCCAGTTCCGCCACATCCGCCTAAAGGCGAGACCTCGCCAAATGGCGGGTCCGCTTATTCGGCTGATAATAACGACTTTTATTTTGTTCGTCAATACCAAGGGGGCGTGGTTAAGGGGATGCAAAAAAACAGGGGTGTCCAAATGTTATCGGTCTTTGGCGCGGGGTATAAGGGGGGAATGTTTTGCCCAAGTTTTGCTTTACGAGTTAGCGTTGCCGGGAGGTGGTCTATTTCTTTGGATTGTCGGTTCTTGACTTTGAGATGGAATTTCATATTGTTGCGTAAGTTTTGAGCAAGGAGGCCGAAAATTGGCAGAAAAAAAGGCGGCAGGAGCGTTTGTCTTTGAGGCGGAAGCAAAGCCGCCGACGGGGAGCGTGCTATACAAAGAGCATCTCAAACTCACCGATAAATCCCACATAGCCGAGTTCGCGGGCTATCTGATGCCGTTGTGGTATTCGTCGATAAGCGAGGAACACACGGCGGTTCGCCGGCGGGCTGGGGTATTTGACTGCACGCATATGGGGGCGATTGAGGTCAGCGGGGATGAGGCGGAGCAATTTCTCAATGCGGTTACGACCAACAAGGTCGAGGGTATGCGGCTCGGCGCGGCACAATACGGCTACATACTCGACGCTGCTGGCAACGTGCTGGACGACATAATTGTTTATCGGCGAGGGGCGGACAGGTTTATGGTGGTTGTGAACGCTTCGAACGAGCCGAAGATTAAAGCATATCTCGCCGCGGTGCTGGCCGGCCCTTCGACAATGCTCAGGACAGGTGAGGCGGCAATAGATTTGAATAAACCGAGCAGGGAAATCAAATTGGCGACTGTTCGGGATATGAGGGATATAAACAGCGGGCCGGATTGCCGGGTGGATATCGCGCTGCAGGGGCCTGCGTCGCTGGATGTGCTTTGCAAACTGACGGACGACCAACTGGTGATTCAGCGAATGGGGGCTTTGAAAAGCTTCACGTTTTTCGAGGCGAAGCTGGCGGGCATTGACTGCATCATATCGCGGACGGGATACACGGGGGCGAAGGTGTGTTTCGAGCTTTTTGTGCATCCGGACTTTGCGGCGAGATTGTGGTGGCGGCTGTTAGACGAGGGCAAAGAGCTTGGAGTTGTGCCTTGCGGGCTAGGGGCAAGGGACAGTTTGCGGGTGGAAGCTGGGCTGCCGCTTTATGGTCATGAGCTTGCAGGGACGTATAACATATCGCCGTTCGAGGCGGGGTATGGATGGGCGGTAAAATTAGACAAGGAGTTTTTCATCGGCAAGGCGGCGATGGAGAAGGTGTCAAAGAGTTTTGATATGGAGGTTGCGAGGGTGGAGCTGCCTGGGGAAAAAGGCGTGCGGCCCGTTCGGCAGGGCGATGGGGTGATAATCGACAGGGTTTGTGCCGGGTGGGTATTGAGCTGCGCCAAGGCGGGCGACCGGCAGATTGCACTGGTGTATGCGGAAAAAAACAAGACGGCCGAGGGGAATTCGGTCGGTGTATATTACCTGGCGCGGAGCGAGAGCCAGAAAAGCAAAGGGAAAAAACAAATCGTGGAACGAGGCGAAAAGCTGGAGGCGGAAGTATGGGGGAAAGTGGTAAGCCGATTTGAGAAGTTCTGATGGAGAAAAAATTATGGTTGTGAAGGGACTGCTTTACACACAGGAACACGAATGGGCAAAGGTCGAGGGAGATGTTGCGACTATCGGGATAACGGACCACGCACAGGAGCACCTGGGCGAGCTTACGTTTGTGGAACTGCCCGACGTGGGCAAAGAGGTAAAACAAAAAGGTGAGCTTGGAGTAGTGGAGAGTTCCAAGGCGGCCAGCGACGTTTATTCGCCGGTGGCGGGGAAGGTAACCGAGGTGAATACGGC
>Ga0315284_10013555_pt1 | contig 11613 bp, 4 predicted proteins | sample YL17G09_16_MG_FD_203696 | JGI IMG/M metagenome (GOLD analysis project Ga0315284, IMG submission 203696) | Sediment microbial communities from Yellowstone Lake, YNP, Wyoming, USA - YL17G09_16 | ecosystem: Environmental > Aquatic > Freshwater > Lake > Sediment | place: USA: Wyoming | collected... | reverse complement strand
TCGCAAAAAAACCCTCGGCCCCTCCCTCGAAAAAAAAAAGAAGAAGAAAAAAACAGAAAAGAAAAAGCTCACGCAGCCTGGCCCACCCAGACGGGCTCGGCCCCGCCGGCCAGCTCAATCTTGAGAGACATCAGGCAGTACTTGACCGCGGTGGACAGGCTACGGTCCTCGGTCGCCGCCACGGCCGTGGCGGCCAGCGTCTTCGAGAAGCCCATGCAGCGCAGCGCGAGGTAGCGGTAGTAGTCCTTGATTGCGGGCGTCGCCTGGATCGCCATCGCGTCGAGCGAGGTCGCGGGGTAGGTGGGGGCTCCCACGGCCACGATGGGCTTGCCGCTGGGGCCTAAGCCGCCGGGGGTGGAGCGGCTGATGGTGCCGTCGGGGGCCTGCCTGCGGAAGAAGGCGCGGGCCGAGGCCGAGAGGCTCGCCGGGAGCTCGAGCGCCGCGGGTCTCGCTTCTTCGGCAGCGGCTTCGGCTTCAGCGGCGACCTCGGGGGAGGTGACTCCGCCCTCAGGGGCGGCGTCGGAATAGGCGACGCCGACGAGCGCCGCCTCCGCCTCTGCGGCGTAGATCGACGACGAGGACGAGATCTCGGCGTCTGCGCTCTCGTCGTCGAGCGAGAGCTCCTCGGCCGCGGCGACCCAGGCGGCGACTTTACCGAGATGCTCGCGCTCGTCGGCAGAGTCCGCCTGCGCGGGCCTCTCCGAGAGCCACGAGGCGATCGCCGCGTCGGAGGCATCGACCAGGGAGGCCGGGTGGGGGACAGCGGGAGCAGAGGAGGGCGCCCTGCCTCCAACCTTTGCGAAGATGGTCGCGGGCGGGGAGGAGCCTTCGAGCTCGCGGACGGGCGTGGTGCTCGTCGCCGGGTAGGACTCCCTCTTAGGCAGCGCCGCGGCGGCTTCCAGGAAGGCGGCGGCGGCGGCGTCCTCGGGGCTCAAAGTGGCTGCTGCTGCTGATGCTGCTGCGGAAGCCTCCGCGGAAGCCGGGGCCGAGATCGGCGCCGGCGTCGTCGTGACCGGCGCGGTGGACTCGGCAAAGCTGCCCAGCGTCGCAAATGCGGCCTGCTCCTCGGCCGACGACAGCTCCGCGGCCTGCACCTTCGAGCGCCGCGCCGCCGCGCGGTACTGTTCGACAGTCAGCATGTCTTGGAGATGTCTGTCGACCGCGTCCGCGGTCAGGTTGAGCGCCTTGGCGATGAGCGCGGCCGCGACGGTCGCCACCGGCGCTGCGCCTCCGGCCGAGGCGCCGGCCGAGGCGACGGCGGTCGCCGCGGCGCGGAGCTTTATCTCGGTCGCGTTCAGCGCGTTCTCCTTCGCTCGAGTCACGTCGACCACGGTCGAGTTTTCGAGCGAGAGCAGCGGCTTGACGAGAGCCTGCGCGAGCGTGGCGTTGCGGGGCTTGGCTCGCTCCGCCGTCGCGGCGGCGCGGGCCAGCGTCCAGCTCGCGTTTTTGAGGGGGGCCCTGAGGGCGTCACGGGCGTCGAGGACGGTCTCGAGGGCGCCAACTTGCGCCGGGGTCAACCTGAGAGAGTTGTAGAGCCGCGAGCGCCACTCTGTCTTGTTGTGTGTCCACGCGGGTGGCTGCGCGACGGTGACGGTGATCGGCTGGGCCGAGGTCGCCGCCGCTGCGAAGAGGACGAGCAGCGTGGCGGCGGCCGCCGTCGCGATGAAGCGAGCCATAGTGCCTGCAAAAAAAGAGTCGAGTCGGGGGGCCGTTTTCGTTTTTAATTGGTCCAATTTTAACGTGAGAGCAGACAACTTATTAAGCAATCATGACCGAATCAAAACGAACGAGTTGGAGCGAGAGACGGAGGCTTGCAGAGGGCGTGAAGAAGAAGAAAAGACGATGCATTTGAAATTTGTCCTCCGGCAGCTGCAGTCGCACGCGGCATGTCGCGCATGGCACACCCGAGAACAAGAAACACACATTTCTCGAACGCGTCTCGCCGCCAGCTCGACCCGCTTTCGCCAATTTCCTTTGCGTCTGCGTTATGCCCAATGTCTTTGCATCTCGAGAACGCAAAGGAGCAGAGTATTCCGACGTCAGGCAAGGAGCGCGAGCCTTTCGGTTACACTTTGCGTCGACCGTTTGCGTACTGCCGCTCTGTTCGACGCTCTTTCGCTCAGGCGTCGCGCCGCGGCCTTCAACGCGCATAAACTCTCCTCCGGCCCGCTTCGGCTATTTGCCAATGACTCACCTTTTCACTGGATGGTCTAGAAAGAACGCAAAAAGCCTCCACAGAGGCGGAAACTTTCGCTGAATAGAATTGGGAGTGTCATGCGATTGATTTTTCGTCGTTCCTTCTCGACCTCTTTCTTTTTCTTTCTCGACCTCTTTTTTTCCTTCCTCCCTCTTCGCCTTCTTCTTTTCAAACCCAGGAAAATATACAACGTTTTTGTTTTCACATCGTTTTAGCAGAAAGAACGGACAGCGGATAATCCGCTGTGCGTTCATGCGATGAAACAATGTATCATAAATTGATGGCTATTTCGAGCTCAAGCTGGGGAGCAAAAAAAACAAGAGCCGGCGCAACAGACGAGGCGGAAAAAGGGGGCTCCATCTCTCTGTTCCTCCCCGCAGTCCCGCCACTTCTCTTTCCGTTGCAGCCCCGCTCGGTTTTCACTATCGAGAGGATTCCCATGCTCTCTCTTTCGCATTATCTCCTCTAGAACAGGTGCCGATATCTCCTCTAGAACAGGTGCCGATATCTCCTCTAGAACAGTTTCAAAAGTAACATTGAAACGCGCACCTAAAGCAATAACTCTCTCTCGTTCTTCTCTCTCTCTCTCTCTCTCCCCTCTCTCTCCCCCCGCTCTCTCTCTCTCTCCCTCTCTCTCTCTCTTTCCTCTCACTCATCCATCTCCTCCGCCCCACCGCCTCCTCCGTTCCCTCCACCCCCTTCGACCACCTCTACCTCCACCTCGTACTCCTGGTCGCACCCGACGTACGCGTCGCACATGAAGAACAGCACCACGGGGCCGCCGCCGGGCCTCGGCGCGGCAAAGTCCAGCGAGGCCCTCGCGCTCGCGGCCGAGCCGATCGCGACGCGCTTGACGGCCAGCAGCGCGTTGGTCGAGGGCTGGCCGGCGACGAGCCACCAGCCTTCCGGGTGAGGGCCTCCGGGGAAGTGCGGGGTGTAGGGGGGGGTCGAGGGGGCGACGCCGCCCTCGCGCTCGAGCTCGACGGAGATCGTGACGTTGGAGCCCTCTGGCGCCGCGAGAGGAGCCGACGCCGACTTCGCGTCGCCGTCTTCCTCGTCTCCGCCGCCACTGCCCCCCTCGGCGACGCCCTCGACGCCCTCGACTTCGACTTTGTACGACAGCGAGATGTCCGGGTAGCGGTTGGCGGCCCTGGCGACGTCGGCGAGCTGCGAGGGGGTCAGCGCCACGGCGCCCAAGATCTGCGCGCGCGCGTCGTCGTCGAGGTCGAGGAGGTCAAAGACCGACTCGACGCCGGCAGCCTTGGCCTGCCGCAGCGCCGCGTCGCCTGCCCTGAGGTGCGGCAGCTGCAGCAGCTGCGAGTCCCTGGGCCACAGGGCCTGCGAAACCGACTGCGAGGCCTCCATGGCCGCGAGGGCGGGAGAGAGCCAGCCCGCCGACGCCGCGACGTCGACCGCGGCGTGCAGCAGCCGCGCCGCCGTCGGCACGACGACGGCAGAGGCGTCGGCAGCGAGCCCCGGCGCCAGCGCCGCGACCTTCCTCGAGAGGTGCGCCTGGAGCAGCGCGTGCGCCTTGACGTGCGGGTCCGTCCAGTCGACCTGCGATCCCGCGGGCGGAGCCGGAGGAGGGAGCTGCGCGTGCGAGAGCAGGCGGCGGACGGCGGCGGGCTCCCCCGGGCGGCAGGGCAGCGCGTCAAACTCGGACGCAGCAGAGACGATGTCGAAGAGGCCGCGAAGCTTGGTCTTGGGGCCCAGCGACGCGCCCAGGAGCTCGACGGTCGCGTAGTTGATGTAGTAGTACGACGCGATCATTCCCAGGTTGAGCGGTTCGAGCAGCCCGCCGGCGGCAGCGGCGGCCTCGTCGCCGCCGCCATCTTCGACGACCGCAATCAGCTTCGACGCCTCGAGGTCCGCCAGCGTCGTCTCGACCAGGTCCGACAAGTGGTCGCTCAGGTGCCGGTGCGACCCCCCCGCGAGGCCGTAGTAGTTGGGGTTCGCAGAGAGCCTGCGGTAGAGCAGCGTCCACGTCATCCAGTCCACGGCGTCCTGCTTCGTCGTCACGACGCGGCCGACGACCTCGGCCGCGAGGTGGTCGTGCAGCGCGCGGTCGAGGTGCGACTCGAGCGGCAGCGGCTCGAGGAGGAACTTCTTGTAGTATTCTTTCCGCGGCGCGTGGCACATCAGCACCGCGGTGCAGCGGGCTGGGGCGCCCGTGGAAGAGGAGGAGGAAGAAGGCGAATACGTGGCGCGTCCCATCATCTGGAGGATGTCGACGACCGGGTAGTCTCCCCCGCCGCTGCTTCCTCCTCCTCCTCCTCCGCCGCCGCCGCCGACCTCCTCGTCCGCGCTCGCGTCCCAGGCCTGCGTCCCCGCGATGACGACGCAGCGCGCCCTGAGCTTCATGCCCCAGGCCGTGGGCGCGGTCGCGACGACGACGGAGATGGCGCCGGACGTGAACAGCGCGTCGACGGCGGCGCGCTCGCCCGCGGGCTGGCCCTCGAAGCACCAGCCGACGCCCGACTCGAGGGCGTGGCGCAGCGCGGCGTCGGCGACCGACGACGACGTCTCGCTGCCCTCGCCCTCGCCGTCGAGCGCCGCCCTGACGGCCTTGGCGTCGCCCAGGAAGCGCGAGGGATCGCCGTCGGCGGCGGCGGATGTCAGCAGGTCGAGCGCGGCCAGGCGGGCGTGCCTGCGGGTGGCGACGAAGACGATCGAGGGGAGCGGCGCCTTCGAGTCCCTGCCGCCGGCGGCGGCGTGCTTGACGACGGCGCTGTAGGTCGGCCTCGCCATCGCCGCGGCCCTCGCGTCCGGGTTCGCGACGTCGAAGCCCTGCACGTGGACCTCTAGCGGCACCGGCCTCGCCGAGGGCGCGAAAGCGAAGATCCCGGACCCGGGCTTGGCGCCGAGCCACTCGCCGACGTCGCGCGCGTTGGCGAGCGAGGCGGCGAGCCCGACAAACCGCGTCGGCGGGCGCGGCGCCGCCGCCGCCTTGCCCCCCGCCGCTCTCTCCTTCCCCTCCTGCTGCTGCGTGGCCGCGATGTACCTCAGCCTCGACAGAACGACCTCGTAGGCCGGGCCGCGGGGCCCGCCGAGCAGATGCAGGTCGTCGGCAACCACCAGCGACAGCTCGCGGACGGCCCGGCGCTGCTTCCACCTGCGGGAGAGGGCGTCAAAGCGCTCGGGCGTCGCGACGACGACGTCCGAGCCCTCGAGCGCCTTGAGGTCCGCGGGCCCGTCCCCCGTCAGCTCCGAGACCGCGACGCCCAGGGGGCCCAGGCGCTGCCTCCAGTCGGAGAAGCGCTCGGCGGCCAGGCCCTCGTGGGGGACGAGGCAGACCGCCCTGTGCCTGAAGGGCTTCGGCTCCTTCTTGCCTGCCGCCTTGGCCTTGGCAGCCGCGGCCCTGGCCTCGGCGGCCTCGGCGTCTCGCCGGAGCAGCATCCTCACGAGGGCGACCTCGGCGCAGGCAGTCTTCCCAGACCCGGGGGGCGCGCACACCAGCACGGCGGCGTCCCCTCCCGAGAGGGCGGCGAACGCCTGCGTCTGCACGGGGTTGAAGCGCCTCCACCCCTTGAACAGCGCCTCCTCGTACCTTGGCGCGCGCAGCGCCGACGGCGGCAGCGGCGTCAGGTCGAGCAGCTCGGTAGGCGGCGGGAAGCGCTCCGGGAGCACCAGGTGCCTGAACGACAGCGGCAGCGTCGCCTCCGCCCCGAGCCACTGGTCCGCGACCACGCGCACAAAGTATTGCGGGGGCAGCGGGGAGTCGGAGACGGGCACGGTGAACGTCAGGAGGTGCTCCCGGTCGGCCTGCGAGCCGCGGAGCACAAAGTACTGGTGGTGCAGCAGCGCCTCGCCGTCGGCGTCCTCGACCAGCACCCACCACCCCAGCGCGCCGGCGGTCCTGTTCCCGTCGGGCGTCGCGGCGGAGGCGGCCCCCTCCTTGTTGATGACCGTCATGCCGAGGGCCGCGGCGTCCCAGGTGAAGTCGGGAGTCAGCGTCAGGTCCACCTTGAGCACCGAGCGCGTGATCGGCTGCACCGACGCCGACAGCTCGAGCCGCGGGAACGCGTGCACGAGCCGGTGCAGCGCCCTGCCCGCCTTGGGCGCCCGCACCAGCTCGCCGAGCTCGGCGGGCGAGAGGTCGTGGTACCGCTCCCAGGGCACGTCCTTGCGCTCGAGCCTGGCCACGACGTCCGGGAGCACGCCGCGGAACTGCCGCAGCGGGGACTGGCAGCCCCACGCGCGGCGGCCGACGCTCTTGGCGAGCTGCAGCGCCGCCGCGGCGAGCCGCGCCCAGCCGCGCCTGAGGCACAGCTCGAACAGGCACCGGGTGAGGCGCCCCGCCGAGTCGCGCACGTACTGCATGTCGGCCCCCAGGGCCAGGCCCTCGAGCCTGAGCCGGGAGACGTAGGCCTGCAGCAGCGCGTTGACCTTGGCGGCGGGGTCGTCGAGGCGCTCCTTGACGGGGATCGGCACGCGCTCGAGGAGCTTCGCCAGCTCGACCTTCTCCTCGTCGCGCACGACGAGCCGCGAGAACTCGCTCGACAGCGAAAAGACGCGCAGGAGCTCGATGTCGCCCATCGAGGGCCGCAGGTGCGACGCGTACGCGGCGATCGACTGGTGCGACACGTAGTAGTGCGCGGCGATGCGCCCGGCGTCGGTGGCGTGCAGCGAGCCCGAGGCGCGGTCGTACCTCAGCAGGCCCGCCCTGTCGAGCGCCAGCGCCGCAGAGTGGGCCAGGTCGAGCCGCCTGGCCAGCAGCCTCGGGTCCCGCTCCAGGCTCGCGGGGTCGACGCCGTACAGGGCCGGGGCGCAGAGCATGCGCACGAACAGGTAGGTGTAGCCCAGCCAGGCCGCGGCGTCGCTCAGCGACGAGATGGTCCCCAGGACGACCTCGGCGTTGACCGCGTCGGCGAGCCGCGAGCTCGCCAGCTGCGACTCGACGGGGAGCTGCGAGTTGATCAGGCTCAGGTAGAACTGGAGCTGCGCGTGGCCCGTGATGATGACACCCTCGCCCTGTGAGTCGAACTGCGGCCTCCCCGCCCTCCCCAGCATCTGCCCGACGTCGAGGGGGCTCAGCTCGGTCCACCCCCCGAGCTCGGGGGAGTAGACCTGCGTGCCCTTGATGATGACGGTGTGCGCGGGGAGGTTGACCCCCCAAGCGAGCGTCGCGGTCGAGCAGAGGACCTGCACGTGCCCGTCGGCGAACAGGTCCTCGACGAGCGCCCTGTCGGCGCGGGCCATGCCGGCGTGGTGGATCGCGAAGCCGCAGGGGAGCAGGTCGCGGAGCGCGGCGTCCTTGCAGGTCTCGGCCTCGGCCTGCAGGATCTCGCGCGACGCGGACGACTCCCGCATCAGCCTCGCGAGGGAGCCCTCGGCGACGGCCTTGTCGCGGAGGGCACGGGCGGTCTTGGCGGTCTCCTTGCGGGAGTGGACGAAGACGAGGGCCTGGTGCTTGCCGGCGCCGGCCATGATCTGATCGGGGGTTTGATATTTGTTCCCGGGTTATGGGGTTTTTTGAAAGTGAGTTCACCGTCGCCACAAAAGGACAACAAACTTCTCTCTCTCCCGCCCAGAAAAAAAGTCCTCCTCTCTTCTCCCTCCATCTAACTTACTTTATCGTAGCAAATGTCGTTCATCAGCTGGAACCGCTGCAGCGGCTTGCGCACCGTCACGCCAATATACTGCTGCGCGAGCGGGCAGGGGCGGAACTCGCCCCCGAAATGGAACAGCCCCTCCTTGGCGTCGACGCGCAGGAACGACGCGACGTCCTCGTAGTTGGGCAGCGTCGCCGAGAGGCCGACCAGCCGCACGCTCTCCTGCGTCGCCTCGACGGTCCGCAGAGTGCGCGCGACGATCGACTCCAGCACGGGCCCGCGCGAGTCGTGCAGCAGGTGGATCTCGTCGATGATGACGAGTTTGACCTGCTTGGTCAGGGAGCGGGCGTCGCCGGCCTTCCGCGTGACGATGTCCCACTTCTCGGGCGTGGTGACAACGACCTGCGTCGCGGCAAGCTCGGCCGCGGTGAGGTTGGAGTCGCCCTGTTTTGGTGGTGGTGGGGGGTGGTGATGTTTTCGGATGAGGGAATGCAAAACGGGGGGAGGGAAAACGAGTGACTTTTTGTTTTTGTTTCCTCTCTCGTGCTCTCTAGTTCAAAAAAGAAAAAAACTCAAAACTAAAAAAAAAAACGCACCGTCAGCTCCCGCACGGAGATGCCGTAGGACGCCAGCCTCTTGGAGAAGTTGGCCACCTGCTCCGAGACCAGGGCCTTCATCGGGGCCACGTAGATGATCTTGAAGGCCGAGGTGTCGACGGAGACGGAGGAGGAAGAAGAAGGCTTCCCCTCGTCGTCGCCGCCGCCGCCGTTTCCGCCCTCGTCTCCTCCCTTGCCCTTCTCTTTCCTCCGGTGCAGCCCGATCACCTGCAGCATCGTCAGCATGGCCACGTTGGTCTTCCCGGCCCCCGTGGGGGCGCACATCAGCAAATTTCCCGATCCGTAGAGCGCGGCGTCGCAGACGCGGGACTGGATCCGGTTCAGCGACTTCATGCCAGCGAAGGCGGGCCGCGCCCACGACGGCAGCTCGTCGACGGGGATCAGCTTCTCCCCCGCGGCAAAGGCCGGCGGGGCGGGGGCCGGCACGTGGACCTCCTCGTAGCCCTTGAAGGCGGTGCGGTAGGAGCCCTGGGGCAGGTCGCAGCGCTTGTTGGTCATGGTGTGAGCTCCAGCGGTGAAGGCCAGGGAGTCGAGGTCGATCTCGTGGCGGCGTGAGGGGGCAGCGGCGGCGGCAGCGGCGGAGGGTCCCGCGCTGCCGCCGCCGCCGTCGGCGGCGGCCTCGCCCCCTTCTCCACCCCCGTTGATCGCCCGCGCCTCCTCCCTGATCTTCCTCTCCGCCGCGGCCTGCCTGTCCTTGGCGGAAAGGCGGCTGGCCGCCGCCAGCTCGGCCAGGACGTCGGTCCCTCCCTCGGAGGCCGCCGCGGCGGCCTCGACGGCGGCGCGCTCGGCCGCCGAGCGCGCCCGCGCCAGCGCGACGCACCAGACGATCTTGGCGCGGTCCTTCAGCAGCGCTCGAACGAGGTCAAACTTGTCGAAGTCGAGAAGGGCCACCAGCGCGTTCTCGGCCTCGCGGTCGGGCAGGGCTGCGTCGGCGAGCAGGGCGTAGGCCCTGTCGGCGAGCTGCTGGGCCGCGGCGGCGTCGAGCGCCCCCGCGAACGCGGACGAGACGCGGCGCTGGAGCCAGTGTGCGTCGATGTCGTGCGCCGCGACGCCGCCGCCCGAGGCTGACGTCGACGCCGGGTCGGCGGAGGCTCCTCCCCCGCCGTCGCCGACGCGGACTGCGGCCCCCGCCTCTTCGCCGTCGTCGTCGTCCGTCTCGACTTCGACGACCTCCGTGGCTTCGCCGCCGCGCAGGCCGCCGCCCTCGCCGCCGTCCTCGTCCGACGACTCCCCCTCGAACTCGACCGCGACGCCGATCTCGTCGTCGAGCCCCCCGTCGCCGTCGTCGTTCGCGGCGGCAGCGGCGGCGAGCGCCGCCTCGCCCCCCAGGACGCCCCCCCCCCGAGCGCCGCCCTCGCCGTCAAGGAGGAGGTCGCCGGGGACAAAGTCCGTGACGAGCCTCGCCAGCGCGACGACCTGCGCAAACCGCTCGGGCCCGAGCTCGCCGACCAGCGCCTCGACCTCGCCCCGCTTGGCGGCCTCGGGCCTCGCGTCGTCCTTGAGCACGGCCAGCACCTCCTCGGCGGCGCCGTGGAGCACGTCGGCGGGCTGGTCGCCGAACTGGGACCGCACCACGGACAGCAGGGCGGCGAAGGCGTCGGCGGTCGCGCGGGTGCGCGGCACGTAGCTGCCTGCCGCGGCGGCGGCGTCGAGGAAGCCTCCGCCGCCCGCTCCGCCCCCCGCTCCTCCGGCCCTGCCCCTGGCGACGGTCAGGTCGTAGTCGATGCCGTCGCCGGCTGCGGCTCCGCCCGCGCCGCGGCGCTTCTTCCTCTTGGCGGCCTCGGCGTCGGCGGCGGGCCTCTCTGGCTTCGCGAACGAGACGCGGTCGCCCATCTTGGAAAGCCTGCCGGCAAGGGTCTCAGGGGCCCCCGAGGGCTCGCCGCCGGACCTGCCGCGCTTGTCCGCGGCGAGCACGAGGTTTGAGTTCTGTTGTTTTTGTTTTCCGGGGGGGAAGGGAGAGCGGATACGAAGGGAGGTGAGAAGGAAGAACGAGCGAGGAAGAAGGTTGGTTCCCCAAACGCCGGCGACGACGGCTCTCAATCAGGCATCTGGCTTTGCGTTTTTCAACAGGAATGACAAAGCATTTCCCTTGAGCTTGCGTTCGCTTCCAGAGCAGGACCGCGCTCGACAGGTGTCGCTCGTCACAGAGAAAATCAGCGACTCGGAAAGCGAAACAGACGGAGAGACGGGGAGAGAAAAGCAGATGCATTGCCGGCAGCGTCGACGACGATGAATCCGCTTTCTCTTCTCTCCCGCCTTCTCCTTCTGCGCAAACACATCTCACGCCAGCAACGAAACGAAAGGACGTACCGCGCTATAGTCATACTGGCGCTTGCGGGCGTAGCTCTCGGCGGCGCCACCTCCTCCGTCGCGGTCTCCCATTTTCCGGAGAGAGACGACTCTCGACGATCGACAGCGGGTCTCGGTTGACGACTGCCTTTTTGCTCTTCTCTCCACTAGCTCCTGTCCCAGAAGCGCGCTGCCTCCGCTGTCGCTCCCGGTTCTGTGGAAGTCAGACAGAAGCGAGTCGCGGCGAAGAGCTGCTGAGGGTCAATCTCGGTGAGAAGCGCAGACGAGTGCGAAGTAGAGTTGACTTGTGTGAGGAGGAGAGTGGTTGATTCTTCTTCCTCAACAGAAAAAAACGCACTGTTCCTCTTTTGACCTCGACCTCTCCCTCCCTCTCTCTCGCGCGCTCTCTCGTTTCCTTCTCTCGCTCTCTCGCTCTCGCTCCTTTCCCCCACTCTCTTCTTTGCAAATCGGACCGCATTCCACACTTGATGTGTCATTTTACAAACAAAAAATGGAAAAACCGAGACAAAAGAGACGAAATCCTCGAACCCCTCTCTCACTCTCTCTCTTTCAGGGCCTCAGCGCCGTTGGGCCGCTCATGAGACCTGCGGTGAACAACGCGGCCGCTGTCGCCGCCGCGAGCCACGTGAGGCCCCTGTACCTCTCGGCCACGATCCGGTCCCGCAGCCTCTCGCGCTCGGCCTCGATCTGGGCCCTCGAGGGCGTCGTCGGCGCCTTGGCGGCGCGCGACGACGCAGTGGGCGGAGGGACGACGGGGGCGTCGACCAGCGGGGTCGCCGCCCCCTCCCCCGCGCCCCCTCCGCCGCCGCCGCCGCCGTCCCCCGCTCCTCCTCCGTCGACAGCTTTGAGGACCAGCGTCGCCAGCTCCAGCACGAGCCCCACGCCCAGGGCACCGAAGATCACGACGGGGAGCGTCAGATCCGAGGGCGCCACGAGA
>Ga0315284_10013554_pt1 | contig 11614 bp, 8 predicted proteins | sample YL17G09_16_MG_FD_203696 | JGI IMG/M metagenome (GOLD analysis project Ga0315284, IMG submission 203696) | Sediment microbial communities from Yellowstone Lake, YNP, Wyoming, USA - YL17G09_16 | ecosystem: Environmental > Aquatic > Freshwater > Lake > Sediment | place: USA: Wyoming | collected... | reverse complement strand
TTTCTTGACTCTGGTGTAAAAGGTTTCTTTCGTGCGATTGAAGTAGCCGAATTCAAGACGGGGAAATTCGCGCTTCAATACATCCATCATCTCAGGAATGCCCATCCCGCTCCCTGACCCCATTTCTTTGAGGTAAAGATCAGGGTCAATGTTCAGGTTTCGCATCTGGACAAGATCGAGTTGAGTCTTACGAATCAATTTGATCAAACGCTCCAGTTCTGGTTCTCTATCCGTGACTCCTGGGAAGACGAGAAGGTTGACCGATGTGTACTTCCCTTTCTCCTTCGCCCGGATGAGAGAATCGATGATCTCTTTGAGGGTGTATCCTCTCGGCCGATGGTAGCGAAAAAAGAGCTTCGGGGAAGCACTGTTCAGCGTGACTCGGATGCTATCGAGACCTGCTTCGCAGAGCTTGGCCACCTTATCAGGCAGGCTTCCATTCGTGTTCAGATTGATCGTTCCCCGATCGGTTTTCTCTCGAAGACCACGGATCGACTTCTCCAACAGTCTCCACTGCATTAACGGTTCTCCTTCGCACCCCTGGCCAAAACTCACAATAGCATCTTTGGCCTCCTCGAGATGAGGGAGAGCCACCCCGATCACTTCATCGGAGGTGGGAACGAAACCGATCCTCTCCTGGGAAGCTGGACAACACTCCGAAGGTTGAAGAGAGATACAACCCACGCAATCCGCGTTACACGAGGGTGACGTGGGCAGCGGACATTCCCACCTTCGACAGAAGACGTTCTTGGCAGCAAAGCAGTGATATTCCAGGGCACACCGGGAGAGCTGACGGAGGAGCCTATTGCGTGGATTCTTCCTAAGTAGAAACCGAACCTTCCTTTGGAGAGCTCGGTCGTCCTCAAAATATTTTGGATTCCAGTGGGGGTTAGAATCGATGAAGAGACCTGTGGCCCAGAATCTCCCATTTTCCCAGCCGACTGAACTGTAAGCCCACAGAGGGAGCACCGGCAAATTCTTCTGGAGTCGAGTGGCTGGAAGAAGAGTTCGAACATATCCTGGTGGGAGAAAGGCAGCGACCGCATGGCCCTCGGACTCCGTGCTCCCGACCGTTACTGTTTTTGCGGGCACGAAGGCCTCCGCTTCCTCATCCCATCCCATTGGAATCCTTCCGGGCAAAGTGAACATCTGGCTCCCCCGTGGAAGGGGAACCAATTCTTGTACACGGGGAAGGATGAATCGGCTTCCAGAACGGCCGGCCAACTTCAAATAGGGATGATCAAGGATCTTTCCTTCAGAATCTGAAAGCACAAGGTGGGGTAACCCTGAATCAGGCACGTTCAACTCACCACGTCAGTGTAGACGAAGAGAAGGTGCGAAAAAATCAGAATCCTGCTAAAAATGATCCGAGGCCCGTAAGGATGGTTCTCTTGGAGAGCTTCGGACCTGCCTGCGCGTAGCCGCTTCGGCGAAGGCCGGGCCAAACCTTTTACAGTCAAACTCGGATGATCCATTTGCAGTAAATTCGTCTGCTTACTGCGACGAAGCGTTGCCCAACCTATGATGCCTGGCATCCCAAAGTTCCGGAAAGAGAGCCATCCTGAAAGGGCCAAGGACAAAGAAGACCAATTTTTTCACACCTTCAGAGCGTTGAGTGGAGGTGATGACTCCAACCAGGCACCGTATCGTTAGGAACTCAGATGACCCAAACACTCCGTTGAGGATTACGATGGAAACTTCCTCTCCCCTTTTGATTTTCGCAGGTTCTTTTTCACATTCTTCCTTTTCAGCGCTGCCTTCAAGCGGTTTGTTTTCCCTCTGTTTCTCATGACGATTCTCTCCTGTCCTCACGTTTACTTTATCCAACAAGCCAAGTTCCTGGAATGATCAGTGCGGTTCCAATGGTTCACGGGCAAGTCGGCTGGAAGGCCCGCCTTTTAGGCGGGGAGAAAAGCCGACCTTGTAATCATATCTACATTTCCAGGAAACCCCGCCCTGCGCCTGCCTGAGGTAGGCAGGAGCGAGGAGCTTCATCGATTTCGTGCAGCCTTCAGAGCTTCAACCATCGAATAGGGAAGTTTCATATCTCCCCGGCCTACGCCAATTTCGAGACCGTTCCTCTCGATCCCATGATAGTCTGTTCCACCGGTCATCACAAGACCGTATTTCTCTGCCAGAAATTTATAGGTTGCGACATCCGCAGGAGAATGCTCAGGGTAGTACACCTCAATCCCCTTGAGCCCTTCCTTCACCAGTTGTGAAAGAAGGGTATCCAACTCAGACATTCCGTTTGCACCGAGGGTATTCGGATGGCCAATGACTGCGACTCCACTGGCTTCTTGGATAGAATGGATAGCCTCTTCTGCTTTGAATCTAAGTTTGTCATGGTACGCCGGTGCTCCCTTTTTCAGAAACCGTTCGAAGGCCTCCTGGATACTTCTCACATATCCCCTCTCGAGTAAGACCTGAGCGAAATGGGGTCGTCCCACTTGCCCGCCGCCGGAAGCCTTGATCACATCTTCGTAGGTTATCTTGATTCCGAGTCGATTCAATTTTTCCACAATTTTGGGGTTTCTTTCTGCTCGTGCCTTTTGCAAGTATGCAAGCCTTTCATTAAGCAACGGGTGATGAATATCGAGGCAATACCCTAGAAGGTGCATGGACCCGGGGGAATATTCCGCACTGATCTCGATGCCTGGAATGACTTCAAAACCAATCTTTCTTCCTTCAGCCATGGCCTCCTCTAAACCCTCAATCGTATCGTGATCGGTGATGGCAATGGCCCGAAGTCCTTTTCCCTTGGCATAATTGACGAGATTAGAGGGACTTCTGACTCCGTCTGAAGCTGTCGTGTGCAAGTGAAGATCTACATATCCCATGAAGACTCCTTTATCCGTCGTCTATCCAACCTCTCAGGCGACAGGGCGTTTGATAATCGCGGAATGTTACAATTGTTAAAAGCGTAATTATAATTTATTTAGTTCAGTTAACCAATACCCTCGGGCTTTTTTTCCGTATTTTACAGCAAAATAAGTCGTCGAGAAGGAGGTGGTCCACTTTTTGCTTACTCAAAACCTGTACTCCAAAAAATTTATAACAAATCCTATATGAATTTGGTAGTATGACACATATAAAACACAACATATTGAAATAATTAAATAATTTGTATAAAAATAATGCTTGACAAGGGGGGTGACTTGGTATATATTGGATAGTGTGAAAGGGAATATTTTCTGAAAGGAGGGAAACAATTCTCTCTATTTTTTTTATCTAAGCAGCGGATTTTAAGAGGGATTTGAAAAAGAAATGAGAAAATCGAATTTAGAAAAGATCAACAAACGAACGGAAATGGAGACCGAAGACGTGGCTCTGGAGGAGCTTTCTCCCGCTTCTCTGTTTGAGCCGATGCCTCCCATGCAGCCGCCGCCACCGTACGGCCAAGGCGAGCCAGACGAAGCGTTGCAGGATTTCAAAGTGGGAACTGTGGAGGAAGGCGTCGAGACCCAAGAGCCCGAGGAACTCGAATCAGAACCTGAGATAGAAGATGATTATTCTGTATACCCTCACGATATCACATGGGAATACCTGAAGGGTCTCGAAAAGATCTCTCTTCTCACTCCTGAAAAAGAGGTCGAGCTGGCGAAGAAGATCAAAGAAGGTGAGCGTCTGGTGAAACTTTTCGAGACGCGAACGAGTCGCCTTAAGACCCAGCTTACCATGCTGAAGACGAAAAACGGCAACAAGCGTGGTAATAACGGCAATGGAGCCAAGCACCGCTCGAAGGCGAAGAATGGGAAAAAACCAAAAGCGACGGCCTTAGAGCTCAAGGAGAAGACCCAGGTCTACAGGAAGATGCTTTCGCAACATCAGAAAGCCCTCTCTGAGACCCAGAAGGCGAAAAACGAACTCATTCAAGCCAACCTGCGATTGGTCGTCAGCATTGCTAAACGTTACTCCAATCGAGGGCTCTCCTTCTTGGACTTAATCCAAGAGGGTAATCTCGGGTTAATGCAGGCCTTGACCAAATTTGATTACGAGAAGGGGTACAAGTTCAGCACGTACGCTTCCTGGTGGATTCGGGCAGCCATTCTCAGGGCCTTTGCAGAGAAATCGCGGACGATTCGAATCCCCAACTACTTGTTTGAGATCAAGGGCAAGTTGATGAAGTCCTTTAAAGCCCTGATGAAGAAATTGGGCCGCGAGCCCAGCTCGCCGGAACTGTCCAAGGACAGCGGGATCCCTTTGCATGACGTGGAGAAGGTTCTCAACCTGACGGAGGAACCCATCTCTCTGGATATGTCGATTGGAGAGGAGGACAGCACACTGGAGGATCTGATTGCCGATGAGAAGAGCCCGTCCCCGAGCGATACTCTGCTCGAGAAAGATCTGATCGGACATATCCGTAAATTGCTGGCCGGTCTTTCACCCAGAGAGGAAAAGATCCTTCGACTCCGGTTTGGGATTGGCGAGGATGGAGAGTATACACTCGAAGAGATCGGGAGGCAGTTCGGTCTCAGCCGAGAGAGAATCCGACAGATCGAGGCAAAAGCCATTGAACGACTTCGCGATCCCAGCCGTCACAAACAGATCAAGGAGTATTTTGAATAAGAACGCTTCCTCGATCTAATCCCATTCCCTGAGGTTTCGTTTGAGTTGAACAGAAAAGGGGCAACCCAAAAAAACGGGTTGCCCCTTTTCTGTCTCCTTCGAAATCACTCGACTTGGATGGCCTCTACCGGGCACTCTTCGGCTGCTTCCCGACAGGCGTCGGCCAGATCGTCCGAAACCTCATCCATCTTTGCCGTGGCTTTGTCGTCCTTCATTTCAAAAACGTCTGGGCACGTCTCCGCACAGAGTCCACATCCGATACACGTCTCCTCGTCAATGATCACTCTCATCTCCCAGCCCTCCTTTCACGGGCAAGTCGGCTTGATACCCCGTCTTCCTGCCGGTAGGCAGGGGCGGGGAGGAAAGCCGACCCTGTAATCATATCTACATTTCCCGGAAGCCCCGCCCTATGGGCGGGGAGCTTCATTCGTTGGCCCATTATTCATTCCGGCAGTAGGAGACCCCCCGATACACACCGGGACGAGGAATACGCCATCGTAGGCCGGCCTGTCCCGACGCCAGACGGGAAGTGTCGCCCCACGTGCGCGTTGGGCAAGGTACCACGGGCTTTGCCCGTGGGGCTCCATCATCATTTCCTTTAAATCAAGCTTTCTTCCTCAATCGGTAGTACAGGTAACTCAAGGCTGCCACCATCCCAATCAAAAGCAGGATCGAGACGATGGTCTCTGCTGAATCCAGTTGCGTGGCTACCTTTTCGTAGGTTGCTCCCACCCACCACCCGACGAATCCAAGGGAAAAACACCGAAAAATGGAACCCAGGAAGGTGTACAAAGTGAAAGGTCTGATGGGGATGCGGAGAAGCCCTGCAAAGATTGAGACAAGGGAGATGGGAAAAACCGGGATCGCTCGGGTAAGAAAAATGGTCAGCGCCTCTCGTTTGCCACGGAATCTCCTTTCCAACATTTCGATCCCCTCCCAATCCACACCCAGGAACCGCTGGAATCGAACCACGAGGGCTTTGCCGCCATAATAGCTAATCACATAACCGATATAGGATCCAAGCGTAGAGGCAAGGGCCCCAGGAAGAACGATCACCCACAGGATCTGAGCGATCGCCTGAGGAATCGAGAGCCCGGGCAGAATGAGAATCGCCCCTGCTCCCATGATGATCATGGGGGAGGGGATGGGCACAATGATCTGCTCGATCATCACCCCAACAAAAACGGAGAGCTGACCATGCGCTCTCATCAATTCCATGATCCATTGTGTAATCTCTGCAATCAACGAATAACCTCTTGACCTAACCGTTTTGAAATTAAATCTCGGGCGAGAAAAGTGATCTCAGGAAATCAGGGGATTTCCCCTAACGTCTGTCATCTCCTCAGATACGTCCGATAGAACTGGTGAATCGCGGAAGCAAGATCCCCTGAAAACTTTTGGTACGCCGGGGATTGTAACCGAAAATCCCCTCCAATCTCCAGTTGAATGGCGTCAATGCCACCGGCTTGACTCCCATAGGTCAAAACCGTGTACCCTCCCTCATAGGGAGCTTCTGATTCTTCTGTTCCATCAGGATGAATACTATAGCCTAATCCATGCAGGAAACCAAGGATCCCATTCTTTCCAGTGACGGCCTCCCAGCCATGGGTCTTGACGAGATCTTGAACGGTGTGCCCATGTTGCGTTCCCCTCCAGATCACATTGTTCTTTAGCCCCTGACCATGAATATCAAGGAGAATCCCCTGTCCGAACTTTTTCTTGATCTGGGTGACGTAGTTCCTGATCGCTGTATGATATTGGTCATAGATGGGTTGAGCAACGGCTGTATCGTATGCCTTGGTCGCCCCCCGATTAGCATCGATACTCTTCCGGCTAAACTCTGCCATCACCACGTAAGGAACGATATGGTACGTTGTCTGGAGATATTCTGTGGTGAGTTTTGTGATCATGTCCGTGTTCATGTCCCACCGTGTTTTAACATCTTTCCCGGTGCGGACGGGAACGTTGGGCAGAAGATGGTCAGGCCTTCCTGCGTGAGGCGCAGTCAACAGGATAGGCACATTTCCCTCCTTCGCTGTAACAAAATCTTTTTGACCGTATGCCTCGGCAACGGCAAAAAAGACAGAGAGGAAAAAAACACTTACAAAAACGATCTCGCACTTCACGGGGGACCTCCTGCGCTCCTTTCCATTCGAAGTAAGCTGCAAAATATCACACTCGTTGCCGATGTCAACGGTTTTTTGGGAGAGTTGAGATTGATTAGTAGGCTATTTCAAGCAACGGTGTTGCTTCTCAGACGGAGTCCCCATATAATTATTCCAAGCAGTTCACAATGTTGACCAGGAGGAAATCGATGAGTGACCAAGTATTTCTGGAATCTCGAGATGAAATGGAGGAACTCCTTCAGGCTGAATCCATCGGTTATTTAGGTATTTCTATGGACGGAACGCCCTATGTTGTTCCGCTCAACTATTCCTATTCAGAGGGAACCATCATCTTTCATTGCGCCCTCGAGGGAAAGAAGTTGGACTTCATTAGGGCCAACCCACTGGTTTGCTTCACAGTAGGACGACAGGCAGGGCCGGTCCGGGACCACGCCGGTGGTAACCTCTGCCACGTGGACAGCGACAGCGTCATCTGCCATGGGACTGCAAGAATCATCGAGCATCTTGAGGAGCGAAAAATAGCATTGAATGTTTTTAATAGACGCTTCCGGCCGGACGCACTGGATATCCCCATGGAGCGGGTGGAGAATTGTGGTGTCGTAGAAATCAAGATTCTAGAAATGACAGGTCGCCGCGAGCGTGACAGAAAAAGAACTTATTGGCGACATACTTTTCACGTGTAAAGTCCATTTCCTTCCCATCACACGATGTGTCTTCGTTTGAAGCACGCGTGATTGCAATCCTTTGGGTCGATCAGATCTAAATTGTCCAACGGACTTCTTATCTTCCCAACGTTTTTCGTACTTACATGGGTGTAAATCAATAATTTCAGACAGCCTTGGCCATATTAGCAGCCCTCGGGATTTCGTCCCATGTTCGGCCTTCGAGCTCTCGTCCGGTCTTCTTTCTGTTTGGACCACCCCACTGCTTAAAGAAGAATGGCACTTTCGTTCTTTGGCATTGGTTCCGAATATCTACAACCCAGGAGGCATCCATCGGTCTGGCGCGGTACCCGGATTCTCCTCCTACAATGGCCCAATCTATTCCTTTGAGATTGAGATCCTGTATAGGTCCAAGAAGTGGTTCAAAAGATACAAATTTAATTGTTGCTCCAACTTCGCGAAGATCATCGATTCTGAAAGTATACTCTTGATTCTCAACACTGACTCCCATCCAAATGTTGAAATTCCAGGAAAGTTTAGGATGGAGTTCAAGAAGTCGCTCTGATCTCTTCGTCAATATCTGGAAACGATGCCAGTGGACCCGCTCCATGATATGAAAGACCTTCTGGATAAATTTAACCGGACATCCTCATGGAAAAGATCGCTCATCGAGTTCACAAAGATAGTTTGCGGTTTCTTCCACGTTAGTGGCAGTTCTAGGACTTTTTCGTGTAAAGCAAGCCCAAAGCCACTGACATAGTTGGGTTGGCCCATCGCCTGAAGCCGCTTGGCCATGCGCTCGGCATAGCAGTGCGCACATCCGGGACTGATTTTGGCGCAACCGGTGTCAGAAAAGGTTGTAGATAACTATTTATTTCATGTTCATTCAATCTCATACCGATTACCTTTCTGAATTAACTCCATAGGCAGAAAAAAATATTAACAGAGTAATTACTTGTGCCTGACCCGAATGACTCTCTTTCCGTGTTCATTATGAAATGTGTGATTGCATGACCTGGCCCCTTTCTTGCTTTTTGTTACTTGTCCGTGTCATGTCTTCAGGTTTCTCCACTCCCCACCTACGCCGCCAGCAAATCATGCCCGCTCGCGCTCCGCTGCCACACATATTCATACACTCGATTCGCGACTTCTTCGGTCTCCTCATCGCTGAACGGAGGCCGGGGCAGCGCCTCCCAGAGATTGTCGAGGATAAACACCTTGACCTCTGCCTGGGTGGCAGTGTTCTGTGTCCAATCGTGTATGGGCTGGAGCAACTCTCGCAGGGACGCAAGCAGCGCCTTACTCGCCCACTTTAATCGCTCCCGATCGGCCTTGCTGATGCTCTCCCTGAAAAGCAGGTCAAACAGCGCCAGCTCGTCTTCACTGAGTCCCTCTTCTGCCGCCCGCTGTTGCTCGGCATCAAGACTGTTGGCGAGGTCCATCAGTTTTGAGAAGGTCTCTTCGACTGTCACGCGATCCTTCTCGCGGTTGTAGTCCGCGATGATCTCCTGGTACTTCTTGTAATAGTCCATGCGCATCGGGTTCCAACCGAGCATCTGCGCCAGTTTCTCCTCGACGACCTCTCGGATATCTTTCAGGGCAGCATGTTTCCACCGCACCTTGGTCGCGAACTCATCTCGTAGCTTCGCAAAGTCGATCTGGCTCAAGTCCACCTTCAGCCCCTCGGCGTGGTCTTCACCAGGTGCCTGCGCCCGAATTGCCTCGTTGACAATCCTGTGCAGTTCCTTGAGTACTTCCGTCACATCCGCGGTGTCGCGCTTCTCCTCAAGCTTCTTGTAAATGGCCTCGATGTTATCGTGGCACTCGGCGAAGGCAAGGGCGCTCGGTTCCATCAGCAGTGCCTTGAAGCGGATGAACACCTGCCGGGCCATGATCTCGAAGCGACGCTTTGCCTCGTCCGAGGTGTAAAGCGCGTCTACGGCATCCCGTAACGCCTCGATCCGCGCAAACCCAGTTGCGCCGCGGAGCCGGTCCGGATCGAACCTCAGAGCCCGGAGGTGCTTCTCTGTCGTCTCGATGGATTGCACGAGGGCCGCCACAAGATCTTCGATAGGCGCCACGATGCCGCCGCCCCCGTCGCCTTCTTCCTCGTCCCCAAGAGCATACTGTGCCAACGCCTCGCGCAGGCTCTTCAGCATGCCGTTGTAGTCAACGATTACCCCGCAGTCCTTACCCGGGTAGACGCGATTGGCGCGGGCGATGGCTTGCATCAGGTTGTGGGCCTTCATCGGTTTGTCGATGTAGAGTGTTGCCAGGCACTCCACGTCGAACCCGGTCAGCCACATGGCACACACGATGGCGATGCGGAAGGGGTGCTGCGGGTCCTTGAAGGCGTCATCCACCTCCACCTGCTTGCCGTCGGGCGTCTGGAAACCGGTCTTCATCACCACGCGGTGCGGAATGATGTCGACGCCCCAGCGCTGAAAATCGCGCACCTCATTCTGCGCCTCGCTGATGATGATCTCGATGATGGTGCTCTCCATCCACTGCTTCTGCCCGAGCAGGAATTCGAGCTCCTTGCCGAGGCGTTCCCGCATGTCCAGGTCGGTGGTGCCTGCCAACTCCACTTCCTTCAATGGGATGAGCCCCTTCACCTGGGCCAGCTTGGATTGCCAGCGCTGCTCGATGCGCTGCAACATCCGCCCGCAGGTGATCTTGTCGATGCACACAAGCATGGATTTCCCGGTCTGCCAGCGCGTGGAACAATGCTCGACGAAGTCGTCGGCCAGCTTGTCTAAACGATCGTCGGCTGTGATGACCTCATAGTCCTTTCCGAGGAGTTTCTCCAGCAGGGCGGTTTGGTCGGAGTTGAGGTCTGCCTTTTCGACCGCCTCGGCGATCCGGTCGTTCAGGTCGAGTCGCGCGATCCCCAACTTTTCGCCCCGGTTCTCGTAGATCAGCTTGACGGTGGACTGGTCCTCCTCGGACCGTTTGAAGTCGTATCGCGAGATGTAGTCGCCGAAGATGCGTCGCGTCAGTTCATCGTGTTTGAAGAGCGGCGTCCCCGTGAACCCGATGAACGCGGCATTGGGCAGCGCGAGACGCATGTTCCGCGCAAACTTACCCGCCTGGGTCCGGTGTGCCTCGTCCGAGATCACAATGATGTCGTCGCGCTTGCTGTAGGGCTCTGTGACCGGCTGGTTGAACTTGTGGATCAGGCTGAAGACGAAGCGGTGATTCCCGCTCAGGATAAACCGAAGCTCCCTGCCCGAACTGGCCCGCGGGGTCTCCTCGTCCGTCACGCCGCAACCAATAAATGTGCGCCAGATCTGGTCATCCAAATCCTCCCGATCGGTCATCACAAGGAAGGTGAAGTTACCGGGCACGACGCGGCGCACCTTCTCGGCAAAGAACGCCATCGAGTAGGATTTGCCACTGCCCTGCGTGTGCCAGAAGACACCGAGGCGGCCCAGATCTGGGTGCGCCCGCTTCACCAGGGGGAACTCGTTGTCCGCAGTGACTTCGAAAGGAACCAGTCCACTATAGGTCGAGTCCCGCGGCGGCGGCTCAGCGGCCAGGAGCAGCTCCGGTTTCGGCAGGCGGTATTCGATGAGTCGTTCTCCTACGGGGAACTGCCGCTTTAATTGCTCCTGCCGCTGGACCGAGTTGACCGAGTTGTTTACACCAAGCACCTGATGGTTCCGGGCAACGATCTTCCGCGTGCCCCCTGCCCGGCTGTCGTCGAAGAGGATGAAGTTCTCAACGAAGTCAAGCAGCCGTTCCTTGGCCAGCATCCCATCCAGCAACGCCTCAGCGTCGACTCGCCCCTTGTCCTTTTCCGAGTTGCGCTTCCACTCCACGAAGTGTTCCCACTTGCTCGTAATCGAGCCATAGCGTGCCTGGTCGCCGTTGCTCACCACGAGGAAAGCGTTGTGGTGGAAGGCGTGCGAAATGACGTTGGAATCGAGATACCATGTGAGGTTGTTGTCGAATCCGGCTCGGATGTTTTTGTAGACCGCCTTGAGTTCGATGAAAACTACAGGCAATCCGTTGACGTAGCAGACAAGATCGGCACGGCTGTTATAGTGCGGCACACGCATGCCCTGGAATTTAAGCTCCCGCACGGCCAGAAAACGATTGTTACCCTTTCCATCCGGGCCGTTGCCGTTACGGAAGTCGATCACCTGCGCCCGCGCATGGCGTGTCTCCCCTGCCGCATCGCGCCATTCGACCGGCACTCCACCGCGGATGAAGCCGTAGAACTCGCGGTTGTGCTGCAGCAATGAGCGGGCGAGG
>Ga0315284_10013553_pt1 | contig 11614 bp, 26 predicted proteins | sample YL17G09_16_MG_FD_203696 | JGI IMG/M metagenome (GOLD analysis project Ga0315284, IMG submission 203696) | Sediment microbial communities from Yellowstone Lake, YNP, Wyoming, USA - YL17G09_16 | ecosystem: Environmental > Aquatic > Freshwater > Lake > Sediment | place: USA: Wyoming | collected... | reverse complement strand
TTAAATATAAAGAACCTTTATAGCCAGCAGTTGTTGGCGCATTTCTTAATGCCATTTCAACATCGGCAGGCAATGTATATGATTGAACTGCATCAGTAAGCCATGTTGGTGTCGCTTTTGCTGGAGCTGCAACTGGTTTATTATAATCAATCAGCTTCATACTTGGATCAACTCTTGCAGGGTCAAATTTATTTTCTGGAGTTTCTTCTGCATAATAAGAAAATGGGTCAGCTGCTTGTGCTAATTTTACCAATACTTTTTGTTGGTTTTCAGCGATCTTAAGTAATTTTTTAAGTATTTCTAACTCTTTAGTGTTCATGTTGACTCCAGTTAATCGTGTGCTGTTATATCATTTTATTGCAAGATTTGTATAAGGATTTAATATTATGGAAGATTTTAAAGAATTAGATTTTAAAGTAGCCGACACTGAAGAGATAGTTGAAGCCAAGTTAAAAGAAAAGTTTGGAACTGGATTAGATGTTATTAAACAATCACTTACAGCTTATGTTATTGATAAGGCTGAGGAATTAACACATCAGTTTGTTAACATTGTGCCTTATGGCGACTATGATAAAATGTTAGAAGATAATGACAGCATGGCTGAATTTTTAAAGACCGAGGCATCTAAGTCCGAGAACTGGAAGTTACAATGGCTTGAGACAACTACAGCAACTATTCCTATGTTACATTTTTGTTTTAAGAATACATCTGTTGATGACGGCGAAGGGTTTGTTGGTAATGTTTATGTTGGTTTAAATGGTAAAGTAAAGCATGCATTTGCTCAAGGTGACTCGTGACAGGAAAGTTAAAAAGAAATAAGGACACTCCAGAAAATAAAGGATTCTGGGAAAGAGTAGAAGAAACTACCAGGATCCGCGAACAAGAGTCCAACGCAATAGATGTTTTAAGAAAATTAGAAATACAAAATTCAGCTAGAGCGTTTTTAGATTTATTATCTGATGAGGTTGAATTAAAAAAAGTTGTAGCAAAACTTAAATTGAAAGCATTTTGGTAATGATATTAGCATGGATTCTAATTGCTTTAATAACATTTAGTTTATTTTATTTTACATTACAATTTAAATGTGATGATTAAAATTACGGGGGAACAAAATCTGGTAATAAACTGATATATTTTATATAGAATGGGCTGCGAGTAGGTCGCTAATACGTCTGATTTGCATTCAGAAAGACGGGGTTGGACTCCCCGGCGGTCCACCAAGAATCTAACGGTTCGCAGATAGTCTTCTGGTCCTTAATTGGATTTCACGCAGGGCACAAATTTAACCCCGACTTCAAAAGAGTTGGGTTTTTTATTTAAGTAAAGCGTGAAAAGAAAAATATGGAAACATATGTAATATAATGACATTGATAATGAGAAGTTTAACCTTTATTTTAGGAGTTTTATATGTTAGAATTTGCTACGTTTGTTATGGTAACACTTATGTTTATTCCTTTTGCTCTTGACAATGGTGCAGCAGTGGTTAAGCTTGTCAGAGACAAAACTGGACTATAATTAAGTTGTCCTTGACATGACGCAAAACTGCCCATGGGTTATAGGTGTAAAGGCTGCTAACGGACTTAAGGTTTAGTGCTGTTAGATATGGGTTCGACTCCCAAATAATCCACTATATAGGTAAGGCATGCATTCTTTTATTTGTCCAAGCGGACACCATGAAGCTACTATAATATACGTGGGAGATAGCTCTTATCGTCCAACTCATCATGATTTGTCATTTATTAGAGATAAAATAAATGAAAATAGAGATTTATTAAATTCAATTTATGAGTGGTATTCTGGCACAGTTACTGTTCAAATTATTCCTGCTAGTGATCCAGATAAAGAATATGTTTACCTTATGACATGTGAATATGAATATTTTAAAGAAGATATAAAATCATATCAAGACATATTTAAAGATAGTATTAATGATCCTAGTTGGTTAGTTTTTACGCATAACCTAATTGATATTAAAAGAATTAATAAGGTATTACTTCCATTCTTATGAGACAGCATAGGTTACTTACAATATCTAATAGAGGATATATGTATAAAAATACATATTCATCTTTTAATGTGAGAGATGTTTATTGGCAATCATCATATGATCAATTATGTTTTATTGTTAATGGCGCAGATCCAAAAGCAAAAATAAAACATATAATAGATTGCGCAAAGAATTTAAATGAAAAATAATTTAGTTTATATTAATAGTAGAGGCGACGCTTTTAAAATTATAATTGATCAATCTTTTTTTATTAGCTGGCAATCATCATAAATTTTAGGTGATATAATTTATGTATGTTTCATCCAGTAATAATAAATTCCAGAGGCAAGCCTGATAAAAATCATAATAACTTATGTTCTTTTAAAAAATCTTTAACCAAGATGACGAGATTAATTGGTTCTTGGGATTTAAAGACAACTACTTTATTTATGAATGAATCTGATTATAATGATATTATAAAGTTTTCATCAAATACATAATTTGATATATGTTCCATTATGGAACATCCAATAAAAATAAATTCAAGAGGCAAGGCTTCCTGTAATAGCTTCCCAGGCTTTATGTCATTTTCATCGCGAACGGCATTGGCTGCTGCTATGATTTCGCCTATTCGCAGAAATATAGATTATCAAGGTCTTGCAAGAAGATGCCTTGTAGTAGAGCAGCTTCCATTAGGGGCATTGCCTACTTATGATAAGGATATCAAATGATATCCACTTTTAAAAAAGCCGTTATGATTAACGCTCGTGGTAAAGCTAAGAGCGCCGCAGATCATGCAATGTCTCAAAGGGTTATTGTTCCTCATTTTGAAATATATTCTAGTCCAACAATTAGCATTTCAGATATTAGGAAAAGAAGATTTAATCTAATAGATAGAAAATGAAAAGAAATATTATATCAGTCTCATCAAGAGGCAAACCATTTAGAAGCTTCACTGTTATTGATCGAGCAGTAGCAAAGGCTCGTAAAGAAATTATGGATCAAGTCGATTCAGATCTATTTAAAGTATTAAATAATACTTTCTTTTTTTCAAAATAGATTATATGTAATCAAATTGAATACTGGGTATATAGGGCAGTACACGCAGTATATTTAATTTGGAGACATATGAAGAAATTAAGTTTTATATTATTTGCACTGATGGTTTCGTTAATTGCGATCATGCCGTCATGCACTGGAACGACAGATGTCGCTCACCCATTTAGGGGAACCAATGCGGCTGGTGGCGATGTAGTTTGGGGTCAGGCTAATACCGATAACCCAACCGTCAATCAAGATTATTTGTTTGTATCTAATCAAGATATAGACTATCTTGTTTCTAAAAATATTGGATTTATTAGATTACTTGTTTCATGGGAAACATTGCAGCCAGTTTTAAATCAATCATTATCTACAGGCGTATATGCACAAACTCTACAAGCAAGAGTCACTTATGCTACTAGTAAGGGAATGAATGTTTTAATTGAGCTTCACGGTGGAGCCGACACTAATTTTGCAAGATATAAGGGAAATTTAGTTGGAACTACCGCTGTTCCGAACTCTGCTTTCGCAGATTTCTGGACTCGCATGGCTGTTGTATATAAAGCTAATACGCATGTTATGTATGGTTTATCTAATGAGCCACATGACATGAGTACGGTTCAATGGTTCTCTGCCGCACAAGCTGCCATTACAGGAATCAGATCTACTGGTAGTGCTCAAATGATTTTTGTTCCCGGCAATGGTTGGACTAGTGCAAGTGCCTGGACCGATCCTAATGTAGATACCGCTGCAACTAAAGTCGCAAACTCTACGGCATTCTTAGCGCTAGTTGATCCTGCAAAAAACCTTGTCGTAAGCGTTCATATGTATCTTGATGCTAATGGCAGCGGTGGCAGCACTAATGTTGTTAGCGCAACTATTGGTGTTGAAAGACTAACTGCCGTAACTAATTGGGCAAAAGCAAATGGAGTCAGAGTTCATTTAAGTGAAATTGCTGCTAGCTCTGCTAATGCTTTGGCTGCAACAGCAGTAAAGAATTTATTTGATTATATTCAGGCGAATAATACAACGGTAATTGGTTGGTCATGGTGGGCTTATGGACCTCCATCTTGGTGGGGAACTTATCAATTTACTTTATGTCCAAAGACCCCATACACAGTTGATGATCCAAAGATGGCTTGGTTAGCTCCTTATTTAGTTCAGGCGGCTCCAGGCAGCCCTCTTACACCAGATGCTTGTGTTTATACATATTCTGCATGGGGAGCTTGCCAATCTTCTGGAACACAAACAAGAACTGTGACCGGAAGCACTCCGGTTCCATGCACTGTAAGTACTCAAGTGTTAAGCCAATCATGTACCTATGTTCCGCCACCAGTCGATTCTGGTGTAGTTGACGCTGGCACTGATGCCGGAACTACATTGCCACTAAAGCAAGCTGTTAGAATTACATATAATTGGGGGAGTGGTTATTGTGAGGAAATTGACCTTATAAATAAAAATACAACCGTACCATTGACATGGAGTTCATTCCAGATTAATTTACGTGACGGCACAATTCGAGACCAAGCTAACCATGGTCCACCTTGGGATACTTGGAGCGGAACTTTCTCTTCAAGAACTGGTACTGTAACAATTTTACCAGCATCATGGAATAAAACGATATTACCAAATACCAAGGCAACTGTTGGATATTGTGCAGATTTTGGTCCTTTGAAATGGACAGGCACTATCGTATCGGGCTCATTGAAGCCATAATGTTTAACAACGTAATATATTAAATTAGATTACGTTGTCTATTGCGGAAGAGTGAAACGGTTTCCACGGAGGTCTCATACGCCCCCAACACTCATGGTTCGACTCCTGAGTTCCGCTCCCATTTATGCCAACAACACAAATCTTATATGTAAATGATAAACATAAGGAGTTTGTTAAGTTCTGCAACTCTCTTAGGTGTCCACTATGTGGCGGTCAGTTAGACGGATTAATTAATCATAAAAAAGCAAATTTATATTGCGTTAATGATAATGATGAGTATAAAGCAAATTGGTTACCAGATGCATCTGCGCCAGATTTTGAACGCATAGTATATACATATAGTCAGTATCAATATATTATCGAATATGATAGCGATTATTATGGCGGCAATTTTACCACAACTATTAATAGATATAATATGGATGCCGCTCCAATGTATAGAAAGAGTACGGCTAAAGAAGTATTTCAATGTAATGGAAGAATAACGTTCTTTCGTAAACGTTTAGAAGAAGATGTCTTTTTAAATAAGTTAAAAACTTATCAGGTGTTTAGTTAATGCAAAGAAAAAACCCTATTAAGATGCAAGACAGAGTATCTATTAAGATTAGCGAAATGGCTAAAGTTAGATATAAAGAAAGGCATTTCGCATAATGATTTGGCAGAGATGATATATTTTAATATGTATGAATCCTGATGCTAAAAAGATTCTAAACTCTTTGAGATGTCCAATTTGCGGCGGACAATTAGATTTACTTTCTTATACGGTTCCACAGAGAACAAAAGAATATAACTTTTTTTGTGTGAAAGATTTTCGTCATTATGGAATTTTCCTTGTGCACTGGGATCTTGCAGCAATTGTAACTCAAGAAGGCGTGACGATTTTTGAGGGCTCCCATCAATTTGACATCGTTCAAAAAAGTGGACACACAAAAATTACGATTCGAGATATTGATCCAGAAGAAAGAATACTGGACAATGTTAAGCCTAAAGTCTTTAAATACGAAAAAGAGTTATTTGATTTCTCTAAAACTAATAGAGATAAGATCCTAAATAGAATAAAAACAATTTTAATGTTTCAATAAGAACATCTAATAATTTTGCATATTATAACTATGGATAAATATGGCGACTTATTATATGCAATAGACTGTTACGAACTTATCGCATTAGCGGATAAAGTATATGGACCATATACTCGTAAAGAAGATGGAAGGCAAATAGTTATTGTTAAAGATGTGAATAACAATTCTAGAACTGTAAGCTATCCTAAATATCTTTTAGAGCAGCATCTTGGAATAATTTTGGATCCTAATACTCAGACAGTGGATCATTGGGATAGTAATCATCAAAATAATGATATTTCAAATTTAAGAATTGTTCCTCGTAGCGAGCACTCGGCAGATGATACTCGCCGCGTTAAACTCGTTAAATTTAAGTGTGCTTGGTGTGATAAAGAGTTCGAGCGTAGCCCAAGGCTTATTAGAGATAAAGCAAAGAAAAATAAAGCAGGACCCTTTTGTAGCAGAATTTGTGCCGGGAAATATAGTAGATCATTGCAATTAAAATTAATTGATAAATTTGACATTCAGCCTGCCATTGATTCAGAATATTATAAAAGAAAGTACACTTAAAGTTTCGTAAGTTAAATTCACTATGGGATATTTGTATAAGTATAATTCCGATATTTTTCTTTCTGAAAACGATATTTCTTATTATTTATTGGGACTATTCATTACCGACGGAAATGTTTATATAAAAAAGAATGCCACTGCAATTCAATGTGAAATTAAATCTATTGATTATGATTTTTTAATTACAATAAAAAATTTAATATGTCCAAATTTGCCATTAAAGAAATCTCATAATAATTGTTTTAGATTGAGGATTAATAATAAAGAAATAGGGCAATGGTTAATTTTAAATAAATGTATTCCAAATAAAACAAAAGTTGTGGATTTTCCAGATATTCCAAAAGAATATCTATCAGATTTTGTTAGAGGATTAATAGATGGTGATGGCAGCATTGGAATTTATAAGAATCGCTCTTGTGTTAGATTTGATTCCGCATCATTAAACCTAATAACTAAATTATGTTATTTATTAAATAATTTGAACATAAAATGTTCGATTAGCAAATCCAAATGGATTGAATGCATTTTAAATGGTAGAAAAATAAAATCTACTACACAAATGTATCGTTTAACTTTTACAGGATTAACTGCATATAAGTTATTAAAATTCATCTATAAAAATGAAAGACTGTGCCTGTTAAGAAAAAAAGAAACAGCAGAGTTAATTTATAATTATATAGAAAGAAATGGGTTTACTGAAGAAGAATTATTAAATATGAATAGATTGCCTGTTAAAAAGTGGTTATCAGATAATGATTTATTTAAATTAATGATTAATCATAATGGCATATTAAAATCTGCCGCACAGACTATTGGGGTTTCCAGCTGGGGATTATCTTGCAGATTACGTGAAATTGGAATGTATGATGCTGTTAGACAATTATATCCAATTAATAATATTAAAAATTTAAAGCCCTTGACTGCCGCAATTTAATGCTTAAGTTGTCTTGAATAAGACAGCATCTATTCTCTTTTAGACATATTGGGATGACCGATTCTAAAGATAAGATATTGGAAATGCTTGAAGAGATGCTTAAAACTAAAGGAACTCAATTTACTAAAAAGTTTTTTGAGGGATTAGTTATAAATTATACATACGATGGCGATGATGTATTGCAAGAAGTTGCATTGTCTGTGCTATCAACATTAAGAGAAATAGATGAAGAGAAGTCATGAGCAAGAAATTTACTGTTAAATTAAATTTAAGACCTGATACATTTGGAAATAGTAAGGCATGTTTTGTTCTCATTGATATGATGAATCAGGGAATAATAGATATTAGGTCACAGCATAAAGTATTGTCATTCATTAATAATGCTTGTATTAAATCAAAAGCGGTAGCCACTATTACTAACACTAATATCAGGGGAACCACTTTAGATTTGGTTAAACAGCAATATCTAAAATTAGTAGACAATATGCCATTTGAATTAAAGTTTAATACACATTTAAAAAATGTAGTTCACTACATTTTTAACAGAGCTTGGGAAGAGAGTAAACTAGGTAATCGCACTAAGAAATTAGTGAGGAAAGTCGGAACAATATAGAGCAATACACCAGTTAACGGCTGGGCACAGTGATGTGACGGAAAGTGCAACAGAAAATAAACCGCCCGCAAGGGTAAGGGTGAAATGGTAGTGTAAGAGACTACCGCATGGTTGGAGACAAGCATGGCATGGCAAACCCTGTATATTGCAAGCCAAACAGTAAACGCTTGAAGGCTGCTCGCCTGATGTTTACGGGTTGGTGCTTCAGCAGCTAGGTAACTAGTTGCGCAGATTAATGATTATCCCACATAGGACAGAACTCCGCTTATTGTTTACTCTATTCCCATTTAATATAAGAAAGTTATTATGAAAGAACCAATTAAACAAAATACAGTTAAAGAATGGAAACGTATTAGGTCTGAGGCTGGTGCTTTAGAAGAAGATATTGAACAGCGCATTACTTACATAATTAGATTTTGGTTTGAAGCTTTTGGATCTAAATTAGATACTTGGTATTTTGATGAAGCCGGCGAAGGTGAAGTTGGTGATTTAAGTCGTCACATGAATGATGATGAAATAGATTCTATCTATGTAGAAATGAAATCTCATAGTAATCAAATTGGTGATGAATATATTATTGATAAGTTTGGGCATGAATATGGTTGGGAGTCATCTATTCCAACTCGTTGGTTATTTGAAAATTTTGAACAAGAAATAATTGACGGCAAAAAATTATACGAAGAAAAAGAAGCCGCTCGTAAATTAAAACAAAAAGAAAAGTCTGCCCAAAAGAAGTTAAAAGATAAAAATTTAGCTGAGGTCGCAAAGTCGAAATTGTCTAAAGAAGAATTGGCGGCATTACGCCGCGAGCTATAAAAATTCTTTTAAATTATTTTTGTTTGACAGCCGCAGTCCCGTGATTATATTAGTAAACATCAAGAGGTCAATCCTCGCATTCTTGGAGAATTAAAAATGAATAAAAACATCGAGTCTCAATTAGAGACAATCAAAACCGTATTACAAGCAGCTAGCACAGTCGTCGAAAACATGAGTGATGGAGATCGTATGCAGATAAAGAAACTTGCAGAAGCAGTTGGCTTGTCTGTTGGAATGGAGCCTAAACAGGTATTAGGTTTCGTAAACCATTTCGCCCATAATAGCGCAGGTTTAGTGTATGTCACTAGAGGCAAGCATGGTGGACTTATAAAGGGCGTTAAGGTTGTCAAGCCCGCTAAAGTTAAGCGAGTAAAGGCTGTCGTTGTTGCTGATAGCGTAGTAGATACGACTGTTTAATTGACAATGGGGATTGCCTGTAACAAGTCAGTCCTTATCTATTTGTGGAGGCTACAATGTCAGATAGAAAAGAAATTCATATTCTAGGCGGTGGCACGGTTTATCATATTCGCAATCATCTTGCGCTAACCGCCCCGGCTTACGGCAACACTGCAAGAGACATATTTGATATCTTAATGTTTAAAGAGCTTTCATCTAGTGAGTGGACTGTAAAGGAACACCTTACTAAAATAGCTTCTTCTGGAATAAGTACATTAGAGACAAATCAAGATGTATCTGATTTGATTGATAAATTAATTGCAAATAAAAATGTTAAGATTATCTTTTTTAATGTAGAATTGATTGACTATGAGGAAATACTCAAGACTTCAGAGTGCGATAGGACCGTAAGGCTAACGCCGGCTGCCAAGTTGATTGGTAAAATGCGTAAAGAGCGCAAAGATATATTTTTAGTTGGGTTCAAGACTACTTGTGGGTCGTCAGAAGACGACCAGTTTTTAACTGGTTTGAACTTACTTAAGTCAGCGTCTTGCAATATTGTGCTTGCTAATGACACCAAGACCAGTCTTAATATGATTATCACTCCAGAACAGGCTCGCTATTGCGTCACAACTGACCGCTGTGACGTTTTGAAGGAGCTGGTAGATATAACATTGGAACAATGCAATAAAATTTACAGATAATCTACTGATGAAATAGATCGTATCAAACTAATTGATTATAAATGAGTTACTATGATTAATGGGGCAATGAATTATGAGTGTTCAAATTGAGATAGAACGTAAATTCCTAGTACATTTTCCAAAGTCTTGGTCGGCATTATCTGAATTGTTTGATGATTTAGTAGATGTTAAGAGAATTACGCAATTGTATTTGCAGCCAAAAGGTGACGAGCCATCTGCTCGTGTTAGAAAAACAGTTGAGGGATTGACTGGAGATACCAATACGGTATATCATTATAATCAAAAGAAACATGTTGAAGAGGGTATCAATGAAGAGACTGAGAATGAAATATCTAAAAGTAAATATGAGTCTTATTTAAAAACTCCTCACCCAAATAAAATAAGTCTTGAGAAGACTAGATTTGTATTTAAATATAATGATCAAGTATTTGAGTTAGATGTATTTAAAGGACCATTAAAGGGTCTTGCGATTTTGGAAATTGAATTAAAAGATAAGAATCAAAAGATAGAGCTACCGCCTTTTCTCAAAGTAATTGAAGAGGTAACTAAAGATAAAAGGTTTAATAATTTTAATTTGGCGGATAAAAGATTACAGAAACAATTATAATGCATCCAGATATTAAAAAGTTTTGGGAAGATGCCGGTCATACGGTGTATGGACCGTCCATTATTGAAACTTACGAGATACATATTGGTCCAGGTCCAGGTAGATTCATTCAAATGATTGCTCATGGTAACCATCATCGTTTCAATAAAAAATGGTATTCAGAAGAGGAAATGCTAAGAATTATTAAGCTAATGGTATTTTTATAATGCATCCAGAGATTAAAAAGTTTTGGCAAGATGCCGGATATAGAATGGTAATTTATTCTTCTTCAAAATCATTTAATAGTAGTAGATGGCGATATTATTATATACTTGAAAATAAAAATGGTCGTATAATAGACGCTGGCGTTTCAGACCCTTGTAGTTATGATAATGCAAATAATGACACGTCATGTAAAATTTATTATTTAAATAATTCGTAATACTTTGAAGAAGATATGTTAAGGTTAATTAGATTGAAAGTGTTTTTATGAAAGATAGTACGGTATTACTTATCAAAGATATATTTAATATAGAGTATATTTTTGATATGAAGAGTCATACTTTCTTTTATGTAAAGGATCCATATATACATGGACCCAGTACTGCTCAGGCAGTTTACTATAAACATGACAAAGAAATTTATTTAGTGGGTTTAAAAAAACGATATACGGAAAGTGAATTAATTAGAGTTCTAAATTTATTAGTATTTGCCTAGTAATAACGGGATATATAGGGTGTACGTCGCGGTACTCAAGAGGCTTAAGAGGCGAGATTGCAACCCTCGTATTCGCTGATTCGAATTCAGCCCGCTACTCCAATGTGTTATTTATGCCTTGCAGATCAGTTACAATTAGAAATGCCTAAAAGCAAACTTGCTAAGGCTAAAGATCGTTCCTTGGAAATTAAAAATCTTTTGAAAAATGCCGAACAAGAACAAGTTTGTGATGAAGGTGATAAGGTAATTAAAATATTAAAAGAAGAACAATATAAATTATCTAGAGATATGTAAATAATATGGAAGTGTGACCGAGCGGTTTATGGTGCTAGTCTTGAAAACTAGAGGAGATGAAAGTCTTCCGGGGGTTCGAATCCCTCCACTTCCTCCAAATAAATATCAATATAGTGTTATAGTAAGTGTATGGAGAGTTGTCCGAGTGGTCTAAGGTGACAGTTTGCTAAACTGTTGAG
>Ga0315284_10013551_pt1 | contig 11614 bp, 4 predicted proteins | sample YL17G09_16_MG_FD_203696 | JGI IMG/M metagenome (GOLD analysis project Ga0315284, IMG submission 203696) | Sediment microbial communities from Yellowstone Lake, YNP, Wyoming, USA - YL17G09_16 | ecosystem: Environmental > Aquatic > Freshwater > Lake > Sediment | place: USA: Wyoming | collected... | reverse complement strand
TGGGCTAGAGGTGTATAACGAGTTTGTCTCTCTTCCACCGGGAATGCCGGCCGCCTGGCTTGTGAGGGCCGAAAGGTGGTGCGCCATGAGAGCCGCCAAACTGGTCATCGTTCTCCTTGTTGTTCCTCTCACCCTTCTTGCTTTTGTTGCCTTGCTGCCAGCAGGTCGCTCCTCGCCGGCGGCAGCGGACTGGGGAAGCATCGCAGCCATCGCCCTGCGTGGGCAGACGGTGACGGTGCCGCCTCCCGCCCCGACGATAAAACTCGCCGACTTCGGCCCGCCGGACGTCAACGACGTGCTTCAGGTCACCTTCGTGGCCATGAACGATGTCGGCGGCGGCCTTGCCGGCCCCCCCTGCGTCCTCTACCGCAGGACGGGGGGAACTCTGCAGGCCATGGCCTACGACGGGCAGACAACCCCCTTAGGACCGCTCCAGCTCTGTCCCCTCATCTTCGAGCGTCCCCCCATGGTGGATGGCGCCGGTGGGGTGGTGTTCCAGGGCCTCGTACCGCCCGGCAAGGCGATTTTCTACGCCGCCCCTAGCGGCGGCAGCGTCGCGCCCATCGTGTATCAGGGAGAGACTCCCACGCCCGTCGGAGGCAGCTTCGGCCCCCCCACGCTGCTGGACTTCACCAGCCAGTGCGACAATGCGATCGACGATGACGGGGACGACTGGGTGAATGACGGCTGTCCCGCTCTCGGGCTCCGCGAGCCCGTGGCCGAGTGCACCGACAGTCTCGACAACGACGGCGACGGCAGGGTGAACGACGGCTGTGACCCTGTTGGCCCTGCGGAGACGGCGCTCCAGGTTCTATTCCAGGCGACGGTGGTTGGCGCTGGCACCCCTCCCGAGGGGATCTTCCTGGCCACGGGCACCGGCAGCTTCACCAAGGTGGTCGCTCCCGGCGACACGGTCATCGGCGGAACCATCGGCACCCTCGGCGACGCCAGCATGAACAACGCCGGCCGTGTGGCCTACGAGGCCAACATCAGCGGCGTCGCGCCCTTCAAGGAGGCGATATTCCTGGCTGGCGGTGGTGGTGGGGGCGGTGGCGCTCACACCAAGGTCGTCGGCGCCGATGCGCCGGAGACCAGCACGCAGTGCACCAACAGCACCGATGACGACGGCGATGGCTACATCAATGAGGGCTGCCCCGCCGACCAAGGAGCGGAAACCGGCGGCCAGTGCAGCAACGACGATGATGACGACGGCGACGGCAGGGTCAACGACGGCTGCCCGCCGGACGGTGACCCCGAGAGCGGCCTGCAGTGCGATAACGCCACTGACGACGACAGCGACACGGCCGTGAACGACGGTTGCCCCGCCCATGGGCAGAAGGAGAGCGGCGAGGACTGCAACAACGACGACGATGACGACGCCGACGGCCTGGTGAACGACGGCTGTCCCACTCACGGTGACACCTGGAACGGCGACCCCGTCTACGACAACACTCTCCGCGCTGTGGGCGAGCCCAGGATCAGCGATACGGGCACGGTTGTCTTCAAGGCAGAGGCCAGCGACGACTATGGCGAAGGCTATTTCGTGTCTGAACCGCAGCAGGCCCAGGCGGCGGAGTCCGAACCGCAGCAGGCCCAGGCGACAGCCATGGAGCAGAGCCCCAGCGTCCTGGGTGCTTCCTTCTCCTGTGGCCTCGGGCCCATCGGTCGTCACGGCGTCACCGGCGACGGTGACCTGGTCATGCCCGGCTGCGGCGGCGACCCCCTGGAGGGTGTGATCACCTTCCCCTGGTACCGGAAGGTCGCCGTGGCAGGGGAGCTTGCACCTGGTTACGCCAGCTCTACATACCAGACCTTTTCGGACAGTTCTACCTCCGACGATGACTCCTCCGACGAGGCCGTGGCCGTGGCCTACAAGGCCAGCACCTCTAGCGATAACTGCAACCCATCGCTGAGCCACGCCTGCGGTGGCGTCTTCGGCGGCACCATAGAAATCAAAGATAGCGATGAGGACGGCATTCCCGACGACCAGGAAACAGCAGGAGTAAACGAGGACAACCAGGGCGGGGTTGACCTCAATCTCCCTGCCATGGGCGCTGACCCCAATCGCAAGGACCTGTTCGTAGAAGTGGACTACATGGACTGCACGGCGGGGACGTGGGCCGACAACGACGGCGATACCATCCCCGACGACGGCCTGCCCGCTGACTGCGCCGTCGGCGATACCCACAACCACAAGCCCAAAGGTGGCATCATCGAGGACGGTGTGCTGGGCCAGAGCTGCGACGACGGCGTCGACAACGGCGGCGACGGGAAGTGCGATGCCCTGGGCTGCGGCGCTTTGCCGCCCGACCCCGATTGCTCTGTGGTCAAGGCCTTCGCCGAAGCGCCCGTCTACAACCCCACGGACAACGAATCAGGCGCCGCCGCCGGCACCTGCAAGGACGGCATCGACAATGACGGGGACAACCTGAAGGACAATCACGACCCCGACTGCCTGGGCATCAACCTGCACGTCATCGTCAACGAGGCCATCGCCCACGCCGACTTCCTGGACTTCCCCAAGCCCCAGGACAAGGCGGCCTCCGCTTGCTACCCCGGTGGCGGTGGCGTCAACGGCGTGGTGGACTTCAACGCGGTGAAGAAGATCCACCTCGGCACCGTCGCCGAACGGGCTAGCGGCACCTGGAAGGCGGCCATCAAACCGGCCAAGGAGAAGTTCTTCCACTACGCCCTTTTCACTCACCAGCAGGCCAACGGCGAAGGTAGCTCCGGCTGCGCCGAGATCGTGGGCGACGACTTCTACATCTCGCTGGGCGCCTTCGCCCGCGAGGACGGCATGGGGCCAGGCACCTGCACCGACGGCAGTGATAACGGCTCCGATGGGAAGTGCGACAGCACTGGCTGCCCCGGTAATCCGCCTCTTCCTGCCGACCCTGACTGCACGTCGGGCACCGTCGGCACCGTCGACGAGCACGAAGGCACCTTCATGCACGAGTTCGGCCACAACCTGGGTCTCAGCCACGGCGGCAACGACGACCTTAACTGGAAACCCAACTACCTCAGCGTCATGAACTACACCTTCCAGTTCTCCGATGTTGTGGCCAACAGGCCGCTGGATTACTCGTCCTGGGTCTTGCCCGCGCCCTCGGAGGACGGAGCCGGCGCCGGCACCTGCGCCGATGGCGTCGACAACGGCCCCGACGGCAAGACCGATCTCGACGACCCAGAATGCCTGGTGGTGCCGGCAGACCAGTTCGAGGATGGCACCGCCAGCTGCAGCGACGGCATCGACAACGGCGGTGACGGGAGCTGCGACGCCGCCGGTTGCGGCGGGCTGCCCTTCGACCCCGACTGCGGTGCCGCCGGCTCCGGCCACGAGGACGGCAGCGCCAGCTGCAGCGACACGATCGACAATGGCGGCGTGGACGGCCTCGCCGACACCAATGATCCTGACTGTAGCGTCGCCATGCTGTACGAGCCGGCCCTGGACGAGGGCGACGGCATCGACGACGGGTCACCCCCGGCCGGGCTTGCCGGGCTCAACACCGCCTTCAGCTCGTTTTTCAACGAGAGCGGCACCGGCGCTGGCTCCTGCAACGACAGCATCGACAACGACGGCGATACCACCATTGATGCGAATGACCCCGGCTGCACCCAGGCGTGGGGCTTCATGGGCGAGGGCCCAGGCTCCTGTGGCGATCACAGGGACAACGACGGCGACGGCCTTATCGACCTGGCCGACCCGCACTGCCAGTGCCACTTCAAAGTCACGTCAGCCGTCGGCTCCATCGATTGGAACATGAATAGTGTCATCGAAGGGATCAGCGAGAGCGCTCCCAACAAGCACAACATAGGGGCGGTCATCAGAGAGCCGTGGTCCGACGGAATCCCCTGGTGCGCCACCGCCCAGCCGGCTCACATCCTCAACGGACATGACGACTGGAGCCACATCAAGCTCATCTTCAGGCAGGCGGCTGCCTTTGGCGCTCAGATGCCCCACGGGCCGATACCCTTCGACGAGCCGGCTGGGGGATACCGAGAGGACACCGACGGCGACGGGCGGGCCGACATCGCCGACAACTGCCCCTCGGTCTGGAACCCCGACCAGAGCGATAGCGACGGCGATGGAGTGGGCGACGCCTGTGAGGCGGCTGGCGGCCCCGTGGGTGGCCTGGCGGAGCTACCGGCGATGGCCGAAAGCGGTGACTCGGCCGGTTGGCCGTGCGTGGCTCTCGTCGCTCTAGGGACGGCGGCGCTGGCAGCTCTGGGCGCTGGCGCATGGTATGCTAGGAGGCGATTCAGTCGGGGCTGATCCGCCTCCTGCGGAGGCAGAGCGGGGGCCACGCCGTTGTGCGCGGGGCCGCGGGGGGCGAACCCGCGTTCGGCTGCGGTCTGTTCGTAAGCGGTAACTTCCTTGCGGAGACTGGGCAGCTTCGCAGGCCTCTCTGCTTTCGCCAAGAGCTTCGGCGATGTCTTTCTCTCCATGTGTTTTACTTGTGCATACAAAAATAGACGGGTGTTGAGCCCCTGGGGAGATGTCCGCTCCACCCAGCTTCACCTACCGCAGCCTCTGCAGGCACGCTGAGGCCCTTCCTCGCATCGCGCGATGCAGTTACTGGGCGATGGGCATGGTGCAGGACACCGGCGCGGTCACAAGAATGAGGAAGGGGTCGTACTTGTTCAGCGGCCCCATGTTGGAGATATCCGGCCGGTTGGGGAAGAATCGCTCGAGCCCTGCGTCCGTGAACCGATAGGCGGCGGCGTAGTTGCCCGCCGCGCAGGCGAAGGCCTGCTCTGGTGGCGTGCCGTCGGCGCCGGACCAGCCCTCGTTGTGCCAGCCGACGCCCCACTGCAGGGTGCGGCTGGAGCCTGAGGCGGCGGTCACCGGCGTGGTGCAGGTGACGGGCTGGGTGATCAGGATGAGGAAGGCGTCGTACTTGCTTAGCGGTCCCATGTTGGAGATGTCGGGCCGGTCCGGGAAGTAGCGTTCCAAGCCCACGTCCGTGAAGCGATAGGCGGCGGCGTATTTACCCGCCGCACAGGCGAAGGCCTCCGCGGGGGTGGAGGCGCCGCTCCAGGTCGCGTTGTGCCAGCCGGGAGCCCACTGAAGGGTACGGGTGGGCCCGGCGGGCGGAGTGGCCGCTTGGGCCCGGCGTGCCCGTGGCCGTAGGTGATGGCGTTGGTGACGGCGTAGGCGACGGCGTAGAAGTCGGCTCGGGCACGTCCACCGGCGCCGAGAACTCAGAGGTGTTGCCGTTGGCGTCGGTGGCGGTGGCGGTTACGTTGGGCCCTTCGAGGGAGCCTCCGAAGCTCCAGTTGCCGGAGCCGTTGGCGCTGGTGGAGCCCTCGTACACCCTGCCCTCGTCCTCGTCGTCGGAGTAGATGTCCACGATGCAGTTGGGGCAGGCCCTGCCCAGCACCGAACCGAAGCCGGTGATGACCGGCGGCGCGAGTTCACCGTTCCCGCCGTCGCTGTTCACGATGCCCATGTCGCCGTTGGAGTGGATGGAGTTGCCGCGGATGGTGTTGCCGGTGGCGTCGGTGCCGTAAACCCAGACACCGTCGTCCTCGTTGTAGGCGATGAGGTTGCCCTCGCCAGCCCCCGTGCCGCCGATAGTGTTGTCTTGAGCGCCGGGACCGATGGCCACGCCTTGTGCGCCGTTGGGAAGGCCGGCCGTGCCTGAAGCGTTGGTGCCGATGTAGTTCCCCTTGACCACGTTACCGGTCGTGCCGCTATCTGAGATGAAGACGCCTTCCTGCAGGTTGCCTGATATCACGTTGCGCGCGCCCGCCGACGTGCCGCCGATGGTGTTGTCGAAGGCACGATTCCAGATCTTCACCCCGGTATCGTTGGGCAGCGCCCCCGAGCCCGAGGCGTCGGTGCCGATGTAGTTTCCTTCCACTGTATTGGAGCCGATCCAGCCCCAGATCTCTACCCCGGTTCCATTCCCGGAGATGACGTTCCGCTCGCCCGCCGTGGTGCCGCCGATGGTGTTGTGGTCCCCGCCGGGCTGGATCGACACGCCCTTTCCGTTGGGGAGGGCCTCTGTGCCAGAGGCGTTGGTGCCGATGTAGTTCCCCTTGACAACAATGTCACTGCCGCCGGTGATCATCACACCGTATCCGTTACCGGAGATCACGTTGCGCTCGCCCGCCGTCGCGCCGCCGACCGTGTTGCTCACGGTGCCGACGATCTCCAACCCAAAGTCGCTGTTGCCGAGGTCAATGGTGCCGGTGGCGTCGGTGCCGATGTAGTTCCCCTTGACCGTATTGCCTCTGGTGGGGGAGTCGGAGATAAAGACGCCGCTCCTCCCATTTCCGGAGATGACGTTGCGCTCGCCGGGCGTCGTGCCGCCGACGGTGTTGCCCTCGGCGCCAGCCTTGATAGTGACACCTGTCCCGTTGGGGAGGGCCCCCGTGCCCGAGGCGTCGGTGCCGATGTAGTTGCCCTTGACGGTATTGCCGCTGGTGTCGTAGTCCAGAATCCTCACTCCATAATTGTTGCCGGAAATCACATTGCGCTCGCCAGGGCTGCTGCCGCCGATGGTGTTGTACTGAGCGCCAGCCGTGATCATCACGCCGGCGTGGCAGTTGCGGATCTGGAGCCCCTTGATGACGTTGCCGTTAGAGGTGATGGGGAAGCAATCGAACGCCTTGCTTACGCCGCTCACGATCACCCCGGCGGAAGAGCCGCTAATGATGTCGTTGCCGCCGGTGTCGAGGGTGGGCAGGGGGGAGGTGAGGGCGATGGTGGCCGGACTGCCGGGCGGGAAGACGGAGGTGCCGAAGACGATGGTTTCAGGCGTGCCGGAACCGATTGGGAAGACCGGGCTCATGCAATAGAAGAGCGACCACTCGGCGCTGGAGACCTGTTGACACTCTTCGTATGACAGAGCGGTGACGGCGAGGTCGCCAGTGGCCATCAGCATGGCCTCGCGCAGAGTCATCCAGTCGTCACGCGTGTTCGTATCGGCGGTGCTGTTGACGGTGATCGTGACATCGGGGCTGGCCTCCGTAGCGGGCCTAAGCAGCAGAAAGGCCAAGGTGGCGAAAGCGGCCACGAGAAGCAACAGGACAACAAGACGCTTCATGGTAGGGTACCCCTTCGCCAGGCTAGCTCGCGCATCATGCCAGAACGTCTGGAAAGCGTCAAGGCGACCCGCCGCCCTTCGACCTACCTCTCGGCCGCCTCCTGGCGTACCAGGTGCCTGCGGTGAGCGCCACAAGGCTCGCGGCGACGACTTGGGCGAAGGCGGCGTAGTTGGCGCCGGATGAACCAGAGACGCGGGCTAGGAGGAAGCTAAGAACGGCGGGAGCAGCCAAGGTAAGAACCGGGGAACGCAACTCGCGTAGTGACCCAATGCCTTTGCCCAGGCTAACCCTCCACCCCGCTCCCTACTCCCTAGGGAGAGTCCAGCGATCCAGGGCTGGGTTGTTGGTGAGGTTGGTCTGGCCGGAGCCGTCAGCGTTCATCACGTAGATCTCGGCGTTCCCGTCGCGCCACGACACGAACAGGACCTGGGAGCCGTCCGCTGACCAGGCGGGATAGTTGTCGTACCCCGGGGGGTTGGTTAGGTTGGTCTGGCCCGAGCCGTCGGAGTTCATCACGTAGATCTCGCTGTTCTCCTCTCTCCACCGGACGAACAGGATCCTGGAGCCGTCGGGCGACCAGACTGGCCCCTCGTCTGAATCGAGGTTGTTGGTGAGCCTGGTCTGAGCCGAGCCGTCGGCATTCATCACGTAGATCTCCTCGTTGCCGTCGCGCTGCGAACTGAAGGCGATCTTCGTCCCGTCGGGCGACCAGACGGGCGACTGGTCGATGCCTGCGTTGTTGGTGAGGTTGGTCTGGCCCGAGCCGTCGGCGTTCATCACGTAGATCTCGGCGTTCCCGTCGCGCCACGACACGAACAGAACCTGGGAGCCGTCGGCTAACCAGGCGAGATAAGTGTCGTACTCCGGGTTGTTGGTGAGGTTGGTCTGGCCCGACCCGTCGGAGTTCATCACGTAGATCTCGCTGTTCCCGTCGCGCGCCGAGACGAACAGGATCCGCGAGCCGTCGGGGGACCAGGCGGGCTCGCTGTCCCCCGAGTCCGGGTTGTTGGTAAGGTTGGTCTGGCCCGAGCCGTCGGAGTTCATCACGCATATGACGCCGGGCCGGCCGGAGTTGAAGGCGATTTTTGTGCCGTCGGGCGACCACGCCGATGCCCAGAGGGCCAAGTAGTCCGCCTCTGGGTTGTTGGTGAGGTTGGTCTGGCCCGAGCCGTCGGCGTTCATCACGTAGATCTCGGCGTTCCCGTCACGGTCCGAGGTGAAGGCAATGCGCGCAGACGGGATGGGAGTTGCCGTGGGCGTGGCAGTCGGCGGCCGAGGGGTCGGCGTTGGCGGCACCGCGGTGGCCGTCGCCTGCGGTGTCCCGGCGGCTTCCTGCGTGGCAGTTCGCGCTGTCGTGGCGGCCGCCGTGGAGGTGACCACCGGCGGAGCTTCCTCTCCGCCCTGGCACGCGCTGGTCAGGGTGGCCAGAAGCGCGGCGGAAGCCACGCACCCGGCAATGACCGGGGCCATCCTCACGTTTGCTCCACTCATTCTGCTGCCTACTCAGTCCCTACGGCGCCGGCGACCAGTCGGGTTGCGTGTCCTCGGCGGGGTTATTGGTGAGATTGCGCGGGTCTGTGCCGTCGGCGTTCATGACGTAGACCTCGTTGTCGCACATGACGCAGACCTCTTCCTGGCCTTCGTCGCGGTCGGAGGTGAAGGCGATGCGGCTGCCGTCAGGCGACCAGGAGGGGAGGACGTCAAAGTCCGGATCGTTGGTGAGATTGCGCGGGTCTGTGCCGTCGGCGTTCATGACGTAGACCTCGGGGTTGCCGTCGCGGTCGGAGTTGAACGCAATCTTGGAGCCGTCTGGCGACCAGGCGGGGCCGGAGTCGAAGCGCGGATGGTTGGTGAGATTGCGCGGGTCTGTGCCGTCGGCGTTCATCACGTAGACGTCGTCGGTGTTGCCGTCGCGTTGGGAGGTGAAGGCGATGCGGGTCCCGTCGGGCGACCAGGCCGGGCTCATGTCTAGGGCGGGGTTGTTGGTGAGGTTTGTCTGGCCTGTGCCATCGGCGTTCATGACGTACACTTCGTAGTTGCCATCGCGCTTGGAGCTGAAGGTGATCTTGGAGCCGTCGGGCGACCACACCGGGTTCCAGTCAGGGGCCGGATCGTTGGTGAGATAGCGCGGGTCGGTGCCGTCGGCGTTCATCACGCAGATCTCGGACTGACCGTCGCGCTCTCGGCCGAAGACGACCTTGGAGCCGTCGGGCGACCAGGCGGGGAACGAATCCTCGCCGGGGTTGTCGGTGAGACGGGTCTGGCCGGAGCCGTCGCCGTTCATCACGTAGATCTCCCAGTTCCCATCGCGGGTCGACGCGAAGGCGATCCTGTCCGTGGCGGCAGCGCTCGGGCTAGTGGCGGGCCCCTCCGTGGGGGTCGCAGTGACAGTCGGGGCAGACGGCACTTCCTGCCCCTCGCCACCACAGGCAGAAGCGAGAGTAATCATCCCGAAGGCGAGGACGATGAGCGGCGCGAGCTTCCACATGACTTGATCAGGCTCCCTTCGTGCCAAGGTCAGGCTGGCTCGCGCATCATGCCAGAAAGCCTCGAAGGCGTCAAGGCGGCCTAGGGGTAGGGTTGCCGCCGCCTCGACCCTCAGGGCCCGCGGCGTCAGGGGGTTGAAGCTGGCCGGCCACGACCGCTACCTGGCCAGAAGCCGAACCTACGAGCCGGCTAGCCACTTCGAGCTATGGGTGAGCCCCTGGGGCCATGTGTCCGCTGCACCTGGCCGAGCTTCCCCTACCGCGGCATCTGCAAGACCGGCCAGCCAGCGACGCGCTCCCCCGGCGAAACGTTACGTCCTCACCGGGCCTCTAGGTCAACGTTCACCATTTTCTAACCGGAACTCCGCTCCGGTTCATTGTTGCCCCTGCAGGGATCAGGGATACTTGTTCTATCAATGATCTGCGCGTTGCCTATGATCTTCGCCCCGGTTCATTTCGGCTAAGGCCGGAGACTGTTATGATCGAGTGCGTTATCTGTTTATGTAAGTGGAGCGAGTCTTGCCATGCGATCCGCGCTGTTTCGCTTGTCTCCCGCGATTCTCGTAATTTGGTGGATAGCGCGGAGGCGCGGGGCGGTCACTTCTGGCCGGGGAGACCTCGCGCGCTCTGGCAGGACCGAAGAAGGGGGCTGTGCCCTGATACCTTCGCACAAGGCTGACAAATTGCGGCGAGTTCTTGCCAGGAGTGCTCTTCCTGTTCTTGGCGGCGTCGTCCTCCTGGGCTTCGGTGCGTTCATCTTGCTCTTCATCGGCTCCGATCTCCGCCCTGGATTTTGGACGGCGTCGGCCCAGAACCCGATCCCTGTTCCCGCCGGCGGCAGCGATCTCGACGGGCTCTTGTTCGGAGGGGACCCTGGCGTCGACACAGACTGGACAGACGGCAACGTCTGCGCGGGCAATCTTCCGGATCCCGGGTGCTATTCCGACGGGGAAGACGTGCCACACCGCGCGTTGCTCAAGGGTCTGACTGTGGGCCTGTCGTACGAACTCGGCATCGAGCATGACTACGAGGATTCAGGCGGCGTGGTCGGCTACGAGGACTTCAACGACTTTGCCGTCATCTCAGGGGCATCCAACCTGACGTCCACTTTCCTCGGGGTTTTCTCCAGCGGTGGCAGCCTGACCGAGAAGCGGTGGACACTCGAGTTCCTAGCCACCGCCGCGTCCGCCGAGATCCGGTGGGATGCGCTCCTCGGGCCGCAAGCCCACTTGTGGAACGGCGCCCAGCTCCACGTGCGCCTCACTGCAGGCGCTGAGAGCGTGCCGATTCCAGTCAACAAGATCGTGTCCGCCACAGGGACGATCATCGTCGAGAAGCAGACCATCCCCGACGGCGCGCCTGGGAGCTTCACCTTTACCGGAAGCGCCGCCGGAACGATCTCCGACGGTGGACAGATCATTGTGACCGACCTGGTGGCCGGCACCTATACCTCCACCGAGAACGACCCGACGCCGACCGGCTTCGATCTGACCTCCATCAGTTGTGACGACACCAACAGCCGAGGGGACGTAGCTACCCGGACAGCGACCTTCAACCTCGAAGCCGGCGAGACGGTAAACTGCATTTTCACGAACACGCTGCGGAGCGCGCAGTTCACGGTCTTCAAGGACTTCGTGCCCAACAGCCCCGCCGACGTCACCGTCGGCCTATCCTGCTCCTCCGGCACCGTCGTAAGCGATGACCCGACCGCCTCTGAAGCTGACCCCGCCAACTTCACGGTCACCGGCTTCAACCCAGGCGCCACCTGCACCGCGACCGAGGTCATCCCGCCTGGTTACACGGCCGACCAGACCGACTGCCTGAACGTTGACCTGCAATCGGACGGCCAGTGCACCATCGTCAACACGCTCCGCAGCGCCCAGTTCACGGTCTTCAAGGACTTCGTGCCCAACAGCCCAGCCGACGTCACCGTCGGCCTATCCTGCTCCTCCGGCACCGTCGTAGGCGATGACCCGACCGCCTCTGAAGCTGACCCCGCCAACTTCACGGTCACCGGCTTCAACCCAGGCGCCACCTGCACCGCGACCGAGGTCATCCCGCCTGGTTACACGGCC
>Ga0315284_10013550_pt1 | contig 11615 bp, 9 predicted proteins | sample YL17G09_16_MG_FD_203696 | JGI IMG/M metagenome (GOLD analysis project Ga0315284, IMG submission 203696) | Sediment microbial communities from Yellowstone Lake, YNP, Wyoming, USA - YL17G09_16 | ecosystem: Environmental > Aquatic > Freshwater > Lake > Sediment | place: USA: Wyoming | collected... | reverse complement strand
AACACAGACTGTTATTTGTCATACTATTAGTGGATCCTCCTCCAATAAAAGCGTTATCTGTACCGTTGATAACGTTCGAGGTACCCGTTGCGATGCAAGATGAATCGGTGACACCTCCAATAATAGAGTTGCTTGTCCCAGACACAATGGCGCAGTTAGCGCAAGTGTTCGCAGTGAGCGCATTTAGAAAGCCCGTTCCTATCATAGAACGAAAACATGTTGTGCCAATAGAACCCTGTTGTCCATTCAAGATAACATTGTCTGTTCCACTAGAGCTGATGGTGTTGGTGTTGCCTCCACCGATTAACGAATTCGATGCAGACACGGAGTTAGTATTTCCTCCCAAAACATTGTTGTTTGTCCCTGTGCGCACATTGGTAGTAGCACCCGTGGTGATAGTCTTAGCGATAATATCTCCATTTCCATTGATAGACGCAGTTGTTGTTCCAGCTAAATTTTCCACTTCGAGAACAATGGAAGAATTTGTGTCTGGTGCCACAGGTTGCAGAATTAAACTGCGTGTTTCCACGTCAACAGCCACATCACCCCACATGGTCGTCTCAAAGCGAGGAAATTTAGCATTTTGCATATTTTCTTTTTAATCAACTATCCAAATCTTTCAATCTATCTTTTATCTCGATCTGCTTTTCTCACTAAAATGATCGGTTGATATAAATAGTTTAAACACTTTAAAAAATGAGTACTCACGTCACCGGCTTCGACGTTGGCCCCCACATTGACCAAAATTTTAAGGCATTCGCCGAAGAACTTCGTCAAAATGAAGACGATCCTGAGGAGCGCTTGGCGCGCTACCAAGATATCGCTGACGCTAAACTAGATGCAGTCAACCATGACTTTCGTGCGATTCTATCCAATCAGGTTACCTACAACAACGAAATTCTTGGAACCCAGCCTCACCGATGGAAGGATCCACCAAAAGCAAATGTGACGACCGCAGAATATCGAGGAGGTGTCATTATCTTAGAAGCTCATCCCTTGTAGGCCTCACATTTTTTGAATGGACTCTGAGAAAGAAGACTTTGAAAAGATACAAAATGCCATCTTCGCTTCAAGAATGGCGGAATACTACCCGGGACCTCTAAACTACGCACATGCTCCCTTAAACCTCGAACCTTTTGTACCTCCCCCACCCCTGGACGAATCCTCTTTCCAACACACTTTTGTCCCTGAAGATTACACGTACTTCCGCCAAACACCTTTAGTGCGCTCTGAAAAACGCTTACGCGAAAAAGAGGAGGGTGATATCGATGAATAAACTACTTGTCGCGAGAAGACTCTTTATTATTTTTCTGATCCCTATCAAGAGAATTTTAAAATGCAAGCAGCTACAAAACCAATAGTCAAGAAAGCAAAGAAGGAGACAGTCGCTGTAGTTGAAGTGAAGGACGCTCCAATGACGCCACCCGCTACTCCCGAGGAAGAACAGCCTGTGGAGCACACGCACCTATCCGTGGACGATTTGATGTCTGTGTTAGCAAATTATAAGAAGAATGGGAATTTCCGTTTAGTCAAGAAGCGCGTGTACAAGAAGAAAGCAAAGGAATCCTCAGAAGACTCGAATTGAATACTACTGTGAAATAAAATCTTACCTTTTCATGGATAACTTATTTTTGTGTTTTTCCCGACTTCCGAGTTTGCTAGATTCGTCGCCACAGCCCCTAGGTTCCCCGTCGCACGGTGGAAAAATTTCGCCAAGCCTCCGAAAGCTTTCGAGGCATTTTTACGTATACGAGCTTTCCTCTTTTCTGTGTTATTAATGCGCCCTAATTGACGCTTGAACTTTGCATCGTTTAAAAGTGCTTTTTGTCGCTTCGTCAGCATGGTGGAGAACCAAAATTGTAGTTAAGCAAAATCACACCCAAAGATAGACTATCTCCACCGTTAAACATTTCTCGGTGATCTCTAGCGACCTAAGTGTAGTAGACGTTAGCAAACAAAAAAACTTCCTCCTCATAATGGCAGACAACGAAGACAAAGTGCCGTCTGAAAACTTACGTTATGGGAATCAACCCACCTTCGGTGTCATCACTTCCCGAAAAGAAGTTATCATCAGTCCCAAATACGGAGGAGAATTCCGCGCTGCCTCCATCATCCGCTTTGAACTTCCAGCTCAAGACTACGTTGATCCTGAGTTTATTCGGTTTAATTTTCGTACTTTCATATTTGCAGGTGCAGGAAACAATTGGGTTACCTCTGCTGGACATGTCGCTCTCGATTCTACGTCTGGTATTCCGTTCTTAGGAGACGAACGTCTCCAATCCTCCAATGCTAACTGCAACAAAACGGTGAAATTCAAGCCTGGGGTGCAGTGCATGTTTAACCGCATTAAAGTTCTTGCGGGATCTACTACTATCGAGGATATTCAAGACTATGGCGACCTGCAGCGTTTCTTATTGGAGGCTACCACGTCTAAAGAGTGGCGTGAGACAGATGGTATTGAGAAAGAGGGATTCTACGACCCTGAAGATGTAAAGGGTTCGGTTCGATGCTCCAATCAACACTGTGCCCTGGGAGGACCGAATTACTCCGCCTCTAGTTACACCAGCGTTGGGTACACCTACACCGTACGCCCCTTTTTGGGAATCTTGCGTGGGTTGAACAAGATCCTCCCTGTTAAATACATTGGTAACATCACGTTTGAGTTCTATTTGGAAGAAAACGCCCAGTGCTTGTGGTCTACGAGTTCAGCCCGATGCACTACGCAGCATTATGCAGTTCCTGCGGTGGCTCCTGTTATTGTACGTGTTGCGGGAGCGCCTACGACAGCTGTCACTCCCACAGTTTTCGGTCGTCCTCAAATTGATAGTGCCACAACGATTACAAACTCCTTCGCCTCTGTGGTTACTGGTACCACTCCCTTGAGTGGACATGTCACTACTGACTTCCCTAATGCTTTCTACACCGTTGACAAGTGTGAAATGATCGTTCCTTTTGTCACTGTCTCTCCTGAATACGATTCCATGGTCTCCAAATCCATCGAGGAGAGCGGCATCGACCTGCACTTCTCCACCTTCCACACTCACATCAAGCAAGTCGCATCAGCAGGACGTCAAAATCTCAATTTCACAGAGCGTTCTTTGTCTGTGAAAGGAGGCTATGCGCTGATGAAGTACTCTGAGGATCTGCGCGATATTCGTTCAGATGTGACCTTTGTCGCAAGTAATATCGAGCAGTACCAGTGGAAGATTGGTAATGAGTACTACCCACCGCAGGTGGTGGATTGTACTCTTGGTGGAGGACGCGCCATGGATCAATTACAATTGGCTCTCGGTACGTACAAAGACCAAAAATTCTCCAACTGCATTCGCGATGTTGATTACCACCCAGTCCAAGTTGTAGGAAACGTGATGACGCAAGACCCTTGGGAATTGAAACGTAAAGCAACTCAACCCTCCAAGTTCGCTATTGGCTTAAGTCTCGAGAAATCTCCAGGACAAATTTCGGGATTCGATAGCGCAGCTGCGGGAGTGGATATTGAGCTGCAGATGACGTTGGGGACGATGATTGCTCGTTTCCCTGTTGCTTACGCAGCAGCACAAGCCTTCTTGGGAAATTTTGGTTCTGGACAGTTCACAACAAGCAAGTTTTTCGTCAACATGACCTCAACACCTTCTGATGTTTCTGCTACAAATGTATACTTCACCGAACCAGAGTATTATGGCTTGAGAGACCACGGTGGTGTTGTCAATCATCAAAACCTAACAATGTCAGAGTACTCAGGATTTCAGGCAGGGATTATGGTCCCGAAGAACATGACCATTGCGCACACATGGAATGCAGCACTGAATTACGCCACTGGTCTGTTGACCATCCCTGCTTTTACTAATTCTCTAGGTCACGAAACTGGAAAGTACATTCGCTTAGCTTTCTACGCTCACGTGGAATCCATTCTTCGAATCCGTCGGGTTGGACAAATCGAAGTGGTGGTCTAAAACACTCAAAGTGCTCTGTATTATAAAAAATGAACACCTATCGTGAATTTTATGTGCGTGGTGCGGGGAGAGAGTTGACATCTGATTCCAACAGAGATCACCCTCGACTGTTTCTGGGGGACCCTATCAGCATTAAAAAATTCAATGTTAAAACGGTTGAACTTCCTCTCTCCTTTTCTCAAGATGTTCACTCCTCGGAGTACACGTTTACCACGAAGTATACCATGAACACAGCAGGTCACTCGATTTCTTTCAGTGACGCGATTGTTTTCAGTAGCACCGAAGTCGTCACTGGAGCTCTTATTATGTCAAAAATGCAGACGTTACTCATTGCACATGCTGCTCGTACTGTGACCCAACATACGACTTCTACGGTTGGTTTCACAAACACCTTGGTAGGAGGAGCTGCTCAACTAGGCGCGGGTCCACTAGCTGTCCTCTCCGTCGAGGGTATCCCCCAATTTACGTTCACTCGCGCTCTTGCTGTGGTAGCTGCACCCGACATTGAAGTCGTCAGCGTTGTCATCAACCTGGGTTTCCAGTCTCGCTTGGCGGACCTCTTTGATTATCCTTACTACGAAGCAGCTACAATTACTGTGGACGATGTTAGTGGTGGTACTTTAGTCTCTGTGGATACTGAAAACAAGTCTATGGTCACCCGCCCTGCGTACTTGTTCTTGCACTCCAACTTGCGTGCTGGATTCCACCAAAATTCAACCAATCGCCCTTACGACTCGATCAATGCTACCATTATTGCGAAAATAGACATCTCCATGGATAACACCCAGGCGTGGGGTCTCGTCAGCGTTATTTGGACCAACCCATGTCAACACCCTGATCTCTTCTACTCTGCTAATGAGAGGGAATACTCCGAGATTGAATTTTGGATGTCTTACCCGGATGGAACCCCAGCCCGATTTTCAGGAAATTCGTTCTCTTTGACCTTAGCCTGTATTGTTAATGATTTTCGTTAATTAAAGAGATGAGAGAAGTGATACCGTTGTACTACCATGTAGAGGGAAGTTAGTCTCTTGCTTTAAAATAAAAGAATGAATGATGTCGATGCTCAGCAGTTTGTAGAGCAGTATGGGGGACGATTTCCTACCGTTACCCCTCACTTGTTACGACGAGATTCTCGTTTTGATCGAAATCACACGCGAGGTATTCCTAAAGGTCCACGACGTCCTCCGCGTCGTTTTCTCCCTCCTGGGGCAGCTCCTCCACCTCCTCCTCCTCAACCTCCAGGAGGAGGATCTCCTCCACCTCCAGGAGACTCTCCTCGCCCTCCACCTGGATCAGCGCCTACACCTCAAGGATCAGTTACTCCATCTGAGGGTGGTTCTACACCATTTCCTCCAGGAACTCCTCGCTTTTCTCCAACAAATGGGAGTCCACTTCCTTCGCTACCTTTCGATCAATTCACGGACATACCGTTGGAGAACAATCGCAGACGTCCACCCCCCGTCTCGCGCGAGGTGATAGATGCCTTCTTAGATAATGGAGGGACCATCGAAGAACTTCGCCCTGCGCTAGAATTGAACATCTCTGCTGCTGCCTCCCCTGCAACACCTACTCCTCAGACAGTTGTACCACCCGGTACACCTACTCCTCAGACTATTGTACCTCCCGCAACACCTACTCCTCAGACTGTTGTGCCTCCCGCAACACCTACTCCTCAGACTGTTGTGCCTCCCGCAACACCTACTCCTCAGACAGTGGTGCCTCCTCCCGATGTCAGGGTGACCTCTGCAACACCACCCCCTCCTCCCGATGTCAGGGTGACCTCTGCAACACCTCCTGGTCCTGTTATTCCAGAAGCTCCCGCTCTACCTACTCCCTCCACTCAAGGAGGTACTTCTCGAGCTTTACCTCCATTAGTTGCACAGCAACCAGAAGTCCCTTCTAAACGGAAAATAATCAGACGAGTTCCTCGCGGCTTAGCTCCATGCACTGCGTTTGATACTGTTCAGAAATACATAGACAACTATGTCAAAGTCTACTATGCTCTTGTTCGCTCATCGCGCATGAATCCTGGAAATCCTACATTTGCTCAACAACTTCAGCAAGAAGAGTCGCGCACCGCCATTCGCATTGCTGATGAGCGGAGAGGACAACGGAAATTGGGTCTTGAAGGCTACTTGATGCGGCGTTTTTTAACAGAGGCAGAGCCAGGAGAAAATTTTATACTGTTTATGGTGAGACTCTCTACCGAAGGACGCATCCCTAGAAGTCCCCCCGCTCCTACACCTCCGACTCCAAGAGCGACCTCTGCACCACCTCCACCACCTCCCTCCCCCTTTTCTGTGTTAAGTTCTACAGGATCATCACCACTAGGATCACCCATACGCACTGCTACTCCCATTAGGACCGCACCACCTCCACCGCCCTCTCCCTTTTCTGTGTTAAGTTCTACAGGATCTTTACCACTAGGATCACCTGCTCGCACAGCTACCCCTGCTAGAAGCATTCCAGGAAGAACAGCCGCGGAGATAGATGCGGAGCTAGAGAGAAGGAGAGCAGAGATTAACGAAAGATATCGCGCTAGAGAGGAAGCGCGTGAGCAAGATCCTCCCCCAGCAGGTTCTACTGCGTCTCAGAGAGAGCAACGCCAACGTCAAGTCTTGGGATTCGACACCTTGTTTGCAGACTCTCCTGCAGAATCACCTCGGCCAATGTCATCACAACGGATGCAAACACCCCAACCTGCGGGTTCTACTGCGTCTCAGAGAGAGCAACGCCAACGTCAAGCCTTGGGATTCGACACCTTGTTTGCAGACTCTCCTGCAGAATCACCTCGGCCAATGTCATCACAACGGACGCAAACACCCCAACCTGCGGGTTCTACTGCGTCTCAGAGAGAGCAACGCCAACGTCAAGCCTTGGGATTCGACACCTTGTTTGCAGACTCTCCTGCAGAATCACCTCAACCCATGGAAGGAACACCTACTCGTTTGTCTTCTTTAGCAACCACGGTATCCATGTCTACAAGACCGGACTCTCCTGTGGTAATCCCTCAATCAGCAGCTCCTCCTACATTCCAACTACTCCCCGAAGAAGTCGTTTCTCTCTGGAGAAGAGCGATAGATGAGTTCTTGACAGAGAATCAGATAGAACTTGGAAATTTCACCGACAGTGATGAAGATGTGGTCAGAGCAAACGAACAAATAGAGACCTTGAATCGCTTTTTTCTGACGCGACATCCTGAAATGCCACTGGAGGCTCTTCTTCCGCTTTATCAACCTAGATACCAACGAGGAGGAGCAGACCTCCCTCCACCTTATCCACCTGATTACAGATTAAGATCTCCTCGCTATGTCGGTAGAAGCCCTTTGCCTCCACGATACCCAACACCACAATCTCCTCCGCCTGACTACAGACCTCCAGTCCAATTTGGTGAAAGTCCTCCAGCGACTGTTACTCCTCCTGTCAGAAGTCCTCCACTTCCTCCACTTCCTCGTGGAAGGCGTCCTAGAGAGGGGGATGACAACCCAGAACGATTACCAGTACTTCGTCCGAGAGGTCCACCTCCACTTCCTGCTTCTCCGGCTACGCCACAAAGTCCGGACATTGTCGTGTCTCCCATCATTCGTCGCAGAGAACAACCCGAGGACCCGGACCCAGAACTAGAACGCGAAAATGGAGTTATTCGCATCAGAGGCGATAATAATCGATCCCCTGAGGAACCCCCTTTGTTAAGGGTAGCGCGACCAGGAAGCATACAAGATATTGATCCACAACCTCTGCCTTTTCAAACTCGTTACGGGACGCCACAAGATCGCAGAGAAACAAGAGCTCAACGTGAACGTAGAGAAATAGAGAGAACGATAGAGTATCGCGCTGCGGGACTTCCTTTGGACTTTCGCCCTGCAGGATACATAAACACCCCAGAAGAAGAAACAGAAGAGCAGAAGAAGGAGCGATTGCGTTTGAATAGAGGTGGTAGAAATCGGGGGGCTGAGCAGTTGAGAACGAGACAGGTGAGAAGGTCCTAATAAAAGATGTCGATGTACCAATGTAACTTCGTAACACTCTAAAGATATTAAAAAGAACTATGACTCAACGAAGCTTTGATTATGTGAATCTTCCCTCTGCTTTAGTGACAGTGACAGGAGAAGGGACCAAAGTAGACAGAGCACAATGTTTTCATCACTGGAACCTCTACAGCAAAACACCTATTGCAAAAGGACTTCACGGAACAGTATTTTCTGTGCGCGCGACAAAAGCCACAACGAACGATGAATTTGTGCTTAAAGTGCAAAATTATAAATCAGAAAATGGTTCTCCTTTTACAGCTCGCCACCTACAGAGTCTCAATTCTAGCTACCGTGCTCGAGGATCTGCTCCTCTTTTTAGTGAATCTGATGCAGACATGAGACGCATAGATACACGCCACGCGAAGTCAGAGGTAGAAATACGTCAAACTGCGAAAGCAGGACAACTTGGGGTAGGACCAGAATTAATTGACTATTGGAAATGCACAGGCACTGATGGAACACCTCTTCTTTTCATGGTCATGAGAAAAGTGAAAAACGCGGAGACCTTTGACGACTTCACTGATAAGTATGGAAAACCTTCTCTAGACGTGTTGGACGAACTAGGATGTGCTATTGAAAAGCTCCACAGCGAATCCGTCTATCATTTAGACTTACATGGAGGCAATGTTCTCTTTGAAATGGTTGAACCGGGAGTGATCCAACGCCTATGGATTATCGACTACGGAACAGTTGCTTCTAACCCAGACCCTCTCCAAGATTACTCGCAGTTAAGTATCAGAGAAAGCTATGATGTAGCTCTAGCGACGAGCGCGCAGCCACCTAGAGGACATACGAAATTTGGGGAAAGACGTTTTCAACTTTATTCCACAAACCAACAAATAGGAAGAGAAGTAATGCATCAGAAATATTTAGAGTACATGATGACTCACTGATCATTTAGTTTCGTCTTGCCTCTCTTCTCGTACACTAAAAAATTAATCAATTGTAATTTCGCCTTTTCAATGTTGTTAATCGCTGACTCCTTAGCGTCCTTGCTTGGTGTTGGTGTTTTCTTCTCCTCCACTTCCTGCTTCTTCTTCTTCTGAGGTCGGCGCATCGCGCTTTGATCGCGGTAGATCGTCGTCCGAGGAGTCTTCTTCCTCGCCATAGACAGGAGGCAAATTCCAATTTTTATGAAAACGTTGGCTAGGGTCCTGCTGTTGATTGTTTATATGCAAAAAGGAGTAAGGCTCTCTCGTGGTCGTGTAGAACATTTCAATAAAATCCTCTCGAGATAACCATTCCCGATTCTCACGTGCAATTTTCTCCATCTCGTCTCCATTGCGCACGCGAAACACAATCATGTTGGTCGTGTTGTTTCTCACCGAGGCGCTCAGCGACATGTACTGCTGAGAAATAACGATGATGCTCACGTTGACATGACGTCCGCGAACGGCGATTTTTTCTATAGGTCCTAACTTATTGCGATTCATGATACTCTCTGTGATCATGTCATCGAAAATAAAGAGGATGTTTGCTGGCATTTTCAATTTGGTGTTGACAAACTCCGCCGTCTCAATCAACTCCGTCGCCTGTTCAGAATTAAATTCAGTAAACACGGACCCCTGGAGCATCGAGATATTTTTCCATTTGGGATCCAACTCAAACGTTTTGCTCCAGATGAACACCGCATCAAACTTGTTTCTGAACTTGTTGTCATCAATCAACGCATCTACCACCAAATTTGTTTTCCCGGATTTTCGAGGGGCTACCACCGTCAACAGGAAAGGGGGGATAGGTAAACCATCGGTCACACTAATCTTGTTCTTCTTCCTGTGTTCCTTGACTTCAGACACATCCAATCCCTTGTTCTTTTTGGTGGTCCCCTCGTCACTCTCAGAATCAGAAGTACTTTGCGTATTTGCTGGCTTGTTTAACGACGACTTGCTTGGTGGGGGTGGACGCGACTGCGGCGCTGGGCGCACTGCTAACAGTCGGTTTGTCCTCTTCCTTTTTGTGGCTTGCATTCTCCGCTGGTTTTCCGATCAATCGCTTTTCAAGTTCAGTCAAAATATCCTTTTTTAAGTTTTCCTGTTTCTCGTCCACGAACGTCTCGAAAAGCGCTCTTCGCCTCTCCTCTCTCCCTTTTGCTGCTGCTGCTTTTGCTTTTTCGAGTGTCTTAATCTGCGCTGCTGACCTCGGCTTTTTTCTAACCGTGGGGACTTGGTAGTCTTCAATGTACAAATCTTGGTCTTCTGGCCAGGTTATGGAAGGCGCCTCCATGCAGATAAATAAAATGATCGAGATAGTAAAATGGCCTTAGCTAAAATATTTCAAAGGTGTTACGATCTTTATTAGACGATGAACAGCGAGACTAGGGGGAGGACTAGACAAGGAGTACAAAAAATACAATTTCCATGCCGCGACTAGAGGACACAGGCAACACTGACTTCGTTCGTTACTTAGGATCTCGTTCATTGGAACCTAAGTTAGACAAATCACAAGGTGACCCCAAGGTTCGGACACCCTGCGGTAAAAAAATTATCTCACAACGGGGACGTTTAATTAATCGTGAGTTGGCGTCTCGCTTTGATCCTCCCGAAGAGAGCACCGTAGAGCCTCCTGCGAGGTATCAGGTGAGCTTAAATGACAAGGGACTTCATCGCCCTCCTCAGCGTCAACCGTCGATGTGGGCATGACAAACTCAGGTACCTCCAACTCAATCCCGCTCTGCATCACCACTAACGCATCACTTTGCGAAAGTTCCTCTTTGCTTTTCTTGCTTCTCTTGAACAGCACTCCATTTGTTTCTGGGTTGATCGCGAGCAGATGATGGGCGTAGCAGAGGGACTGGCTCTTGGCGTACACGTAGCCAGAACATTTCTTCCCGTTTCTCTTGTCACTAATAAACGAACACTTGTTTTTCCCAGTTCTATTTCTTTTAGCTTTCTTCAAATCTAGCGCCTGGAACTGGGAGCTGACATAATTCTGCAAGAGCGTCAATTTCGTGTTGACAACATACAACTCATCGAGGATTCTCTCCAAAGGATCAAAGTCACGCGATGAATCTAAAACAGACATTTTTATTTATAAGTCAAAGAGATCTGGGGATAGCGGTCTATATTGATATGCATCCTGTGTTTCTAAGAATCTCTCCTCCTCCTTCCCCTCTACGTAATCCATCAACTCATCTATCTCACTAGGTTCATCCCCCGAGAATCTATCTGCATACACGTGTCCCACAGGTACAGTCAACTCCCCCGCTGGGTCCATGTCATAGTAGTAATCCAACGTCACCCGCGCTGTCTGCGAGGTCTTGTTGAACGTGCGCGAAAGATTCACACTAAACACTTTGCAGAAATCAGACGCGGTACTCGCTCTGCCTGTAGGTCCTCGAATAGAATCTCCCAAATCCACCAATCGTCCGCGATAATCGATGTCTCCAAAATGGTCTGTGGCGCTGATGAAGTCTGTAAAATTCAAGAGATCTGTTTTGATACCTTTAGACTTGATGCACGTGTGTAGCGTGTTATCAGAGCGAATGTACAAGTAAGCGTAGGTTTTGACAGCGATGTTGATCATCCAAAGGAGTCGAACACCTCCTGGTTTACCTTTCTTTGCCTTCTTTGCAAAATCAACGTCATCTTCATTTTTAATGTGTCCTAGGTCATCAAAAATGAAGATGACG
>Ga0315284_10013549_pt1 | contig 11615 bp, 19 predicted proteins | sample YL17G09_16_MG_FD_203696 | JGI IMG/M metagenome (GOLD analysis project Ga0315284, IMG submission 203696) | Sediment microbial communities from Yellowstone Lake, YNP, Wyoming, USA - YL17G09_16 | ecosystem: Environmental > Aquatic > Freshwater > Lake > Sediment | place: USA: Wyoming | collected... | reverse complement strand
ACTATCGCAGCATATAACCCAGGTGGCGGTGGTGGAGTATTACCGGAAATCTAATCTAAAAAAAAGTACCCTCAGCAATTCTGAGGTAAAAAGAGGGGTGTTTTTAAGTACCCCTCTCCTATCCTCAGTAATGTAGTTGTTCCCGGGAGAGAGATCGTCTAGCTATCTAGAGCGAATCATTACCTTGGATATTCCATTTGCAATTACTGGTAAGTACTTCTTCATTTGATCTTGATCAAAGGTCCAATGTTTTTTTAGCTTTCTAGCAGCAACCGTTATGAGCTTTATCTCCCATGCCTTTTCAGGGGGGTAAACCGATACTTGAATATCATCAGGAATTATGTGCTTTAAATGGGTGACAATAACCTGATATACAAGTCTCAGATCATCCGGATAATCCATTCGGACTGTGGCCTTAGGCATGAAGTGCCAGATGTAGTCTCCGTCTGTATTTCCTCCGTGCTCTATATCAACATACCCGTGTGATTCCTTTAGAATAATACCTATCGTATTGTTAACAGATAAGTCTTTTTCTTCCTGAATCGAATCCTGCTTGCTCATGAAAAAACTCCAACATTGGAAGGACGTCCCAGCGCCCGTCTACCTTTTTTATATATCTATGATTCTCTAATGCTCGTACTATATTGACCTGACCTGTAGTTCGATCAACCTGTTCTTGCGTAAACCAGAAGCCTTTATCGCCGCAAATAACTAAAGCTATTGCAGCACCTAAACCATCATGCTCCACATTTGCTAACTCCTTCATTTGCTCAGGCGTAAACACATGCCCAGACTTAGGGGGAGCAAGGCCATCTTGCGGAACCTCTGTGACGGCCTTGACTTCAATAGCATAGAACTTACCTTTATAAGACCCAACAATATCTGCCATACCTACTTGGTACATGTCGCTAATATTTCTGAAATACCCCACTAGCTGTAGCGAGCGAAGTACTTCAGATGTTTTTGATGACTCTAACTTTCTACTCATCAACGTCTTCCATATTGCATATGGCCTGTTATGTCCTGGCTTACGGTTATTCTTGCATAAATTTCTCGAGGAAACCAGAACAGAAATTTACGACCTACCTCACGATCATTACGAATCTCCTGTAGGGCATCAAGATTAGCATTCATCTCTGAAATTCCAAAGGATACTAATTCTCTAACACGGCTATTCCACGTTTGCACAGCAAGATCTGTATTTAGGTGGCTGAATATTGCATTGTAGTAATCAGTGTAGATTTTGAAGTTTGCTTCATTATCCTGATTAACAGCACGCCTTATTTCAGTACCCAACAAAACTAGTTCCTCAAATGCTGTAGTAGGACCACCCTTTGGGGGTGGTGCCTTCTTAGCGTAATCTTCCCAACCAGGCATGCCCATGGAAGATATCTTCTCCTTAAATACTCTCATCTCATTTACTAAATTCATTGTAACTCCTTTAATTTTTTATACATGTCTAGCGCATAGGAATATATTTCATTCCCTGCTTTTGCTCCTACTCCTAGTCCTACTGTCTGTGCAAGCTTCATCTCAGTGAGTATGTAGCCCGGTAAGGGTCGCACATGTAGTCCGTTTGGCAACTGCTTAAGAGGACCAAATCTCTTGTCTGCTTGAAGCATTCGCATCTTAGCTCTACCGTCTGGGTCTGAATGTAGTGGATGGTTTATACACTTAACTGCATCACACATCCGCTTACCACAGACCCTATTGGGGAATCGCTCTCCTGTAGAACACTTCTCACACTTATACTGTATGATGTTCTCTCCGGATGCAGTCTGCTCACCATTATCTACTAACTCAATACACCACTGTTTAACACCACATTCCGCACATGTGCCTGGTGCTCGCTCAACCCTCTTATAGTAGGACGGTCCTACAAAGTGGTGACCCTCAATTACGATACAAGAACCTTCGTTATAGCAGGTATTGAAAATAGGATGAAACTTATCTCTCCAGTCAACTGCCTCTGGCTCCTGAGAGCACATCCACATAACTGCCGACCAAATTCCTAAATGGATAAGATCCTTAGTTTTTGGGCCATACTTTTTCTGGAGTGCTACCAGATCATCATCTCCCGGAAAACCGTTGTTCATATCCCAACAATCTTCAAAGAAATCGTAGAGACTTGAGAAGTATTCCTTCAGCCCAGGACTCTCATTCATTACTTGCCAATTAGCAGAACCTGCGGGCCAATAACGAAAGGTCTCAACATACTCAACGTCAACATCAGTCCAAGTCTCAACTCCGCTGGTGCCCTCGTCTTTTACTGAATACTGGTAGAAATACGCCTCATCTGTTTTGACAACATCACACACGCCATCAAAGAACAAATAGGGATCATACACATCCACATAATGAAGTGCTGTTTCCCAACACAGTCCTATGAGATCATTCTGTGGAATGGGCCAGACCCCAAACCTTTTGAACTGCTGCATTATGTATTCCATGCAGGGGTGGGGATTCATTCGCTGAACCCCGTAATACTCAAAGATACCAATTCCTCCTTGTGCCAGATGATAATCCTCACTCTTTGAAGATGGCTCCCATACGACATCTGAAAACGATGGGGCGATCATGAAATCCTCTCTCGGCATAAATTCCTCCTTAGTACTTTCTTATACCGAGATAAATAAAAAAATGCCCACCTGTTTTAAGGGTGGGCACTATCTTCTAGAGGTTTTTTAGACTTCTATTAGAGTGAATAAGTTAGGGAAAGCTTGGTACCGACGTCTGAGTATTTTAATGAATCTTTTGTAAAGGCGCTTACGGAAAAAGCGGTTCCTAAACAAAAGTTTTTTGCGAAAAGGTAATCGAACCCTCCAGCCAAAGTAGACTTTGAATCAAAAACAAAGTCATGCTTTAAAGAAGTATAGACATTCAGATCCTTAAACACATCTGCCATTAAACCAGCAGTAAGCTCTAAGTCTTGGTTTTTGCTTGATGCCCTTCTGTAAGTTACATCAGCAAAAGGGGAGATCATGCCATCTCTTTTGAATACTCTAGATAATCCTACTAAAAATAGGTCGTCAGCATTATCAACTGCAGAGTATTCTCCAAATAGAGTATAGGCCTCCATAGGGAAAACTAGGCCACCAGTGAAAGAATCATTGCCATTTTTAATTGAATTAAATCTTAGGTATGCCTCAACACGGTCCATGTCTACTCCAAGACCAAACGTAGAGTCATCAAAGAATTTCCCATCTCTTACAGATGCACGAACCGAAGCTCCCACAACATCCATAAATTTATAAGCGCCAAGAACACTGGAAGATCCAGATTCTAATTTACCCCCCGCAACCGCAAAATCAGCTTCCTGATAGATAAGGTCTCGTTCCTTAACATCATAAGATACCTGGCTTTGATTTAAAGTGGCCGGGTTTCTTAAAAAGTTTCTGTTGTCATTTAGGTAAAAAGAACCGCTGGTTGGTTGGCCTAAAGCAACCAATTGGGTCTCAGTTCCGAATGCGCTAAAACACACTGCTAGTAACAGTACTAAATACTTGAACATGAAAATCTCCTTTTAAATTTTATTGAAGGACACCACTTTAATATCGGGCATTCCTCTTTGATCTGTTGTATCTGCAAGTAAAACCTCTAAGTCCACGTCTCTGCGGGATAATAGAGTATCATCTGAACCTCTAAGTCTCCAATAAGACACCTTAGTTTTACACTTATAATGAGTAGGCTGTCCACTCAATACTTCAGGCTCTGTTGATAGCTGTACATCACAAACGACATGCATCTCGCCCTCTGGCGACATTGATACCCATGCTCTCTTAGCAGCTTCTCTTACCTTAGAAGCGGTATCAAAGGGGACTGCATCTCCTGGTTTAAAATCTTTATTGAATTTCCCTGCTACACCACTTATAAACATTAGCGCCTCCCGGCAAAAGTTTTTTGGTAATAATTCATGAGGCCCCTTTCCTTATTGTCTATATACTTTTTAGTGGCCTCCGCACATGCCTTGGTAGTTACAGACTCTCTCTGATCCTTACCCTCCAGTACCCGATCTTTTGTTTCCGATCTAATATGAATAGTACCATCAGAATGGATAGACTTGATTGCTTTTCGTCCATTTTTATCAAAATAAATTTTAAGCATCAGGCTCATAGGTTTAGAATCAAACCCAGAATAGACATAGTGCACCCCGTCTTTTTCCACGGTTTCATTCGGCTCACATTTGAGCTGAATGCCGAAGAACTCTTTTAGCATCTCAGGATTACCCGAAATGCAGGACGGTTCGGACTTTGTCTTATCTGGGATTGTCTTGTAATGGTAACATGTATCGCTGTCGTCTAAAAAGTTCATTAACCTATAGTAGTACAAGCACCCTACTAAATCAAATCATACAGCATGCAGTGGGCTATCTGTCCTGAATATCTTGGTTGCCTTTTGCATCTGAAGCAATCGCCCCGCAACCGAAGCCTGCTCATTCATAGGCTTTTGTGTCGATATCTTTAAAGATTTCTCCTTATGAAGCTCCAATTTAAGGCGCGCGTTTTCTTCTGCCAGTTTGCATAGGGCTACTACTTTGGAAGGTCTGCCCATGTTTTTGAAAGAACTCTCTCAAATCCTTAGCATAATCGAAAGTTATGCTAAGCGGGCGCAGAGCATCAAATTCTTTCTTGTGTCTATTGTAGATCATCCTTAATTTTATCTCTGTAGTTCCTAACGCTCCCGCTAAACACGATGTTGTTGTATGCAGAATCTTGTCTACCTCAACCATCGGTATTACTAGTCCTTTAAAATCCCAAAATACTGGCCCCATGTTTGTTAACATTAATTCCTCCTTGTTATAGTTTCCGGCCTCCGAACCTGGAGTTCTTCACCGTTGTTAGTTGGTCCTTGATTTTTTGTATATCCTCATTAGTTAGGTGCCTCCAAATAGTCTTTAGAACGGTGGCATCTAACTTGAAGTACTTCATTGGATCAAGACCTGTGGACTTTATCACATCTAAGATGATCCACTTGCTCGCCTCACTCTTGGGCTCAACCGATTCAAAAGTCTCGTACCCGTATTCCTTACCTTGAATCAGAACAGGACCAATCTCCTTGGCAAATTTCTGTAATCTGCCGTTTAGGATATGCCGTCCCTCATCAAGAACATTGATAGTCTCTGCCAACTCTACCGCCTCCTGCCCGGACCTAACCGGGGCATTCTTTAACTTCCCAAAAGAGGTCCTTCTGTTATAGAAGTCTTCCGCTACTTGGCAGGTCAAAAGGATAGGGCAATACTTGCACTGGTAGTTAGGTACCGCAGGGTAATCCTTTAGCTTCTCAATAGACATGGCCATAATCCGGGACTGAGATTCGATGTTTGCTAACATCTCCTTATTCCACGAAAACGGCTTGCTATAGTAGTTAATCTCTGGACTTGCAAAATGCAGGATGGATTCCACAACTTCTATTTGTGGATATAAGACCGAAATCAACCAAGCGTAAAATCCCATTTGAAAAGTATCTGCTGTCTCCACGAAAGGCTGAGTCTTGTGATCGATAAAGGTGGCCGTATTACCCCTTATTTTTAGGATATCTATCTTCCCCCTAAAGTCGCAATTATCCCACTCGCCCTCTACCCATTTTCCGGAATCGCCCATGCGTATCGCTATATGCTCTTCCGTCCCGATTACCGACTCCAGATCTTGTGGTGCGTTCTCCATATAGGCACGACATGCTCTTATAGAGAAATCAATTTCCCCCATATCTGTCAACGCGTATTTCTGTATCTTCTCCGAGAGCTTCTCCTCTACCTGTTGCCAAGTAAGAGGGGCCTGTCTCATATACCCTTTAGTTATTTCCTCAAATACCTCATGAACCACGTTACCCCTTTTGGATTCTGTAGAACTTCCTTTAGCTCTTGTCTCTGCTATATACTCCGCATGGAAACGGGCGGGACAAGCCGCCGTCTCCATTCTTGATGGACTATAAGGGCCATACTTAAACATCTGTATTCCCCCATGTTGTAAGGTTTATCTCATCCGGGTTGCTCCGATCCGCTATCGCTTTCACCCACATCGATGTTGTCTTTAGAGTCAGGATTGCCTGTCTCCTCTCCACGCACATCGGTAGAGTCCGACGAATGGTCGCCACCAATTCCTTGATCTGTTGTTGTGTCTTGTTCATTAGTTCCTGATCTTCCGTGTTCATTAAATTCTCCTTTTGTTTCATCTAATTCTTTAATCCATTCTCTACATGCTTCTGCGAAAACTTCCTTACAGTGTATTCCCTCCTTCGCGAAAAGGGCCTGTACTATCACATCTTCAGGGCCTGTGTAGGCCGAATACACTTCCCAGAGAACCACTCTAAATTCTTTCTTGAGCTGCTCTCTAAGGTTCTCTACCGTTACTGTCATGCTTTCTCCTTTTGCATAAGTAAATCAGTTGCACCCTTATTATCTGTTACCATTATTGGTAACTTTTCCCCAAAAAACCTAAGCTCTAGTACACCCTCAGGAAAGCTCTGAATCATCTTCAAGAAGTACTCAGAATCTAACTTTAAAGATATTGGGGCATCTGAAAAGTTCTCAACTCCTATATCCTCATGCCCAATTCCAAGCATAAAGACTCTCATCAAAGGTCCATCAATAGTAATCTCTATCAAGATATCCTCCCCACCAAATACCCGCATCCTCTTCAAAGTTGCCTCTAACTCGGCCTGAGGAAACAAGACTCTCCTAAACGGCTTCTGAGGAAACACCTGTGAGAATGGGGGAAATCCTTTGGCCGGAAGGCGGATCTTCAGATGGCCATCTGGCGTATGGAAATGCGCCATTCTGGAATCCACAGACAACATAGACTCATCCTTCCCGGTAAACAGTTTCCTAAGAGACGATATATTTACATGAGATAACTGAAACGGCATTGGGATCACTCCAACCCCCTGCTGACTTGAAAGTTGCGCTCTGGCCACCCCAACGGCACGCATGGCCCCATCCATCAAAGGCTCTACCAAAACATTAGTGGTAGGCTCTGTAGTATCTGCACTTTTTAAAGACGCGTAACTTACCCTGGAAATACAAGACAGAAACTCTGTCGGATTCAGCGGAGTAAACTCTACCTCCTCCTCTGAAGGGGGCAGTCTCCAGAAAGAATCAAACGCATATAGCTTCAAGGAATACCTCAATCTATTCTGGCGAACGATTAGGATATTACTCTCAACTGTCAGATGCGTTGGTTCACCAACAGTTAGGTTCTTAACCAGGTTACCAAAGTGGTCCGCATGTACTATGCAAGATCCTGGGACTAAGGTACTACAAGGAACCTTCTCTAAAGCAAAAACTTCTCCATTGCTTAGATGCAACTCCAGCTGCTCCATTCCCTCGTTAGCAACTAGCATCATAGGCTCGTACTTACCAGGACCTCTATTTGAGGCCATAGAAAGAATACGGCCCAAAGACTGGGCCAGTACTTTTTGATCAACAACTACTTTCATTTAACCTCCGTATTAAAATATCACTATTCCTTTTTCTTTCTTCCACAACTCCTCATCTTTAAGAATCTGCTTAAGACAAATCTCCACCTTTTGTTCCTGGGTGTAGGGAATCAAAGTAACCTGTTGTGTGCAAACCTGTATTTTCAAATTGAATAACCAAAACAAAATCAGTCCCATATTATACTTCCTTCATTAAGTTGAGCCGCTGAGCGATCTGTCCAACGGTGAATTTATCTTTATACTTATCCCAGTAGCCTTTGCAACAAACATCGTCAGTTTTATGACACACAAAGAAAGTGTCCTTCTTTAAGGTTGTTCGAAGGACTTCTTCTTTGCGGTCATCATTTACGATTTTGTTGTCTGAGAAAAGGCACTGGTCGCATTTACTACCTTGTACCCGAAACACTAGTAAACTCTTGGAGGTTTTGGTGCTCTCCTTGCAGCTTCCCCCACTTGTTTAAGACCCCTACCTAGATGGGAAGCCAAGTCCTGAACTGTTCCTTCTAAGTGCTCTACTCTGTTATCTAATGCTCCACACTTAGCTTCTAAGGCGGCGCATCTTTGTCTAAATGCTTCCGCAACATCTACTGCCTCAGCATACTGGTGTATAGAGACAGTGTTTTCTTTCCATGTCTTCTCCAGCATCTTGGTGAACTCTATCCTGGTTTTAAAGGCACTAGCGGCTTCTGATCGATACAGTACTTCAGCCACAGAGTAGTGATTAAGCCATATTTGATCAGCCTTAAACCGTCGTATATGGAAATTGGCTTTTAATCCTTCCGCTTCAATCCAAGCATTGACTTCCTTAGCAGGAGTTAAACTCGCGCTAAGGCTCTGAAGATGTTCGAAGTTTGTTTTGTTGTCATTTAAAAACCTGCGGATCGTCTCTTCTGGACATTCCAGTGCTGTCGCCAGTATCTTGGGTGTCACAATAGGACCGCTTGGGGTCTTGATTGCTGCCAGCTTTAGTTGTCCTACATACCATTCAATAAAACTTAAATTCATTTAATTACTCCTTAATTGATACAAAGGGGACCTTTTGTCCCCTTTAATTGGTTGTTATTTTAACTTGCTATCCAGATACGTTTCCAGTTCCTCCTTGGTATCGAACTTGGCAGCAGTCGCCTCCATCCTCGCATCAGTCAAAGGAGTGCCTGTCTTATCTGACAGCTTCTTAAACTTCAGCACAACCTCAGGATCTTTCCAGAAGGCCATTTCTGTGTTAGAGTCATTGGATATATCCAGTGACTCTAATGCAATCTCTCCAGTCTGGAAATTACCGTGAGAGGACTGTGGCAATAGGTCATAGTCTGGGATATCCTTATCAATCGGATCTACCACATAGTTTCCTATCGCAAGAGCAAGGGTTGATTTCTCCCTAGAAAGGAATTTCGCCTTCTCTCTCTTAAGGCCCTCCAAATTAACTTCAACCTTTAGAATGTAGTTAACCCCATCATGTTGATTAGGAGTTCTCTCTCTAAAAAGTCTCATTGGCACCCCAACAATAGAGCTTATCCCCTCCATCCTAAGCGCATTTCGAGCAAGCTCTATACTTGACCAAATTGCTGTTATTGCCTTAGTTGATGTACTGTTCACCTGAAATACTCCAAACAAGGAATATTCTGGAACTACGAATAAAAGATTCAAATTGGGCTTGCACTTTCCAGATACGGCCTGTGGGCATTTTTCCCTGTCACACAACCGATTCATTCCTTCCGGGTAACTGCCTGGTGGCAAATCTAGACCGGATACCTTATCCGACCCTCGGTAGTTTGCAAACCTACCATTACCTTTACACATAAGAGATGCTTTCTTCTTAACCACATCTCCTGCCCACCACTTTAAATTGGCATCGGCAACTGCCTCAATGTTATCTGATGGAAATACTATCTGCAGCTCATAAGGCTTTTCCCCAAACATCTGAATAAGGGCCTTCATGTGCTCGTTCTCTCTAGTACCTACAACAATCCCATTCTTATCCAAAACTTCCTCTACAGGGTTTAAGACAAAATAAGGAACCTCCTCAGGGTAGTCATTTCCCTTAGCAGATTTCTTCTTAACTCCCGTTCTGATCTTTCCTAGTCTCGGTAAAATACGCCTGTCTGTTACGCCTTCAATTGGCATAGTGTCCTCCTTGTTTAATGTAACTTGTGTCTTTCCTATATCCTAATACCATGATTAACTTGTTTTTCTATCCGCGATGTTCTATAACTCTTTAATGACTGGTGTTGTAACAAACTTGTTTTCCTGTCCTAGATGCATGTCCGACATGTCGGCCATAGATAAACCAAAGGAATGCCCAAAATGTGGCTTCTATTTCTATGATAAAGATTCGGGGTTGACCAAATCTTTCGCATGGCACAAATCGCCTTATAGGCAGCTCTATGAGTTAGTTCAACAAGACCTAGAAAATCTGAAAGGCAAGCCTATCTCGGAGTTCTCAAAGAACCTTCCGGATAGTGTTGCCCCAGACGACACCTTGCGGATTCAAGACCTCAATACCATAATACAAAAGAAAAGGCAGACTGAGATGCAGGAGTTCTTTCTCAATTCCACCCCACTACAAATAGAGGATTGGTTCCAATCCTTCATGCACCTATTCCAAACGGCCCACCTAAGCAGGACTCCTGAGCTCATTATGCTCTGTACAAAATGGGGTAAAAGATACGGAGAGTATGCTAAGATTACTGAAGAGCTACTTAGACAAGGACCTATCTTTTATGAGAGGCCCAAATGACTTGTGAAGAGGCAATGGAACTGGCCAACAGTATTATGATTGATCTCAACGTAATAGAAGAAAATAATCCAGATGCCAAAGAATACCTAGATGGAGTCAAAGACGTAATCTCCCAAATCCTTAAATCCCTAGATAAAAATAACTATGCCACTGAGAGGCAGATAATAACCCTTCTTAATATCCAACAGGGAATAGGAAAGTGGCTTCACTAAAGTCCTATTTCTAGGCTCATAGTACGAGTATCTACATTTAAGGTGGCCGCCTTAATATGGCTAACATATAGCCCTAAACTATCGTACACCTGGGCAGCTATTGATATACTGTCTTCAGAGCTGTTAGTTCCCTCTGTATGGATTATCTTAGTTCCTACTCCGCAGATCTCCATCAACTGCTGAAACTTCTCCACAGGAGTTGGACATTCTTTGTCCTTGTAATATTCTTTAGCATGGACAATGCTTGCAAGCTGTCCTGCCTTCATTCCCTCTATCCACTGCTCCATCAAAAGTCCTGTAAGCTGGGCCTCCATAGCACTCTTAATCACAGGATCTAAATTCTCAATCTTTGCAAAGGCCTCCACAAACTGTTGGCTCGTAGGCAACCCTCTGAAATTCACATCAGCGGCCTTCTCCTCCGTCTCTTTGCCTGTGGCCCAACTGAAATTACACTTAATACATAAGTGATACTTCCCATCGGAATCTACTCTAGTTACATCTTTGCTCTGACTACATCTTGGGCATTTCATAGATAAAAAAGATAACAAAGAAAAAGCACCAAGGGAAGAGCGTCTGCCACAACTCTCCCCAAGATGCCATTACAAAACAGGGCCCAACTATGCCGAAACTTCACGATACTGTGCATTGCCGAAACTTTACCAAACTTTACCAAACTTTACCAAACTTTACCCAACTATGCCGAAACTTCACGATACTGTGCATTGCCGAAACTTTACCAAACTTTACTCTACCATGCCTTTACATCACAACGCTTTGCCATACCGTCACAGTGCTATGCCAAACGTGGCGGGACCCAAACAACACTCTACAGTGCTTTGCCATACCAAACCATGCCTTTACTTCGCATTTCGCAACACTGCCTCACCTAAGCATTACTTTACACTACTGCACCATGACATTACTCAACCTCGCCTTGCCATCACACTACATGACTGTACTCAACGGAACCACAACAATGCCTTACGTCGCAATGCCTTGCCGTAACTTTACATCACAACGCATAGCCTTACCGAAACAATACATGACGTAGCCGTACTATACCTCCACGGTGCGATACTCCACGGTGCGATACCCAACTGTACCGCTACGAGAGCTTCTGGAACTCAACTACCTTGAATTGTCCAAATCCTGCATTTCTCCATTGCCCCAAACCGTGCAGTGTGCCATAGGACAACATCTGTGTAAGTATCTCCTCTGTCAAAGGAGAGTTA
>Ga0315284_10013548_pt1 | contig 11615 bp, 16 predicted proteins | sample YL17G09_16_MG_FD_203696 | JGI IMG/M metagenome (GOLD analysis project Ga0315284, IMG submission 203696) | Sediment microbial communities from Yellowstone Lake, YNP, Wyoming, USA - YL17G09_16 | ecosystem: Environmental > Aquatic > Freshwater > Lake > Sediment | place: USA: Wyoming | collected... | reverse complement strand
TTCCTAACGATCTTAACCTGACTTCTTTTATCTTCTTGCTCTCCAATCGAATACTGAAAATAATCCAGAAGGTTTTCTGGTCTGGCAGATGGGGCAGGATCAAACGCACAAATATCAATTAACAACTTCTCTAACTTTCCTTTTGCTTCAAAGGTTTGTGACTTCTTTAGTCCAAAAAAACCTTTCCTTGTTTTCTCCGTTACGGCTACCGGTCTCATAGAAGTACATTTATCGGCTTGGGTTTCTCCTATTCCTTTTATCTCTACAAAAGGCATATAAAGAAATTTATCTCGAGCAATCCAACATCGGGAATCTGAAAAACCAACCTTCGGAGTAACAACCGTCATTCCTTTCTGCTCAGCTTCTTTAACCACACCCTCTTTCTCTGCTCCATAAGTCAACTGGGCACAAAAGAACTCAGTTGGATGATAGATTTTCAACCAAGCTGTCCAGTAACCAATCATCGCATACTCGACAGCATGAGCTTTTACAAAACCATAACTTGCCCACTCTTGCAAACCCTGCCAAAATTCTTCAGCCTGCTGTTGAGTCAAAGTCTTCTTCTTCCAACATCCCTCTAAAAAAGCTTGTCTATAAGGTTCAAACTCTTCTGATCTCCTCTTCTTGCCAATAACTTTTCTGATCTGATCTGCATCTGAGTTACTGAAACCAGCCAGACCCGTCATCGCTTTCATCATCTGTTCTTGATAGATAATGACTCCATAAGTATCTTTCGTTATAGCTTCATAAATAGAATGTAAAGGTTGCCACTTCTTTCCCATCTTTCTCTCAACATAAAGCTCTGTCATTCCTGATTCAGCCGGACCAGGACGGGCCAAGGCAGTGATGGCTGCCATATCTTCGAAACTATTAACTCCCATCTTCTTACATAACTCAGTACAAGCGTAACCAGAAAACTGAAACACGCCGGAGGTATTCCCTTGAGAAAGTGTCTGAAAAACCTTCGAATCGTCTAAGGGCAAGTCTTCATACCGAAAACTAACCCCTTGAAGTGCCAATAACCGCTTTGCCTCATTTAAAACAGTCAACGTGCCTAACTTTAAAACATCTATCTTTATCAAACCGTTATATTCACAATCTTCCATATCCCAGTTACAGACCAAAGCATCGGCCCTCTGACAAATATTTCCGCTCTCTCCTCCCCTTAAATCTTTAGCCGACAAGATAAGCCCTGCAGGATGTTGTCCCGCACCTCGAATTTGCCCTTCCAAGGTACAGGCCAAACGAAACTCCTCTGGATACTTTCGTGCAAAGTATTTGCCCTCTTTTGTTTCCTGTCCTGCGTTAGCAATAATATCTTCTTCATGAGCTTCCGCCCGAATGGACTTAGCAAATGTATCTACATCCAAAACAGGCAAATCAAAAACCCGACTCACATCACGAATGACTGCGCGCCCTTTCATGCGAAGAAACGTACTAATACCAACCACATTATACCGACCATACTCTTCTTCCAAATGTTGCCGAACGAGATAACATTTCACGTCCTCAAAATCCAGATCGATGTCTGGACAGTCAATTCGATCCTCACTAATAAACCTCTCAAACAACAGTCCATAGCGCAGAGGATCGACCTGGGTTATAGTAAGTAAGTATGCAACCAAGCTCCCCCCGACCGACCCTCTCCCCGGGCCAATCATAATGCCCTGCTTTTTACACCACTCAATTATTTCATAAACAATCAAAAAATAACGAGCGAAACCTTTCTTATGAATCATTTCTATCTCGTGAGCATAACGAGATCGATATTCAAATTGCCACTGACCACTCCGCTGCATCTCTTCTCTTTTAACAGAGCAAAACCGAGCAAGGATCTCATCGGCTATCATCTTTGGAGATTCTTTTTCATAACGGGTTTGAGGTAGATCCATGTTTCGTTTTAACAACTTAAAATCCCAGCACTTCTCAGCAATAGCCGTCGTACCCATCATAGCTTGATAATACTGAGTTCGATTCAAAACTCCCTGCTCCTTAAACATATAGATCATCTCATCTGCAGTCCTCAGATAAAGACCATCAATTTCAAACCTCCAACGGTCAGAATCTTTCCACTTAGCTTGTCTCTGAATAGCGAGCAAAACCTCTTGAGCTTTAGTATGCTCGGCCTGAACATAATGACAATCATTTGTAGCCACAAGAGGAATTTCGTACTTGCTTCCCAACTCAAGGCATATTTGATTAACGGTCTTTTGTCCCTCCGTTAAATGAGGCATAACTTCCAAATAACAATCAACCCCTCGAACCCTCAACTGTAAAAGTAACTCCTGTCCTTCCGGCATCAATAAAAATGAAGTAGCACAGCCGGTCAAGACAATCAATCCAGCATTAGCGTGTTCCATAAAAGCCCGACTATCTATACGGGGACGATAATAAAAACCCTCCAAATTAGCAATTGTAAGCATCCGGGCAAGAGCCTGCCAACCAGACAAATTTCTGACCAACACGGTAATATGACCATGAGGATCTTTTCTTTCCCTCTTCTTCATATCCTGAACCAAATATAACTCACAACCAAGAATAGGTTTAAGCCCAACTTTCTCACAAGTCTTTTGCCATCTAAGATGAGCATCAATATTTCCATGATCTGTGACAGCCAAGGCCTTAAACCCCAACTCTTTAGCCCTTTCAATATAATGCTCAGGCTTGCCAAGGCCGTCCAATAAACTGTATTCTGAATGAATATGCAAGTGAACAAAATCAGAATTATTCATCTTACTAAACTCCTGATAACTTTTTAAACCTATCTATAAAATCGTAAAACGCCTGCTTAGAACTTATTCCTAATCGCTGTTTAATTCCAAGAGCAGGCCTCGTCATTTGATGCCGTTGCTTTAACATTAACTGTTCTTGTTCGTCTCGAAGCAAAGCCGTATCAATCCGCTCCACCTCAAAAGGAAGAGGCCACTTCAAATCATACTTTTTAAATATAACCAGAAGAAGATTATCTTCAATTTCTCGAAATCCATGCAAATAAGGTTTAAGAGGGCGAGGAACGTCAGCTAAATAAGCCTCTGCCGCATCATGTAATAACCCCTCTAATGGAAATTGAAGACAATAATGACTAACCCAAACCGAGTGTTCTGCAACAGAATAAAAACGAGAGGAATGACCAAGAAAACGACATTGATTAGAAAGAGACCAAGCAATATCAATTATATCAACTTCCCTTGACCTTGGATCAAGTGGCCAAAATCGTTTCCCGGTATAAGTCTGTTGCCAATCTCCTTTTCTAATCATCTCTTCTTCCTTTCTAAAAATCGCTTCTTTAAAAGCTGAAGACCTTTGGGAGAAGAATCGATACAGCCTTTTTCCCAAAACCGACGAAAGGCTCTGGAGAAAGTAACTCTTCCTTTTTTCGTTCTTTTATCAGGATAAGGATTATCTCTTTTAGAAAGCCCGCAGGAGCCTGCTAATAACCCTTTTTTGTAAGCACGAATAAAAGCCCTATTGTTTGTTAAAGGAAACATTTTCCTTTTCTTTCTCCTTGATCAACCACCATTTTAACAAATTCTCTTTCCTATGTATCATGAAAAAATAAGATTCCAGATGATTCCTAATATCCAGCCTTTGGTTATGGCCAAGAAGTTCACGCTGAATTGTATCGGCAAAGTAAACCCGCATCCCTTCTAAAACTCCTCGTTTAAGGCTCGATTTCCAGGTCCTTGATATAAATGGACGGACACCAGACCCAACTCGTTAAAAACGGCCCGTTTTTGGATAAATAGGCTATAAATCTCATGGTTTGTAACCCAAGATAACATCGTTTTTGATCCCGACACCCACCATTTGAGCATTTTATATCAAAGAAATCACATGCTCAAATTTTTCACCACCAAAATAAAGCTTGTCATCACTAACCTTCATCTCGTTTACATGAGAAAGAATTTCAATAAGAGCCTCCGGTGACACCTTGACCTCAAAATCCTTTTTCTTATAATCAACCTTGAACTCCTCTTCGACCCATCCCAAAGCCCCTTCCCCTCGACAAGTCAACTTACCTGACTTATAAACACGGATCTGAATTAAGTCATCTACTCCGGTAAGTTGTTGAGAGAAAATCTTTGCTCGATCGAGTGATTCTTTCAACCCCTCTGGAATTACAATGGAATCCCCTTTCTGGGTAAACAATCCCCATACACCTTCTTGTGGATACGTTCCTTCTATAACCCGGCTACTAAAAATTACTCCATCTGCATTCCTAAAATGAATCCATGCTCCTTCTGCTTCTATTACATAATGAGTTGGAGAATGCTTCGCAAGCTCCTGAGCAACAGTAGCAGGAAGAAGAAACTCAGGAAGCTTAGAATCCATTTCATATTTTGTTGCCCGAAAATTGTCAGAAGACAAAACATAGTTGTTATTAATACAAAGACAAGTCAACTCCTTCATCAGCATATTACGGTCAGCTGAAAAAGAGCAAAAACGAATGGCATCGGAAAAGTTTTTAGGTAACATAAACCACCGTTTTGCTTTGATGATAACGGCAGGACATTTAACCTCAGCCGCCGTAACCATCAATCCTTTTATCGACCCCTTCGTTTTCTCGACACCAATGCTTAAGGCCCCATCACTTTCACTCAACTCAATTTCCTGTGTCTCGATTTTAGAAATGAGCTTGAAGAACTCATCGGCTTTAATAGCCAAATGAAACCCAGACTTAAAAGGATAACTGATGGCGATCTCGTCATTATAAGTCCGAATAAAGTCACCATCAAAAATGAAATGATCCGTCTGCTCGATGATTGCTTTATCGGAAAGGCCGGGTCTTACCTTCGCCAAAACCTCCAAAAGCTCGTCTCTTTTTACCTTCATCTCTATTTTCCTCCTCCTTTGAATTTTCGATATATTCTTGGATACTCGTCTTCTCCTGATCAATACAAAAGAAGTACGACAAAAGACGATTTTGTCCTCCTTTCTTGTCGAGACTTTCTTTTTGGGCTATCTCATACAACCATGTGACAAAATATACTTTCATCTTTTAAAACCAGAAACCTGAGTCTTTCGAAGTTCTGGAGAAGTTATCTTCGCATTATAACGAAAATCAGGAATGCTCCATCTATCAGCGCTCTTATTCCCTTCCTTTGCTCCATACATATAACGAATCCCTCTGCCTCCCAAACCCTCAATCAACAACGGTGTGTTTATCTTTTTTTCTCCAGATGGCTTTCCTTGCCGGCCACCCCCTCCTGTATCTTCTATGCTAAAATAATATATCATTGATTTCTTCTCCTTTCTCCCTAAGAAAAAAGAAATAGACAAACCAAACTCAAACAATGAATAATATGACACTAACCTTCCGACCTTCTTTTTCTTCAACAAACCTACAATCTTTCTTTGATGACGTCTGGAGGGCTTATTATTTCCTGCAAGGTAGATTCTCATAGCAATCCAAATCCCGTTTTACTCTTTTTAAAAGGCCAAGGCCACGCAGGAATGCTTTTTTCGAGATCTAAAAAGTAGATGATATTCATCTCGTCTCTCTTTTTATAGCTATTAGAAAGACCTTCCTCCAAAATTAACTCAACCTCTCTCTTGCCTCCAGATTCTCCTTCATGCCATCTCTCATTCGACTTGAGCTTATAAGACTTAGACTCCATTCTAAACTCAGACTTACCAACCTGATATCCCTTCTCGTGAAAATAATCAAGAATAACATTCTGGACTTCTGGTGACAAGGTATCAAAATGTTTGTCCTTGTCACCTTTAGCCGGAGAACGGGTAGAAACGATTATCTTCCAGGAGTTCTCATCATAAATCCATTTTCCTCCCTTAAACCTCGGAACATAAACACTACCCATTCGAGACGTCATAACCCAAGAGGTACTGTCGACACTATACCAGGGGTAACGCAACATCATGCCAAGAGCAGTAATGGCAAACCCATGAACCTTACAGACGGGCAAGTGATTGTTTTCTTTTGGGCAAACGATTGAAAAAGCCCAATCAAAAGTAGCTGCCCGTTCATCATTACTTGAATCGGCAACCCCACCAATCGCAAAATATCCATATTTAAGACATCGATCCAAATACTTTCTTCCTTCTCCGGCGTGGTAAACAGGCAAAGGCTTTAGCCCTTGAGCCTCCATATATTCCTGGTTCTTCCAAGTCCCAACCGGATCTCCAATAACATCAAGGTTAGAATAAACGTCAAGATGCTGGAGATTTCCTTTGATAAAAGCAATATACGCATCGATGTCAATAGTTACTCCCTTGCTTTTCGCACTAAAAGCTCCACTGTCCAAAAATAAACTAATTGGTGTCTTTTTCATCCTTTTCTCCTTCCTATGATTTTATCTCTATCAAATAAAGACAACAGAGGCTGCCTATAAAAAGAATTGATTGAAACCGCTCGGTCATCTATCAAAAGGTCATATTTAGGTTTCTCTAAAATCAACTCATGATATTTAACTTTATGCCTACGAAGCCATCGAACTGTAACCTGACGATCTTCCTCATAACGAGCACTATATAATATTACATGATGACCCGCTTTATAAAGATTATTGACAAACCGAATATTGTCAGTCCAAGGGGTCCGATTCCAATAAATCTCTTCCCCAAATCCCTCTGTCTCTAAAGTCAGCACCCCATCAATGTCGACTGCGATAACCATTCACTGCCTCTATGATGCTTTCATTCCTTTTTAAAACGTACTTACCTGACCGGGCAGCCTGATAATACTCCTCCATCAACTTGTCATTTAAAAAATCTAAATGAATTACATTTACCCACAAAGCTACCCACTTACGAAAGCAAGACGGGCACTTCCCGCAATAATGTTCAATTGGATCATAACAAGACGTCGTTTGTAATAGCCCAGGAACGTTACCAATATGCATCAAATACCAATGTACAACCTCACTCTTGGTCAGCTTCCAAAAAGGACTGGTTATCTTAATCGGCCTTCCTTCCAATTTAGAAGCCAGTCGAGAAAACTCTTGAAAAGCTTTTTCACTTTTATCTGAAACCCGATCATCAGCTACTCCAGCAACAACAACATGATCCGAATATTTTACCGCCTGTAAGAAAAATAAAAGATTCCGAAATGGAATATAAGCCTTCTCTCCGTATTCTCGGTCTTTCAAATTTAGCGAGTAATCAATAATCGTGTCAGGAATCAAACGCTTTATAACCTCCATTTCCTTATCTGCATACCGAGACTGGGAATGAAAGAAAAGAGTTTGAGGACGACCTAAGAAATGATAGGCCACAAAACTATCTACCCCTCCCGAAAACAATAAAATTGGTTTAGTCTGCATGAATAAAATTCCTCTTACCTTGCTCAGGGTTCTCTTTATACATATGCTCACTTTCAATAATATGATCCCAGCAGCATCCTGGACAATCTCGAACATCCAAGACAAAATCTTCTTTGAATTTCATTAAGACTTTAGGATCAAGCAAATCCCAAACCTTATAACGACTAACTCGCCGACCCGCATGGTCAATACAACACAGTAGTCCACCGTCAGGATTAATTGAAAGATGAGATGGTATAGAGCAATGCCAATTTAAACGAATAGCATAACGGGGCAGATAATACTCAAAGAAAGGTAAGAACTGATGAACAAGATAACCACTCTTTTTTAAAACTACCATATGATCACAAAAACGAAGTAAGGCGTCTCTATCCCGTTTACCTATACGGCCCGGATGAACTCCTGGTTTTCGATAAAGCCAATGGCGACCAAGAAATGGATCGTCATGAAGGGGGGTCGCAATAACCCAGATATTATGCTCCGAAAAAAACTCGACCATCCCAGGAACCAAATGGAGGTTAAAACGACTAAGACCAACATTAGCCAGAAGATCCATATTGGGTCTCTTCTTTCTCATCTCCAAAAGTAAAGACATTCCTTTCTGGGATTTAAGCTCACTATGTTTCCTAATATCAAACCCTTCAATTAAATCGACACTGCATGATAATTGCCGGAGTTTTAAACTTTCGTATTTCTGAAAAGGAAAGCTGGCATTCGTAATGAAAGCATACGGATGCCCCCCCTTGTTTAAAAACTCAATCATGTTTTCAATACCTGGTTTGACAGCTGGTTCTCCCCCAAAAATAATATTGATACCAACCCCAAGAGCGCGGGTAGCTGCAAAGACCCGTCTAAAAGCTTGACTCGAAAGTTCTCCTTTACAGGAATGATCTACGACTCCGCAGTAATCACACCGAAGATTACATCTCCTCGTGACTAAAATACACGCCTTCAATGGAGTCCAAATGTCTTGTAATTTCATTTATGTTCCCTTTCTATTGCCCCATAAAGCCATCAACTCATTCCGGGCTGCTACTCCAGCGCTCGTGCTCTCCAAAAAAAGCCCCTTCAAAGAACTATAACCCATCATCGAATGTTGCTTTTTGATTCCCCGGCAAGCCATACAAAGATGACGAGCTTCTATTAAACAAGCCGCCCCAAGAGGCTTTAGATGTTCCATCAAAGCATTGGTAACTTGCTCTCCAATTCGTTCTTGCATTTGAAATCGACATGCAAAGATATCCAAAAGTCTGGCCAATTTAGACGCTCCAATAACTGGCCCATTTGGAATATAAGCGATGAAGGCTTGCCCTGAGAACGGGAGCCAATGATGCTCACACACCGAATAAAATTCTATATCCTTCATATAAACCAACCCACTAAACTGTTCCTTCTCATCATCAAAAGTTTTAAACACTTCCTGGACGTTTTGCTTATAACCGGCGAATATCTCTTCCCACGACTTAACAATGCGATCGGGGGTTTCCTTCATTCCTACTCGGCATGGATCTTCTCCAATATACTCGATAGCACGAATGATATGATCTTGAATGCTCGATTCGTTTGCTTCCCAAAAATAATCGATCCAACAATTCTCTTTACAAACCCAAAAAGTGGGGAGTAGATCTGAGGGAGTAAAGTCTTTAATATGAATGCAAGCAAAATCGTTCTTCATAAATCGTGATCTTGTCCGGCCAGAAGCGACCAGATCATCAACGATAAGAGTCCTTTCGTCAATAACCTCTACAAGAGGAATTCCCAATTCTCTTGACAATGCCACCGCCAAAGGAACTCCCCCTCTGGGAACTCCATAAATAGAATCGTACTGATGACGTTGATGACGATCAATAATTTTTACGGCGAGGACGTTAACGTCAGTGGTAAACATCCTCGCCGTATACTCTTTTGTTTGCCCCATCGACTTACCTACTTTCTCAGGTCTATTCTTTGATTAGCTTCCGTTCCCTGAGGTGCTTGAGGTGCATATTCACCCTGGCAACCGACAGACCAGCCTCCTTAGCAAGAGCTTCTGCCTCCAGTATCTTCCCTTTGGAAAGATACTTTTTGCAAATCTCGTCAATCTGAGCACCCTGAGAGCCAACTCGATGGCCCCAATCATTCTTATCACCACCTGTCTTTGCTTTGGGTTTTGCGGTCTTTCCCTCCTCTTCCTTTGTCTTTGTGGGGGCGGGGGTTTTCTTGGTCGTTTTGTCGGCTTTCCCTGCCTTATCCTTCTTGCCGGTAGTCGAAGGAGCCTCTCCTGCTTTGCTTTTGCTCTTAGCCGGAGGAGTCTTCTTGGCGGTGGTTCCTCCCACCTTTTCCCGAATTCCTTTAACCCCTAACGCTTCCAGAACATCGATCGTAGCGGGTTGAAGAATATCGGTCGGTTGAAGTAATAACTTTCCTTCACCGTCAGAGCAGGTTGCCACTTCAACCAAATCCTTGCCCAACTGATCCGTAAACTTTTTCTCCACACCTTTAAGGGCTACCCCTTCAAGGGATGAAGTAAACTCTGTTGCAATCGCCGGCTTCAAATCCATGACCTTATTCAGATCATTGGCCGCTTCCACCAACATCTCTTTTGTTAATGTTTCCATGTCTTCTTCCTCCTTTGGGTTAATTGTTAACTGCTATTTGACCTTCGATCTTATACATATATTATATATAAAAAACGAAAAGTTGTAACGTTTATTTACCTTACAGAAATCAATTTATGAATTTGAACATTTACTACCACGTCCCAGTGAGAATCTCTAATTAACCAACCAACCAGATCGTTTGGGGAAAACATAAACCTTAATCCGTCAAAAGCCGGAGAAAAAGCAAAAGAGGCTTTTGACCCCATCTGTCGAAGTTGATTCTTAACGTTAATTGCAACTCGATAAGCGGCTTCACTTTCCATTACAATCTTAATCCAATGACGTGACGATAAAATATTTCCCATCATCACCGTCTGCATCTTTTTTGGAAACTCCAGCTTATAGTCAAAAACCCAGGAAAGTCTCTTATCCTGAAGGTAAATCAATGGAGGCGTGATGCTTCCGTTAGTTTCAACCGAAATCTTATAATCATATTTAAGTAACAAATCGATCAGATGAAGAACCCCATCCATCTGAACCAACGGCTCTCCCCCCGTGATGGTGATTTTATAACAACCCAATTCCTGAACTTTTTCGAAAACCTTATCAAATGGCATTTCAATTCCCGGAACTTTAGATTGAGGGGTGTCGCACCATCGACACGATAAGTTGCAACCAGACAAACGTACAAACGTTGATAATCGGCCTTGCCCCCAAGGATTAACTTCTCCGTCGATGCTTTGAAAAATTTCTGTGACTTGCATTTTTCTTTCTCCTTATCTCCATTAGAAATGGCCTTTCGATAATCCAAAAATAAGACAAAAGCCTCAATCGAATCAATTTGTAAAATCCTCGTTCCTCACGAGGAGTAATACTATTTCCCGCAAAATAAACTTTCATTCAATCTTTTCCATTTCTTCAATAGTAACCCTGGCCTGATCTTCGTAAAAGAAACTAACAAGCCTCTTCCATCTTTCTTGAAAACAGATATATAATTCCTTCTCTCTTTGAACCTGATCCCCGCCAGGAACTCCCGCAAAGTAAACTTTCATTTGTTTCCTTCTTCCAAAACAACTTTTCTTATAACCTCAAACCATTCTAAATAATAATACGAAACCAAACGACAAAGTTCTTGTTTCCTACTAAAAGATATTTCCTTTAACTCCCTTTCTCTTGGTTCGATGAGATTCCCCGCAAAATAGATTTTCATTTCTTCCACTCACAATAAGAGTCTGGAGTCTCGTAAAGGCGAATTCTTCTCAATTCGGGCAACCTGCCTTTTAAAAGATCATAAATCCATACAACAATATTCTCAGCCGTAGGATTATCAAAAAAATCATTCAACCATTGATGATCAAGCTCTTTAATTACATCCTCTTGAACAATCTTTTTTAAATCCCCAAAATCAATAATCATCCCCGCCTTTGATCCCTCACCGATTACCGGCCCCCCAACCTCAATTTCTAAAACAGCGTTATGCCCATGCCGATTTTGGCACTTGCCATCATGATAAGGAAGCTGATGGCCATAACAAAACTCAAATCTTTTTGTCACAGTTAAATCATTTCTCATATCATCTTTCCTCCTTCCTTTTTCACAAGTCTACAAGAATCTATATACGGTCTCCCGATTGACAACTGCTGAAGAATTACCACCTCTGCTGCCCTTTCCATTTGCCCATGTCTCTTCTTAGCAAGACTTGCTCTCATGATACCCGAAGCCTGATCTTGAGCCGACTGGTTAAAAGCAATGCCCA
>Ga0315284_10013546_pt1 | contig 11615 bp, 10 predicted proteins | sample YL17G09_16_MG_FD_203696 | JGI IMG/M metagenome (GOLD analysis project Ga0315284, IMG submission 203696) | Sediment microbial communities from Yellowstone Lake, YNP, Wyoming, USA - YL17G09_16 | ecosystem: Environmental > Aquatic > Freshwater > Lake > Sediment | place: USA: Wyoming | collected... | reverse complement strand
CTAATATCAACCTTTTTTTCATTTTTGCGAAACCTCTATAGGGTTTGAACATTAACAGTCAACCACGGCTGATGTGAAGTATCGCAATATTCGACACTTAAAAATATGCAATAAAAGATGATGCAAGGCACCGGTGTATGGCAAATATCTATTATAATATGTGTATAAAAAAGAATTTTGCTAAAACAGAAGATCATTAGCAGAGCTAGTAGCATAAGACCCTGCTATTGCCAACCTGCTTTTTAGAATTGACTTAAAATGGAGGAAAAAATGAAAAAACATTATCATGCATTATTTATTATTATTATAATTGTTGCATTGATCGTTGTTATGCCAGTATCTGCAAAAAAGGATACCGTCAATAAGGTAGGTATCTCCGCGAGTGCATCTTCAGTGAACCGTCCCTCACCATTTTCCGTTATTATCCTTGGCAGACCCAACACAGTATATTATGTCTGGATTATGAATACAAATGCTATGGATATTACTGTTCCTGGCAATGCACCACCTTATGTCACTCAAAATCAAGACAGAGTTATAGAGGGTAGTCCATTGGCTTCTGCATATACTTTCATGCAGGGTCACGGTTTAACTGTCGGGGATGTTGCTTACGGTCATTGCGTGATTCCTGGGGATTGCTACTACAGTTACGCGGCTGTTACAACCGGTAATACAGGTATGATAGTAGTAGAATTCTCCACCCCTTCTAACACGAAGGTACAAGACTATACTATCCGTGTCGAGCAAAAAAATGACTTTGACATGGTAACCGTAGCTGTGAATTAAGAGGTATGAAATATACACCTAATATTTTTTCAGTACCATTTAACGATGTTATAACAGTGATTTTGACTTGAAAAGATGTACGCCCCGGCCGGGACTTCGACTTAACGAGAATTGAAATATATTCGCGCGAATAAAAAAATTATCGCCGTAGGGTTTGAACAAAAAAGGTCAACCACGGCTGAGGCTTTTTCAAAATAGCTATCCGATCTTAATAAAAACAAATAATTATTGGAACACTACCTCCATTTTGCCCATCTCGAAATCATTAACAATTTTCTCAACAATTTAACTATGTGTTCACACCTTCCCTTTTTATCTCCCGCCTTATGAAAATCAGCTCAATCCAGCGACAAAGCGTAATTACACTTTTTTCAACGATAGCGCTAAACGGTATCGGATTTCTCTCAACGATCTATTTCGCGCATACATTAGGGCCGGCACCACTGGGTGCATACTTCCTGTTCCTGGCGTATTTTGGAATTTTTAATCTGGTTGGTGACGGGGGTTTCGGGGGAGCTGCGGTCAAAAGGATATCTGAAGGAAAGGAGCCAAATGAATATCTTTCTGCTTTTGTTTTTATCAGGATTGTACTTCTTGCATTATCTGTCTCTTTGCTCCTTTTTGCAGAACCCTATTTTAAGGATCTCACTTCATCAGGAGTTTTTTTCTGGCTCCTGTTAGCCCTTATCGTATCAGTTTTTTCAAGCATTTCTGGGATAGGTGTATATGGTTCTGGAAAAGTTGGGGTATTTCAGATCAGTAATTTTTGGGATGCACTGGTACGAATTCTTTTTCAAATCACTGCAGTCTTTTTCGGTTTTGGTGTTGCCGGACTTGCCGGAGGTTTTGTTGGGGGGCTCATTGTCGGGGGGTTAATGAATTTCCGGTACCTTGACTTGAGGTTTGTCCGGTTCAGGTTATCGCATCTAAAAAATTTGTCCGGCTTTTCTTTTTGGATTTTCCTTACTGCGAGTGGTTCACTTGTATTTACCTATGCCGATACACTTCTCATCGGATTTTTCATGGGTAATGCTGATGTTGGAATCTATCGCACCGCGTTCCAGCTCACCTCTGTTGCTACGTTCACGACATTGGCTTTCCATACCGTTCTTTATCCAAAGATAAGCAACTGGGGAGCTCAAGGACAGGTTACAGAAATTGAAAATTCTCTGGCGAGGGCCTTTACCTATTCCCTTATTCTTGCAATACCAACTTGCATCGGAGGGTGGATTCTAGGGGGAAGTCTCCTTTATTATCTTTATGGCGCATCTTTTGTTGAGGGAACATCTGCCCTTTTTTTCCTCTTACTTGTGCAGATTGTTAATATCTTCATGTACCTTGGTACGATGAGTCTGGCAGCCCTCAACCGACCGAAAGATGCCTTTTGGGTAACAGTTATTGCATCCATCGCAAACATTCTTCTTGACCTTGCCCTTATTCCGGTTTTAGGAATCACTGGAGCTGCTGTGGCAACACTCATCGCGATGACCCTCAATGCACTTGGTGCTGTCATTCTCCTTTCCCGGGTTATTTCAGTGAAAATCGAGTACGAGCCTGTGAAAAATATTGTTTATGCTTCAGGTATAATGGGTATTTTCCTTGTGTTTATCCATTTTCTTCTGCCGCTTACAGAGGTTTTAGCTGTACTATCAGTAGTAATCATTGGAGCAGTAACCTATATTGTCGTTTTATTTAAACTGGACCGGGAAATTCACGATGAACTAAGGGATCTCAGTGTCAATCTCGGGGTTCCGTGGCCGAAGTGGTTATGATAGCGGGAGATAATTTACTCCGAGAATGCTGATGAAGCCAAAAAAAAGGTAAGTTATGCTAAGTACTATGTTAATAATCAAAAAGATAAGTTATCAACCCTAATTTAATTATACTAAAAATTCTGAATCCCTGTAGGGAAGCAACATTGTTCAGGATTATTCCTGTTGATTGTTGGAATAAGGAAAATGGGAGTAGGTATGGCAGAAACCTTGGGATCACTTTGTGACAAACTCATAATAGTAAAACTGAAACAATTTCATACAGGAGATGTGCAGCGGCTTGGGAGTCTCACTCATCAGGAAACACAACTTTGTGAAGAGATAGATACTTTTATTCATAACGCGGCGAAGGGTAAGATACCACAAGAGCGATTAGTCTTTTCCTCAAATAAAATTTATAAAAAGAAAGGAAATGAAATAACTGAAATAACAGGTACAATCAGTACGGTTTTTTCCAAACTCGCGAAGGTAAACTGCGATTTGTGGCATGAGCAGGAGAAGGTCTATGAATTTGAGAAAGTGCCTCCTGATGAAAAAGATAACGTTGTCAAGCGGCTTGCTTTACTGAATCTTCAACGGACCCAATGTATCGATAAAATTGATAAAAGTTTGCAGCAGATGATAGTAAGTGAACATTAAATTAGAGACAAGAATTATTAACTATGGAGAAGGGCCAAAAAATGTATTCTGAAATAAACAATTGCCGCATTTGCCATACTACCAATCTTATAAATGTACTTTCATTGGGAGAACAAGCTCTCACCGGTGTTTTCCCGCATCATATGTCAGATGATGTATCAAGAGGTCCTTTGGACCTTGTATGGTGCACCAAATGTGGATTGCTCCAATTAAAACAATCCTACAACTTTGAAGAAATGTATGGCGATAATTACGGGTATCGTTCCGGATTAAATGCGTATATGGTGAATCATCTTACCAATAAAATAAAAACCCTGGAAAATTTAGTAAAACTTTCTAAAAAAGACTTGGTTCTGGATATCGGCAGCAATGACGCAACATCATTAAAAGCTTATGCGGTAGAATGTAAAAAAGTCGGAATTGATCCAACTGGTACAAAATTTAAAAGTTTTTATACCGATGATATCGATCTTATTACAGATTTTTTTTCCAAGGAAGTCTTTTCCAAAAAATACCCTACTGAAAAAGCAAAAATTATCACATCTATTGCCATGTTTTACGATCTCGAAGAGCCGGCTATGTTCGTAAAAGATATCGAGGCAATATTGTCAGATACCGGCATCTGGCACTTTGAACAAAGTTACATGCCCTCAATGCTTCGCTCCAACGCATACGATACTGTTTGCCACGAACATCTCGAATTCTATTCTTTTAAAGTGATCAAGAGTCTGTTGGAAGAATGTGGACTCCGGACTGTAGACGTACAGATGAATTCTATAAATGGTGGCAGTTTCGCAGTCACCGCATGCAAAAAAAATGCACCTTACCGCTCCAATCATCCGGTAATCGAATGGATGTTGCGGCAGGAAGACGATATGCGGTTAGATACTCCAAGACCGTATCGAAATTTTGAAGAAAAGGTCTTCCTTCACCGGAAAAACTTATTGGAACTGGTTGAAGCGTTGATTAGTGATGGAAAAACGATATTCGGCTATGGTGCTTCCACCAAGGGTAACGTCCTTCTTCAATTCTGCGGACTGACAAGCAAGCACATACCCTATATTGCGGATGTGAATGAGGATAAGTTTGGGTGTTTCACACCAGGAACTCATATTCCGATTATATCGGAAAATGAAGCACGTGCTATGAAGCCAGACTATTTTTTAGTGTTCCCATGGCATTTTAAGCACTTTATTCTGGAACGGGAACATCAGTTTATTGAAGAGGGGGGTAAATTTATTTTTCCGATGCCAGAGATAGAGATAGTATAAGGAGAACCATGATTAGTATAATAAGAAAGAATATAAGGAATGTTTTAAATGAGATCATGGGGAGATTGCGAGGGTTAGGAAGGGTTCACTCAAAAAAATTTCAACTCGCCGGTTACACAATATATCTTGATCAATTTGAAGAGATTCAATCTAACATTTCTCTTGGAATATTTGAACCTACTGAAACAAAGTGGGTGTATGAAATTTTAAAACCGGGCATGACTTTTGTTGATGTCGGAGCCAATATTGGCTATTTTTCATTAATAGCCTCCTCAATCGTAGGCAACGTTGGCAAAGTATACAGTTTTGAACCGTCGTTATATGCATATGAAAAACTTTGTCAATCCATAAAACAGAATAAAATTAATAATATTTATCATTTTAATTGTGGATTAAGTGATAATCCAGAGGATCGTAAACTGTCACTAAGGGATAGTAAACTTCATTCCCCAAGTTTCTGTTATGCTAATGGCATAAATTCGCGGCATATTAAAACAATAAATCTCGGCATATTAAAACTAATAACGCTGGATTGCTTTGCTGAAGACAATCACATTGAATTTATCGATCTGGTGAAAATAGATGTTGAAGGTTATGAACCAAATGTTATACGAGGTATGATCCGTTTATTGCAGCATAACAAAGTCAATAGAATAATGATTGAATATAATGATTACTGGCTAGCTCAAAATGACAGCACTTCAGAGAAGATGGATACACTCATTTGTTCTTTCGGATTTGTATTAGAGAATCGTAATATATATCCGGTTTCTACAACAGACAACTATGTTTATGGAAACTATGTTTATGTAAACGAACGTGCATCTTAAAATATTAGATGCGAATAAAAATTACACGGTGTTAAAAATATGGACAAAACAACAATTCTTTTTGTCAATCATCAATTTCAAAAATGTGGTGTATACGAATTCGGTAAAGCTATTGGAGATGTCCTGGTACAATCCAAGAAATATAATTTTCTTTATCGGGAAGCAGATAGTTGGGAAGAATTTTACGAAATATTTCAAAAGGAAAAGCCATCAATTATCATTTATAATTACCATCCCTGTACAATGGGATGGATTGGAAAAAATTATGGATTAATTATTAACTCTCATAAAATTCGAGTACCACAAATTGGTATTATACATGAAGTAACTCAAAAAATTGCGGATAGAGCAAACGATTTAATTTTTGATTATCATATTGCCGCAGATCCTACACTTTTGTTGAAGAATCCAATTGTTTACAAAACCGGCCGATTAATTCCTCGTTTTCAAAGTGAGCCACTAAATAATCAAAAAATCAATGTGGGGAGTTTTGGCTTCGCTACTGAAGGAAAGGGATTTACAAAAATTATTGAAAGAGTTCAAGAAGAATTGGATTCTGCAATTATTAATCTGAATATTTCTTTTGCAAAATATGGAGATGAACGTGGTGATAATGCGCGAATGATAGCTGAAACATCTCATAAAATACTTACAAAAGATGGTATTGAACTAAGTATTTCTCACAAGCATCTTACTACAGAAGAGATATTAAAATTTCTTTCAAAAAACGATCTTAATGTTTTTCTCTACGAATATCAAGATGACCGTGGTATTTCCAGTGCTACAGATTGGGCAATATCTGTAAAACGTCCTTTTGCGATAACAAAGAGCTCAATGTTCAGGCATTTATTTGATTGTTATCCAAGTATTTGTATTGAAGATAATTCATTAAAAACAATTCTTGGAAATGGAGTGAAGCACCTTGAAAGACTTTGTGAAAAATGGAGCCCTGAAAATTTGCTTTCAGATTATGAAAGAATTATTGAAGATATAATAAATAAAAATCAATCAAGATGTTTAAAATCCCCAATAGAGAAAAGATTATCATTTTTCCTTCACAAAATGCATATTAAACGTATTAATTCACAGTTTTAATTTTTTGTGAGCGAAAATGAAGAAACATTTGGAGATAAAAAAATTGTCAACAAAATTTGTAACCATTAAAAAGGATAATTCAGAAAATGATTTATCCAAATCTAAAACGGATGTGTTTTTAAAACGAAAAGTCGAGTCTTTTCAGACAGATATTGGCATTTATTATCTGCCCACGGATATCGAAACTGATATCATAATCAAAACAATGAAGTCGGGACAGATTTTTGAACCTGAAATACTGGAAACGGCGAAGCGATTTATTCGTAGAGGATCTGTCGTTCTTGATCTTGGTGCCAATTTTGGACAGATGTCTCTTCTGTTTTCGGAATTGGTAGGCGAGGAAGGTCATATATACTCATTTGAAGCATCCGATGAAATATGTGAGATATTGAAAAAAAACATAGAAGTAAATAATCGAAATAATATCACTCCTATTTGCAAAGCAGTATTCGACAGCATAGGAGAGACAAAATTTTATCCTGAACCCGATTTCTCCAGATTCGGATCATATGGCAGTTATGGAATTGATCCGAAAGCGGTTGATGGAAGGACTGTAAACACTATTACAATTGATAGTCTCGATATTAAAGGTACTATTAGCTTTATGAAAGTAGATATTCAGGGTAGTGATCTGTTTGCGCTGAAAGGAGCCCGGGAAACAATCATGCGCAATAGAATGCCTATCCTGTTTGAATACGAAAAACAATTTCAAGAAGAGTTTGGAACCTCTTTCGTTGATTATATGCAATTTGTTGAATCTGTTCAATATCGAGTTGTTGAAGTAATAACTGATATCAACTTTTTGATTATTCCGAAAGAGATGAACATTGACATTACGACAGGTCTGAATTCTCTTTCCAACAAAAATAAAAGACATATTCAAAAAAAATTCATCTCTCTTATCGGAATTTTCCGAAAAAAATTTTACGAAATTCCCGATACAGTCCAAATGTTGATTGCGCAGTATACATCCCCGCATCCTTACAAAGAGATCGCTTCAAGTGTATCTTTCAATCGAATTTTGAATAATCGATCCCGAGAGAAATATCAATCAGTGATAGAACAGATGAAGACGTATCTGCCTCGTATAATGGCTCGAAAAATCCCTGAAGCTAATGTTCAGCAGGCATTTGTTCTGGATTCTGTCTATAAATTTGCGAAAAAGAAATCTCACCCAAAAATTCTTTGCGTAGGCTCCTTTGAGGACACAGCGGCTGCTTGTCTGAAAATGATAGGCTATCGCATTGAAGAAATTGACCCCGCTCTCAATTACGATCTTGAGACGTATTTCCACTTGCCCGCAACCGATAAAGGAAGTTTTGATATTATTTTTTCAACATCGGTTATTGAACATGTTGCTGATGATGAAACATTTATTTCGCAGATCGCCGAACTTTTAGCACCGCAGGGTGTAGGAATTCTGACATGTGATTACAACAATAGTTATAGACTTGGAGACAGATTGCCAAAAACAGATATGAGGTTTTATACTAAAAAAGACTTTATTGAAAGACTGATTCCTTGTGCAAAAGATTGCACCCTCGTTGACGACCAACAATGGGATGATTCCATGCTAGATTTCATCTATGATGGGTGCCTCTATACGTTTGCTACATTAACATTCCAAAAGAGAATCCCGTGAAAGCATTAATTTTCGGTGCAAACGGTCAGGATGGGCATTACTTGACTGGATTGTTGCATAAAAAAAATATCGAAACCATTGCCGTATCACGTAATAGTGGCGATGTCATCGGCAATGTAAGCAATTATTCTTTTGTTGAGTGCCAAATCAAGGAACTTCGGCCAACTTACATTTTCCATTTTGCAGCAAACTCCAGCACAAAACATGAGGCACTTTTCGAAAACCACGAAACCATTTCAACAGGGACATTAAACATTCTTGAATCGGTCAAACGTCACAGCCCGGAAAGCCGGGTTTTTATCACCGCCAGTGGAGTCCAGTTCGAAAATACGGGGAAACCGATTTCAGAAACAGATAATTTTGAAGCAAAGAGTCCATATTCTGTAGCTCGTATTCAATCGGTCTATGCAGCACGGTACTTTCGCTCACTCGGAATAAGGGTCTACGTCGGTTATTTATTTCATCATGAAAGTCCTTTACGAAAAGATAACCACCTAAGTAAAATGATTGCTGATGCTGTCAAAAGGATTGCCAACGGGGGTAACGAGAAAATTACGCTTGGCGATATAACCGTAAAAAAAGAATGGGCATTCGCAGGAGATATTACAGAAGGTATTTTTAAGCTTATCGATCAAGATAATATATTTGAGGCTTGTATTGGGACTGGAAAAGCATATTCTATTCAGGATTGGCTTGAAATTTGTTTTAATAGAATTAATAAAGATTGGAAGGAATATGTAAACCTAAAAGAATCATTTTTGCCGGAGTATAAAATTTTAGTTTGTGATCCATCAACTATTAATTCTATCGGGTGGCAACCGAAAATTACGTTTGAGAATTTATGTGATATGATGTTGAAATGATGGAACAAAAAAGAATTTTAATAGTACAACTGGCAGCATTGGGCGATTGCCTTTATGTCACTGCTTTGGCAAGACAAATAAAACACGATTACCCAGGTTGCCATCTGACATGGGCTATTAGCAACCGCTGTTCGCAGGTTATTCAGAATAACCCTTACATAGACGATATTTGGGAGGTTTTTATTGAAAAGATGAGTGATGCTGCTGGGGATGCATGGGAAGAAACAAAAAAGAAGGCGATAGAAAAAAAAGAAAATGGTTTTTATGACCATGTTTTTTTTACGCAAATTTGTCCGGATAATTTTTATAATTATGATGGAACGATCCGTTCAACAATATTCAGAAGTTATCCGAATCCAATTACTGTTCCTGTAGCTCCGGTAATAGTATTAAAAAATTACGAGATTGAAAACGTAGATTTTTTTGTAAAACGATTTGACTTAGAAAAATTTAAACATGTAATTTTATTTGAGAGTTCCCCCGGTAGCAATCAGTCTCAGGTAAATAATGAATTTGCATACAAAATTTCAAAAAAAATTGTTGAAAAATTTGAAGATTCAGTTATCATCATAACGAGTCATCAAAAAATTAATTCCAGTCATGAGCGCATTATCGATGCTTCTTCCTTAACTTTCAGGGAAAATGCTGAATTGTCAAAATATTGTAATTTATTATTAGGCTGTTCAAGTGGCATAACTTGGTTGTTAACATCCACTTGGGCAAAAAAAATACCAACAATACAAATTTTAAAAAAAAGAGCAGTATTGTACGAATTCGCATCTGTGAGCTACGATTTAAAATTCTGGGGACAACAAACAGACCATATAATTGAAATCACAAAATTCGAGGAGGGGTATATTTTTGATTGCGTGAGCATGGCATTAACTGAGGGTATAGAAAGAACAAGGGAAAAATATAATGAAAATTTAAAACCATCTTTTAAATCTATTTTTTTGATGTGTTTGATATTAGTTTATAGAAAAAAATTTAAACAAATTATTCCATTATGGAGAAATTTCCATGACAGAAATGGATATTTATTTATTTGAATTGTATTTTGGGTGGACAGACAATTTTTGCTATTTTTAATTCAGAAAATTTTTCTTTGATTTAGGTTTTAAATAGCATATTACCCAAATTATATTAGGCTAAGACCTGAATACCGTCATATAATTTCTTCGATGAGGTTCAGTTAAAAATTACATGACGATAGACTATTCTTCTTTGGTAACATATCGCACAATAAGAGATATTGTATTTTTTATACATCCTCCAGGATTCATTCGAAAAGCCTTCAATAAATACCGTACACCTTCTTTTATCATCTTCGCATGGATATAATCAAGGCCACCTTTCACATATACAAAATTATAAGCATCATCTTTGTATTGGAGAATTTCTGCAGAGATATGGGTGTTTGCAAACAATTTATCCAGAATATATTCATATTCAGTAATGAAATTGTGCATCAGCGCAGAGCTTTTAGCATCCCGGTAAATTTTAAAAATTGAGAGAGGCTTAGGCAGATAGCCAATAGGATATACCGGAGCAATTCGTAACCAGTAATCTAGGTCCATTGCAAGATGGAGTTTTACATCCACATCTCCAATAGTATCAAATATCTCTTTTCGTAAAAAAACAGAAGGCTGAAAAATATTGCACTGACAAAAAACAAGATCTTTAAGAATGAATTCCCCACAGTGAAATGGACGTGGATTTTTTCCATTTTCATCAGTGGTTATTCCATCACCATACAACATATAAATATCAGGATTTTCTTCAAAAAATTGAATTGCAGTTTCGATAGCATCAGGTAAGTAGGTATCATCCGCATTCAGGTATGCAATGATATCTCCCTTTGCCAGTCTCCATCCTTTATTTATTGCGTCAGATTGGCCATTATCTGGTTCGGAGATCCATGTCAAATCGTTACCATATTTTTTTAAAATTAAAAGCGTTTCATCAGTTGAACCAGCATCGATGATGATATGTTCAATATTTTTATATGTCTGGTTACGAACGCTCAATATTGTCTCTTCAATGTAAGGGCCTTTATTAAACGAAGGAGTGATTATCGAAACACAAGGTAGTGGAATCATATATTGAATTCATTCCTGTAAAAACTCTGAATATCGAGTTGCTTATATGTTGCGTTATCTGTCAAATATTTTTTTAAAATACTCTGGATTTTTTTCTCCAGTAACCTGCATTCATCTAGATGGTCCCACATCCACATAAGGATCAAATTATCCCCATCTCACTCAACCGCGCTGGTAAATACGTCTTCGTCACAAAGTCCAGCCCCCGGGCTGCAAACGCCTGCTGTTCTGACTTTAGACCCATCTCGATCTGCAAATTGATCTGCTTCTTCCAGTACTCCGTAGCAAAACGAGGATCGGTAAGCTCTGCGTGTAAAGCCTCAACATCCTTATCTGACAATTTATCTGACGGCAGGTTGTAGTCCCGGATATCGCTGGGCTGTAGTCCCAGAAACTGCGCCCTCGGTGTTGCCAGCAGCTCTGACATGTGTGCACTCTTGATAGAACCGTAGGCAACCGATGCAAAGATGCGGTATGACCAGGGGTCACCGTCAGTGAAAACGAGGACCGGGAGGCTCCAGGTGGCGCTGATTTTATTCAACATTCTCCGTGTGGAGCGCGCCGGCTGCCCTTTCAGGTGAACAAGGATCGCATTGTGCTCCTCATCAAACCCGTTCT
>Ga0315284_10013545_pt1 | contig 11616 bp, 10 predicted proteins | sample YL17G09_16_MG_FD_203696 | JGI IMG/M metagenome (GOLD analysis project Ga0315284, IMG submission 203696) | Sediment microbial communities from Yellowstone Lake, YNP, Wyoming, USA - YL17G09_16 | ecosystem: Environmental > Aquatic > Freshwater > Lake > Sediment | place: USA: Wyoming | collected... | reverse complement strand
GCGAAGTAATCGCCTTTTGAGTAGACGACGTTATCGGTCCCGAAGCCGGCCGTATAATAATTATTGGTGCGGTTCTTCAGGGTGTCGAATGCCCTGGTGTAATACTGGTATTTGGCGTAAAACGAATTTTTCGGATTTATATCGTGAGAGGCCTTTACCGTGTATCTTGAGAAGTTGAATTCGTCGGTCAGGTCCTCTTCGTCAACAAGCCCGCTTGAGCCGCGCCTGCCGAATTCAAATAAAGAGTCGACCGCGCTATCCGCGGCAAGGAGGGGGGAGGTGCTAAATATAAGGAATAATAATAGAATAATGCGTATTCTCATACTCGCCGCCGATTATAACAGACCCTAACTTCCTTGACAACTGTAAAGTATTATTATATATTTATATGGTTTCCACCTTCGCATTCAATGAGAGATAGGGAAGGTGCTTCGGCGGATTAATATAATAATATAGACTATATAATATGCGATATAAATACAGGAGGTATTATCTATATTACCTCGGAAGGGTTTTCGCATTTCTGCTGTATCTGGCGCCGATGCGCATCGGCGCCGCAGTAGGTGCGTTTTTAGGCCGGTGCGCCTTTTATATTCTTCCAAAATATAGAAAAATAACTTTAGATAATCTTTCGCACGCTTTCGGGAAAGAAAAGACGCCCGAAGAGATTGCTCAGATTGCACTTAAGGTATTTGAAAATTTAGGCAGGAACGCCGCAGAGCTTATAAATTTTCCGAAGATAAATAAGGATAATATCGGTCGTTTCGTCAGCGTAGAAGGCCTTGATATAGTTGACAGCTCTTTCGCAAAAGGCAAGGGAACGATAATACTGACCGCTCATTTCGGCAACTGGGAACTCACCGGGTTGATGTTCCGCATTAAAGGTTATCCGGGCGTGACTATAGGCAGGAAGATATACTTTTATAAATACGACAACTGGCTGAATAGTTTGAGAAGAACACAGGATATAAATATAATATACCGCGGCGAGTCTGTGCGCAAGATGTTGAAGGCATTAAAGGATAATAAGGCATTGGGGATAGTTGCGGACCAGGATGTTGATTCTGTTGAAGGTGTTTTTGTGAATTTCTTCGGAATGAGCGCTTACACACCCGTCGGGCCGGTAGTGCTGGCCAAGGCTACCGGAGCCAGCATTGTTCCGACATTTGTGGTGCGGGAGGGTAAGGGCCACCGTTTCGTTATAGAAAAACCGATAGAATTAGCGGATACCGGTAATAAAGAAGCGGACGTTGTAACGAATACCCAGGCGTGGTCGGATGTAGTGGAATCGTACATAAGAAAATACCCGGAGCAATGGGTGTGGATGCACCGTCGGTGGAAGACGCAGGATAATGAGAAACAATAGGAATAGATTGCTTCGCTCACCTAAAGGTTCGCTCGCAATGACGGGATTGATGTTCGGCATTGCCCTTATTTTTCTTGTTTTAGGATGTGGGAGGAAAGAGCCGCCAAATACGGAAGGCGCGGATAGGGTTGACGGGAGGAAAGAGGCGAAGAAGGACGAAGTGGAGCATAAAGTGCTTTCATTTAATCTTGAAGGGCTGACTGACAAAGGCGATAAGAAGTGGGAGGTTATAGGAAGAACAGCGCGCTCTATATCGGAAAATGAGATAGCACTGAGCAGCGTAATAGCAAAGACATACGGAGACCAGGAGGCAGTGATCACAGCCGACGAGGGCATATACGATAAGGCCAAAAATAACGTGCGCCTTGAAAAGAACGTTAAGGCAACGATAGATAGCGCCGGTTCACTCGTAAATGATCAGCTCGGTTTTCCGATAGATTCGCCGGCGCCCGAGGATACCGCGGCCAAAGAAACGGCAGAAAAACCCAAAGATAAAAAGAGGACAGTTATCACATGCGACGGCGACGCTGAGTTTGATTACGCAAAGAACCTCGCTTATTTTAAGAAGAATGTGAAGGTGAGAAGCGAAGACGGCGACATAGACGCGGATAAGATAACCGTTAATCTGTATCCTGCCACAAGGAAGATAAATGATATAGTGGCGGAAGGGCACGTCAAGATTACACGCAGAGAACGTGCCGCGACAGGAGATAAGGCGAATTTCAACGAAAAAGAAAAGTAAGCAAAAGAGGTAGATTATGCACCTACTGGAAACAACGGGTTTAATAAAGACATACGGCAAGAAATGCGTCGTTGATTCGGTTGATATAAACGTGAAGAGGGGCGAGGTGGTGGGGCTATTGGGGCCCAACGGCGCAGGGAAGACGACGACATTTTATATGATAACGGGCCTGATACAGCCTGACCGGGGCAGGATCATATTTGACAGGCAGGACATTACGGGTATGCCAATGCATGTGCGCGCGCGTTCAGGCATAGGGTACCTCTCTCAGGAGCCGTCAATATTCAGAAAATTGACGGTTGAGGAGAATATCATGGCTATCCTGGAGACGCTCGATTTTTCGCCGCGCGAACGAAAGAGAAGATGCGACGAACTGCTGGATGAACTGAAGATAAGCCATTTGAGGAAGAATATGGCCTACACGTTGTCAGGCGGGGAGAAGAGGCGCGTGGAAATCACCAGGGCGCTCGTGACGAACCCTTTGTTTATCCTTCTGGATGAACCATTTAGCGGCATAGACCCTATAGCCGTCGGGGAATGCCAGGAGATAATCAAAGAGCTGCGCGACAAGGGGCTTGGCATACTCCTCACCGACCACAATGTGAGAGAGACGCTTACCATATGCGACAGGTCTTACCTTATGGCTGACGGGAGGATACTCATATCAGGGCCTAAGGAGGACCTTATCTCTAATCCGAAAGCGAGGGAGATATATTTAGGCGAAAAATTCTCAATGTGACCGGATTGAGATTGCTTCTCCCGCCTCAATGCGCAACCTAACCGAGGCGGGATCGCAATGACGAGGAGGAGTTGGTTGCTTGCAATGCCTGTTATGCTTATGTTGAGATAATGCGTATCATATGTTATAATAATTTTTTTCTGTGATTAAGGCATACTATAATGAACACAGATGATCACAGATTTCGAGGCATAGCATATTTATCACAGATGAGCACAGATTGACTTGTATATCTGTGCTAATCTGTGAAACCATGTAGATAGCGATGCAATCTGTGCCAATCTGTGCTAAATGAAGATTATACGAGTAGAACAATGAAATCAAAAGCAAAATCTATAGAGGAATGTACGACGCTCTTTGAAATAGAAGTGCCGAAAGAGACGATAGACAAGGCGTTTGAAGAGGCGTATAACGAGATTACAAAGGGGGCGGCCATTCCCGGCTTCAGGGCGGGAAAGGTGCCCAAAGACCTTGTCAGGAAGCATTTCGGGAAAGATGCGAAAAAAGACGTTATAGACCGCATTATACCTGACGCCTACCAGAAGGCCATTGAAGAGCACAGGATAGACCCGATAGGCCTTCCTGAAATCACGGACCTTGTATTTGAGGAAGGGCATGCCATGTCGTTTAAGGCACGGGTTGACACCCGCCCGAAGTTTAATATTAAAAATTATAAAGGCATCCAGGTTGATAAGAAGAAGGCGATTATCAAAGACGAAGATATACAAAAGGCGCTCTCCAACCTCCGTGAATACAGCGCGAAATATATATCCGTAGAGGATAGGCCCGTTAATTGGGAAGATTATGTGGTAAGCGACCTGGAATGTTTTATTGACGGCAAGGAGGCGCACAAAAAGAGAGAGAACCTGTGGCTCTTCATGGATAAGGAGTCTCTCTTAAGCGGCCTTACGGAGAAGATAATAGGCATGAATAAAGGCGAGGAACGCGATGTGGAAGTGGAAATGCCCGAAAAATACCCCGATAAGAATTTAGCCGGCAAAAAAGCGAATTACCATGTCAGGGTAAGAGAGATAAAGGCCAGGATCCTGCCGGATATAGACGACAGTTTTGCGAAGGACCTCGGCAAGGAAAATGTGGAACAGATCAGAGAAGAGGTTTCCCGGGAACTGGAAAAGAAGATGATATCGGACAGCGAGATAGCGGCGGAGAACCAGCTCCTCAATAAACTCATAGATGAAAATAATTTTTCCGTTCCGTCATTGCTGGTCAAGAAGCAGATACGCCTCATGACGGAGAACGCGAAGGCGAAGCTGATGCAGAAGGGATTTAAGGCCGAAGAGCTTGATAAGAAAGAAGAGGAATTCGCCGGCCGCTTCAAGGACGACGCGGTAAGGCAGGTAAGGTTGCTCTTTATCCTTGATAAGATAGCGGCCCTGGAAGGCATAGGTTCGGATGAAAAAGATCTGGAAAACGCGTATAAATCAATCTCTATTCAGTCGGGCAAAACCGAGCAGGAAGTAAAAAATTATTACGAAAAAGAAAACCTCACGGATAATCTTTTGGAGAGGATAAGGGAGGAGAGGACGATAGAGTTCCTCCTCAAGAATGCGGAGGTTAAAGAGATAGACTGATATAGGTTATTTGACACAGATGATCACAGATTAAAAACACAGATGATCATAGATATTACGAATCTGCGATCATCTGTGAAAACGAGCCTATGACGCGAGATCTGTGATAATCTGTGATAAAAGGAGGGTACGATGGGTATATTAGTTCCTATGGTAATAGAGACAACAGGCAGAGGCGAGAGGGCATACGATATCTATTCGCGTCTTTTAAAGGACAGGATTATTTTTATAGGCACTGTGATAGATGATACGGTCGCGAATATTATCATCGCGCAGCTTTTATTCCTGCAGATGGAAGACCAGGACAAAGAGATAGCGGTATATATAAATACGCCAGGCGGGTCCGTTACGAGCGGGCTTGCCATATATGACACCATGCAGTTTGTTAAACCCGATGTGAGCACTTATTGCGTCGGGCAGGCATCCAGCATGGGCGCGCTTCTATTGTCTGCGGGCACGGCCGGCAAGCGCTACGCGCTTCCGCATTCACGCATAATGATACACCAGCCATGGGGAGGCGTGCAGGGCGTGGCGGCCGATATCAGCATTCAGGCGCAGGAAATTTTAAGACTGCGCGCAAGGATTGAAGAGATACTCGCAAAACATACAAAACAGCCGTTAGAGAAGATACAGAAGGATAGCGACAGAGATTATTTCATGTCTGCCGAAGAGGCGAAGGTGTACGGGATAGTTGACGAGGTGATAGAGAATATTACGAAAAAGAAAAAATAGTTTGCTAGTTAGCTGGTTGACTGGTTAGCTAGTTTAACCAGCAAACCAGCAAACCAGCAAACCAGCGAACCAGTAAACAATTGAAAAGAGGATAACAATGGGCAAGAATTATCTTATGACGCCGGGACCGACGCCGGTGCCCGAGGATATTCGGCTTGAGATGGCAAAGCCGATCATACACCACAGGACAAAGGAGTATCAGGCCATATTTAAAGATGTGACAGAGGGCTTAAAGAAGATATTCAAGACCTCAAACGACATATATACCTTTACCTCAAGCGGCACAGGCGCAATGGAGGCGTCAATAGTAAATGTCCTTTCGCCCGGAGACAAGATTATAGTGGTGCGCGGCGGAAAGTTCGGCGAAAGATTCGGCGATATCGCGAAGGCGTACGGCGTGGAGGTGATTCCCATAGACGTTGAATGGGGCCGAGCGCCCAAGCTTGAGGTTATAAAAGATACATTAAAGAAAAATCCCGGCGTGAAAGGCGTATATACAACTCTCTGCGAAACCTCTACGGCTACCGTCTATGATATAAAAGCGATCGGGGAGGTCGTAAAGGCACGAGACGCGTTATTCGTGGTCGATACCATAAGCGGCCTGGGCGCGGATGATTTTGAAAATGATAAATGGGGCGTGGATATAGCGGTATGCGGCTCGCAAAAAGGCCTTATGATACCGCCGGGCCTTGCGTTCTGCTCTGTCAGCGAAAAGGCATGGAAGGCGGCTGAAAATTCCAAGCTTCCGAAATTCTATTTCAATTTCAAAAAATATAAGAAGGCATGGCTTGATACGGACACGCCGTTCACATCGGCGATAACGCTTGTCATAGGGTTAAAGAAGGCGATAGAAAAGATAAACAAGCAGGGAATAGATAATGTAATAGCCGAGCACCAGGCGCAAGCGGCTGCGTTCCGCGGCGCGTGCGAGGCGATGGGCTTGGAGCTATTCTCCAAATCGCCCTCATCGGCAGTGACGGGTGTCCTCACGCCGGCAGGGATGGACTCCGACGGCCTCATAAAATTGCTTAAAGCCGAATTCGGAGTGACTTTCGCCGGAGGCCAGGAACATCTCAAAGGCAAGATATTCAGGTGCGCCCACATGGGCGGCATAGATAAAGAACATACCATTGAGTCAATAAAGGCGCTTGAGCAGGCGCTCGTTAAATTGGGGCATAAATTTAAGGCTGGCAGCGGCATAGAGGCTGCGAAGAGGATACTATAATAAGCACAGATGATCACAGATTTCAAGGCATATCCTATTTATCACAGATGAGCACAGATTGACATGTATATCTGTGCTAATCTGTGAGGCCGGGTATATAGCTACGCGATCTGTGCCAATCTGTGCCAGATGAACATTATACGAGGAGAAAAAAATGCCATACAAGATACTGATAAGCGATTCGCTTTCAAAGGAAGCAATAGAGATCCTGGAAAAAGAGAAGGACCTCAAGGTTGATGTTAATACAAAACTTACCCCGGAAGGCTTAAAGAAGGCGATAAAGGATTATGACGCGCTCCTGGTTCGTTCAAGCACCAAGGTTACGAAAGATGTGATAGACTCAGGCGATAAGCTGAAGATCGTCGGCAGGGCAGGCGTGGGCCTGGATAATGTGGACGTGGATGCCGCGTCAAAAAAAGGCGTAATCGTCGTAAATACGCCTGGCGGGAACACGATCTCAACAGCAGAACATACATTTTCCATGATGCTCGCGCTTTCAAGGACCATTCCGCAGGCAGACCTGTCTATGAAGAAGGGCGAATGGGAGAGAAAGAAGTTTATGGGCGTTGAGCTTTACGGCAAAGTCCTCGGCATAGTGGGATTGGGCAGGATCGGAACCGAGGTAGCGAAGAGGGCGATGAGCTTTGAGATGCGCGTTGTTGCCTATGATCCTTATCTTTCATTTGAGAGGGCTAAGGAACTCGGTATAGAATCCGTTGATTTGAATAATCTATTCAAACAGGCGGATTATATCACTGTCCATACACCGCTGACTGACGAAACGAAGCATATCATATCCGATAAACAGTTTGAGATGATGAAAAAAGGCGTGAGGATAATCAACTGCGCGAGAGGCGGTATAGTTGACGAAGAGGCGCTTATAAAAGCGATTGAATCGGGTAAGGTCGCGGGAGCGGCGCTGGACGTGTACGAAGAAGAGCCGCCTAAAAAGGATTCAAAACTTTTAAAATCGGATAAGGTGGTGCTCACCCCGCATCTCGGCGCGTCAACAGAGGAGGCGCAGGTCAACGTGGCGATAGATATAGCGAACACTGTGCGCGATATGCTTTTAGGGCGCTGTGTGCGAAACGCGGTAAATATGCCGTGTGTTGACCCTGAGGTATTCAAGGTAATAGAGCCATACCTGAATTTATCCGAAAAGATCGGCTCAATAATAACGCAGATAGTGGAAGGCCACATAAAGAAGGTAAAGATAAGGTATGTAGGAGATATATTAAAGTATGACCTTTCGCCGTTCACGGTCTCCGTGATGAAGGGGATGCTTACGCCTATATTGCAGGAGACGGTCAACTTTGTTAATTCTCTTGTGATAGCGAAAGAGCGCGGCATAACCGTTGTTGAATCAAAGACAGCCGAGATACAGGATTTCGCAAGCCTGATAATAGTGGAGGCCGAGACGGATAAGTCAAAGAGTTTAGTGGCAGGCACATTATTTACAAAGGTAGACCCAAGGATAGTGAAGATAAATGAGTTCTGGGTGGACTGTACGCCCGAAGGGAACATGCTGGCCGTATTTAACAGAGACGTTCCCGGGATTATAGGAGCGATAGGGACGATATTCGGCAAAAATAACATTAATATCGCCAGTGTTTCGTTCGGCAGGGACGTAAAGGGCGGCAATGCAGTCAGTGTGTGGAACGTTGATAGTGATGTGCAGAAGAAGGTGCTGGACGATATCAAAAGAGCGAAGAATATACAGGAAGTGAAACTTATTAAGCTGTGAATACACAGATGATCACAGATTTCGAGGTAGTAGAATATTTATCACAGATGAGCACAGATAGCACATCTGCGATCATCTGTGAAAACTAATCTATATTTCGAGATCTGTGACAATCTGTGCTAAACGCACATTATACGAGGAGAAAAATATGGCAAAGAAACAGAACAAGATCTACATATTGGATGTGACGAACAGGGACGGCGTGCAGACATCGCGGCTCGGCCTGGCTAAACTGCAGAAGACGATGATAAATATATTTCTGAACGAGATGGGCATATCCCAGTCCGAATTTGGATTCCCGATAACGCGCCACGAGACCAATTACCTGAATGCCAACCTCGAATTGGCGAGGATCGGTGTCTTGAAGCCGATAGTCTTAAGCGGGTGGGTCAGGGCGATAGAAGAGGACGTCGAGAAGGCCTGCAAGATGACGAGCGTTGAGAACCTGAATCTGTCCATATCTACATCCGATCAAATGATACAAAGTAAATTCATGGGAAAGTACACTAAGGAAGACGTCATAAAAGAGATGATAAACGCAGTCCGTATGGCGAGAAAGCTCGGGATAAAAACCCTTGGCGTGAATGCCGAGGACGCGTCCAGAACGCATATCGATTATCTTATAAAGTTCGCGAGGTCCGCAAAAAAAGCGGGCGCTGACAGGATACGTTATTGCGATACATTAGGCTATGACGATCCTTTCTCAATCTACGAAAGGGTGAAGATCCTCGCCGAAGAGGTTAAATTACCCATAGAGCTGCACTGCCACAATGACCTGGGGATGGTCGTCGCGTGCTCTGTGGCAGGGGCCAAGGCGGCGATTGATTCCGGTGTTGATGCTTATATAAATACGACAATTAACGGCATGGGCGAAAGAGCAGGCAATGCCGACCTTGTAAGCGTAATACTGGCTATAAAATACTCGAGCGGTATGCGGAATAAATATATGCTGGACGAGAAGGTAAAGCTCTCTAATGCCTGGAAGGTCGCGAAATACGCTTCATACGCATTCGGGGTGCCGATACCCATAAATCAGCCGGGCGTGGGAGCGAACGCGTTCGCTCATGAATCCGGTATCCACGCGGACGGCGCGCTGAAGGACAGGAGAAACTACGAGCTTTACGATTTTGAGGAGCTGGGACGCGGCGAGCCGGAGATAGTAGAGACCGGCAGGCAGATCACTGCCGGCGAATACAGCGGCATAAAAGGTTTCAGGAACGTTTACGATAAGCTTGAAATAAAATTCAAAGACGAGAAGGACGCGGCGAAGATACTTGAGCTGGTGCGTTACGCGAACGTGCACACACAGGAGCCTCTCACGGAGGATGAGTTGCGGTTTATCGCGACATACCCGGAGATAGCCCGTAAGATATTCACGATGGCCCCATGAGAATAAACACAGATGATCACAGATTGGAAGTTATAGGTAATTTGTCACAGATGATCACAGATATGAAATTTTTTGTGGTGATAGCCGTTTTTGCAATGACAGTATTTTTTCCCTGCAGAGGAATTTGCGGGCAGAACGATCAGTATAAGGCCGCTGTAAGCACAAAAGAAGAGATACTGGCTGGTATAAGGAGCGATTTAGAGGCGGAAGAAGGGATACTTGACACGATACCTTCTTTAAAAGCGGACAAAGACAAGGCCGGCAATATATCTTATACATATGGCGGCGTTAAACTGGAAGATATGAGCAGGAAAGACCTGGAGAAGTTATTCGCTAGGGTGGCCCAATCTGCGGTGAAGATCAGGACCGAAAATATCCAGCGCCAGCTTGATATTGCCAGGCGGACGCCTGAAACGCCGAAAACAGCGGCGCCTGTACCTCGAACTGCGCCGGCAGTTCCCAAGATACCGCAAAAAGCGCCACAGCCGCCTGGTTAGGAGATAATAATGCCTAACATAGTTATAGTGGGAGGACAATGGGGCGATGAGGGCAAGGGCAAGGTCATAGATATCTATGCGCGGAATTCGGACATCATCGTCAGGTATCAGGGTGGAAACAACGCGGGCCACACAGTTGTCATAGATAAAGACTCATTCATCCTGCATCTCATACCCTCCGGGATATTGCATAAAGGCAAGATCTGTGTAATAGGAAACGGCGTTGTCGTCGACCCGAAGGCGCTTCTTGAAGAGATAGACGTACTTGAGTCAAAAGGTATATCGATCGGCTCAAGGCTCCTTGTAAGCAAAGACGCCCACATAATATTCCCGTACCATAAAAAATTGGACGAACTGCGCGAGGCAAAAAAGAAGAAGATAGGGACGACCAAAAAAGGCATAGGCCCCTGTTACGCGGACAAGGTCGCGAGATTAGGCATAAGATTCGTGGACCTTCTGGATAAGGATGTATTTAAGGAGAAATTGCGGGCCAACCTGGATGAGAAGAACGCCATCCTTTCCAAGATTTATAATGTGGAGGGCTTTTCATTTGACGCTCTGTACAAAGAATACGCCTCTTATGCCAAAAAGATTAAGAGATACATCTCGGATACGGCCGTGATACTCAACGAGGCGGTAAAGAAGAGAAAAAGGATATTGTTTGAAGGCGCCCAGGGGACACTTCTTGACGTAGACCACGGCACATACCCGTTTGTCACATCCTCAAATTCGACGGCGGGCGGCGCCTCAACAGGCACAGGCGTGGGGCCGACAAAGATAGACAAGGTGATCGGGGTGGTAAAGGCGTACACCACAAGGGTGGGCGAGGGGCCGTTCCCGACGGAATTTAAGAAAGACTTGATGGATAAGATCCGCGAAAAAGGCAGGGAATTCGGAGCGACCACAGGCAGGCCGAGGCGCTGCGGCTGGTTTGACAGCGTTGTGGTAGGGCACTCAATAATGGTGAACGGCATAGACGAGATAGTAGTAACGAAGCTTGACGTCCTTGACTGCCTTGACCGGATAAAGATATGCACCGCGTATAGATTTGAGGGCAGGCTTTATAAAGATTTTCCTTCCAGTTCAAAGGTCTTAAGCAGCTGCGAACCTGTATACGAAGAACTGCCGGGATGGAAAACGGATACCACGGGCATCACGTCATATTCGGGCCTTCCCAGGAACGCGAAGAATTACCTTAAGAAGATCCAGAAGATCCTCAACACAAGGATAGTCCTTATTTCGGTCGGCTCCGACAGGAAGCAGACCTTTTCTAGAGAATAAGCTTTTTCGGAATTTTTTAGATAATTATGATCCCGCATTTTAACGCAGATTCACGCGGATTTCACACGGATTATCGCGGATAAAACTTTATCCGCGTATATCCGTTGTAATCCGCGTCTATCCGCGTTAAATAAAGAGTTAAGCAATAACAATGAAAGATATACCCCAACACGTCGCGATAATAATGGACGGCAACGGCAGGTGGGCCAGAAAAAGGGGCCTGCCTAAGATAGCCGGCCACCGCGCAGGCGCGAAATCCGTAAAAGAAGCTATCAAGGCCGCTAAAAACGCAGGCATTAAGGTCCTTA
>Ga0315284_10013544_pt1 | contig 11616 bp, 19 predicted proteins | sample YL17G09_16_MG_FD_203696 | JGI IMG/M metagenome (GOLD analysis project Ga0315284, IMG submission 203696) | Sediment microbial communities from Yellowstone Lake, YNP, Wyoming, USA - YL17G09_16 | ecosystem: Environmental > Aquatic > Freshwater > Lake > Sediment | place: USA: Wyoming | collected... | reverse complement strand
TTTTTCCTTTAATCTGCCGTATCGTTTAATCTTGGTTTTCCGTCCCACAAAATAGCTGTGGAATGCTCGGTCTTGACATATGCAACGCCCTTCGCGTCGTGGCGTAGGATCTTTTGCATTGCCTTCGCAGGCTCGCCGTTATAAAACATCGGCGTTTCGGTAGGAGTACACCAGCAGCGCATATAAGTATCGCTACCCGTTTCCACGCTTGTAAGTTCTTGTAACCAAACGCTTTTGTCTGTAACCTTCAGAACTTTATAAAAAGTATAAAGAATCATCGAGTAGCCCCAGCATTCTACTAAAATGTCGCCAGGTTTTAATTGTTGTTTCATTTGGATCATAAAATCTCCTTTAGTTTGAATCTTCGCAAAGAGCTTCAAATTGCTCTTCGATTTCATCTTCGGTCGGCTCGCGACCCAGCTCTTCGGAACACATTTCCTTAGCTAGTTGGTAGCCTTCAGCGCGGGCTTCCTCGTAAGACGGGCTGTTATCATCCATCTCGTTGGTGTCTACTTCTTCATCACCAGAGTACATAATCATCGTTGACACTCCCTTTCGTTGTCATTATGGTACCATTATGACACAAGTATCGAATTAACACAAGTGGTATTGATTATTTGAGCCAAAGCTGCTATGACGCAGTCATATGCACAAGAAGTATGTGAAGAGACGTAAAGAGGATGGACGGCCACTCATTCCAATCGACTGGCCTATGGTCGACGAAATGCTACGCCACCAATGCACTGGTGTTGAGGTCGCGGCTCGCTTAGGTATGCACCCGGAAACCTTCTACAATCGTATTGAAAAAGAGCGGGGAATTGGCTTTACCGAGTACGCTCAGGAAAAGCGCTCTCAAGGTGTCACTCTTCTCAGGGAAAAACAGCTCGAAGTGGCTATGTCTGGCGACAAGACAATGCTCATATGGCTAGGCAAGCAATACGTGAATCAGCGCGAGCCAACAGAGAAGCAACAAGCCGAGTTCACAACCGAGCAGGTGGCTCTTATCAAGAGCATATTCGCCCAGATCGCTCAGCTCCAACATGCCAACGCATTGATCACTAAAGCGCAGATGGGTTCGGCGGGCGATCCAGAAGAACCCAAGTCTAAATAATTTACTTGCAATTAATATCGGCCTGTAGCATTTCGGGATAAACAGGCGGCGTTAATTGGAACCTAAGTATAAATATTTCGTACAAACCTATAATCAACTGCCCAAGTCAAAACATCTTTGGGACAACTCCTGGCGACTCTATTTCCTGATCAAGAAAATGATCAAGCTCAAGCCCATGACGTATCCGTTCCCGGACCTCGAGAACTCAATCAGCCTGCACAAGATCGACATACGGCAGGTCACGAATTACGCGGCCATATTCGGCGAGATGCTGATCTGGAACTGGGATACGGTTAAGCCACCAAAGAAAGACAACAGGCTTCACATCAACGGAGCCATCATGTCCGTCGATGAGATTGGGGCCAAGATTCGGCAGAGAATACTAGATCAACTCCAAAAACTGAAGGACGACGATGCGAGAGGATGAGATTGAGCGTAGAGAGAAGGCGTTCCACACCATGAAGATCGCCCTGATCGACATGGTCGACAAGCACGATCTTAATGATATAGACGTCTGTGCGTTCCTTGGAGGGGCGCTCGCGGCCACGGCAAACTTTGCCAAGAGTAAGGACGACCTCGCGATCAACATGCTGGCATTTTTTGGGTCTTTCAATGCGACCATGCGTTCGGCCATGGACCTTGACATTATCCGCTTCTCTGAGAAAGAGGACGAAAAAAACGAACCAAAACGAAGAGGTTTAGATGCTTAAGTGGTTTCAAACGAAAAAAAGAATTAGTGACCTAGAAGTAGAAATGAAGCGTATCGGCGATTCTTTAGGCTATGTTAGAACCTATATTGAGAACTGCCCTTCGTTGCCGGAAAATTATTGGAGAAATCCCGATTCATATTACAAGAACCCTGAAGAACTTGGAAAGCTCGGTTTTGTATATAAAGGGAGTTTCAATAAACTGGAACTGTGGCTCAAGACCAAACCGGCCAAGAAATCCAACAAACCGAAGACTAAGAAGCGCAAGCGGTAGCGGAAGGGGTCTAAGGCTGCGATCGCGCAGCCTTGGGCCTCTAATGCAGTCCTCGCGGACGTTTAAACCAATCCGTCGACGCTAATCGGGCGTTGATTCTTCCAGTTGTAGATCTGGGCGAACATGTCCAAATAGTCTTTAAGCATTGTGCACCGATGGAATAACTTAAGTTGGAATTCCAGTTTGCCCATAAAAACCGCGAAGTCAACGTTTTCCAAATTAAAGAAATAACCCAATGCTCTTATTAATGTTGTGTTATAAATAGTTTTCTTTAAAGGCGTTTTTTCTACAATATAATCTACGAACGTATTTATGTTTTCCATATTGCCCAGAGTCGCCTCGAACTTTTCGTCATTTGGGAATTCGAATTCGCCTTTTTTGAAAGCCTCATACATATCTCCCGTTCGATTAAAACCCAACATTGCGAAGGCGGACCGAAGCCCGATTCCGCATTTATCCATAAACCTTTTAAGTTTAATGTAATCGACTACCTCGGACTGGACATAAAAGTTAAAATAGTCGACCTCGCGCCAGTGGCGTTGGTTGGCATTCAACCTAACCATATCGGAGATTCTTAGCTTCTCTTCGACCAAATAATAAATAGGCAAGCCGAGGATCTTGGCGGCCTCTAGTCGGTGTTGTCCGTCGATTACAGTCATGTCTTTGTCAACGAGAATGGGCCTATATTCTAATAGGTTTCTTTCTTTGATCGACGCCACGACCCTACGCAGGTTTGGGTGATCAATGGGGGTGTTTTTTATACTCTTTTTGAACATAGCATAATCTTTAGTTGAGTTTGTCATACTAAAATTTCCTGTTTGTTAAGTTTGTTTTGTAATTCTTTAATCATATCAAACGCTATCTCGACTTGCATGGTCAGCTCAGCCATTTTGTCTTCTAACGTGCTGTCTGGCTCAGGCGCGGCGGGAGCGGCGGTAGCGGCGACGGGAGTCCCACCTTCATGAAGATTTAATTTAAGTTGTAGATCTTCAGGCGCAAGGCCCATTTTCATAGAACACGCTGTCAGGTGCGCCCGTTGTGCAGTATAAAGTTTCGCGCCCCCTCCCTTTAGGAGCTCGCGCATAATAGACTGAGTCGTACGTTTCATTTTTATAGCCGCTCCGCAAACTGAATAGCCTTTCCTCAGCAAATCTTCCAATTCCACGCGCTCGGCATAGACAAATCGTTTCCGTGTTCTCATTTTCTTCCTCATTGCTATACAGTTTAGCAAACCAACTTGTATTTATACAACACAAAAGTAAACTAGTTTAAATTAATTATTACTCGTCATCAATTAATTCTTTTAAATCTTCTCTCAGGTTGTCTAATAGCGCCGACAACCTGATCAACACCTCGGCCTCGGATGGATGGGTCTTGATCCACTCGCGAATACCCGCCAACCTTTCCTTCGCTGGCGCGCCCTCTGTTTGCTTCAGTAACTCTTCAACCGTATTTAGGAACTTGGATCTGCATAGCTCTCTCTGTTCTTCGGAGAGATTAAACTTCTCTTTTTCCATCTCTGTCTCCACTTCCAAAATAATATTAACCAAGTATGTTGCGGCCTAGATACTTCTAGGAGGCTCCTACGACTTTCTACATGCCACCTTGGGAAAACGACCTCGAACCATCCCAAGGCTCAGTACGCCAATACCTCGACAACCTCTATACGAAGTTCCAACCTGTTGAGCAGGCTCGATGGAATCAGCAAAACATCGATACGCTATTTTATGCCGGCAGTCAGACGTTTTTCAACCGTTATTTCAACATAAAACCGGGCACTTCGTACCAAAATTTTTACTTCAATCTGTTGCAGCAGCCAATTAACATGGTCACGGGCTGGCAAAGACAGCACCGCAAATCGATCAATTACATCCCATGCGAAGGAGCCGACAGCAACACGACTGACCAGTACACGCGCATTGTCACCCACGTGAACAATCAGTACGGCATCAACGAGGCATTCTCGCGGGCTTGCGAGCAGGCGGCCGTTACCGGCCTAGTTCTCATGCAGCCGTATCTCGATTACACTGGCGACGACCCGCTTCAGGGCGAGCTGAAGCTAAAGGTGTGGGAATACAATAGCTTCTTAGTGGACCCTTATTTCCGCGAAGCCGATATGAGCGACGCCGAGTTCGTGTGGTGTCAGGAGTATATAAGCAAACGCGAAGCAAAGGCCCTATTCCCGGATAAGAAGGATCAGATTGTCCCGATGGCTGGGACGCCGCAACGATACGGAAACTTCTATTTCCTGCCCGAAAACCACAACATGGCTCGCAACGACCTCATGGTTATGAGCTATGTCTGGTATAGAGCCAAGCGCAAGAAAAAGCGCCTCTATATCGCTCAGACACACCAATTTCACGACTTTGCAGGCGGATCCGAGCAGGAGGCCGAAATCAAAGCCAACATGCCCGGCGTTGAGTTTGTAGACCAAGACATTCAGACTTGGAAGCTGGCGGTTGTTCTCAACGACCAACTCATGTTCAAGGGCGAAAACCCCCTACATTTCGATCAAAGCCCCTTTATTCCTAACTTCTGGAACTACGAGCCTCACCTCAATCAAAGCGATCTAAGAGCCAGAGGTTTAGTTCGCACCATGCGCGACGCCCAATACCTCCTTAATCGTAGAATTATTTTGAATCACGATATTAGCGAGAGTTCCATCAATACTGGGTGGAAGCGCAAGGTCGGAGCCGTTGCCAACGAAGACAACCTGAAGCAGTCGGGCCAGGGCTTCGACGTGCTCATTAACGAGGGCTACGAGCCTAGCGATTGCGAGAAGATCATCCCCAACGCGGTGCCGCCATCCGATATGGAACTCGGCAACCAAATGGCCGACCTCATGTTCCGGGTCAGTGGCGTCAACATGGAGAACTGGACGCTCGAGAACAATAAGGAGATGTCAGGCCTCGCGATCCTACTCAAGCAGGGCGGGAACCTTCTTGTGCTCCAGAAGTACTTCGACCAGTGGGACTACGCTCTTAAATTGCTGGGCAACCTAGAGTTACAGGTTATCCTCAACAACTGGAGCGCCCCCAAGGTCGCCCTGTACCTAGGCGAGCAGCCCAGCCCCCACTTTTTCAGCAAGATCTTTGCTAAATACAAGATCCTTGTCGAAGAGGGTCTAAACACAGCCACCCAGCAACAACAACACTTCCAGCAAATCCTGGACCTCAACCAGACGCTGGGCGGCGTTTTACCGCCGTCTTATATCGCAAAATATGCCGTCATCCAAGGCAAAGACGAACTTACGCAGTTCTTCCAGCAGCAGGAGCAGCAACAATCTAGTATGCAACAACATACGGAGATGATGCAGCAATCAATGCTCGATGCGCAACTTAAAGAGCTGTATTCCAAGGCCGCTAATAACATTGCCGAAGCAAGGGAGCGTCATGGTAGAGCTGAGTCTAATATTGGTCTCTTTGAAGAACGTCTATCTGAAATTACTCATAACAGGGCGATGGCTACTAAAGCTAAAATGGAAGCATTAGAAAAACTGGTCGACATTGTCGGCAAGTACGGCGAACTCGAGGCCCAGATCAAAATGGACGACATCCAATCGTTTGATCAGGATCAGGAGGTCGAGGAGGAGCGCGGCAAGGCTGACGCCAAGCGGCAGTCGCTCTCGAATGATTTCATTAGCCGGGTTATGATGCAAAGCCAGGGACAGGGCCAAGAGCAGGCCCAGCCTCAAGGCCCCGAGCAGGGTCAAGAGCAGCCTCAAAGCCCGCAACAGCAACTAATGGGGCAATAGCGTGTTTAAGCGTTTGATACCAGTCGCGCTGGCGATGGCCTTAAGTGCCTGTACGTATTCGATTAGTATGGTACACACAGAGGGGACAGCCTCAGACGTGATCGACGACACGAGCGCCCCGACAGCGAATGTTTCGCCCAGCCTGACTATCCCGACGAGTGTGATCCCATGAAAGAGCTTCTAACGTGGAAGGTGGTCGCCTCGGCGATTGTCGTATTCATTGCGATTGTTATCGGCATCCTCTCTATGAACTGCGGTTTAAATTAAGCAGTCCCCTTGAAATTCAATAAGCAACTTGTATATTGCGATTTAACAGCTAACCTCGAGGTATAAAAATGGCTGGTAGAAAAATTGACGACCACAGCTTCTGGGGCGGCAAAGCCGAAGCAGGCTCTGTATTGCCCGACGGTGGCCACAAACTGAAGTCTGAAAAGAGCGACGGCCACGCAGGCACGCTCACGGATTATCATGATACAACTGAGAAAATCGAGCAGCAACAAGAAGCAAGCGTAAGCAAAGTAAACAAACAACCCATGAAACCTGGCTTCCGGAATTAGTATGGTTTTCAAATCCAAGGCCGCGAAGACGGCGGGTGAGTTGCCGGGGAAAAAGATTAAATCCCCATGGACCTTCAAGGCCCCTTCGTATGACGACCGCAATCATGTCACAGCGGGCGATCATTACGGAACAGGCAAGAAGGCTCCTATTGGACGTGAGCGAAGCGGCAGTGTGGGACACGGTCCTATTCCGCAAAAGAAACTCAGCGTCCCGCCCAAGAAAGTAGGCTAGACCAAATAAAAAGGCCGAGGTGATTCCTCCGCTGGCGCTACGCCCCTACGGCCTTAAAAAAGCATGGGGGCGCAGGGCTTAATTCCTTTATTAAGAATCCTATTGGGCTGCAAGTTCTTTCGGGTACATGTTGTGCATCAAAAGAACCGTCTTGATGATGGCGACGTCTTTTTCAATGCGATCAATTCGCTCGCCGAGGCGATTTTCCACCCCGTGGATACTGCCAACGATAAATCCGGTGGCTGTCCCGATTGTGACCATCAATGTCAAGGCAAAACTGAAAATCCCAAGATTTTTTCTAAGCCAATCCATGTTTGACCTCACAATTTAGGCATCGATTTTATCGCTCCTATGGATATATCGCGATAGATTTTATCGATGACCTCGTCGGCCAGATCGTCAGGATCTCGCGCCTCTAGCATGCTTCTATTGTGCTGATAATCTAAGATGCTGGTTGTGATTATCTCATTCTGAGTCAACTTTCCACGCTCAAACATATACCACTGCTCCTTCGGAGGTATCATCCAAATTATTTTCACAACGTCTGATTTTGGATCAACCCTAAAAAGCATAGAATTTGTTTGAGCCTTCGGCTTGGTGAGCCGTGGCTGCCAGATAAGCCGCTTGGTGACGCCGTCATCCGCTGTCCTCGCATGTGCGAAGATATAGAACGAGTAGTTGCCAAACGGCCGGGTGTTAATGATGTTCTGGACAGTGTTTGATATGTCGAACGATTGCGACGTAAAGTGTTGAAATCGGTCGTGTGCATCTAGTCTGTCGATCTTTAACATCGTTAGTTACTACGACCTACGGTTTTTGATTAGGGATTTCATCTTCTCGTAAGCTTGCTTCTGCCCGACTTCACTAAAATCGGTTGAACCAGATGGCGGAGTAGCCACGCTTGACGGGTAGTAATAAGGCGAGCGCTGTTTCTGGGCAATCTGAGCGTTAAGGTCTTGTTTGGGTGCGTCTGGCTTGTGTAGATTCAGACTTTTGATTGTCTGATAGGCCATTTCCTTGCGAAGGTCCTCGTCTTGGACCTTGAGGATCTTGTCTGCCAGGTCTGGGAACCTCTCTGTCAGCCGCTGGGCCGATGCTTCGCTGAGAACCTCATTAAAATCAGGGTAAAGAGTCTTTAATCTAAAGGCATCGTTGCGTCGTCGCTCTTCAGCAATTGCCTTTTTAGCGATCTGTTCCGCCGTTGTTTTAATGTCCTCTTTATTTTGCTTCTCCATCTTTTTGAGATGACGTTTAAGAGCCTTCTTATCGATATAAGGTTCATCATTGTCGCTGTCCTCGTCTTCATCTTCGGGTTGTTTGTCTTGCTGGCGTTGTGCCTTAAGGGCTTCGAAATCAGCAACCAACCGGCCGCGCTCTTCGCGCTCGCGAACCAGTTCATACTCGGTCTGTTCCTGTTTTTTACGCAGCTGGGCAAAGTTAAATTCTTTGTCAGAAGCCTTATTCTCTTCGTCTTGAGGTGGAGGTGTTTCTTGCGGGTTTGTAGACATCAAAATAATCCTTTACGCCGGTAAGCGTTTTGTGCTACACAAACCGCAGCTAACCAGAAATTAATTAAAGATCAAGACCGTATGAATAATGAAAAAGAAGCTGCCAAAGGTGCTTTTAGCGCGAAACAATGGGAGTTTATTACTAATAGTAACGGGAAGTTCAATCTCGCCCACGGATCCGTTCGGTCCGGCAAGACGATCTGCTCCCTATTCAGGTTCATGCAGGCCGTCTTTGAATGCACTGGAACCGATATATGGATCACGGGCCATACCCACTCGACCATATTCCGCAACGTCATTTCCCAAGTTCTAAACACCCAGAACAAGCAACTGGGTTTTTTCGCTCAGTTCTGTAAGTGGTTCGAGGGTAAACGCGAGCTGCATTTCATGGATAAGGTCATAAAATGCTATGGTGTTAAAGATCAAGGGTCTGTGGGCGTTCTGCTCGGCGGGACCTGCGATCTTTGCCTCTGCGACGAGATGACGCTCTACCCGGACAACGTGCTCGAGATGCTGATCACGCGTTTGAGTAACTATGGCTCGACAATGATCGCGACCATGAACCCGTCTCACCCAGGCCACAAGTGCTACGAGCTGATACAGCGGGCGATGGATGGCGACCCGAAGTATTACGAGTGCCATTTCATCGTCGAGGACAACCCATATCTGCCTCCGGACTACGTTGAGACGCTCAAACAGACCCTGACTGGCGTTTTCTACAGGCGTTACTACTTGGGTGAGTGGTGTCTGGCTGAGGGCGCAATCTTCCAGTTCCTCGACCGCAAGATCCACGTCGTGCGTAAACCGCCCCGATCGGCCGAGTTTTGGATCGTCGGGATCGACTACGGAGCATCTAATCCGTTCGCCGCCGTCCTAATCGGCTACAGCTCAGGCCGATTTGCCCAAGAGGGGCCGCAGTTATGGGTAGAGAAGGAGTACTACTGGAATCCGAAGGCCACGAATAGACAGAAAACGAACTTCGAGTTTGTGCAGGACCTCGAGAGGTTCCTAGACAGCTACGCCATCCGGGCGATCTATATCGATCCTAGCGCCGCCAGCTTCAAAGTGGAAATGAACCGGGCGGGCTTCCACTGTGTCGACGCCGTGAATGACGTCTACGACGGCATTATGCACATGACCAGCCTGATTAAGGAGGGGACGCTCTTGATCTGCGAGCAGTGTACGAACCTGATCAGGGAGATGGAGGGCTATTGCTGGGATCCCAAAAAGTCGGAGAAGGGTGAGGATGAGCCGATAAAGGTCAACGATCACGCCATCGACGCCTTACGCTACGCCGTTTACACATTTCTCAAGGGACGAAAAAATATCGCGATTCCGTCGAGCGAGGATGTGTACAGGCAACAGGAGAACCAGCGATCAGGCCATTGGCTCAGCCGGCCGAGTTTGTAACCGTTACACGGACTCCGGGTGCAGGGATCGAACCTGCGACCTTCGCCTTAACAGGGCGCCGCTCTACCCCTGAGCTAACCCGGAAGAAACCCGTTACCAATGGCTTCGATTCTTAGGATTCGCAGGCATCGGTATGTTGTGCGCCTGCCCAAAATCCTCAATCTGGCGTCTGTGATTGCAGCACGCAAATGCCACGATCAATCCAATAATTACAACGTACTTTATCAATTGTCTTCCTTTAAGCAGAGTGTGCTTTACCACGGCTCTCTCTTGCCCGGCGCTGGTGTTACTGGTGCAGGTGTATTCGGCAGTACCGGAGGCGGAACGTAAGGCGTAGGCGGGACTGGGTTTGGGTTGGGCAGGTGTATGTGGAGATGGAGGTGGTGGGCCACAAATGACTCCACGGCGGCTAAAATGCCATGGCTTTCTTCTGCCGGGTGCGGTGTAGCGGCCCGTTCAGGAGTTATCGGCGCAGGTGTTTTGCTTCTTTCAGGTGCTTTTATAGCCTCTATCGCCACCTTAGAGACTTCAGCATGAGCCTCAGCCACGCTTTTAGCCGAATAATCCCTATCTGGCATACCAGAATAGCCACTAGTCCCCATAGGATGGCCCGCAGCATCATATGGCCAGTCAACCGAGTTATAGTCCGACGAAGTACTGCCGCCTCCACTTCCGCCTCCCCAAGAGCCGCCTGAATTAGCCGACGATACATCACCCAACGTCATATCTATAGACATAAGATCCTCGTAGTTTAGATTCACGAGCAGAAAGAATATGCCGATGGGTTTTTAAGTCAATCTAAAGGAATTCTTAACATTTTCCCTCAAATTTATCCTTGATATTTCAGCATGATAATTACAGTTATCATAACGACAGTGGTTTCCAAGCAACAACTCCATACCAACTTCGCATTGGCCAATTACTTTTGGATATAAATTCATAGCCTTTCTCTGTTTGTACAAACTCCGCATCAGCCTCACCATCACAGACGCATAATTTTATTCGGCATTTTTGTCCATTTATAGGCAAGGATTCATCAATGCTTATCCATTCAGTCACAACTCAACTCCAATAGGCTCATGACATGGGTGGTAATGCTCGTCGACGAATGAGGCGTTGACGAACGGGATTTCACATTCCCCTACCTGTGTTGTCCCATAGCCTTCATGGATATGCCCAAAGACGTGCAGTTTTAGGTTCGGGAGGTGTTCAATCTTTGTCGAGAGGGACTTACTGCCAACGCTCACAATTTTATCACCCCGCTGCACTTCATCCAAAATCTCAAAGGGAGGCGAGTGAGTGACGAGAATATTGGTGTCATCTGGGATCAGCGCGAATTTCTCAGCCAATTCGGCTTCGGTGGGCTTAGTGAACGCCAGGCAGTTGGGTTTTTCGCCCTTGAAGCTTAACGTCCAAGGGCTTCCCCAGATCTTGAGTTTTTGGCGAAAGACCTCGGGTTTGTCTAAATCTAAAGGTGGGTAATAAACGAACTCCGTCCCCGAGTCGAGGAGATAGTCGCACTTTGCGTTTTCCAGTTCGCAGAAGACCGGATAAGGAATGCCCGTATCGAGCAGCACGTCGTGATTTCCCCCGATGAGCACCTTCTTCACATACTTTTGCTTCCTCAGCCAGTAGAAAAACCGGAGGTACTCATCCAGTTCGTCAGAACGGGTGAGGTCCCCCGCAATGATGAGCAGGTCCCCGCCAGGCAGTTTGGGGAGATACCCGTGGAGGTCGGAGATGCAATCGATTTTCATAGATCCTTCATCTGCTCAACGGCAGCCATCCATTTTTTCTTTGTTGAGTGCATACGATTGGCATAACAGGAAGGACAGCCGCCAATCCCATGCTTGGCGCACATAGGATCAAAGGCCGCGCTTTTTCGGTAGGGCTTGCGCCATTCTTTTCCAGATTTGATTGCCTTATCTAAGCTCAAGAGTAACCCATGTCATTAAAAATGTTACACACATACCAACCAGAAAATCAGTCATAACGCCTCACCTTTATACGGATCGTCAGGCAACCGCTCCTTAACGCTGATCCATTCTTTCATTCGTCCTCCT
>Ga0315284_10013540_pt1 | contig 11617 bp, 13 predicted proteins | sample YL17G09_16_MG_FD_203696 | JGI IMG/M metagenome (GOLD analysis project Ga0315284, IMG submission 203696) | Sediment microbial communities from Yellowstone Lake, YNP, Wyoming, USA - YL17G09_16 | ecosystem: Environmental > Aquatic > Freshwater > Lake > Sediment | place: USA: Wyoming | collected... | reverse complement strand
GGCCGCATCGTCCACGGATTGCAGCGCGGCGATCGCCGCGACGCGACACCCTCCAGCGCTGACTAACTGCGGAAGCGTCAGTGGCGAGATGCCCCCGATGAACACGACCGGCGCAGGGATCCGCAGGGCTTCGGCGATGACGCCGACACCGAGTGGGGGCCCGTAGCGCAGCTTGGCTGGAGTCGGGAAGATGGGGCCGAGAAACACGTAGTCCGCACCGGCCGCAATCTGCCGCTCAGCCTCGTCGACCGAATGCGCGGAATAGCCGATGCACATGTCCGGCCCGACTAGTGCGCGCACTTCGGAGATGAGCGGGTCCGCCGCGCCAAGATGGACTGCGTCTGCCTGAAGCTCCATGGCGAGCTCCACGAAGTTGCTGACCACGAAGGCGGCCCGCAGGTCCCGGCAGACCATGCTCACGGCCCGGGCAAGCGGCCTAGCCACCTCGAGTGAAGCGTCCTTGACGCGGAAGACGACGGCGTCTACGCCGCCTTGGATTCCCTCACGCGCAGCCTGTTCGAGGGTTCGCGGGGCGGCCGCGTTGCGGTCGAGGACCATCCAGAGTCTGCTGCGTGGCAGCCACTGGCGCTCAGGCTCCAGCGCTACCGCCCCCCGTCTACCTGCAGCTCCGGCGCCTCGGAGTGCACCGCTGCCGCGTCAGCGTAGACTTCCAGCGAATACTGAACCTCCGCTGCCGCAGCAGGCATCGGCACGATGAACCGAATAACCACGTCATAGGGATTGACTTCCACCGACGCGTCCCCCGGCGCTTCGCTAAGCGAGGCTCCGGCACCCGAGCCTTCTGTGCCGCTCTGGTCCGCGCTACCCGAGATCGCCGCCGTCCACTCCGGGCTGCCAGGGTCGTGGCCCTGGCGGATCAGGATGCGATAGGTTCTCAAATGGCGCTCCGTCTCCCCTCCCCCATGGCGCAGGATGGCCGCCACGGTGAGCCTGTAGGCTTGCAGCGGCTGGCTGCTGAGCCCGGTGGTGATCACCAGGTCGCGGCGACGATCGCTGCCGCTGCTCGGCGAGTCCCCGAGCAGAATCGCGCTTGACGCAGGTCGCGTCAGTCGCCCGCGGAAGGCGGGCGTCTGCTCCAAGAACTGCTTGGCCTCAGCGGGAGCGATGTCCTTGGCGGCCACGTTGCCCTCGGGATCGACCAGGAAGGTCGCGGGAATGGCGTTGATACACCATCCCCGAGCATTGGAGCTGTCCAAGCGCCGTCCCTCAAAGAGCACCGGGTAATCGATGCCATAGGATTGGGAGGCGGCCTGCACGTGCTCCCGATCCTCCGAGGCATCGAGGCTGACCGACAGGACCGCGAAATCGCCCCGGTTCTTCAGGTCGCCGTCCAGCGCCACTACGTTGGGAAGCTGCTTCATGCACGGGGAGCACCAAGTGGCCCAGAAGTCGACGAACACCCACTTGCCCCGATAGTCCGCCAAGTCGCGCCGCTGTCCGGACAGGTCCGCACCATTAAGGGCCGGCGCGGGGCTTCCCACGTCCAGCCTGCACCCTGCGCCCCACCCTACCCGCGGCGCGGCAGCACCAGCGAGCATCACTCCGATGCCCAGCACAACGCCGACTAGTCGCCTCATCTCCCTCAAAGTAAGCTCTCTCTGATGATACTACGTTCCCACTCAGCCCCAAGGCGCGAATGGCCTTGGCAGCAAAGGCACCTCAATATACCCTACCCGGTATTGTATCATGCCGGTTGCCGCGGGACAAGCACCTCTAGGCGAATCCGTATGACCAGCGCGGGCAGTAGCGGGCGAGAAGCCCGACGCTGGCGATGTATACCTCCTCGGGGTCGATGGTGTGGAGGCACTGACGGATGTGTTTCCCGTGCCGAGCCTCGCAGCGCGGGCAGATCCTCCCGGCTCGCAGCGAGACGCTCGGCTCGTACTTGTAGGGCCCGCACAGCGTGGGATCCGTTGGGCCGAACAGCGCCACGACGGGCGTGCCGCGGCCGATGGCCAAGTGCACGGGGGCGCCATCGGGGCCGACGTACAGGTCAGCCTTGCCCAAGACCCAGGTGAGTTCCTCGAGCGTCGTCTGGCCGATGAGGTCCGTGACAGTGTTGTTGTAGCTATAGACGCCCTCGTACAGCGGCCGGTCGCCCGGCTGGCCTAGGAACGCGATGTCGCAGGAGTTGACGGGGAACATGTTCAGGTAGCGGTTGAGGGCCTCTGCTGACCAGCGCTTGAACTCCACGTTGGCGCCGAGGCTCACCGCGAGGATCGGCCGGTTGCGCCCGAAGTTCGGCCCCAGCTTGTCGCGCAGCCAGACCGAGGCCCGCGCCTCATCCACATGAATCTCCTCGTGCAGATCGCTGACGGGAATACCGTATAGACGCAAGAGGTCGGCGCGTGTTTCAATGCCGTGCTGCCGGTGTTCCGCGGGCCGCAGCCGCGTTGTCAGCAAGAAGTCGCGGAACTCGTGGCGGTACCCGACCCGCTCCGGAACGCGCGCCACCCGGGCCATGAGCGCGCTGCCAAAGCTGTTGTGGAAGATAAGGGCGGTGTCGAAGGAATGCGCGCGCAGCACGGCGCACGTCTCGCGGAATGACGCCAGGTTGAGGTCACCGCGCGACCGGTCGTACGGAATGAGCTGGTTCACGCCGGGATGGTGCTTGTAGGGCTCGATGCTCGCCGGTTGGCCGAGGATCGCAATGTGCCCCTCAGGGTAGTGCTGCCGGAGGGCCCGGATGGCAGGGCTAAGCATGACGAGGTCGCCGATCATCGACCAATCGATGGCAACGATGCGAGCTGAACTGCGCTGGGGCAAGGCGCTAATACTATAGCTGTTCGACCATTCCGCCGCACGCTTGCTGGGCGACGATCTAGCGCGTGTGCGGCCTCTCCATACGCAGTACTCAAGTCATATGGTATAGGTCTTATGTATGGCCGAGAAGCGGGATGAGCACTTCCTGAGCACGCCGCCGTGCCCGTTCCGCCGGGTCAGTTTCGGCACAGCGCACTGCACGATAAGTACTGACAACCACGTCAGCGAGGTCGACCCGCTGGCCTGTCACAACTGCGAGGTCCCGTCGATCCTCGCGCGGCCGCGCTGCCGCTACCTCAGCCTGGGCACCGAGCTCAAGCCCTACCGCGGCGAGGGCAAGCTGGTCACGTCCATGGCCTGTCGGGCATTGAACATCAAGCTCTACGGCCTGCGCACCTGTGGCGAGTGCCCGCTCTACAACCAGGTCACCAGCCTGGCCGAGATCATCCGCTACGACCAGCAGATGGTTGAGATTCAGGTTCCGATCCGCGAGACGCTGGTGCAGGAGATTGCCCGGGACATCAAGCTCGAGTACGGCGTGCGCGAGGACGAAGACCCGCCGCTGCTGCCGATCCGCTGCTGGCGGTTTCCCGAGGGGCGGTGTCGCAAGTTGCCGATATACACGCCGGGCAAGGTGACATCGATCCTCTGTGCCAACGAACGTAACGACGAGCTGTACCGGCAGGCGATTCTGCCCGCGGTGCGCGAGATGAACATGCAGGCCTACCGCATCGACGAGGAACAGGTGAGCGACGAGGAGATGTGCCGGAGCTGCGAGAACATTCAGGAGAGCGACTTCGTCCTGATGAGCTTGGATGACTGGAGCGCGGCGACGGTGTTCCTGTTCGGCCTGGCCTTTGGCCTAGGGCGCCAACTGGCTTTGCTCAAGAGCATGAGCCTGCAGGAAGTCCCCCTCGGCAACGAGATGCAGCACAACGTGGTCAGCTACGAGCAGATCGGCGACTTGAAGCAACTGCTCATCGACCAGTTCACGCAATATACCAAGCCGGGACGCGATGGTTAAGGTTCCCCTTCCCCTGAAGCTCAAACTAGTCTGCCCGGACTGCCAGGGCGGGTTCAGCGTGCAGCTCAAGCAGATTCACGCACGATTCACGCTGGCTTGCCCTTACTGCGGCGAGAAGTTCAACACCTACGACGCGCTGACGGGCTTGGAGCGCAGGCGCGTCTACCACGCGTTGCGCGACCGCGTGGAACAGATGATCTATGAGCAGAAGCTCGAGGAGGGTGATGTCGCCTTTTGATGCCGGGCCGCGTCTCGGCGGCTGCCCGGGCGTGACTCCATGCCTGAGCGGCTGTGCTAGAATCCGGACACAGGGCTGTGGCGCAGGGAAGAGCGCGGCGGCCGGCGAAGCGTGAAATCAACGCGGTGGAGGTCCTTAGTTGGACATTAGGATAGTCAAGGGCAAGAGCTCGGAAGTATCTGACGGCCTAAGGGAGTACGCGGAGCTGAAGGTGGGGAGGCTGACGCGATACAGCTCGCGGCTGCAGGCGGCATCCATCACGTTTCAGGAGCGGGCAAGCAAGAACCGTGACCGGGCGTTCCGAGTGGAGGTCGTGCTCCATTCCGCTGGCAAAATGCTGCGCGTGGTGGAGGAGAGACCGAGCTTCCAGGCGGCGCTGGATACCGCAGTGGATGAGCTGAAGGAGCAGCTGAAGAAGCTCAAGGCGAAGCGTCTCGGCAAGGCGCGCTCGGCGCCGCCCTTTCCAGTGATGGTCGCGCCCGCGGCCGCCGAGGCGCCCCCTGCCAAGGCGCAGCCGCGCGTCGTCGTGAAGAAGTTCACACTTAAGCCGATGAGCCTGGAGGAGGCAATCATGCAGCTTGACCTCTCCGGGCATGACTTCTTTCTTTTCGTAAGCGAGCAGAAGCTAATTCAGTGCGTATACAAGCGGGACCAGGGAGGCTATGGACTGCTTGTGCCGGAATCAGTGGTATAGAAGGGAGGCAACCGTCCCGGCGCTGCGGAAAGCACGCGCCTGGCGGCTTCTCTGGAGGGAACGATGGCTCTGGTATGCAATGTGTGCGGTGAGGCGAACGATGACCAGGCGCGGTTCTGCAACCAGTGCGCAGGCCCGCTCACACCGGACGCCACGGTTGAGCGGACGGCGACACCTGCGGTACCCGCAGTACAGGCGCCTCGCAGCTCGCGGGTCAACTGGCTCGCACTGGCACTAGTCGTCGTCCTGGTCGGCGTCATAGGCTGGCTGCTGTTCGCACCGAAGAGCGCGAAGAACCGCGCGGATGATATGGCGGCGGCGATGCCCGGGGCCAACCCGCATGCCGAGGGTGCGATGGGCGCGCATGCCGGGATGGACCCTGCGGTGCAGAAGCAGATCGAAGACGCCAAGGCGGCGCTCGACAAGGACCCGCTGGCCACCGACCAGCTCAGCGCCCTGTACCAGGTGTACGCCTTGGTCAACATGCAGGACAAGCTGCGGCCGATGGTTGATCGAGCAATGAAGGCGCTGGCTGACGGAAAGAAGGAGCTTGGCGCGCAGGCTACCGATAAGGCAGTGGCCTTAGCCCAGGCGGCGCTTGACGGAAACGACCCAGAGACCGCGACGAAGGTGCTGACGGGCTTCCTCAGCCTGGAGCCGGGGAACCTGAAGGTGACGGCGCTGCTCGGAGACCTGTACTACAACCAGGACCAGGCGGCGGATGCGGTGCGCTACTACACGGATTACCTGAAGAAGGCGATGCCTGAGAGTGAAGGCGACCGCTATTGGAACGTGCGCGTTGACCGCGCGACGATGTACATGAAACTGGCCAAGGTTGGTGGCGACCAGGCCAAGCTGCCTCTTGCCATCAGCGAGCTGGAGGAGACCACAAAGAGGCTTCCCACCTTCTGGAACGCATGGTTTAACCTCGGCCAGGCCTACAGCCAAGCCGGTGCGAAGCCCAAGGCTGAGGCCGCCTGGCAGCACGCCTTGGACACAGCCTCGGGGGAGATTCAGACCTGGCGGGCCAAGGCCGCTCTGGCCGAGCTGCGAGGGGAGCCCGCCCCGCCGCCCCCGGCGAATCCACACGCAGGGATGAATATGCCCGGCTCGACTCAGGGGAGCTAGCCGGACAGCAGTGGGCGGTTCATGAGCGTTCTGGGTGTGATCCCCGCAAGGTATGGCGCGACGCGCTTTCCAGGCAAGCCACTGGCGGACATCGCCGGCAAGTCGCTCGTGCGGCGGGTCTATGAGCAGGCCCGCGAGGCCTCTTCCCTGGACGGGCTGCTCGTGGCGACTGACGATTCCCGCATCTTCGAGCATGTAAAGGGCTTCGGCGGCCGGGCGGTGATGACGCGCGCCGACCATCCCTCGGGCACGGACCGCCTGGGTGAGGTAGCGCAGGACGAGGCACACAGCTACTACGTCAACATCCAAGGCGACGAGCCGCTGATCGACCCCCAGGCGCTCGACGCCCTGGTAGGCGGCACGCTTGAGCGGGGCGCGGCAATGAGCACGCTGGCCACGCCACTGGCAAGCGGCAGCGATGCCGTGGGCAACCCGTCCTGTGTGAAGGTCGTAACAGACCTAGACGGCTATGCGCTCTACTTCTCGCGCAGCGTCATCCCCTACCCTCGCCGGATGGAGCGCGCCGCGTATCTGAAGCATGTCGGCGTGTACATGTACTCCCGGGAGACGCTCTTGCGGCTATGCCACCTCGGCCCGACCGCGCTGGAGCTGGCGGAGGGCCTTGAGCAGCTGCGCGCACTGCAGCACGGCATCCGGGTGCTGACGGTGCTGACGGACTACGACCCAATCGCCGTGGATACGCCCGAGGACGTCGCGCGGGTTGTTGCGCGGCTGGGCGGGGGCAAGTCGTGACTGAGGCGGCGCTGCTCAGCGTGCGCGGGTTGGGCAAGCTGTTTCCGGTCAAGGCGGGGTCGTTCGGCGGAAGCGGGAGGCTACTCAGGGCGGCCCACGGTGTGGGCTTTGACTTGGCTCACGGGCGGACCCTTGGGCTGGTCGGCGAAAGCGGATGTGGCAAGAGCACGGTCGGCCGCCTGGTGATGCGGCTGATCGACCCCACCAGCGGGCGCATCGCCTTCGAGGGCGAGGACATCACGCACCTCCGCGGCGCGCGCCTGAGGCACATCCGCAAGCGCATGCAGATCATCTTCCAGGACCCGCTGGGCTCACTCAACCCGCGCATGACGGTGGAGCAGATCGTCTCCGAGCCGCTGCTGGTGCACGGCGTGCCACGAAGGGAGCGGAGGCAGCGGGTGCGCGACCTATTGCGCGAGGTGGAGCTGCCGCTGGACTCGCTAACGCGGTTCCCACATGAGTTCTCCGGCGGGCAGCGCCAGCGCATCGCGATCACGCGGGCCCTGGCGCTTCGGCCATCGCTGATCGTGGCCGACGAGCCGGTCTCAGCGCTCGACGCCTCCATCCAGTCCCAGATTCTCGCCCTCCTGGGGCGGCTGCAAGACGAGCACCGCCTCGCTTACCTCTTCATTAGCCACGACCTGGCCGTAGTGCGGTTCCTCTGCCACGATGTCGCCGTGATGTACCTTGGGGAGGTGGTGGAGCGGGGCAGCGTAGAGCAGGTTTTCGCTGCGCCGATGCACCCCTACACGCGCGCACTGCTGGCGGCGATCCCGCGACCGGAGGCGCGCGCGGGTCGTGTCGCGCCCCTGGGCGGGAGTGTCCCGAGCGCCATCGAGCCGCCGCCGGGGTGCGCCTTCTCTCCGCGGTGTCCGCATGCCATGGAGCGCTGCCGGCGCGAGTCGCCGCCTCAGTTCATGGTGGGCGATGGCCATGGCGCGAGCTGCTGGCTCAACGAGCCCTCGGGAGCGGCGGACTAAGTGAGCGTGCGGGTTCGCGCGGTCCTTTTCGTGTACTGCATCGTGGCTGTAGTCGTGCTTCTCTCATTGTGCGTCTGGGTCTTCTACTTGTCGCAGGTCGAGGGAAAGCAGCTTACCGGGCTTAAAGAGCGCGTTTTGGACGCGGAGACTCAGGTCAATATCCGCCATCGGATGTGGAGTGATCTCGCATCAGAGCAGCGCGAGCACCGCGCGGACTACGGTGGCCAGGAGGCCATCGTTTCGAGCATTGCCGTGCAGAAGGCCGAGGACGAGTATCTAGACGCAACCAGGGAGATGAATGAGCTCAAGAAGCAGCTGGACGAGCGCACTGCCGCCGCGGAGCGTCGCATCTTGCTACTTGTGCCGCTGATCGCTCTGGGGCTGCTACACATCGTCGGCGGCGTAGCCTTCCGACCCCGCCGCGGCTAGGCAGCAGGCGGCGCACTGCAGGTTGCCCAGCCCGCGATGGTGCATCGCTGTCCCGCCAAGCAGCCTGTCGAACTCGCTTTCGTCCATTGCGCAGACCTGTCCAGGCGTTAGGTTGCTGCAAGCGCGGAGCGGTGCAAGCCGGCGTTCGCGACCGGCGAGGGGGCGTGAATTGTAGGGGCAGGCCTCCTGGCAGGCGTCGCAGCCGAAGAGCCACCCGTGAAGGTCGGTGGCTTGATCCAGCGGCTCCTTCGAGCCGGTGGTGAGGTAGCTCAGGCAGAGGCGCGCGTCTAGGACGCCTGGTGCGCTCAGCGCGCCCGTGGGACAGGCCCGCAGGCATGCGTCGCAGTCGCCGCACGATGCGTTCAGGGTCGCGTCAGCGGGCAGCTGCGCAGTCGTCAGCAGAAGCGCCAGCAGGAAGTGCGAGCCGTGGGCGGGGTTCACCACCAGCGTGTTGCGCCCGCGGAAGCCGATGCCCGCCGCCACGGCGTAGGCCTTCTCCAAGATGGGCGACGTGTCGACGGTCACAACGTACGACTCCGCTGGCGCAAGGCTCCGCAGGTGCTCACCCACGGCGGTCATCCTCTCCCGCAGCACATGGTGATAGTCCTCGCCCTGGGCGTACCGCGCGATCCTCACCTGCCCGGCTCCAGGGGCTGCATCGCTGAAGTGGTAGCTCATCGCGCCGACGACCACGCTGCGGCACCCGGGAAGCAGCGCACGCGCATCGCACCGCTTGGCTGGATCCCGCGCTAGGTAGTCCATCCCCGCCGCATTCCCCCGGGCGAGCCAAGCCACCAGCAGCGGCAACTGGTCTTCGGCAGCTCCGGGCTTGGCCACGCCTACGAGATCGAAACACTCCTCATGGGCTCTTGCGATGAGAAAGCGCTTGAGATCCGCCGCAAGCAGCTCTCCCCCGCTCATAGCCTGCTCATTGCGTGCTTCCCGCAGGCGCCCCCGGAGCGCTCGCGCTGTCCTTGCCGCCGTTGTCCTTGCCAGTTGGCGCCCCGTGCTCGGCCGGAGCGGCTACCACGACCGCCCCGCGGGTGTCCTTGCTCTCGTCGTAGATGCCGAGGGTTGAATCGCGGAGGAAGGTGTAGACCCGCTCGGCCAGCACCTCGTTCAACATGCTGTCGTCCTTGGCGGCCATGCGGTCGACAACCGGCCGCCACTGCTCTCCCTTGTAGCGTGGCGCCCATCCCGGCTGGCCGTATTGCCCCACGTCGAAGGCCTGCTGGAACCCACACTCGTGGCACCACATGCAGCGGTACATCGTCAGCTGCCGGTTCGTGACGTTGGTATCCGCGCTTTCGAGTCCTTCGCCCTTCACGGCCGGGTAGATGACTCTGTCCCGGAGGTCGAAGCCGTCCCCGCGGTCATACAGTTTATTGGCTGAGGCCACGAACACGCCGGAGGGCGCGGCCTGGCTTTCACTGCGAGGTGGGCACCCAGCCAGGAGAAGAAGCACGGCGCTGGCCGCGACTGCAAACGTTCGGTTCGTGGCATACGTCATAAGAGCGACCCTTTGCAGGTACAACGATGCACCTGGCTCCTAACACAAGGATAACTTATAATCCGGAGATGATGAGCACCATGCGCACCACCGTGTTGGCACTGCTGATTCTGGCCCTCGGGCTTCTACTGGGTTTCGGGTACACCACGCTGGCGCAGCGCCTCGGGACCAGCGCTGGCCTGGGGCTCCTTGCCGGCGACGCAGAAGCGCAAGACCAGGTTTCCGGCGCCGTCTCCCATCCCGTGGTAGCGGCTGCCAGCGACAGTGTCGGCGTGGGAGGCAGCTTCGTGACCCAGGTCTACAAGAAGGTCAGCCCGGCGGTGGTGCACATCACGAGCAGCGTGGAGTACATGGACTTCTTTTTTGGGGCTCAGAAGGTCGAGGCGACCGGCAGCGGCGTGATTGTCGACGAGCGGGGCTTCATCCTGACCAACTTCCACGTCATCCAGGGTGCTCAGGCCTTGACCGTATTCACGAACGACGGCCGGAAGTACACCGCCAAGGTAATTGGCGCCGACCCGGGCACCGATCTGGCTCTAGTGAAAATCGACGCCCAGGGCAAACTGCCCGTGGCCAAGCTCGGAGACAGTTCCAAGGTGGACGTCGGCGAATGGGTGGTGGCGATTGGCAATCCGCGTGGGCTGGATTGGACGGTGACCGCGGGCGTGGTGAGTGCCTTGGGGCGGCAGCTGGTCTCCCAGGCGACCGGTCAGACGATGCGGGGGATGATTCAGACCGACGCGGCGATCAACCCCGGCAACTCCGGCGGGCCGCTGCTCAACGCCGTGGGAGAAGTCATCGGGATCAACGACGCCATCGTGTCCTCCTCTGGCGGCAGCGAGGGCATCGGCCTGGCAATCCCGATCAACACGGCCAAGGAGGTGCTCGACGACCTGGTCAAGTATGGACGGGTGATCCGTCCCTGGCTGGGCGTCGAGGTGCTGAGGGAGATCGGTGCTGCCCTTGCCCGGCGGTACAGCCTCCCGGTCGACTACGGGCTGGTGGCCGGCAAGGTGTACGACGGCAGTCCCGCGGGCGCGGCGGGGGTCATCCCGCCGGTGACCTACGGCAACGGGCGCTACCAGTACGACATCCTCACTGCGATTGACGGAACCAAGCTGACCAGCGAGCGCCAGCTGCTCGACACCGTGCGGGGGCACAAGCCGGGTGACAAGGTGACGCTGGAGCTGTACCACATCACCAACGGCCAGTATGAGGTGAAGCGGGTCCCGGTGAAGCTCGAGGAGCTGCCGAAGGGCGCCCCTTCCATGGGCGTCATCTAGTCTGGCCGCACTCTCTGACCGCGGGATCCGCGCCGGGGCGGGGGCGCCACATTGCCTCGGGCTGCAGTCCAAATCGCTGCTGCCGATAAGAAAAGGTGGCGGTTCGCGTGCACACTCGCCTATTCGGTGTTAGACTCTCCGTGAAGCAAACCTCACGGAGGAGGTGCAGCTGATGAGTGACCTGGTTACCGGCGTCGGAGCGGCCCGCAACGAGGCTGCCCAGTCGGCTCCGCCCTTGCCATCCAAGGGTGCTGAGCGCAAGCCCACATCAGACCATGAGGGCACGGTCACGTCTCCAACGGCCAATCTGCACGCGGAAGCTGAGCACGCGCAGCACGAGAGCAAGCCCATCACGAATGAAGAGCTGGCCCAGATGCTGCGGCGGATCAACCTGACTTTCGACTTGTTCGAGATTCAGGCGCGCTTCAACGTCTCGGACTCCGACCATCATGTGCGAGTAACGCTGATCAACACGCGTACCGGCGAAGTGATCAGGCGCATCCCGCCCTACGAGTTCAAGGCGAATTTCGACAGCTTCCGCGACGGGCTGGGACTGCTGATCAACCGCACGTTCTAACGCCTTGGGACACACGCCCTAGGTGAGCGCACGCGGGCGCCGATTCTGCTTGCCTCGGAGCATGGAATGGGAACGATTCAGTTTCTGGGCCTAGCCAGCGGAACTGACTGGAACAGCGTCATCTCGCAGCTGATGGCGATTGAGCGCCGCCCGGTGGATGCGCTGATCAGGCAGCGCAGCCGGGTGGACTTCAACCGGTCGGTGATGATGCAGGTCT
>Ga0315284_10013539_pt1 | contig 11617 bp, 6 predicted proteins | sample YL17G09_16_MG_FD_203696 | JGI IMG/M metagenome (GOLD analysis project Ga0315284, IMG submission 203696) | Sediment microbial communities from Yellowstone Lake, YNP, Wyoming, USA - YL17G09_16 | ecosystem: Environmental > Aquatic > Freshwater > Lake > Sediment | place: USA: Wyoming | collected... | reverse complement strand
GGCTGCGCTCGAGGGATTGCAGTCGGAATCCTGGCCGGCCCGCGTCGCAACTTCGACGGTCTTGGCAAAGTCGCCCTTGCCATAGAGCAGACCCAGTGCGACATAGGCTCCATTGAGGCCGGCGTCGATGTTGAAGGCATTCAGCGCCCCGTCCGGGCATGCGTGATCTTTGTTCCACTTGTCTTCGATCAGCCGCCACGTCTTCTTCCAATCGTCGGGATTTTTGGCTGACCAGTCGATCACGTCGCGGATGATCTTCCCGTACTTGCTCTGCGCCGGAATGCCGGCCAAGCCCTGTTCCACGACGCGGCGCACATCCGTTTCAAAGAAGGCTGCGGAGTACATTCCGCCGAAGAACATGCCGCCGTACAATCCCTCTCCATAATTCATAACGCGGCCCACGCGCTCGCAGTACTTGTTGGACTCCTGCGGCAATCCCGGGGTCATGAGGCCGATGAAATCGGCCTCGATCTGGAAATCGATGTCGTTGGCGTGTGCGTTGTACTTGGGATTGCCGGACATCGGAGCATCGATGCCCTGGTTCAGGAGCCGGCGCGCCGCGGCGTTTGCGTGCCAGAGCATATACTTGGAGTCTTTGAACATGTCCCCGTATTGCTTGGAAGTTGCGCTCAATCCGATGCGATCCATGACCTCGGCGAAGGTCATTTCGACGTAGAGGTCGTCCTGGCCGATGGAGTTCGAGACTCTCTCCGGGGACCAGGTGAGTTCCGCGTCATACGTCGTTCCCCGGGCGCGAAATTCGGTTGGTGCTCCGTACGACACGCCGATCATCTGACCGGCCCAGCCACCTCGGATCTTGTCTTCGAGTACGGACATGCCCATGCGCCTGGTATTTGTGGGGCTTTGGGAGGCAACCACTCCGACCGTCAGGATGATCGCCAGGATTCCCAGAACGGCTTTCCGGATTTTCATGAGACCTATTCCTCCTCTGAAATGAATGACATTGACAACTGCAAAGGATGCTTCGCAGACTGCTATTCGTCCTTCCCGGCTGAGGATCTCCCCGAATGGATCGGCTCCTTCTGTCGGGACAGAAAACTGTCGATCTCGACACGCAGCGGAATGGAAGGCTGAGCTCCGAGCCGTGTGACGGACAAAGCCGCCGCCGCATGCGCAAACGTGACGGCACGCCGCATCTCCATTCCTTCTGCCAGTGCCACGGCCAGTGCTCCATTGAATACGTCGCCGGCCGCTGTGCTGTCGACCGCTTCCGCCTGGAATCCCGGCACAATCTCCCGCATCTCTCCCCGGGCGAGCAATGCTCCGCGGGCTCCCAGGGTGATCAGGACCGTTCCGGGTCCGCAGCGGAGCAATGCCGCCGCCGCGTCCATCAAGTCCTTGTCACTGCGGATTTCGATACCCGTCAGCGCTTCGGCTTCCGACTCGTTCGGCGTCAGGACGGAGACCCGAGCCAGCAGATCGGGAGGCAACTGGGCAGCCGGGGCGGGATTCAGGATGATCGTGGCGGACGCTGCAATTCGGGCAGCGGCCTGGACGGCATCCACAGGAGTCTCCAGCTGCAGCAGTAGAATGTCGGCAGATTCGAGGGCTTCCCGGCAGTTTTCGACTTCGTCGGGCGAAAGCCTGGCGTTCGCTCCCGATGCCACACCGATGGAATTCTCTCCCGACTCCGCGACAAAGATCAGAGCGGTACCCGATGGTTCTGCAGGATCGACGGAAACGAGGCTCGTGTCGATACCTTCTTCCCCCAGAGACGCCACGGCGCGATCTCCGAACATGTCCCTGCCGACCCGGCCGATGAACTGCACGCGGCCGCCGGCCCGCGCCGCTGCTACCGACTGATTGGCACCTTTCCCGCCGGCCGCCATGGAAAACCTGCCGCCCAGCAGCGTCTCTCCCGGACGCGGGATTCTGGGAAACTGAACGATCATATCTGTGTTGTAACTGCCCAGCACAACTATCTTTTTACGTGGCATGCAAGCCCCCGATGAATTCGTCAACACCATCACCAGGATTTATAGAATCCGGGCGGCAATAATCAGGCACAGGGCCGCGGCGTACGCGACAAACATCAGCGCCAGCAGCCGATTCGTTCCGGCCGGAGCCTCCTTGAATTCCTTCCAGACAAACACTCCCCAGAATGCCGCCACCATGGTCGCACCCTGGCCCAAGCCATAAGAGATAGCAAAGCCGGCCACGCCCGAAGCGATGATGCTGAATGACATCCCCAGGCTCCAGATCATGCCGCCGACAATCCCAACCATGTGAAGGCGGGCGTTGCCTTTGCGTAAGTAGTCGGCAAAAGGCACAGGATCGCCGGTCAGCGGCCTTGCCATCAGAAGAGTGTTCCAGAGAAAATTGGAGATAAAGAGTCCCACGGAGAATATAACCACTGCCGTGTAGGGACTGAGCTTCCCGGCCTCGAGGTTCACGAAATCCGGAGACATCGATGCCGCGACGAACCGGTAGAAGAAGCCCATCAGGAGGCCGGCAAGAATCGAAACCACGATGCCCTTCCCCGTCGTCTTGGATCCTTTCGCCGGCAAGCGCTTATAGGCCAGAGCGTCTACGAACACGGCGAGCAGCACACCGGCAACGCCGGCAAACAGAAGCAGCGGATTCCCAACCGGTGCGGCCACGTAGTTGGTGATCACTCCCAAAGCTAGCGCAAGGCCGATTCCGATCGGGAACGCGACCGCCATGCCGGCGATGTCGATGGCCGCAACCAGCAATAGATTCGCGATGTTGAATACGACGCCCCCGAGGAAAGCAGAAACCAGCGCCCCAGTTCCAGCCTGTTGGAGATCGGCGGCAAAGCTGCGGCCTGTCCCGCCGGTGCTTCCCATCGTAAAGGCAAGGAGCAGTGCCAGCAACAGCACGCCGATGGCATAGTCCCAGTAAAAAAGCTGAAACCTCCATTCCCTCCCTGCAAGCTTCTGGGTATTGGCCCATGATCCCCAGCACAGCATGGTGACGAAACACATGGCAACAGCCAATGCGTATGACTGCACAATGATCATAAATTCCTCCCCCGGCCAAAACCCGAATCCTATCGGCTTTCGACGATCTTGAGGATTTGGTTAGCCGAAATCCGTGATAGCACCTGTGTCTTGCCGGAGGGCCACCGGACCTCCAGCCGTTCAATCTCTGTCTCTGCTCCCAGGCCAAAGTGAAGTGGACAGGAACTCGCAGAGGCATAGCCGGCAGCGCTGGACACATGATTATATTGGACACCGTTCTTCGCTACCAGCTTCACCGCAGCACCCACTGCGCCGCGGTTGCTGTTGGAGCCTTGTAGATCAAGACCCAGCCAGTGATTGTTTCCGGGGCTCCTGTTCATCCATATTTCCGCCGGAGCTCCGAGCGCCGTAACCACGAGATCGAGCCGTCCGTCACCGTCGAGGTCCCCATAGGCGGCTCCGCGATGCCGCCGTGGCGGTTGCGCGTCGAGCCCGGCTCCCTCTATCAGCCGTGTAAATTTGCCGTTGCCCTCGTTGCGGAACACGGTGTTGCGCTGGTTGATCTCGACTCCGCCGACCGCCATCTCCAGAGACTGCACATCCCCGCACGAAACAAAGATGTCCTTCCAGCCATCGTTGTCGAGGTCCAAGATCAGGGGACTGTATCCCGAAAGCGGAAGCGCAAGATGAAGCAGGCCACTGGCCTCAGTCACCTCCTCGAACCTGCCGCTGCCGGTGTTCAGAAACAGCGGAAACGTTTCATTGGCGAGCGCCACAAACAGGATGTCCGGTTTCCCGTCGTTATTCACATCCCGAAAATCGGTTCCCATTCCTGAGACGAATCTCGCGTGTTGCGGGAGCGCCACTCCGGCATCGAAAGCGATCTCTTCAAACCTGCCGTTCCCCAGATTCCGGAACAGGAAGTTGAAATCCTTGTCGTTCGTAACGAAAATGTCGGGCAGGCCGTCCCCATCGAAATCCGCGACACTGGCACCCATGCCTTTGCCGATGTGCTGCCGGATGCCCGAGCTTTTCGACACATCGGTGAAATGTCCGTTCCCGTCATTCAAATAAAGACGATTGGGCAGTCCTCCATAGAACTTCGGGTGGCAATAGTCAGGACAGCGCTTGTCGATTTCCGGCCTCCACTTCAGGTAGTTCACGACGAAAAGGTCGAGGTGAGAATCGTTGTTTACGTCGAGAAACGCCGCATGGACCGCCCAGAGTGGTCCGAAATCAGGGTCCTCTGCGCTGAGACCAGCCTCCGAGGTTACGTCCGTGAATGTCCCGTTGCCGTTGTTGTGATAGAGGGTGTATCGCCCGACTCCGGCCACGAACAGATCCAAGTAACCGTCGTTGTCGTAGTCCCCAACAGCGACGCCGGTTGAATATCCGAATCCCTGGAGACCGGCTTTTTCAGTAACGTCGCGAAAATTGCCTTTGCCGTCGTTCTCAAAAAGGCGGTTCCAATATTTGGCGGACGTCTTCTTGAGGTCCGGCATCTCCATGCCGTTGGCGAAATCGTTGGGCATCTCCGCGCCATTGGCGAAAAAGATATCCAGGTCGCCGTCGCCATCATAATCGAAGAGGGCGACACCGCCGGCCATTGTTTCGGGGGCGTGCCTCTCAGCTGTTTCGCTGTTCTGCAGAACAAAGTCGATCGACCGATGTTCGAATCGAATGGGAGCGGGCTCCGCCCCCTTGCTGACGCCGAACGCAAGCAAGACGGATAGAACGAGGAGCGATAGCATGCGGCCGGCAACCTTGTTGCCGGCAGGTTTCAGATCGGGAGCAGGCAGGCGCATCATGGGATTTTGCCTCTCGAAGTATCCGGGATTTTGACGAGCCGGTAATCGTCCAGTTTCATGCTTCGGTCACCTTCGCGCTGGAGAGCGCTCTGCAGCCTCGCTTTTGCCGCCGTCGCCTCATCGGTGCGGCCCGCTCGGGTGAGGGTCCGCACAAGTTGATAAAGCACTTTCTGGTCGCCGGGAGCCAATTCCACAGCGCGCTTGAGTTGTGTGAGAGCCTCGGGCACCTTGTCTTCCTTCAGAAGGATCTTGCCCAATTCCACCCTGGCATCTACCTCATTGGGACGGACAGCGATCACGCGCTCAAACGCAGCTCTCGCCTCCCGAAACTCCGCTTGCGCAGGCTCGATGCCGCGGCTGGCCAGGACCTTGCCGAGCAGCAGGTTGAGTTCCGCATCATTGGGTCGCTGCGCCAGCAACGCGCGGAGGTGGGTAACCGCCTCGGCAGTGCGGCCCGTGCCACTTAAAGCCAGCGCCTTCCCGCGCGCCACAACTTCCTGCTCCACGCCGATCTTCTGTGCGGCTTCGAGCTTCCGGTCCGCTTCCTCATAACGCCCTTGCATGCCGAACAACATGCCTTGGGTGGTCATGATCCGGACCGAATTCGGTATCTTCGCCAATCCCGCTTCCAGAATCTCCATCCCCAGTTCGTTGTTGCCGTGGGACAGGCAGAGTTCCGCATACTGGATGTAGAGCCGCTCCTCCTTTGGATACAGCTTAACTGCCTTCTTGAGAGTCTCCAGTGCCTGCGGTGTCCGCCCGTCCATCTCGTATGCGTCCGCCAGCAGGCTGAGCGTATCGAAGGTCGGCAAAGCAGAGGCTGCCAGGGGAGCGACCACTTCCGCTGCGCCCGCGTATTCTTTTGCAGCGTAAAGTGCCACGGCGAGATTGAACCGCAAGCCCTCATGCTGCGGTGCGGCGTCCAGCAATCGCCGGAATTGCACCGCCGCATCCTTGTGCCGGCCGACAAGGAAGAGGCATTGCGCGTATAGTTGAGCAAAGCCTGCGTTCGCCGCGATTTGCTCGCGCGCCATTTCAAAATTCACCAACGCCTGGCTGTAGTCGCTCCCTTCGGCCAGGACCACCGCTAGCATCGCCCGCGCAACGCCATTCTGCGGCTGAAGGGAGATTAGCTTCTTGAGCGTTCCTGCCGCGTTCGGCTGGCGCCTCTGATACTCTATTTCTGCGGCGCCCATCAAGGCCTGGGGGAGGTTGGGAGCCAGGGCAAGCGCCTTTTGGTAAGAGTTGAGTGCCGCGTCATGTCGCTCCAGACGGGCCTGCGCGATGCCGTGCAGAGTCCACAGTTGCGGATCGTTCGGATGCTGATCGAGCAGAGGAGACAACAATCGCAGCGCCTCCTCGAAACGTCCTCCGCGAAGAGCTTCCTGCACGGATGCCACGGAAGATGTCTGCGCATAAGCGACGGTGCCGAGGACAAATGCCAGCAGAAAACATGCACAGTTGATCGACAGGAGCCTGGCGGTAGCGCGTCCGACTACCAAGTCGTTTAAGAGCATGCCTTTTTTGCGCCGCTCCGCCGGGCAGGAAACAGCAACATTGTTTGGACGAAGTTTTGATCGCATTCGCCGCCAATTCTGCCATGCCTGGAATTGGTCCACAATGTCCTCAATGCCGCCCTTGAGTTGTCAGGATTCCCATGTACCCCGAGGCAAGTCCCAAGATGCCGGCCGCGCTGAAAAGCAGCGCATAATGAGAATCTGTCGCCATTAGAAGGAAGGAGCCAGAAGCAGGAAGTCGGAATCGCCGCCTGGTGCACAGGGTGCCAGGCGCTCGCAATCCCTTCAGACTTCCGGCCCCTGGCTTCTCCTATCCCGCCGTTTCCCGGCTGGATGTCAAGCCGAGCGGATCCTGACCAAGTTCCGAACCTTACTCCCGTACGTCGAACATCTCTCCTTTCATTGCATTAGTAAGCGATCCGGATGCCGAATTGCGCCATGCGCGGCATCCTCTGGCCGCTGGACCTCCCGAAGGTCGCACTCGTGAGACTGCCGGACGGATTCGTGAGATTGACCCGGTTGAACAGATTGAAGACCTCGCCGCGGAACTGCACCGAGGCCCCCTCCTTCGTAAACCAGGGGACGTGGAACGTCTTCATGATCGTCATATTCACCTGGGCCAGGCCCGGTCCTTCAAATGTGTTCCGGCCCAAGTTTCCCTGAACTCCGGAAGTCGTTGGCAAGGGAAAATCCGCACGTTTGAACAATCCCGTTATGTAGTCGCTCCGTGACGAGCTGATATGGTTTCCGAAGCTGGGAATGTTGGGCGGATCATAGTAATTGCCGTCGGCATTGAAGTCCCCGCCGGAGCCGTAAGGGGCGGAGGTGTAGACCGTGAAAGGCTGGCCGCTTTGCAGCATCACTACCGTGCTGAGATTCCACCCCCCGATCGCTTTGGACAGAACCCCATGTTTCCATGGATCCGGCAGTTGCCACACGCTATCCAGGGTGAACCTGCGCGCCACGTTGAAATCGGAAAGCGCTCGTTGTGCCTTCAAATTGTAGGCATCGTATACACCCGTTCCGCCGACACCGTTGCCGTCGGTGCTGATGATGTCGATGCTCTTGCCGAGGGTGAAAATGCCGCGCATGGACCAACTGTTGCTGAACCGTTTGCTGAGGGTCAGGCTCCCCATATGCGCATCCGACTCGCCGACGAAGCGAATGAACGTCACACTGGAAAAACTGGGATTGAGGCGGTCCTGCTTGCCGTTCAGCATGTCGCCCGCAAATCGGTTGATATCGGTGGCGATGACCTGGTTTCGGCTCTTGTTGCCGCTGTAGGACAGCTCCACGGCAATGTCGTTGCTCAGTCGTCGCTGGAGACTGAGCGACCAGTTGTGAACGGTGGGCAGCGCCGGATCAGTCTCGTTTCCCGCGGAACTGACTCTAGCCTCTTGGAAGCCGCCGTGACTGTCGGGGGTGAAACTGACATTCGGCACGGGAAAGTTCGGCCCCAACGCATACGAAAAGTCGGTCCTTTGCAGCGCGGTGAAACTGATATTCGCGAAGGTCGGCGCATTCGTGCGGCTCGAGTTGACAAAGGTCAGGTTTGCGATGCGGTTATAGTAGATGCCATACCCTCCGCGCAGGGTCATCTTTCCTTTACCCCCGATATCCCAGCCGAAACCGATTCTCGGGGAAACACCCTGCAACAGGTTATTGGTGAAATTGCCGTCTCGCGGAGCCGAAGAACCGCTGGCGGTCTGCGCCTGGGGGCTACTCCCCGAACCCGGCGCAAACAGATCGAAAGGTATTTTGCTGTTGAAGGCGGAGGCCAGATGCCCGAAATAGTCGTAGCGCAGGCCGAGGTTGAGGGTAAACGAACGGCTTACCTTCCAGTCGTCTTGAACGAACCCTCCCAGGTAGGTCATATAGATCAACGAGTAGAGGCTCCTGGCGATGTTGTTGGTTTTGACTTCGATCACGGGCCCCCCTTGACTGAAGGGCGCATCCTGGGCAAAGTCCATCAGGTTGTTAAAACCGAACGTGGGCCGGATCAAGCCGTAGGTGAACTTGTCGAAGTCCTGCTGCTTGTCGAGGTCGAAACCGAACCGGATATTGTGATCGCCGCGGACCCACGTCATTACCTCATGCCAGTTGTAATTGTTATGCACCCAGCCGGCAGGTCCCCACTGGCCAAAGCCTGTGATTCCCCCGATATTAACGTTTGGCAGCTGATCCGTTCCCGGCACACCGGGATTGTCTCCCGCGGAGCGCACATAGGTCATGGAGGCTTCATTCAGCAGGCCGGGAGTGAAAGAGTGAAACCAATTGATCTTTGCGAAAATGCCGGCATTGGGGATTCGGATCGAGTATGCCGGGCGGGCGGCGAGCTGATCCTGCTGCGAGGTAGTCCGGATGAATGACCCGTAGATGCGGTCCTTGTTTTGGTTGAAGTTATGATCGATGCGTATGTTCCATTGCGTGCCGTTGCGCACCGGTGATTTGTCGAACAAAAGGCGTCCCACGGCTTTCATGGTATCGGGGAACATGCCCGAAGGGAGGCGTCCGGGATTTAATGCCCGATACTGCGCTACCGTCAGGAACTCCTGGGTATTCGGATCCATTTCGAGCGGCGCATTTTTCCAGAAAGTGTTTGCCAGGCTATTCGGAAAAGTGCTCCCAACGAACTGCCTGAACTCCGGCGTTTCCCCATAGGTGTAAAAGGTTTGTGCCGTGGATGATCGCATGGCACTCAGCGACCCGAAGAAAAACGTTTTGTTTTTGATGATCGGCCCCCCAAAGGTCGCGGCCATATCATTTCGTCGATATGCCGGAAGTTTGGTTTTTGCCGGCGACTTTGAAGTCTGAAAGATCGTCCGGGCACTCAGGGCGTTGTCCGAGTGAAAGTAGGACAAGGTGCCGTGATAGTTATTGGTCCCGGATTTGGTGAACACTTCGATCAGCGCGCCGCTGTTACGGCCCTTTTCAGCGGTGAAAGAATTCGCCGATATGCGAACTTCGGAAATCGTGTCCGGTTCGGGAGTCAGATTGACGATGCCGCCTCGGGAGTTTCCGTTGACGCTGGATCCGTCCACCTGATATTCATTGGTCTCCTGCCGCTGCCCGGCGGCATTGATCTGAAAGGCGGGTTCCTGGCCGAAGCTGTCCGTGCCGGCGCTGCCGGAACCGCTCGCGCCCCCAAAGAAGGCCCCCGAACCGGTGAGGCCGGGAGCAAGCGCCGCCACGCCCGCATAGACATTGCGGCCGGCCAGAGGCGCCGTCTCCAGCGTTATGGTTTCGATCGTCCGCGCTACCCGCGACTCCGTTTCCAGGACGGCCTTCGCGGCAGTCACCTCGATGGTCTGAGTTGGTTGCCCGAGTTTGAGTTCGGGGTAAACCGTCCGCAATTGCCCGGATTCAAGGACGATGTCGGTTTGGGCCCAGGCCTGGAAACCTGGGCTGCGCACGGTAAGCCGGAAAGTACCGGCCGGCAGGTTTGCGATCCGAAAGAAGCCGCGGTCGTTGCTGATCGCCTTGTGCGTTATCCCAGTCTGTTCTTGTGCGAGCTCCATCTCGGCGCCGGGAACGACTGCGCCGCTCGGGTCTTTGACGGTTCCCTCAACGGTGCCCTTGAACTGCGCATTGGCACTTTCCGACAAGAAAAGGAAAACAGTGAATAGAAGAAAAAGCGGGACCGCTCCTCGAAGGGCGGCGCGCAGAAACCAAGTCTCTTTCGCTATTTTCATGTTGAACTCCCGTTTTTTTGCAGCACCGTCTCGTCGCGAGAACATGCTGTGCCTCAGAGAGGAAATTGAAACGTTTCAAAAATATCTGAAACGAACATATATTTTTTCGTTTTGGATGTCAAACAAAAAACGAAGCCCGAATGACGACTGTCGAATGGATCTTTCTAGAGCATTAGGAATGTGACGAGGCCGGCGCTAGCTGGGTGCCAAAAAGGCAGGCGCAGGTGGTATACTACCATTTAAAATGTAGGCACTATTCCTAACGCGCGACGATTATCCATAAGTTCAGGAGTGAGAGTCAAATGGCGACAATGAAGGAAATAGCCAAGCGGGCCGGGGTCTCCATCGGCACGGTCTCCAACGTAATTGCCGGCAGGATTGCGGTCAGTTCCCGCCGCAGAGGCCGGGTTCTGGCTGCCATCGAGGCCCTCAAATACCAGCCGAATCACGTGGCACGCAGCCTGAAGCTGCGGACAACCCGCATGTTGGGCATGGTGATTTCCGATATTACCAATCCGTTTTTTCCGCAATTGGTGCGAGGGGCTGAAGACGTCGCGTTGAAGCACGGCTATCTGCTGATCACCCTCAACACCGATGACCACGTCGAGAGGGAGAAAGAGGCATTATCGGTATTGCAGGAACGCCGCGTTGACGGCGTGCTGTTGGTTGTGGCTCCCAATCCCAGCAAAGACACGCACATCCAGGCCATTGTAGGCTCCGACATTCCCATCGTCTGCCTTGACCGCATTCCGGAGGGGATGAATGTGGATTCGGTTGCGGTGGATAACGTGGAGGGATCGCGCGCGGCTGTGCAACACCTGATTTCCCTGGGACACAGGAGGATTGCCATTATCACCGGTCCCCGGGGTCTCCGGACTGCCGCAGAGCGTCTTCAGGGGTATCGTCAGGCAATGCATGAAGCCGGAATCCCCATTTACTCAGAGATGATCGTTGAGGGCAACTTCCGGGCTGAAAGCGGGTACCAGCGTGGCCGTGAGCTATTGGCTGGCGGTAGCCGGCCCACGTCGCTTTTCGTTTGTAACAGTATGATGACTCTTGGGCTGATCAAAGCGCTCGCCGAACTGGGCCTGGAATGCCCTCGGGATATAGCCGTTGTCACATTCGATGATCTTCCAATGGGCGAGTATTTCCGGCCGCGCTTGACCGTCGTGGCCCAGCCCGCCTATTCCATTGGCTACCGAGGGGCGGAACTTCTCATACAACGCATCGAAAAGAAGCGGCTTGATCCGTCCGTGGTGAAAATCCGATTGTCCACGGACCTCATCATCCGAGAGTCCTCAGCCGGGTTCCTGTTCACACAGATTCCAGATGGTCAGAAGCAGCCGGCTCGCCGCAGGCGCAAGGCATTGGATTAGTAATCGGCGTCAAGGGGATCCGATCTGGATCATGTCCGCATAGCGGCAGACTGCGTCCAGCTGTCGGGTGTCCATCGCCTCCGTGACCACCGGCAGGCCGGTAGCGCGGCGCGCTTCGGCCAGAAGCTTCAGCCCTTCTTCATGCAGGCCCCGGAAGCTGTAGGGAGAAGTACGCGGCTTGAAGACCCCGCCCCGCAGTATTTTTGCTCCTGCCCGCTTCACCGCGATGGCAGTCGCGAGGAGCTGTTCCTCGCTCTCCACGGAACAGGGGCCGGCCATCAC
>Ga0315284_10013538_pt1 | contig 11617 bp, 8 predicted proteins | sample YL17G09_16_MG_FD_203696 | JGI IMG/M metagenome (GOLD analysis project Ga0315284, IMG submission 203696) | Sediment microbial communities from Yellowstone Lake, YNP, Wyoming, USA - YL17G09_16 | ecosystem: Environmental > Aquatic > Freshwater > Lake > Sediment | place: USA: Wyoming | collected... | reverse complement strand
GCATGTCAGATGACATCGCCCAACTGCCGCCGTTGCCCGGGAGTACGACGAGCTCCGCGCCCTCCTCGTTCCCGAAAGCAACTCCGAGACTCGAGAGGAGTCCCACAAGAACCGCGATGACTACGGTTGCCCGTTTCCTTGCGCTCACTAGTTACCTCCACATGGGGGACCTGTCGCCTTATGCTCCGCGCGGTCGGCGCCCCAGTCCTCTCGTCGCGGCTTCGGCTTTCCTTGATCCATGGCCGCGACATTGCTCTTCGCCTCGACACCTTAGGATCATGATACGGATATTCGGGGCGACATGTCCGATATGGAGTAGACAATCGCTCCTCCGTGTGAAGAACGCGTGGGGAAGAAGACAAGAAAGCTAGGAGATCAGTCCGGCGCGTGCTTCCGCGACGTCGGCGACCGTGGTCTTCGTGAGGAAGGCGACCAGGGCATCGCGCGCCTCTCTCCACAGCGCGTGCAACGAGCACGGCTTCTTGCACTCGCATGGCTGGAGGAACAGCGGGCAATCGTTCAGCGCGCCGGGGCCGTCGATGGCGATGACGACGTCGAGGATCGTGATCTCGGCAGCCGGTCTCGCCAGGAGGATGCCGCCCTTCTTGCCGCGCGACGTCGTCAGGAGGCCGGCGCGCTTGAGCTGGGCGATCGTCTTCGCGAAGTGGGCGTAGGGAATCGCCGCCGCCTTGGCAATCTCCTCGGTCGGGACGAACCCGTCGCCAGAGCGCACGGCCACCTCGGCGAGGGCAAGCACAGCGTACTTCGCGGTCTTTGAGTAGAGCATAGGAACCGCGTTGAGGCTACGGGGTTCCGCAGTCCGTGTCAACCGGCGGATGAGGGACGGAGACTAGAATGCCCAGCATCGGAATGACCTCGGATCTCTTAGTACGCTCTCTGGCACCTGGTCCCCGCGGTCCTACGTTGCGAACGACAAGCGGTCTCTACCGCAGAGCGCGCAGAGTTGTGGGGAGAAGGACATGGAGCTGAAGAGGGCCCAGATGATTGTGTCTTGGTGCGATCGGGCGTCGTTCGAGGTTTCACCATGAGGCCTGGGGGTGTGGTCAGTGACCCTGCTTTCTCTGCGTCCTCTGCGCGCTCTGCGGTGATTGGCCGTCCACGCGATGGTGAAACAGGACAGACTAGAAGAGATCCGTCGGAGCCTCGGCCGACTCCGGCGGCTGGTCGACGCGGTAGAGGCAGTCGGCGGGACCGATGTCGCAGAAACGGCACTCCGTCCAGGCCGGGTTCTTCGGCAGCGGCTTCTCGCCGCCCACCTTCTGAACGAGCGTAACGAAGCGCTCGCGGAACGCATCGTCCAGGCTCTCGGGCGGCACGTCGAGCGCGCCGTTGCGGTACACCACACGGCCCGACATCTTGAGCCCGGCGCAGCGAGGATTGCCGATTGGGAAGAGCAGGAGATAGACGAGGACCTGTGCCGTATCCGACGTGCGCGGCCGCCCGGTCTTGCAGTCCTCGATGATCCCGGTCCCGTCGCCAAACGCAACCAGGTCAGGCTTACCGGAGACGATGATGCCCGTCTTGCCGACCCGCTTGAACGCGTTGTCGTCCTCGACGAACACCTCGTAGCCCTCGGCAAGCAGCTGCTCGCGCCGTGTCCGCACGAGCTGGCCGTGTTCGAGCGTCCACGCCGCGACGTCGAGGTCGGTCGGCAAGCGGTCGTAGTCCTTGTGGTGCGCGCGGAACCACGCCGACCACTCGCACTGACTCTCCCCCGAAAGGAGCTTGGTCAGCCACGTCACCCAGATGTAGGGGTCACCCCTGCGAATCGCCATCGGCCTCCTTCTCTCAAGAGGAATCTAACGAGTCGCCACCCTGGCGGCAACTGCGCGTTCAGTCAGACGCGGTCGCGTGGGGCGTCAGAAGGCCAAGAATCTCAACACTACTCCGAGCGCGGACAGTGCGGTGCCGATCGTATGTCGCTGCAGGACCAAACCCCGTCTCCCGAGGATTGCTGACCCGCTCTTTCTCGCTCACTACATCGAGAAGGCGGGGACGGGGACCCTCGAGATGATCGATCAGTGCCTGACGCAAGGGCTGCCGGAGCCCGTGTTTCGCGAGCAGGGAGACCAGTTTGTGCTTACGCTGTGGCGCGACTGGCTCACCCCAGATCTGCTGGCGCGACTGAACGTCAGCTCGCGTCAGTCCGCCGGGCTGGCGCATGTGAAGGTGAGAGGAAGGATCACGAATCGGGAGTACCAGGACCTTGTGGGAGTGGGCGAGCGTACAGCGCTTCGCGACCTCGGCGAGCTCGTCTCGAAGGGCATCCTGGAGAGAGTGGGCGGCACAGGAAGAGGGGCGTACTACGTGCTTGGGCGGAAACCCGTCACACACCAGACAAACACGCCATGAACCCCAACCTGACAAGAACCCGACAAACCCGCCCCTGTTGGCACGGAAGCGTGCCGCTCGCAACCGGAGGACCCGAGTCCCGCAGCGGAGCAGATCACCGATGACGACACCCGAACAACGCGCCCGCGAGACGATCGACGCGAAGTTGGCCGAGTGCGGCTGGACAGTGCGGTGCCGATCGTGTGTCATTGCAGGCCCCGGCACCCCATAGGCGAGACACGAAGAGTGAAGATCTGACCAGCGTGCCCTTGCAGGACTAAACCCCGACGCCCTAGCCCCACGTAGCGGCGCGCCTCGAACAATGGTCGAGGCGGCCATGGATTCATAGAATCCAGTTCATCCAGCGCGAGGATTCCAGGTCCAGCGCAAGAGTGTCGCCGCTCCAGCGGAGGAGGTCCACGTTCATGACCCTTGGTGAGACCATTCGTATCGTAGCCAGCAATGCTGTGGTGTTTGCGATCCTTCAGTTGGTAGCGTCGACCTGGCTGAAGGCGAACCTTGAAGGCTCGATCCTTCACGGCTACGACCGTCGATTGGAGGAGTATCGCCGCGAGCTGGACCGCCGGGACCGAGCAGCCGCGATTGCTGAACTCTTTGCGGAGTGGGCCTCGGAGTCGCCGAACCGCAAGACACTCAATCGACTCACGTGGGAAGCCACACTCTGGCTTCCCACGGACATCGTGAGGGATGTGCACAAGAGGCTCTCCAACTCGCCTGATGCTCGTGACGTTCGGGAGATCCTTGTCGAGGTCAGGCACCTTCTCAGAGGCGGTGGCGATGACATCACCGCGACGGAGATAGTGCATTTCCCGCGGACCTGAGCTGCGATCCGCATGCCGGGGGGCAATTCAGACGCGGGCGCCCGGTCCGCGAGCACGCCACGTCAGCTTGAGCACCGATTGTGGCACCCGACTCGGGGCTTCAGCTTCACGTGGAAGCTGACGTTCCCCAAGCCGGCAAACAACATGTCAGAACATGTTTGGCTCGGCGTATGGCAGCCAGTACCCTCTGCACATGAATGATCCCAATTGGCTCCTTTCAGCCTTGGCTGAGACCGCAGGTGCTCTTGTGGCGATCATCGGAGGCTTCCTTGTCAGTCGCCTCGTCGGCCTGTCCTCGCAGAGGAGCGGGCTGCGCGGCCGACTCGCAGAGGTGGAGAGGAGCCTCGAGGCCGGACAGCGCCTGGAGACGAGCTCCCGGAAGGAGCTCGTCGACTGGGAGCAGAACCTCCTTGTGGGTTGCTTCATTGGGGACTTGGCGCGCGCGAAGGGAGATGCGTCGGGGCTTGGCCTGGCTGCTTGTGAGACCTACACGCTAACTCAAGCCGAGATCAGCGAATGCGTGGCAGCGGAATCGGATGCCGTGAGGGATGCTCTTCGGTTCTTCGACAGCCATCCTGTTAGCCACGCATCCCCCGCCGAGGTGGGTGAGTTCCTCGCAGCGAACGGGGCGCACATCGAGGGTCGTGGCACGAGGGCATTCGGGGCAGTCTATGATGTGCTCAGGGAACGAGCTCCGAAACCTGCACCCGGGAGAGGGTTGTTTGGCCTACCCTACATCGCACCGGGTCTCGTGGGATCGGATACTGGGAGACTCCTTCGAGGTATGCGAAGCCTCCAAGAGCAGCAGTTTGATGCCAACTACCACAACAACCTGATCAGAAGGTGGCAGGACGCCAAGCATGCAGTAGACATCCACAAGCTTGAGCGCGAGGCAGTGCAGAACGGTCTTTCTAGACTGGGAAAGCCGTCAGGGCTCATTTCGGGAGCAGCCGTCCTCACGTACTTGACTATCAGTGGAGTTGTGGTTCCGTTGTCGCTTCTTCCAGCGACTTCACTGTCATCCCTCAGCAAGTGGTTGGTGCTTGGCGCCTTTTTCGTCGGGCTCATCTGGCTTCTGCTGTACCTGCTCGCATCGATAAGGAGCTTGGGAAAGCCAGAACCGGATCGGCGACTTCGCTCCTAGTGGGCGACGGGGTCTTGTTATCGCGCATCATGGACTCGCCCAGAGCCGTCAACTCACTGCCGGGGAAGCTCTCTACTCTTGCAGTCCTACTGGATGATCGAAGGTGTACCCTTCCGCTCGCGTGAGTCGATTCTGCAGGCTTCACCGCCGCCAAGCTGCAGCCCGGAGGCGTTTCCACTTGCAGCCGACGACGTTCCCTTGGACCGCGCAAGCTCCCCGGTTCTCACAACCCAGCCACGATGTGTCATTGCAGGACCCTCTCGTCCGGGAACCGCCAACGTCGGAGGCAGGCTCACGACGCTACAGCGGGCTTCCGAATCACGCACCGCGCACTGATTCCCCGAACCCAACAGACGCAACGAACCGTCCTACGGGCCACAAGCTACAAGCTACGCGCTACGCGCCGCCTTTGTCGCAGTTTCCGCCCATTTGGCTTCCACCTACGCCTACGCTAGAATCACGTAGATCCGGTTGGAGGATGAATCCGGTGCTGGATCCTCGAGCACATGGCGCCCGTTGGGCGAAGCGATTCCTCTCGCGAGCCCTAGACGGCTAGAGTTGCTGCAACTACGGATCGCATCGAGAGGGTGTGCACGCCTTGGACCTGCAGGAACTGAAGAAACATCTCTGGAACTGCGCCGAGATCCTCCGCGGCAGCGCGGTGGATCGAACGGACTGGAAGGGCTACATCCTGCCGCTCTTGTTCCTCAAGCGCATCTGCGATGTATGGGACGAAGAGACGGCGGAGGCGGTCGAGACGTATGGAGACGCTGAGCCCGCGCTCTTCCTGGAGGTGCACCGGTTTCAGGTCCCAGAGCGCTGCCATTGGCGCGACGTGCGAGAGACCCCTGCGAACGTCGGCGCGGCGCTGGCGCACGCCATGCGCGAGATCGAGCGCACGAATCCGGACACGCTCTATCGCGTCTTCGGGGCGGCAGACTGGGGCAATCGTGATCTCCTCTCTGACGAGATTCTCAAGAACCTGATCGAGGGGCTCTCCGAAGTGCCGCTCGGGAATCGAGCCGTCAGCACGGACATCCTCGGCGATGCGTACGAATACCTGATCGGCAAGTTCGCTGACGTGAACCGCCGCAAGAAGGCAGGCGAGTTCTACACTCCGCGAAGCGTCGTTCGAATGATGATCGAGATCCTCGACCCCAAGGAAGGCGAGTCGATCTACGATCCAGCTTGCGGAACGGGCGGGATGCTGCTCGCGGCGATCGACCATGTGAAACGAGAGGGCGGGGATCCGCGCACGTTCTTCGGCAAGATCTACGGCCAGGAGAAGAACCTGACGACCTCGGCGATTGCCCGCATGAACCTCGTGCTGCACGGGATCGAGGACTTCCAGATTGTCCGCGAGGATACGCTGCGAAGCCCCGCGTTTGCGGACTCGAGCACCGGTGGACTCGCTACCTTCGACTGCGTGGTCGCGAATCCTCCGTTCTCGCTGAAGGAGTGGGGGCGCGAGCTGTGGGAGAACGATCCCTGGGGACGCGCCGCCTACGGACTGCCTCCCGAGAGCTATGGCGACTACGCGTGGGTCCAGCACATGGTCGCATCGATGGCACCGGGCGACAGTCGCATGGCGGTGGTGTTGCCTCAGGGAGCGCTGTTCCGCAAGGGCGCCGAAGGCAGGATCCGACGGGCACTCCTTGAGGAAGACCTGATCGATGCCGTGATCGGCCTCGCGCCGAACCTCTTCTTCGGCACCGGACTTGCCGGCAGCACCATGGTCCTTCGGCGCAGGAAACCGGTTGAGCGACAGGGCAAGGTGCTCATCGTCGATGCCTCGAACCTGTTCCGGAAGGCGCGCGCCCAGAACTACCTCGACCCCGAGCACGCGGATCAGATCGTGGCCTGGGTGCGGGGCTTCAAGGACGTCGAGGAGCATGCGAGAGTCGCTTCACTGACCGAGATCGAGAAGGAAGATTGGACACTCAACATCTCGCGCTACGTCCAGCCGCCGGCCGGCGAGGACATCCCGCCGCTGCCAGAAGCTGTGGCTGCCTTCAAGAAGGCATTGGTTGAAGCCCGTGCCGCCGAGGATCACCTACGGACCGTGCTCGAAGAAGGAGGCTGGCTCGAGTGAGGCAGCACATGTCCCAGCAAGAGCTCGAATCCTACCTCTGGGGAGGCGCGACGCTCTTGCGGGGACTCATCGACGCGAGCGACTACAAGCAGTACATCTTCCCGCTCCTTTTCTTCAAGCGGCTCTCCGACGTGTGGGACGAGGACTACGAGGCAGCTCTGGCCGAAACGAGTGATGAAGCGTACGCGCGGGCGTCGGCCGACGACCGGTTCGTCATCCCGGAGGACGCGCACTGGAACGTCGCCAGAAACGCATCGCGAGACGTAGGCCGCGCCTTGCTCACCGCGTTTCGCGCGATTGAGACGGTCAACCCGCAGAGGCTGGGCGGTATCTTCGGCAACGCCGCGTGGACTGACAAGGCGCAGATGCCCGACGAGACCCTGAAGAACCTGATCGAGCACTTCTCGAGCCACACGTTGACGCTTGCGAACGTTCCCGAAGACGAGTTGGGCAATGGCTACGAGTATCTCATCAAGCAGTTTGCCGACGACAGCGGCCATACGGCACAGGAGTTCTACACCAATCGCACCCTCGTTCATCTGATGGCCCAGATGCTCGAGCCCCAGGCGGGCGAGACAGTCTATGACCCAACGTGCGGGACCGGCGGAATGCTCATTTCGTGCCTCGCCGAGGCGAAGCGCCGGGGCGGAGACGTGCGCACCGTGGGGCTCTACGGGCAGGAACTCGTCCACATCACGGCCGCGATTGCGCGAATGAACCTGGTTCTGCATGGCGTCGAGGACTTCCAGATCGCGAGCGGGAACACGTTGAGCGATCCAGCGTTCGTTGATCGCGATCGCTTGCGGACCTTCGACGTCGTCCTCGCCAATCCGCCGTACTCGATCAAGACGTGGAACCGTGAAGCGTGGACGAGCGATCCGTGGGGCCGCAACTTCCTCGGTACACCGCCCCAAGGCCGCGCCGACTATGCTTTTCTACAGCACATCCTGAAGAGCCTGGACCCGAAGACAGGGCGGTGCGCGGTCCTCTTTCCGCATGGGGTTCTCTTCCGCAACGAAGAAGCCGAGATGCGCCGCAAACTCGTCGAGTCAGACCTGCTCGAGTGCGTTCTCGGCCTCGGGCCCAATCTCTTCTACAACTCGCCGATGGAAGCCTGCGTGGTCGTCTGCCGCGCGCGGAAACCCGCCGAGCGGCGGGGGAAGATCCTGTTCATCGACGCCGTGCACGACGTTGCGCGGGAGCGGGCCCAGAGCTTCCTGAAACCTGAACATCAGGCACGAATCCTGAGCGCCTATCAGGCGTTCGCTGATGAGCCCGGCTTCGCCGCCGTTGCCACGATCGCTGAAGTGCTTGAGAAGGACGGCAATCTGTCCATCCCACGCTACGTCAGGTCGATTGGGAACGGACCGCGCGATGGTGCTGACCGCGACCTCAAGACAGCGTGGGCCGCGTTCGACGCCAGCGGCCGCGAGTTCTGGCAGGAGATGAACGCGCTCGTGGACATGCTCGATGGGGTCGTGGCTGAGGAGGCGGGAGATGCCTGAGTCGGCCAGCAAGAAAGAGTGGACTCGCGTGGCGTTCGGCGACGTGGTCCGGCTCAGTCGTGAACGCGCGAGCGATCCCGAAAGCGATGGACTTGAGCGGTACGTCGGGCTTGAGCACATCGAGCCGAACGACCTGAAGATCCGACGCTGGGGACACATCGCAGACGGAACGACATTCACCAACGTCTTTCGGGCGGGCCAGGTCCTGTTTGGCAAGCGGCGGGCATACCAGCGCAAAGTGGCGGTCGCGGACTTCGACGGTGTCTGTTCGGGAGACATCTACGTGCTCGAACCGAAGAACGAGCATCTGCTGCGCGAATTGATCCCGTTCATCTGCCAGACCGACACATTCTTCGAGCACGCGGTGGGGACATCTGCTGGCTCGCTCTCGCCGCGCACGAACTGGGCCAGCCTCGCGAGCTATGAGTTCGCCCTGCCGCCTCTGGACGAGCAGCAGCGGATCGTGGAGGTGCTGAGTGCTGCTGATGACGTAGTCGAACGACTTGTCGGGTTGCGAGCCGCTTCCGAACTCACCCTGACAGCCCTTGGTACTGCCACGTTCTCCATGTCACGCTGGCCCGAAAGGTCCTTGGACGGTCTCCTTGAGTACGCGTCGGACGGGCCGTTTGGCAGTAAGATCAAGAGAGAGCACTACTCAAGTACTGGTGCTCGCGTTATCAGGCTGAACAACATCGACGTGAACAGGTTTAACGGCGCAGACAAGGTGTTTCTCGCTATGGACTACTTCGTCTCGTCACTAAGGGGCTACGAAGTCATGCCGGGAGACGTCATCGTGGCGGGTCTTGGTGATGAGGGTATCCCGGCTGGACGTTCCTGTACTGTCCCCGACCATCTAGGACTCGCCGTCAATAAGGCAGATTGTTTCTGTCTCCGTCCACGCGCGGACGTCCTCCCGCGTTTCCTGGCGTTCTTCCTGAACAGCCCGAGAGGGCTTGCTCAATCGGCAGCGTTCTCTCAAGGAACAACACGCAAGCGGCTGAATCTTGGGAGCATCAAGAGAATGTCCGTTCCCGTGCCCCCCCTCACCACACAGAGGCACGTGGTGGGCGAGTTGGACGCTCTTCTGTGGACCCTAGAACGTGTGGCGTCGCACGAACGAGTCACGGCGAGAGTGCGTGGCGTTCTGCTGGCGATGCTGCTGGAGGCCTCGCAATGACCTTCAGGGAGTCGAACACCGTCGAAGCATGCGTGCGGGACATCCTCGCAGGCCCTGTTGCGGACGCTGCAGCGACGGCGGTGCACGAAGCCCAGGTGCCCTACGAGGGGCGGGCGCACGCCGGCCTCGGCTGGCACTACGTCGGGCCGAAGGCACTTCCTCGCCAGCCCCAGGACGCTCTCGTAGAGAAGCATCTACGGGCAGCTCTCCTGCGCCTGAATCCCTCAATTGCCGAAGCGTCGAATCGTGCCGACGACGTGCTCTACCGCCTGCGAGCCATCATCCTGGGTGTCCGCACGGATGGTCTCGTGAAGGCGAACGAGGAGTTCGCTGCCTGGCTGACCGGCGAGCGATCGATGCCGTTCGGTCCGAACGGCGAGCACGTCACGATCCGGCTGATCGACTTTGACAACCTGGACCAGAACCAGTACACGGTGACCCAGCAGTTCACGTTCCGCGCCGGCGCGACGGAGAAGCGAGCCGATCTGGTCTTGCTCGTGAACGGGATTCCGCTCGTCGTGATCGAGGCGAAGACGCCGGTGCGCGCCAGCGCGAGCTGGGTCGATGCTGCGATCCAGGTGCACGATGACTACGAGCCCAACGTGCCCGAGCTCTTCGTTCCCAATGTGTTCAGCGTCGCGACCGATGGCAAGGACTTCCACTACGGCGCGATTCGCATGCCGATCGAGCTCTGGGGTCCTTGGCGTCTCAACGGCGACGATGCGTTGCCTTCGATGCAGCAGCTTGAGCGCGCGGTCACGTCGATGCTTCGCCCACACGTGATCCTCGACCTTCTCGCCAACTTCACGGCCTACGCGACGAGCAAGAGCAATCGCCGGATCAAGATCATCGCTCGCTACCAGCAGGTCGAGGGCGCCAACAAGATCGTCGGACGCGTTGTAGCTGGCCATCCGAAGAGGGGCCTGATCTGGCACTTTCAGGGTTCGGGCAAGTCGCTCCTGATGCTGTTCGCAGCACGCAAGTTGCGACTGCATCCAGCGCTCAAGAACCCCACGGTGATGATCGTCGTCGATCGCATCGATCTCGATACCCAGATCTCGAGCACCTTCTATGCCGCCGATACCCCCAACTTAGTGAAGGCCGATACGCGGAGCGACCTGCAGGATCTGCTCGCGAAAGATGTGCGAAAGATCATCATCACGACGATCTTCAAGTTCGGCGAGGCGGATGGGGTTCTCAACGATCGGCACAACATCATCGCCCTTGTGGACGAAGCCCACCGCACCCAGGAGGGCGACCTCGGGCGCAAGATGCGCACTGCGCTGCCGAACGCGTTCTTGTTCGGGCTCACGGGGACGCCGATCAACCGGGCGGATCGCAACACGTTCTATGCGTTCGGAGCCGAGGAAGACTCGAGCGGATACATGAGCCGCTACGGCTTCGAGGAGTCGATTCGCGACGGGGCAACGAAGGAGCTTCACTTCGAGCCCCGCTTGCTCGAATTGCACATCGATCAAGACGCCATCGACGAAGCGTTCAAGGCGCTCACTGGAGGGCTGAGCGATCTCGATAAGGACCAGCTCGCGAAGACTGCGGCGAGGATGGCCGTGCTCGTCAAAGCACCTGCGCGGGTGCAGAAGATCTGCGCCGACATCGCCAAGCACTTCCAGGAGAAGGTTGCGCCCAACGGCTTCGGAGCGCTGGTCGTCACGTTCGACCGCGAGAGCTGCGTGGGCTACAAACGCGAGCTCGACAAGTACCTTCCCCCCGAGCTTTCCGACATCGTGATGACCGTGGGCAGCGGCGAGCCAGAGTACGCCGCGTACAAACGGGATCGCGATCAGGAGGAGAAACTCCTCGATCGGTTCCGCGATCCGAGCGATCCGCTGAAGGTCCTGATCGTTACGGCCAAGCTCTTGACTGGCTTCGATGCGCCGATTCTCCACGCGATGTACCTCGACAAGCCGATGCGCGACCACACGTTGCTGCAGGCGATCTGCCGCACGAATCGCCCCTACGGCGAGGAGAAGAGTCACGGGCTGATCGTGGACTACCTCGGCGTTTTCGACGATGTGGCCAAGGCGATCCAGTTCGACGAAGAAGGAATCACCCGCGTCATCACGAACATCAGCGGGCTGATGGCGCAACTGCCTAGCGCAATCCAGAAGTGCCTCGCCTACTTCGCAGGCGTGGACCGCAGCATCGAGGGGTACGAGGGGCTGATCGCCGCCCAAGAGTGTCTTCCCAACGACAAGGCGCGGGACGAGTATGGAAAGGACTACAGCTATCTGAGTCGGTTGTGGGAAGCGATCTCGCCGGATCCGATGCTGGGGCAGTATGAGTCTGACTATCGGTGGCTGACGCAGGTGTACGAGTCGATCAAGCCGACCGATTCGTCGGGCAGGCTCATCTGGCATGCGCTTGGGGCGAAGACGATCGAGCTCATCCATCAGCACGTCCACGTCGATGCTGTCCGTGACGACCTCGAGACCCTGATTCTGGACGCGGACCTGTTGCAGGCCGTCCTCGGGACACCCGATCCCA
>Ga0315284_10013536_pt1 | contig 11618 bp, 6 predicted proteins | sample YL17G09_16_MG_FD_203696 | JGI IMG/M metagenome (GOLD analysis project Ga0315284, IMG submission 203696) | Sediment microbial communities from Yellowstone Lake, YNP, Wyoming, USA - YL17G09_16 | ecosystem: Environmental > Aquatic > Freshwater > Lake > Sediment | place: USA: Wyoming | collected... | reverse complement strand
CAGTCCCGAATAACCACCGAGGGTGTAATAACAGGCACTTTTACTCCGACGGAAGTTCAGGATATGGTCAACAAGTTAAATGCCGGTTCGCTGCCCGCCCGGCTGATAGAGCAGCCCATATCGGTAAAAACAATCGGGCCGGCCATCGGTGCCGACAATCGTGATAAAGGAATTAAAGCCGGTCTCATCGGCATAACACTGGTAATAGTCTGTATGGCTGCCTATTATACGCTCAGCGGCGCAATCGCAGATATAGCACTGCTTATGAACCTGCTGTTCACCCTGGCGGTAATGTCAATGCTGCGGGCGACTTTCACTTTGCCCGGCATCGCAGGACTCATATTAACTATAGGTATGAGCGTTGACGCCAACGTCCTGATTTTCGAGCGAATCCGCGAAGAGCAGCAGCGAGGTGCGTCCCTGAGAATCGCAATAAAAAACGGCTACCAAAAGGCGTTCAGCGCCATCTTTGACTCCAACCTTACCACGGTAATTTCAGCCGTGATTCTCTACTGGGTCGGCTCGGAGGACATAAAGGGCTTTGCAATAGTACTGATTCTTGGCCTTGTCTCAAACCTGTTTACCGCGGTGTTCGCAACCCGCGTAGCTTTTGACTGGTTATTATCCAAGCAGCTGATTAAAGAACATCTTTTTATGCTGCGGCTTATACGCAGGCCGAATATTAACTGGATGCGTTATATGCCGGTCTTCCTTACCATATCAGCGGTTCTGACCGTGGGAGGCATAGTCATTTTCTTCACCAGGGACGACACGAAAAACAATAAATACGACATCGAATTTACCGGCGGAACAAGTGTCCAAATCAGCTTGAAAGAAGACGTGAATCTGTCCCGCCAACAGGTGGAAGATAGAATACAAAAAATAGGCCGCAATCTGAATAACAGCGCCTTGGCTGCCGCAAGCATCTATAGCATCGGGAAAACAGGAAAAACCTATGAAATCGACACCACTGAAACAAACAAAACTGCCGTTACCATTACCTTCGCCGCAGCCGACAGCAACACAACCGAAAGTATCACCACAGCCATCAGAAAAGCTGAAGACAAATCCGACTATAGGTTAAGCGACCTTGTTGTGGCCCCGCAAACCAACGCAAACTCACCGGCATTTGTCATAACAACGAGTCAGTTAAACGCATCTGTCGTGAAAAACCTGCTTAAAAATGCCTTCCCCGACGCCAATCTGTCAGAGCCGGTTATCGAAAAAACGGTCGATAATGCGATACTGGCTGCCTTCGGAGACGAACTTCAAATCCAGCAGGACCTGCAGCCCGAAATCATCTCACACGAAAAAGTAACCGAGCAGCTCATAGAATCTTACCCCGAACTTGCCGATCTTATCGGCGGCGTGAAAATCACCTGTAACATCAAAAGAGCCGCCACCGTCGAAGAACTCAATGCCAGGCTGGGTGATTTGCGATTCAAGCCCGATACCAGAGCTCTGAACTGGTATCAATATAAGATTCTCGGTACGGACATGACCGCGCTGGAACCAAACCAGCCGGTAAAATCCTTTATTTACCTCAGTGCTGAGCCGGAGGCCGGTTTCCGTCAGCTGTCCGAGGACGAATGGCAGCAATTTGTCGAGAACGAGACAACCAAGGTCCTCGCCGCCGCCAGACTGGAGACATCTCTGCCCCGTGTAACCCAGATAAGTCCATCCATAGGAGCAGAAGCAAGGGCTCGGGCGCTGATTGCCATTGTGCTGTCGTTGGCTGCGCTTCTTGCTTATATCTGGTTCAGGTTTGGTAACCTGCGGTTTGGCGTTGGCGCAGTCATAACACTCTTCCACGATACCTGCGTAACCGTCGGGATGGTCACGGCTTGCACTTACATTGCGGGAACGGTCATCGGCCAGAAACTGCTGATTGGAGATTTCAAGATTAACCTGGCTATGATAGCCGCCTTTTTAACGTTGCTTGGATATTCAATCAATGACACAATAGTTATTTACGACCGCATTCGGGAAAACCGTCGCAAGGGCACTTTGACGCCGCAGATAATCAACAACAGCATCAACGATACTCTGTCCCGGACACTGCTGACAGGAACTACCACGCTGATTGTTGTGTTCATAATGTATATCTTTGGCGGCCAGGGACTGCGCGGCTTTAACTTTGCGATGCTCTTTGGCATTATCGAAGGGACATATTCTTCAATAGCGATTTCAGCACCGATACTGCTGATAGGCACCAAAGAAACTAAAAGTTCCAAGCGAAAAATGTAAAACCTGATGCAAGATGCAAAAAGATTTGAAAACGGGAATAGTTGCTGGCATGGTATTGGCGGCAGCCGCCGGCTTGTGGCTTTCCACCCGTCCTGCCCTCAGTACCAAAGCAAGGATGTTGAGTACCCCGGATGCAGTAAAGGCCGGTCAGCCGAAACAAACGGTCATTGAATACTTACCGCCACCGGCCCCGTCCCCTGCCGGCCCTGCCCAAAATCCCGAACCCCGGAAATTCCATATCGTATCAAGGGGCGAGACGCTGTCTTCGATTGCCTGCAGATACTACGGCCCTCCGGGCCAATGGCGAAAAATTTATAATGCCAATCGCAGCCGGATAAAAGACCCTGACAAGGTCCAGCCCGGCACAAAGCTAATCATCCCCGATTACCCCCCCCAATCAGCCGTCCCCTGAACATAATTGCAGCCTTTTGCTCGCATCTCGTGACTCGTGAATCGTATCTCGTATTCTGTCAGCCTGAGCGGGGCCAAGTGGGTAGGACTATCCAATCTGACACTGCTGCAATCAACCAAAAACGCAGGGGGTCGGGGGTCAGGGTTCAGGGGGCAGGGAAAGGCAAAAGTTAAAACTAAAAAGGTAAAACCAAAACGCAAAATTCAAAATTGCTTCTAAAAGAAGACAGAAGCCAGTAGTCAGAATACAGAAGCAACAGCAAAAAGGCACAAAGGGGCAAGAGCACAAGACACAAGGCACAAGACACAAGATAGCGGACAGCGGACGGCGTAGAGCGGACAGGAAATTTGGTACATTCGGTAGCCAAATCTTAGAATTTTCTTTGACGGCAAGTGCGTGGTTGGGTAGTATTTCGTATTGAGTATATCGTATGTCGTATTGCGAGAAAGTGAAAAAACACCTCCGCTGGATGGTGGGCGTCTGGAGCCGCATGTTGTTTTGCGCAATAAATAAATCCGGCGAAGGTTCGCCCCTTCGATGTACTCAGGACAGGCGAGTAATACGGTGATGGTGGTTTTGTAAATAGGAAATTGAATTTGCCACGGATGAAGGGTTATCTGTCACAGATAAGGCGCGATATGTCACGGATGAGGCGTGAGTTGTCATAGATAACGTGTGATCTGTCATGGATGAAGCGTGATATGAGGCAGGTGAGGCGTGATATGTCGTAGATAACGCGTGATTTGCCATAGATGAGGTGTTATAATAGGCTGATAAGGCGTAATATGCCGCGTATTACGCGGCCTCAAAGATAGATAAGCTGTTAATTTTAATGGAGTTAAGTAAAAATGCAGATGTTGACGGAATTGATCGAATCAAAGCGTTTTAACCACCTTTTGAACTGGTTAAGAAAACGGCGGACAATGTCATTCAAGATAGCCTTTTCTGCGTTGATCATTGAGGATATTATAACCGGTAAAAAACCCCATGAACTTAGTTTCTGGCAGGATATTGACATCATTGCCGTACTTGGCGTTGTTTTAATTTTCACAGGCTCCTTGATACGTCTTTGGGCTAGAGGGCATTTTGTAAAAGGCAAACTGTTTACGAGCGGCCCGTATGCAATCATCAGGCATCCCTTGTATCTGGGTTCAACGATAATAATGCTCGGGGTTTTATGCATACTGAATGACTGGTTCAACTGGACTGTAATAGTGCCAATGATAATCCTGTTTCACGGGGCGGCTATTTTTTGTGAAGAGAAATCTCTCGAAACACGTTTTGGCCGACAATGGCATGACTATAAAAGTGCAGTTCCGGCGATTATCCCTTCAGTCCGCAGGCGATTACTGCTGAACTCCGCAGATAAATGGAGTTGGCAGGTTTATTGCAATACCACAGAAAAGATGGCGACGGCGTTTTTTTTAGGCCTGCCTGTTTTTCTGGAATTGCTTGAAGAAAGTATGTTCCATTAGACAATTAATTTTGTAGGAAAAAAATGTTAGGAAAATTCATCTATGTAGGATCTTTAGGACTTGTGGTGGCAATCGCAGGGATTTTATGTCTTAACTACCGGGTGGTAATCGGGCCGGCGATTCTGACTTTGACCATTGTTCCTATACTGGGATTGTTTTTTGCAAAACGACCCTTCCAGGGGGCAATCCCTGATATGCTCTTCGGTGCAATTGATACAGGGATTTTAGTTATTCCTGCCCTTTGGGGCGGGATGGTGTACGGTGTTGCCGGAGCAATCGCCGGAGGTGTCATTGGCGATGCATTAACCGATGGTATTGCCGGTTTTTTTGAAGGCGGTATTGCTGAGTGGCTTCGTAAGAAAGGCATTCAGGAATCTCGCGAGCCAATCACAACATCTTTGGGTAAAATGGCAGGCTGTCTCTTCGGGGCCGGTGTTTTCTTGTCATTGGCCTCGGTTTTGGGAATCGCCCCGAAATTTTGATGAACAGCCTTGTTGAGAACGAATTGAAACTTTTTATTGAAAGGAATTGAATTATGGCAAGATTTCCACTGAAGGAAGCAGAAGTAATAGCGTTAGCCCAGTCAATGGTCTCAGGGCTTACCGCCAACGCTGTGCTTTACCCAGCGCCTCCGGTATTACCGGCGGCCTTGACGACTTTGGTCAGCGCATATACGACCGCCAAGAACGCCGCTATCGCTGCCGTAGCCGCCGCCGAGGCCGCAACCGCCGGCAAGGATGGTGCGCTGGAGAACCTGACCGACCTGCAATTCCTTTAATATTTAGTTGAATGGCCTGTGCGATGAAAAGCGATATACGCTATGCCGAAAACAAGGTCGATTACGATGATGATAAATTGAAGCTGATCGGCTGGGCAGGCAAAAAGAACCCGACACCATTAGCCATACCCGGACAGGCCAGACTGCTGGAAGCTCCCGCAAAGATTTATCTGGATTCCGCCTCTCCCTTAGGGACACCTTGCGGCGAAGTGTGAAACCCAAAAACGCTGTAATTTATCCCAAACGCCCACCTTGCAGCTGAATATGCCTCCAAAATGGGGCATCGGCAGAGCAATATACTTGTTTAAGTAAACTATTGGTATTATAATACCGGTTGATAACAGGGGATGGATAAGGTTATGTATGGACTCCAAAAAATCAGGGAAATAACCGCCAAACAACCAGAGGCATTGGGGTCGCTAATAACAAAGCTCGAATCTGTGGAACCCGAACACAAACGCCTCAACACAGGGTCGGGTTTTTCTTGTCAAGTCATCAAATTCCCACGCCGGTCTGCCGTGGTTGTTATGACCTTTTGTCTGATGATTGCAGGCGTATCTGGGGCGCAGGAAAATCGGCCTTACCATGTCCTTGTTCTTAATTCCTATCATCCCACCTACAATTGGACAAGATTGGTAATGGAGGGCATCGAATCCGAATTTGGCCAGTGTAGAAATAAAGTCGAACTGGACATCGAGTATATGGACACCCAGTGGTACAAGGACGAGGGATACTTCCAGAATCTTTATGTACTTTATAAGAACAAAACCCAATTTAAAAAATACGATATTGTCATTGTTTGTGATAACAATGCCCTTGATTTTCTTGTGCGATACCGCAACGACCTCTATCCGGATATACCGGTGGTCTTCTGTGGAATCAACGATTTTGAGGACTCCATGCTACAGGGTTGCAACCTCATCACCGGTGTTGTCGAGAAGACGTATGCTGACGACTTAATAGAAATCGCACTCAAGCTCCATCCGTCAGCCAGGCAGATAGTAACCATAAGTGGCGGGACATTGATGTGGGTCGATGACTGGCCGATGGAAAGTGCAAGGATTATCAAGAAATTCGGTGAGCGGGCCAAATTCATCACCTTTACGCTTACTGATCGCAGCCTACCCGAAATTCTGGCTAAAATCGAAAGCTTGGGGGAAGAATCTATAGTGCTGCTCACCACCGCATACAGACAACGTACGGGCAGCCTCTACGCCCACGAGGAGAAAGTTTTCGTCGATGGCATAGCTTCCATCTGTCAGCGGTGCCGTGCCCCTATATATTCTCTTGGGGAAGGCTTTGGTCGCGGGCAGGTGGTAGGGTTAGCTATAAACGATGGTTTTCGTCAAGGTCGGACAGCAGCCGAAATGGTGATACGTATACTAAACGGCGAGGATATACAAAACATCCCAATTGTTCGGGGTTATCCCGGTGTATATATGTTCGACTACCTTCAGATGGAGCGATTTGGGATCGCCGTTTCGAACTTGCCTCAGGGGTCCCTCATACGTAATGAGCCGAAGTCATTTTATTATGAATACAAAATATTGATCTGGACGGCTATAGTGGTTTTTGCTGTTCTGGTGGCAGCGATTCTGGCTTTGTGCGTCAACCTTATTCACCGCAGGCGTGTCGAAAAAGCCCTGTTGAGGCGTGCCGAGTCCATTTACCGAAAAACTATTGAGAATACCCAGGGAGTGTCCTACCAACTGACTCTGCCCGATGGCCGCTACACATTCGTCAGTCCAGGGATAGAAAAGCTGGTCGGCGTTCCGGCAGAAGAGATGTCGCTCAAACGCCTCTATGAGTTAACCGAATCTGTAATTATTGATCCGGCGACAGGTTTTACCGACCGGGCTGCTTACATAGAAGCCTATGACCAGGGTCGGTTAGACAGCTACCGTGCTGACATTCTTATCCGCACGCCGAAAGGCGAGCTAAAATGGCTCAGTGACAATGCCCTGCCTGTCCGGCATGAAAAAACCGGCAGGGTAACGGGCTCTATCGGAATACTGCAGGATATCACCGCACGCAAGCGGACAGAAGAGGCATTGAGGTCGCAAAAGAACGAACTTTTATTCAAGACAACCCTTCTCGAGGCACAGTCTGAGACCTCGATAGACGGGATTGTGGTTGTGGATGCTGAGGGGAAAACCGTTCTGCATAACAGGCGTTTCGGCCAAATGTGGAATATGCCTCAGGAGTTTCTGGATGCCGGAGACGATGAAAAGATGCTTCAATATGCTCTAAGCCAGCTGAAAGAGCCGGAGCAATTCCTTGAAAGGGTAAGGTATCTTTACGACCACAGAGATGAAAAAAGCAGAGACGAAATTCTATTTAAGGATGGCAGAGTCTTCGATAGATATTCTTCGCCTCTGGTGGACTCGGATGGCAAATATTACGGCAGAATCTGGTATTTCAGGAACATCACCGAGCAAAAAAAGGCCCAAGAGGCGATGCGGCAGAGTGAGGAAAAGTTCAGAAGCGTTGTAGAAACATCAGCCGATGTGGTATTTCGGTTAAGTAAAACCGGCAGAGTCGAGTACGTCAGCCCCAGGGCAGGTGAACTATATGGGTATCGCTCTGACGAACTAATTGGCAGGGATTTGCAGGTTACTACTCCTGCAGAAGAATTGCCGAAAGCGATGAAAGCCATTGAGAGGGTTTTAGCCGGCGAATCGGTCAGGAATTTTGAAATAAACCAAATAACAAAAACAGGACAATTGATCCCGATGGAGATTAATGCAGTTCCTGTCAAAAAGAATGGACAGATTGTAGGGCTACAGGGCATAATGCGCAACGTCACAGAGCGCAAGCGTTCCGAGAAGGAGCTGCAGAAAGCACATGATGAACTGGAAAGCCGGGTACAGCGGCGAACAGCCGACCTTGCCATGGCCAATAAAGAGCTGCGCAATGAAATCCTTGAACGCCGGCGGGCAGAGGAGGCTCTGCGCATTGCCAGAGACGACTGGGAAAACATATTCGAGTCGATTAGCGATGCCGTTTTGATTCTGGATAAGGACCACCATGTTTTAGACGCCAATCGTGCTGCTATAGCCGCCCTGAAACAGCCGAAAGAGCAAATTATAGGCCGACTCTGCTATGAGCTTTTCCACTGCGGCGACCATCCCCCCGACCAGTGCCCCCATGAGAAGCTGCTTCGGTCCGAACATCCGGAGACAGCTGAGATGGTAATAGAAAATCTCGATGGCACTTATCTGGTCACGGTAGCACCTATTCTCGACCAACAGGGTGAAGTTATTAAAACCATTCATATTGCCAAAGACATTGCCGAACGCAAGAACTTTGAGCAACAACTGCTTACCTATCAAAAGCAGCTGCGTTCCCTTGCCTCAGAACTTTCGCTGGCTGAGGAGCGTCTGAGACGGCGAATAGCGACTGATATCCACGACCGCATCGGTCAGAACCTGGCTATGTCCAAAATCAGGATAGAGTCGTTGGTTGAATCGGTCAGTTCGCCGCAGCTTGCCGAGACTTTGGCAGGAATCCGCGATTTAATCGCGCAGATGATAGAGGACACAAGGTCACTGACGTTTGAACTTAGCCCGCCTGTTCTGTATGAGCTGGGCTTCAAAGCGGCGGTGGAATGGCTCGTCAGACAAATGAGGCAACAACACGGACTTTCAACAGAGTTCAAGGATGACGGCCGAGGTAAACCGCTCGATGATAACGTCAAAGTCCTGCTGTTCCAGGCTGTCCGGGAGCTGCTGGTCAACGTTGCAAAACACGCACAGGCCCACAATGTAAAGGTCTCTTCACGAAGGCTTGGCAATGAAATACAGGTCAGTGTTGAGGACGATGGGATTGGTTTTGACATATCCGAAGAAACCAGTTATCACCGCTACAGCACAGGAGGGTTCGGGCTGTTTAGCATACGTGAGCGCCTGGAGAATATCGGTGGTCGCCTTAACATCAAATCCGGGACCGGGCACGGGACGGAGATTTCCATGGTGGTACCGATAAATCAAGAAAACAAGCATTAGGGGATGAACCCAAATGAGTACAAGAATCCTTTTGGCGGACGACCATAAAATTACCCGGCAAGGACTGCGTTTGTTGCTTGATAAACAGCCCGACATGGAGGTAGCCGGTGAAGCGCAAGACGGCCGTACAGCAGTTCAGCTGGTAGAGAAATTATTGCCGGATGTAGTTATTATGGATGTTAGCATGCCCGATTTAAATGGTATAGAGGCCTCTCGGCAGATCACCAGCAGATTCCCAAATGTCAAGATAATCGCCCTGTCAATGCATTCCGACACATTGTTTGTGGCTGAAATGCTCAGAAGCGGCGCCTCTGGCTATCTGCTGAAGGATTGTGCTTTCGAAGAGCTGGCCAGGGCGATTCGCACCGTTATTGCCGGCAAGACCTATCTGAGTCCTGCCATATCCGGGGTTGTGGTTGACGACTACCTGCATCGTCTTTCAAAAACAGAATTTTCGACTGCTCGGCTGCTGACAAACAGAGAACGTGAGGTCCTGCAACTGCTGGCCGAAGGAAAGTCGACAAAGCAAATCGCCTTGAAATTACACATCAGCCCCAAGACCGTCGAGACGCATCGTCGCCAGATAATGGACAAGCTGAATCTTCACACAATAGCTGAGCTTACCAAATACGCCATTCGCAAGGGGCTTACATCGCTCGAAACGTAGCTGCTGATTAACACTACAGCGCCGTTTAGTTTTTTTGATATTGATTGCGCTTTGTTTTAGCAAAAGTTATGTTAATAATGTTAAATCCTAAATTCTAACGACATCTCAATCAGGCATTTCTACCGCCAAAATCAGGAATATGCCGATAACAAACCTGCCGTGGCAAGGTGTATAATCCGGCAAGACAAAGCAGAAATAAATCCTTGGAATTCAGGATATATACTTTATAATCTTGGATGACGACCCTGCCGGGAGTTTTGACATTAGGAGGAGGGTGGTCATCTTGAAAAAAAGGGGTATCGGCCAGGTGTTGTACTAAGAGCACACGGGTGTGGGTGTTCTTGGCGAGCCTTGGTCGTACTCCTTTTTTTTGTTATTAAAGCCCGAATTTACATGTTGCTTCGCTGTTGTTTAATTTAGGCCTCAGCCGGAAATCCCGGCTGTTAATCTCTTTCGGCTCATCGGCCTTCTTTCCCTGCTGATGCCTGAGATGTTCACACACCAGCCTTTCCAGCCATCTGAGACAGAATCTGTTTATATCCGCAGACAGAGACTCACTGTGCATAAGAACCTTCGGTAAGAAACTTTTTTAGCTTGTCCGCAAACAACAACAAAACTGAGCTAATAAATGTTTGATTCCTGTCTGGGAAACCACTAATATGCTGACTTCAATCTTGAGCGACGAATTTCCATTGCAACCCACGGGGACGGAGTCTATAGTTATAATTTTACGTATAATGCTTTGTGAATAATTTTTAGAACTTGCGTTTCTTTGGTTACGTCAGGAGATTGCCTTATGCCAGAGCCACAAAACGATATCTCGAACAGCAAAACATTTCAGAATATCAGGGAAGGAGCATCCATCTGCGAAGACGAAGTAAATCTGATTGACTATTGCAGAATTATCTGGAAATACAAGCGCCTTATTCTGCTCGGCTCGATCCTGCCGACATCGATAGTTGGACTAACTATCTTGTTGTGGGCAAAAAGCTATAAAGTAACGTATACGTACGACGTAAAAGACCAGGATGTCTGTGAAGAGAGATACCAGGGCGATGATATTAGGGATTGGAATCTGGATGAAAAAAATTATTATATGCTTCTGGAAAAATTCTACAGCCAAGACAACTTAGATAAGGTCATAACCAAATTAAGGGAAAACGGACTCGGAAGGTATATTCCATCGATAACTCGTGCTCCGGAGGGTCTACGGAAGTTTGTCTATTTTGAAGTGTGGCCCTCCTATAAGGATATTGCCATGACCCAAACAGCAGACTTAACTGAAGCAAACCGGATGGAACAATCGAAAGGACGTTTACTTAACATGACCATCCTTGGGAAATCTAAAAATGATATTCTTAAGATATCTCCGGTCATAAGGGATAATCTCGAAAATGTAATCTCTTTATATACGGCAGCAGAGCAACTGAAGAAAACCACCACAAGGTATAGAACAAAGACATCCGGCATTGAGGAGGACGGATTTAACCTGCAACTGGCCTTAAGTGTAAATAAGTCCACTTTGGAAAAACTAAAAAACGTAAAAATTGATTCTTTATACAAAAGCCAAAGCAATCTTTCGTTGCAATTTGACATCGGCGAAAAAACCGAATACTTGCCTGTGGAGTATCAGATACAAGCCGTTGAGTCGAAAATAATAAAACTCGAGGAAGAGATTAAAGCAGGCGTCCAGGAATGTAATTATTACGGGGACTTGCTGGCATTAAGTAATAAAATGTTGTCGTATTTAAATGATAAAACAACTTCCTACTTTACGATCAGACAATTTCACTCTTATGCAGGCGGTCTGCTTGACAGCTGCCAAAGCAAGGAATTAAAAGACTACTTAAACTCATGGCTGGGAAAAATAGAGAACATAATATCTGCCGGCACTGCCGTTACTGAAAAACCAAAGATTTATCCTGTTTCCAACGGCACAGTCAAAAAGACAGCCATAGTATTCGTGCTTTCTTTAACGGTGTTGATACTTGCAGCGTTTTTGCTGGAAGCTGCGCGGAAGAATAAAAGCCGACTC
>Ga0315284_10013535_pt1 | contig 11618 bp, 25 predicted proteins | sample YL17G09_16_MG_FD_203696 | JGI IMG/M metagenome (GOLD analysis project Ga0315284, IMG submission 203696) | Sediment microbial communities from Yellowstone Lake, YNP, Wyoming, USA - YL17G09_16 | ecosystem: Environmental > Aquatic > Freshwater > Lake > Sediment | place: USA: Wyoming | collected... | reverse complement strand
GAGCCAGTCGAGGATGTAGGGGCTTTGCTGGAGGCAAGCGCTGCGGCAGAGGACTGGAAGGGGCGAAGGTAGATGTCGTCTATTGCTGTCGAGACCTGCGCAGCGACAGGAGGGAGGCACAATGGCAGTTGAATTTACCGTGGAGGCGAGCTACAAGGGCTGGAGCGAAGTTAAGGATGAGCGCATTCGTGGGGCTGTCGGTCATGCCGAGGATGGGGGTGGTTACGGCCTCGGTGGGCGTGACTTGACTTGGACCTACAAGCGGCGGTTTGCAGCCGACGCTGCGGCGAACAAGATTCGTGATGCGAGGATTCCGGGCGTGTGCGTGAGCGTGGTGGAGGAGAGTGCGTGATGAACAAGCACCTTCGAAAGACTGTCAAGATTCCTTGTGCCTACACGGCGATTGTCGGTCCTGGTGGTCAATGTTACATCGGGCGTGCCGATCAGGGCATGCCGGGTCACACGCTCGTGCGTGAGGAGCCGCCCTTCACCAAATACGACGATGCAGAGAAGCGGGCGAAGGCGATCAACAAGTCACTTGGGCTTAGCCTTAGGGAGGCTTCGGATATCGTGTTGAGCACGATGGGTAGCCATCCGCGCTTTCTCTTCGTCAACTGCCAGAACAGGGACCTAGAGCCGGATACGTATGGGTCGTATCCGACCGCGCAGGCCCGTGACGCGGAAGTGAAAGAAATTCGCAAGTATCACGGCAACGAGCAGGCGAAGCTGCTGCTGCTGAACGTGTTAGAGCACTCGGTTTCGGCGCGGTGGGAGGGCGACGAGTGAAAATGCTCAAGAGGGAAGAACTTGAGGAGCTTAGTGACCTGTTGGACACACAGAGCCCCTACAAAGTACGGGAGCATCTGTCCAGGCTGACGTATACGAATCTTTGTTGGCTGGCCCAAGCCTTGCGGGCACAGCTTGATTCGAAGGCGGACGATGCTTTGTACGCAGAACAGGAGTAACGAATGAACGTCAAGCAATTAATAGACCTGCTTGCGAAGTTCCCGCCGGACGCCCCGGTTATCACGCTCGGTGACGACATGGGCAACGGGCGTGGTGAGGTCTATGGGCTCAGTTTGGAGTCGGATCCGTTGCCTATGGTTGTGTTGTACCCAGACCCGGAGCGCGTAGGAGGAAGATGCGATGACTGAGAAGATCAAACAGCGTGCCAAGTTCTTGTGCTTCGGGGCTGCTGGTGAGGTGTGCGTGCGCGAGTTGATTCAGGTTGGTGACTGGCTAGGGCCGTCGACGCTGTGTTTGCTCGACGTGCGTGGAGGTTATCATTCTTATTGGCCGTTGAAGGAAGTCGTGCCGCTGAATCGAGAAGCACGTCTCTTCATGGCGAAGGCAATCTTCCGTGCGGAACGCGAAGAGTTTGTTCGGTGGAGACGGGCGAACTTCATTCACGACCCTTCGCTGAAGACACACTACAGGCGCATTGAGGAGGTGGTATGATGACTGACAAGTACATCAAGTGCATGCTGGCCGAGCCCTTGGACGACAAGGCACGGGCGAAGGGCGTCACAGTTGAAACCCTCTTACGGGATTGGGGTGGGAAGGTGCAGGGAGAGGGAAAATACGATGGCATGCGGCTGAGAATGTTTCGTATTGACGGCGAGAAGCGAATCTTCTCTCGCCCCTCGGCCAAGCTGCCGAATGGTACGGACTACACCGATCAGCTTCCACATATCGTTGCCGCTCTTCCCGACGATTGGGACAACTACCTCGCGGACGGTGAGTTGTTTACAGGGTCGTGGGGCGAGACGATGCACCTCGCGCGGTCCAGCCCCGGAAGTATGCCGCCCGAAGAGCGCATGAAGCTCAAAGGGCTGCTGTTCGACTTCGTGGATTTGGAACAGGTGGAGGCGTCGGGGTGCGACCCGACACCGCTTTTCAAGAGGCGACAGGTCGTAGAGGATGTCGCGAAGAAAAGCAACGGCGTGTTCACGCCGGTCGAGTCACGTATTATCAGTGACCCGGAGGAGTTGGACGCCTACTATCGGGAAATGCTGGAGCAGGGGCTGGAAGGCCTCATCCTCAAGGATCCGAAGAGTGCCTACTACCCGAGACGAAAGCGTTCGTGGATGAAGCTCAAGCCAACGGATACGAGCGAGGGGATTGTCGTTGGGTTCACGCCGGGTACTGGCAAGCACGAAGGGCGTCTCGGGGCGTGTGTGCTCGATTGGAATGGTGTGAAGGTCAAGTGCGGTGGTGGGTTCAAGGACAAGCAGCGAGATTGGATCTGGACCCACCAGCAGCAAGTGATTGGGGCTCCGCTGGAGTTCGTGTACCAGCCGGACAACGTCGCGAAGGCGAGATTCCTGCGGTTCAAGCGGTTTCGTTTCGATATGATGCCGGATGCGACGGCGATGACCGGATTCCCTAAGTAGTGTTGTTTGGCTTTCGAAGAGGAGGTGACACGTAATGACTGTCGTTTATCAATACGGAGCAAAACCGCCAATCGACGGTGTTTCACTTGTCGAGGATCAACAGACTAGTTGCTGGGCCGGGGTCAAAGACGGGAGGTGGTGAATGGCGTCTCTTCGGGATCGCGTGATACGTTCTTGGGAGAAGCACGAGCACCCACTAACGGACGGCGAGAAACGCGTTGGTGGTTTTATCGAGGATCTAGTCGATGTTCTTGGGTGCAAAAGCGATTGGAGTGCGGCGCGGTTGCTGGCGCGTCGGCGCTGGGCCGACCCAGTTGTATTTGCTCAAGAGTATCGACGACGATTCAAGCGGTTTGCAGGACGTAGGATCGTTTCTAGATGCCCGCGTTGTGGGCAAAAGTACGGCCGTAGAGTGGAGGTGTTGTGTGCCGCATAATAACTTCGGTGAGATTGCGAAGACGTGGATGTTCGCAAGCAGCAGCGGGTCGGGCATGTACGAGACAATTCTCTATACGAGTGGGGCTTCGAGTTGTAACTGCATGGGTTGGACTCGAAGAGTCGATAAGAAGGGCCAGCGCTCCTGCAAGCACACGCGCATGGTTGAGCAGGGCGTGGCGGACGGTGCTGCGGAGTCGTGTAAGAACTACACTGCGAGTGATACTAGTGTCTCGAAAGCCGCAGTGAAGCTTCTCGGAGTGGATAAGAGCAAGCCTGTCCAGAAGTTGAAGGATAATAATAATACGCCATCGGGACGCCCGAAGTCGCGATTCCTGCCGAATGATACTTCGGGTGATGAGGACTTGGTGGACGTGGAACGCTTCAGGAAGATGTAGGAGGTGGGCTTGCATACGATTATCCGTGCTGTCCGCAATGGTGAAGTCTGTCAACTCGTACAGAAGTTGTCACCTAGAGGAATTCCGTGTTGTATCAATTGCCTGAAGCCAATCCCGCTTCACTACCGTTCTTACAGGAAGCACCCGCTATTTTGCACTAACCGCTGTGCTATTGCGTGGGCGCAATGGGTAGGAGCACAGGTACACCCAAGCAAAATGTAAGGAGTCAATTATGGCTAATAACCTGAATCTGGATTTGCACGGGAAGGTAGTCATACTCACAAAGGAAGCCTACTCGATCCCGGACAGGCGTTTCCTGTGCCTGAACGGCTTTGGCTGTGCTTCATACACGAGCGGGCACGCGGTGAGTGGCGTGTTCCTGTGCGACGGAGAACAGTGCCGCGTGGAAGGCTACGAGGTCGAAGCCTTGTGTGACTCGCAGGAGGTGCCCGAACAGTATCGCGAGCGGCAGGCGAAGGCGCTGAAGACGGGCGTGAAGCTTTCAGCCTTCCGCGACTCGCGCATGAAGGAGTAGCCAGTGGACATCGTTAGTGGCAACTTGGCGCTCGACATATCGAGCATGCTGATTGTCTTGCAGCACTTCGGCGTTGTTACGCTCGACGAGGCTGACGAACTTGCCTTGCGTGCCTCGTACGCTGTTGTCGTCATCGCGAAGGCGTCTGATACTCGGGATCGTACGTTGTACCTCCGTGCTCGGGGCGTTCTCCGTGACGCGCATAAGCACGTTGCGCAGGCCTATACGATTCTGGATGGCGCTCCGATTCGTGTTTGGATTGCGCAACCTACGGATGAGGAGCTACGGAAAGCGGGTAAAGGCTTGCTTGAGCAACACCGAAGCGAGATCCAGAACAAGGTCGTGGACGGTAACCGTGTTGCTTGTACGCTAGTGCGGGAAGCGACCGGAGGTGATTGCAAGCGGTGTCCGTGTCTTCACGGCTGTCTCTTACCAGACGGCGTGCGGACTCGTTCCGAGACGGCCTCCTGAGCTTGCAAAACTGCAAGCACGGCTTTGCAAGTTTGCAAAGTCCGAGCGGAGCCGCCTGCGGAACCGTTGTGGTTTCGGCTGGCACGGTGCTGGCATAAACGGACGGGCCGAAGTGGCGGAAGGTGTGTAGTGCCCGAGGTTGTAAAGGAGGTTCGCAAATGATGGCATTCCCAGGAATGATTGCTGAAGCTGCTCGACAAGCGGGCATGAAAACCCCGCCCGAGCCGGACGGCAAATGGTCGCCAGACGAGTATCCTCACTTCCACGTGTACTGCAACGTGCAACTGGGGCGTGCTATCCAATGGGGCGAGCATTGGGAGAACGCGAAAGTCGTCGCGAAGCTCGGCCCGAGGAAAATCAAGTCGGTTACTCTGGAGCAACTCATTGGTTTGGGTTTGCGCTACCAGAGCTAGAGAAGACGCGGGAGCGTCGGAAGGAGAACGGGGATGAGTATGGAGAAGATCGTGAAGGAAATCGGGAAGCTCGTGAACGCGGCGTGTGAAGAGGCCCGCGAGGAAGGGCGGGTCGAAGCGGCGACGAAGTTCCGTGGCGGGATCGCCAACATCTTCGGAAAGAAGGTGAAGGGCGCGAAGGTTAAGGCCGCGACGGGTGTGCCGTCGCCTGCTCGGCAGTTGCAGGGGCGGTACATGGGCATGCTGCGTGCCTACTCGGCCACGGAAGCCAAGGCGATCAAGGCCGTCGCGAAGGACAAGGGCGTGAAGGCGGCGATCAAGGCGATGAAGAACGGCTTCACGCTGCCGAAGAAGGCTGCCCCGAAGGTCGCGGTGAAGATCGCGGCGAAGAAGTCCGAGAAGACGAACGGCGGCGCGAAGCCGAAGATCGTTTTCAAGCAGCCCGAGGCGCAGCCGGATCCTCCGGCGAACGCGTAGCTTCCACGCGTAGGCGATCCGCGTGGATCGTACCGCCGACGGTTCTAGCTGACCGTCGCCCGTCGGCGGTACTTCTTTGGAGGTACTGTGCGTAAAGTCTATCGTGCGGACAAGAGTCGATTGCGCGGCAGGACCCCGGCCCGGCAAGCGAGGCTGCCTAAGAACCTGAAGGTTCTTATGCGAGTGCGTCTGCCGGTTCTCGTGGATACGTTGACTGGTCCGCAGGTTGTGTACGCGGACGAGGAGAAGTCGCGATGAATGTAACACCCAAAGACGTTCGAGTCCCGCCCGAGGACATGTGGGTTTTGTTACTGTCGACCGTCCGCTACTCCCTCGGGCGTAAGTCGTATATTGTCGGGGTGTGCGAAGATTTCCTGGCAAAGTACGGCCCCTGCCTGACTCCATACCAGCGTAAACAAACTGCGGACGAAATTCGTCACGAGCTTCAACTCGCACACACGCTGGACGGCTTCCTCGGGAATAATATTAACGACGAAATCTGGTGCCGAATTGCGGAGCGGTTGGAGAAGGGCGACTTTGGAGAATGTTCCAAATCGTAAGGAGGACAAGTTGAATCTTACGTCGAAGAACTGGAAAGCCCAAGTACTCAAGTCGAAAATTCCGGTGCTGGTGGACTTCACGGCGGGTTGGTGCGGGCCGTGTCAATTGCTCGCGCCACTACTCAAAGAGCTTGGAAAGGAACTGAAGGGCAAGCTGAAGGTTTGCAAGCTCGACGTGGACAAGCAGATGAAGCTTGCCGAGCAGTACGGCGTGCATAGCATGCCGACGTTGCTCATGTTCGTGGGCGGGGAGGTCGTGGGGTCGCGTGTGGGCCTGCTATTGAAGCGGGAGTTGCGTTCGTTCGTAAAGAAGGTAGCGAAGGTGTAGGAGGCGAGCGTGGAGAGTATCAAGGAGTTTCCATACGAGGTTCGTTTCGAACAGGCTGAGGCCCGGCGTGTCGTGTTTCTTCGCGACAGGCTGGAGACGAACAGTCATCACTACCGCGTGACAATCGCGTACGAGGTGGTGGGAGTCGAGCGTGTTGCTCCCGATCGTGATGCTGCTTTCGTGTTGAAGGCAGGCTTGTCGTTCGTGCATGAGGAAGGGCCGGACTCCTTTACGAAGTTCCGGGGTCGCTTGGAAGCTTTGCTTCGGTTGGAAGGTCGGAGCGAGGCGAGCGAGCGTAGCCCGGAAGTGATTATTGCGAATGAGCCAATTACCGTGCGGGTGTACGTGGACCAGCCGGTGCGTCTTGCGGTGTACAAGACGCTTGCGCGTCTCGGACACGACGGGATGAGTAAAGCGCACGTTCCGACGCGTCTCATGCCGGTGCTGAAGCGGCTGGTGCAGAAGCCTTTGAAGACGGTGAAGCCTTTGAAATCGAGGCCCGTATCGGTCGCCAGGAAGGCGTTCACGGCGGCGTATGCGGATGCGATCAAGGAAGGCAAGTCGAAGGACGAGGCTTGTGCGATCGGGATTCGTGCAGCACGAATGATGACCGGGGCGTAGCATGAGCTACTTAGGAGGGACTTTGAAAAGCAAACGGATGAAACTGTTCGTCGCGTATATTCTCAAGCAGGGCAAACGGCTCCTGGCAGGTCTTATCGGTGGGTACGATGCCGATGATGCACGACGCCTGTTCGCCGTGGAGCGGCGTATCAAGCCGGAGTCGGTGGAGGTCGTCTGGACCGGTTCGTCGAAAATCACATTCAAGGAATACCTGCGTGCGGACGATAAGCAAGCAGAATTCCTCGTGAGGTAGACATGTCGAATGCACTTGACGACTTCACGAAACTGTGCTTACTCTCCTTGACGTGGAACGAGTTGCGAGCGCTGGCTAGGTTGTACCGCGTCAAGGGGCGGTCGCGAAAGGAACTTGTGTTTGAATTGGTTCCGAAGTTTAAGAAACCGAGGAGGTAGGAAATGTTCGATCCGAAAACGTTGGTAGCCGAGATTCGTGGCGCGCTTGCGGACGGGCCGCTGCCTGCCGTGGTGAACGCGGTAGCGGACGCGTTCGAAGCGGAGGGAATTCGTATTACGCTGGCTGCTGTGCGGCAGGGGAATGCGACACCGCTGGTCGTGAATCGTATTCGTCAGAATGACGTGGCAGGTGCCGCGCTGTCGGGTCTCGGCCAGAAGCTTGGGGCGTGGCTGACGATGCAGGTACAGCCGAAGAAGCGAGGGCCTGCGAAAAGGTAACATTTGTTGTGGTATTAGGTGGTAGAAACAGGTTGCTCGGATGGAAAAAATTACGTGGCCGACGAACATGACATGGTCTGGTGAAGGCGCATCAAAAGTCTATCATTCACCCGACGGGCGACTAGTAATTCATTTGACGCGTAGGTACGTTATACCTGAAACTTGGAACGTGGAAGTGCTTGTCTACGACTTCGAGGGGCGCGCAGGCAGGTTAGTAGGTCGTGTAGACCTACGTGACCTTGTAGGCGATCTCGACGCGGTTGTAATGAAGGCAGAAACGGCTGCTGTAGCATCTGGCTTGGCTGTACACGAGACGAACTAGCAGCGAGGCCGGACCCCGGCCCGGCAACGGAGGTGGAGGGTGGAAGTCGAACGGGAGTGGCACGAGGGTCTGAAGGAAAACGAGCGTTGGATAATCGCATTCAAGGCGCCCCCGGGGTATAAAGAGCTACCGCCTTGCCGGTGCAAGCAGTGTGAGGGAATCGCGACGGTGCCGCAGGAGGAAAATGTCCGGCGCATGAAGGAAACAGTCGTGGCGATGGTCAGGTGCGCGGGTGACGACCTGTTTCCTCCGGCGGAGCGCGGTGACGAGAAGCCAACTCCGAATGAGGGTTGGACGGCACGTTTTGAACGGGAGGCTTGTGGGGAGGGTGCTAAGTCGGGAGTGGCGAGGATTCTCGCTATGAGTCCTAAACAGCAGGTTAGCACTCGTGCGGACATGAAGAGTGCATACACATGGTTCACGTCGGATGATCGGGCGTTGTTCCTGTTTGCGCGTGATCAGGACGAACGAGTTCTTCGTGACGAGACGGGACGAGCTATTGTAGAAGCGAATCTTCCGTACCTCGTCGCGTGTGAATTTCTCGGGGTTAGTCCGGAGGCCGTGCGCGCGATTGTGCGCCGGGGTATGAAGCTGTGGGGCCTGACACCGGAACGTGTTCTCGATGTGAAGCTGCCGTTGATCGGGCCGCCGTCTGAGCTTCCTGCGGAGCCCCCGCCTCCGCCGAAGCCGCTGACGATGAAAGTCGTTTCGTCGTTCCGGTTGAAGCCGTTGTAGTTGTTGCAGTTCTGCACGCTGGGCTTTGCACGGTTGCAACACTGGCAGTTGCGCCGAAAGTAGTTTCGGGTAGTTGACGTTGGCACGGGTTTTGCTACATCCTGTTAGCTCTTGACAGCGGCTAGTAGAGTGTAGTAATGAGTAGAATCGGAGGTGTAATCGTGGCGAAAGCGGCAATGGCTAAGAAAGCAAAACGCGTTCGAAAGCAGTTCAAAGACGGTACTATTCTTGTGCGTCTTAACGACGGTGGCATTCGAACTACGCGCGGTTTTGGTTGTAAAGGATTGACATTCGAGGGTGAAGAGCAGCCGGAACTCTGGCGCTTTAGTCATTACCGCGGAGGAGACTATGCCGGACAGGCTACGTTGAGCCGATGGAATCTACAGGACAAGTGCTGGCGATTGAGCGGTTACTACGAGCTTGCCGATTTTCGCCGTGCCACGCACAAGGAAATCACAGCGGGAATGTCACAGACTTTGGAGGATCACAGGACTGCCGAACGTGAAAAGCATGCTCTCATGTGTACGAGCGTTGCACAACTCGTAAAAGATTTGGGCGGGCATGTGGTGTGGGAGATCGGTAAACATGTCCATTAAGCTTTGGCTCGACGATCAAAGCCCGGAAGAGCGTCCTGCTATCGCCTGTCCTCCAGGGTGGGTGCAGGTGTTTACTGCGGGAGAGTGTATCGAGCGGTTGGAGGAAGGTGAAGTAGAAGCTTTATCGCTCGATTGTGACTTGGGTGCGGGCGGTACCGGCTACCACGTAGCCCAGTGGTTGGAACTACACGCACATGTGGACCGGTGGGATGTAATCCCGGCAGTCCTGGAGTGTCACTCTGCAAATCCTGTAGAGCGACGCAAGGTACTTGCCGCTTTCAAAAAGATCGAGAAGCTACGAGAGCCTACGCAGTTCGTGCGGGACGTATTCGGCGTGCCGAAGGCGCAAGTCTCATTCCGAGAGGGGGAAGATGGGACTAAGGGACGGACACTTCGTATTGAAGTAGCTTCGAAGAGTCAGAGCTTCGACCTCAAGTTCTCCGATCTCGTGAAGCTAACGGATTACTACGGTTGTACCGAGTGTGATACGCGTGCGTGGAAGACGGATGGCTGCGAGACGTGTGACTACGGCGCGATTTACTACCTGGAGTTGACGTTCTGGAAGTTTGAAAGTGGAAGTAGTTCATGAGTACAAATTTCGTTTCCACTTTTCCCATCGAAGCTGGTTTGCTAATTCGCCGTAGCATTCGTGACTGGCTGGATCGTCAGCGGTTCGTTCAAGACAGGTTGACTATCAGCTACCACGAGACGAGGGGCCTGCTCAATTCCGATTTTCTGGTACGTATTAGCGGGCCGGAGACTTTAGTACGTGGATGGTGCGCAGCGACGATGGACATGCTGCGAGAGCAGTACGGAGAGGATTTGCCGTGATTGACAGCTTCCGTGACCACTACTGGTTCCTCTCAAACTTCTATCCGTCGGAAGTCGAACTGGAGGATGATCTGTACCCGTCTGTAGAACACGCGTTCCAAGCGGCTAAGACCTATAATCAGGATGAGCGTAACGCTATTCGCGGAGCGAAAACGCCTGCCGAAGCCAAGAAGCTTAGCCGGTTGTTGCCCTTGCCTTCGGATTGGAACACGCGACGTGTTCAGGTGATGCGTGATCTGCTGCGGCAGAAGTTCAGTAAGGGTACGGTGCTGGCTAGGCGCTTGCTCGAAACAGGTGATGAGGAATTGGTGGAAGGGAATACGTGGGGTGATCGGTTCTGGGGCGTTTGCAACGGCGTCGGTTTCAACCAGCTTGGGAAGCTGTTGATGGAGATTCGGGAGGAGTTGAAATGAAGCTTAAGAAACCGTCCAAAGCTGATACTGTACGTCTTCAACAGCTTGTTGTTGACTTCGTGCTGGCTCACGGCGGTCACTGGCATTACCCGGACGACAAAGTGCTCGGGCTTGTCCTGCCGACTACTATTGGTGATTTGTATGTGCGTCCGGTGGATGATTGGATTGCGTGTCGATGGGCGGACGTAGCTAAGGCGTGTGAGCATTTCGACGTGCACTACGCGGGTGTACATCGCTTGAATCCGTATAGCGGCAAGTGGAACTTTGGCTGTGGTGGTCGCTTGCCTCCGGAGGACGTGTTCGAGGCGTGGCGACTGGAAGTAACGCCGTTGCTTCTGAAGGAATGGCTATGAAATCTCCAAAGAAGCTTTCGATTCGTGACGTCGAGGACGCTGCTGGCCCGGTTGAGAAGTGGCCGGGGAACTGCCACGCTGTTGCGCATGCGATTGTAAAGGCAAAGCTGGTAGACGGTGTTGCTGTGTATGGGCACTGGACAGGGCCGGTACATCCAAAGTCGTTGTTCTACTCGCGCAGCAAGGCCGGGTTTTGCCGTCACGGCTGGGTAGAGCTTGCGGGTGGTTGTGTGTTGGATCCGACGCGATGGGTATTCGAGAATGTAAAGCCGTATTTGTACGTCGGTGACCCGGCGGACTTCGAGTGCCCGCCGTGTGAAATGTGTGGGCATTTGGAGGATGAGCACGAGCAAGGTTTCTTCCGGTGCTGTACAGTAAAAGGATGCGACTGCCCTGACTTCCTGGCGGGTCCAGGCTGGCCGTACGACGAAGGCGGGAATCAGTTACGTACAGCAACAACTACGGTTGTACCGCCCTCAGAGCCGCCGTGGTTCAAGCTGACCTTACTCAAGCCTGCCAGAACCAGACTAGAGAACCTTCTCGGCCGCATGTTGCCGGGCCGGGGTCCTGCCGTGCTTGGGGAGCAAGAGGTGTTCTGGATTGCTAACTTGTCGTATGATACGCTGGCGCCAGTTACGCCGGAAGTATATCGCGCGCTAGTGAAGGTGGGCTGCGGGGCTTTCATTCCGATCGATAACCGGGAGCGGGCGAAGCGGGAGGGACTGTAATGCGTCTCGAAATGTTGAGTGATGGACAGGCCATTCGGGTGATCAAGGGACAGGTGCTTAGTTACATTTGCCAGCACGGCCCGATTACGAAAGTAACACTAGGGCACCTACCACACGACATCTTCGCAGGAATTGTTGGGGCGATGGTGCAGATGACACAAGAAAAAATCCCAGACGGTGCTTTGCTGACAAGGGAGTTGAAGGAGCTTCGCGCGAAGTGGGAGGCGCACAAGCTGACTATCGACTACTGGATGCAGCGTGCTGGTAACGCAGAAGCACGGCTCGTTCAGCTAGGCGAGAAGCCGCCGGAGCCTCCGAA
>Ga0315284_10013531_pt1 | contig 11622 bp, 11 predicted proteins | sample YL17G09_16_MG_FD_203696 | JGI IMG/M metagenome (GOLD analysis project Ga0315284, IMG submission 203696) | Sediment microbial communities from Yellowstone Lake, YNP, Wyoming, USA - YL17G09_16 | ecosystem: Environmental > Aquatic > Freshwater > Lake > Sediment | place: USA: Wyoming | collected... | reverse complement strand
GAGGAGAAGCCACGCCTCCCCGCCGGCCTTACACCTCTGGAGGAGCCAGATCCGCTGCTCCTGGGAGAAATGTTCGATCCGGAGGGGCGTCTCGGGCCGAGCAGGCCAGGAGTCGATGCTCTTCAGCTCGATCCACGCCCCGGTCGATAGGTTCACGTCAGGTGTGCCCATGCCACAGCCGTTCTCGACGGCGATGGCGTGGAGCGGCTTCAGGGCCCGGATGACCCGCTTCCGCATGGTTTTTTCAGCCGACATGGTTCAACGTCCTGACCAGTTCCGCAGTGATCGTCTTCCAGGTGCCGACCACCTCGAGCAACTGGTCGATCGATCCGTCGAAGCACCGCCCTGGGCCCAGGATCTCGCGGAGGAGGTCCTCCTCGTCTTGGTCCCCGTCACCCGAGTCGTTCCATTCGATCGCCTTGAGGGCGTCGGCGATCTTCCGCAGGTGGGCCTTGAACGCCTTCCGAAGGTGCGGGGGAGCCGCCGAACAGTCGCCCTTCTCATGGATCTGCTCCGCGACCTCGGTCACCTTGCCGAACGCGTAGTCGTAGGCGCCGCCGCTCATGGCATCCTCCCGATGTGTTGGACCGTCCAGGCAATATAGGCGAAACAAGCAAGATAGAGTGTCAGTAAGGCGATGACGAGAGCGTATCTACTGATCATTTCGACCTTCTTTCACAAGGGCCATCTGATCGACGACAGTAACAGTTTGACGGGCACGGACACTGGGCCGACGACTCGTTGGCGTGTTCGCAGAAAAGCGGAGAAGAGGTCTTCGTTCCGAAGATCTCGTCCCAGTTCTGCTCAAAATCTTTTCTCGGAACCAGGCACGCCCGGCGGTAGCTTCCCTTGCCCGAGACGTATGCGTGATGGCTTGTTGGTTTTGGCATGATGCCTCCTTATTTTGCCTCCCCCCAGGACGTACCGATCTCCACATCGACTACTGATGGGATTTCCAGCGTGACGCAGCTCTCCATGACCCGAGCTATTGCTTCTCCCTGGGCTCGGTCGCGCACAGAGGCGCAGATCTCGTCATGAACTTGGAGTTGCAGGGGAAGGCCAGCGCGGTCGATCTCGACCATTGCTGTCTTGGTCTGGTCTGCGGAAGAGCCTTGGATCAACTTATTAAGCGATTTATGTAAAAACTCGTATTCTTTATAGGTGTTTGTGGACTTTTCTTCATCGATCGGGAATCGGCATCTCCGTCCACACAAAGTATGAATATATCCCCGCTTGGCTCCGGCCGCTTGCACCTTCTCTGATAGTTCCTTGACGAAAGGCACCATGGTGTGGAACTTGTCGATGATCGCTTGGCCCTCTGGTCCGGCGATCTCGATGTCTTTCTTCTGTCGTTTCGAGAAAGCTGTGGTAGTGGGAAGTCCCAATTTTCGGCAGAGTTTCGCGCCACCCATACCATAACATAAAGCTAAGAAAATGATCTTAGCATCACTTCTCTTGATCCCACATAGGTCGGCAGTAGCTTGATGGAGATCCGTCTTAGGTGTGGTTCTGAAACGTTCGGCCATGGCGACTGCCCCGCGGCAATGGGCCTTGACGGCGTAGTGGATTGTACAACGGGGCTCTTGTGAACTGAAATCGGCCGACGCCCAGAGCATCCCTTCGTCTGGAACATAGATAGACCGGAACAGTGGTCCCAGTTCTTCATCTCGAGCAGGTATCTGCTGCATGTTCGGGTCCGACGACGATAGGCGCCCGGTGATCGTCCCGATGGCGTCCCCGTCGTCTTTCGTCGCCTTCAACTGGTTGAAGGTCGTATGGATCCGATCCCCGACGAGGTGGGTCCGGACCGAACTGACAAAGTCCCGGCGGACCTTGTCGATCTTGCGGGCGCGTTCCAGCGCGTGCGCAAGATCTCCGGGGATTGCCCGGAGAAAGTCCTTCTTGATCGACGGCTTCTTGGTCTTGGGCGTCAAGGGGATCTTCAGGCCGAGGGGTGCCAGGACCTTGGAAAGGGCCGCGGCGTCCCAGACGTCTTCGAACCCGAGCCGGATGCCGGAGAGGGAAGAGACAGCGGCCAGAGCCGCAGTCTCTTCCCTGATCGCCCACGCCTCGACCTCGTCCAGCCGGCGGAGGTCGACGCGGACGCCCCACCGACGCATCTTGAGGAGAATCGGGAGGACCCGACTTTCGAGGTCGTAGACGCCGAGGAGGTTCTGCTTCTCCAACTCTCGTTCCTGCCGGCGGAGCAGGATCAACGGCAAGCGAGCGTCCTGCTTCGCATACTCCCCGATGTAGCGGGCCGGGAGCTTCCACAGTTCGACCTTCGGATTGATGCCGTAGGCGTTCGCGGCCCAGCGGAGGAGGCGTTCGTCTTTGCCGGGGATCCCGTTCCGAACGGCGATGTTCTCGAGGGAGTAGGAGAGTTGCTGCTCGTCGAGAAGTGGTTCCGCGACCTGGACATCACGGAAGAAGCGAGGTGTGAAGTGGATTCCCACCTCCTTGAGGAAGTCGAGGTCGTAGCAAATATTGGCGCCACACAGGTCTCCCTTGAAGACCGCCGCCTGGTCCCGCAGGTACCGCAGGACCTCCTCCCTGGGCAGGTTGTCGCCCCCCTCGTGGGCGATTGGGAGGTACGCCGCCGGCCCGTCCTCGATGGCAAAGGAGATGCCGACGATGTACGCCCCTCGCCGGATCCCTGGGCCCAGGGTCGTCAGGTCGGGATCGCGGGTCTCGCAGTCGATCGCTACCCGCTTCGCTCCGGCCCAGGACGGGAGGGTGGCCAAGACGGGGGGCAACCAGGACGAGGGGGGAGGGAAGAGGGGTTTTTGCACGTAGACCACGGTTACAGGAGACCTTCCTTCTGTAGAATCCGGTGGACGGAGTTGCGCAACATGCCCATCGAGGTGTTCTGATCCGGGGTCACAACGTAGTTGAAGAGACGATCCGGGATGCTGGCCATCTCCGTCTCGCTCTCGTGCTGAATCTGGTTGTCCCGTTGAATGTCCCGGTAGAGACGGATGACTTTGGCGCCGGCCGCTTGGAGTCCTTCTACCTCATTGCGAAACCGAACATCGGTTACGAATATGATCTCGACCCCCTGGGCAGCGCAGGTCGGAATGGTCTGCTTCAACATGATGTCGAGCCAGAAGGTGGGACAGAAGTTTTTCCTGAAAATATCTGTTCCCACGACCTGGAGGACCTCTCGGCCGGAGATCGTCTCTCCATGCTTGTCGTACTTCCCGGCAATTGCAGGCGAGAAGATCTCATTCCAGACACCGACCGGGGCGTTCTTGTCGGAGTCGTTTCCGAAGACAGATCGTTCGGACAGGCCCAGGTAGTCCACGCAGAATCTCTTGAGAGGCGTGGCGAGGGCTTTCTTCACGCCCCACTTAGCGGGAAGGGCCTGGAGAGCGAAGTCGGCGAAAGTATCCTTCCCGCTTTGCTTTTCGCCGCAAATTCCGAAGATCTTCATCGACATGACTGCACCTTCGGGTGAGCCGCCCGCAGTTCGATGAGGGCCTTCGCATACTCGAAGTTGCTCTGGAATCGGCAGGTCTTCTGGTCGAAACCCTGCTTGATGCACTTCTCGAAGACGCGATCAGCACGGTTCTGGGCGACCAAACGGAGACGATCGTCGAGTGTCATGAGGGGATCTCCTACTCGCACTGCGATTGCCTATTATTGTTAAATAGGACGGAAGTCCTCGAGGGAACCGTCCCGACCGCGTAGGGTGATTGTGGATTTTTCGATGACCGATGCGCAGACGGCGCGGTCATAGTATTCCAGGGCGCGGATGAGGATCTCCTCCTCATCCACGGCCCGGACTTGCTTCATCAGGAAGCGGAGGCGGTCGACGAAGGCGATGGTGACTCGGAGTCGGACGGGGAATCGCTGCTCAGATCGGAGATCTGTTTCAGGAGTTCCTCGATCTTCGACTTGTGCGTTGTCACCACGGCCTTGTTCTGCGTCCCTCTCACCGCGATATATCCGCCCTGGAGAACCGTAAGAGCTGCCAACGCAATCTCCGTCCAACTCACCGGGAGAAGGCCAGAGTTCTTCGCGTCCACCAGCATCTGTTGAGCAGGAGATAGGGGTGGCACACCCGGCGATGACGAGTGCGGGGTGAGCAACGCATCGAGAACGGCACACGACGCCAGAAGAGTCAACGACAAGAGAGCCAGAAACAGAACCTTGCGCATCGGACGGTTTCCTTGGGGAGGGGACTTTTACGATTATATCGGGTCCTGGAATCGGTCGAGCCGACACGCGGCCATCGGTCAACCGCAACCGGCCGTTCTCTTCTTTGATGCCATATCCGATGAAACGGTTGATCTGGACGAGAAGACATCTCAAATAATCGTCATCTCCAAATCGTTGAACATCTTCTTTCCGTTGACGTCGCTGACGTGTACCAACAAGCGCAAGACACTCATCGATGGTAGGGTTTTGAAGAAGTAAGTTGACAAGATCTTTCCGGGTTCCGTACTGTAAAATCTCTGTCTTGAGCCATCCTCGGTAGGGATAGTCGATGAGATTTCTTTTCCCAAGACGGGAATGTTGAATTCCAGTTTTTTCACGAAGAAACATTGCCGCAAGAGCTTCTCGGCAAAAACTTACTCCCACGATGTTTGTCTCAAATCGCTCTATGGTCTTGCCAGTGATTTCACGATAAAGCGCTGCGAGTTCGGGAATGGTAAGAGATCCAAGATTGTCGACGGTGACGTCTCCGACGATCTGCGATTGGAAGGTGTCCATGGTTGAGTCTTAGCAGAACATGTGCCTTATTTTGAGGAGACAACTAACGTGTGATAGAGAAAAGGAATACGATAGAAACGTCTCTTTTTACTACGCGATTTTTTATCTCCCTCTTGGGATTTTTGTCCACTATCTGACCACGGTCACGCGCTTAGAGGCCCGGGTGATCGCGGTATACGCCCATCGATTCGCGTCCTGCCGGAAACAGGCGCTCTCATCGACGATGACCACCTCGTCCCACTGGCTCCCCTGGGCCTTGTGGCAAGTGAGGGCGTAGCCGAAGTCGAACTCCTCGGCTTCTCGCCGGATCCAGGGAGGGACCTCCTCGCCGTGGAAGGGCGCCTGATGAACTTCCACTACGAGGTCCCCGCCGTCTTCCCCGAGGATCCGAAGGTATTGGGTGTCGTCCCCAGTGCCCAGGACAGAGTCGACACTCCAAATGGTGCCGTTCAGGAGGCCGACGTCGTGGTCGTTCCGGCAGCAGACGAGACGGTCCCCGGGGACGGGAAGCACGTCGGTGAAACCTCGCGCTGCCCGAACGCGGGCGTTCGCACGTCTTCGCGTCTCGTTCCGGCCGACGAGGATCTGGACCCCCGACCGGATCGTCGCGTCCCGGTCGAACTCGGAGAGGCGGAGGACCTGGCTGTCGCCGTAGCGACCGTATGGCAACCCGCGGCCCTCCCGCACGCGGGTTGCCATCTCGATGATGGGGTTGTCGGCCTCCTGTCGGTGGATCTCGGTCAACATCACGTCCGGCATGCGATTTGTGAAGAATCCCGCGCTGCGTACCGGCGGGAGCTGGGCCGGATCGCCCAGGACGAGGACCGGGACCTCGAAGGCGAGGAGGTCGATCCCCATCTGCTCCCCGACCATGGAACAGTTGTGGACTAAGCATCCGTAGATACTAAAGGAAGGATGCCGAGCCGCCTGAAGATCGTAGAGATAGAGTGCTCCGTCGGCATCCCGGAACTGATCCAGTTCAGGACTTCCTTGTTCCAGAATCTCAACACTGTCCACCCGACTTCCGTTAGAAATTTGGTTTTTCGTTGGTCTTGTTCTTGGCGTCTTAGGGAACAGTGGGATGGTCCGTCGACTTCGATGGCAATCTTCATTTTTGGATTGGCAATGTCGATCTTGTAACAATGAGGCAGTCCCCTGGTGCGGACTACGTATTCCAGAAGCCAATTGTCTCCTAAAACTGAGGCCAATTGTTTTTGTGGAATTGGAGTGGGTCGTCCATTTCCCCCCTGTACGGGGGGCCGATGTCTCATCATTCTTAGTGTTTGACTTATCTTCTGACAGACCTCTGGATTCACTGTCGGATTCATTTCCGCGATACGTTGCAATTCCTTTATGGCTTTGGGGGACCTCTTCTGAAACCATCTCCTCTTGGCATCTCCGCATTTCCGGTTTCGTTCTGGAGTGTATATCTTGGCACGGATCTCGGGAAAGCGATGCATCCAGTGCGCCGCACATGCCCTTTGACAGAATCGGGCCAGTGCTTTCTTCGGAGAGAATGCCTTTCCGCAATAGTCGCATGGCCTCGGTTGTTTTGAGAAGGGAATCTCCGGGTTTAAGTGCTGAAGCGCAGATGACCCCCCTCCCGGTAAAGAAGCGATGGTTCTCACTACAGACAAACGTCGTTGTTCCGCAGACAACTTTGGCGGCACTTGTTACTTTCTTTCTTGAAATGGCTATTACAACATCCGTTCCTGCCGCATTTAGTATCCTATCGCCGGGACTAAGTATCTCAATGGGGCGGGGTCCTTTAGGTGTATCTACAGGAGTTCCTCGCACGAAACACTCGTCGATGATCAGGAGAGAGGCGCCGCGGAGGTCGGAGTCTGGGTTCAACTCGAAGGCCGGCTGTTTCAGGTTCTTCTTCTCGCGAGCGATGTCCTCCTTCTTCCGTTCGATCAGGTCGAGGTCCGGAGGGTCTTGGAGCTGGAGACACTCGAGGTCGGCCTCGAGTCGGCGGAGCGTCTCGCCCGATTTCTCTCGAGGGTGATAGATCAAACTGTGAATGGTCTTGGCGTCGAGACAACCCTTCGCTCGCATGACGCTGGCCGCCTTGCCCGTGAAAGACGCGAAGAGGACCTGGCCGTCGACACCGTTGGAGAAGTATTTGGCCAATGAGGTCTTCCCCGTCCCGGCATATCCGGCGAGGTAGAAGACCGGTTTGTCCTGGACGCGGAGCCAGGCGGCGACGGCGTCAAGAGCCTTATCTTGCTGGGGAGAAAAGTTCATTTGATCAACTCCTGCCATGCGCGGACGACCACTGCTGGTACTTGTCCATTGCCAATGGCTCTAAGGCGGTCCACCCAATGGGCCATCCCATTAACCACTCGACCCACATCGGGTTCAACGTCCCAAGCAGAGCGTTTTTCCCGTGGCTCTGTAATCCTGATCTCCGATTGGCTGTCGGTGTCGGGAACTGACTCAGACTGACGGCCTCCACGAGAGTCCCTCCCTTGCGTCCCTTTCGTGCCGTTACCCGTCCGCCGTGAGTCCCGTCCGTTGATGTTGGGGTCGGCCACATCGTCACATAGTCGCAGAGTGTTGTCCCCGGATGGTGATGCTCTTGCCCCTGTGATCGATTGGCTGTCCTGTTGCGTCCGTTTCGAGAATCGTTTACCGTCGGTGAAGGTACCAAGGATCCAGAGTCGGTCTCGGATGTGTGGCGCTCCACATGAGGCAGCCGATATACAAGTCCATCGCACACCATACCCGCTCTCGGCCAGATCGGAGAGGACGATGCCAAAATACGGTTTCGTCTTGAGGCCGGGCACGTTTTCCAGGAATGCGTAGAAGGGTCGAACCTCGCGAATAATGCGGAGAGTGTCCGGCCAAAGGTTGCGGGCGTCGTCGGCTCCTCGCTGTTTTCCGGCGACACTCCACGGCTGGCAAGGGAACCCGGCAGACACGACATCCACCAGTCCAAACCATGGTCTCCCGTCGAAGGTCTTGACGTCGTCCCAGATGGGGGCGTCGTCGAGGAGACCGTCTCGTATGCGAGCATGGAGGATGTCCTGGCAGTACGGGTCTTTTTCGACGTAGCACACGGTCCGCCAACCCAGGAGGGTCGACCCGAGAGATCCGCCGCCGCCGCCGGTAAATAGAGCCAGCTCATTCATGCTGCTCCTTTCCACAGGGCCTCGACGGATCGCTTCCGACCCTTCGCAACGCCGCAGAGATCGTAGAGGGGTTCGAAGGGAAGCCAGTCTGCGCCTACGTTCTCACAGACGAGGACCTGCCCAGCGCGGTCGCGGCACCACTCCGCAAGGAGACGGTAGTCAACGATGCGGTGCTTGTAGTAGATCCCCTTGTTCGCGTACGGCGGATCGACGAACCATGTGGCCTGTTGGTTGGGGCACTCTTGCCAGGATCGGTTGAAGATCGTCCAATGTTTGATGGCGAGGACGGCTCGAGAGAGGCGTTCGCGACACTTGGGCCCCCAGAAATATACAGGCGGATCTGGCCAGAGTGACCGTCCCCATTTGGAAAGGTGTCGACTTGGAGAGACCGTTGCATTGTTGAGCCAGAATCCGATCAGCCACCGAGCTTCTTGCGAAATGGCGAGGTCGTTGACGTCCATGCCGGGCGGCACGAGCGGGAGAGCCAGGATGTCCTCGGGTCGACTTCGGACAAGATAGTCGAGGACGCCGAAGACAAAGGGGTCAATCTCGTAGAGAATGACCTTTCGGTCGTGGTAGAGGCAGGAGTATCCGGCCGCGCCGGCAAATGGCTCGATGATTGTGTGCCAGATTGGCGGAGGGTACTTCGGTGCCATGCGGATCTTCGAGCCGTAGTATGAGAACAGTCTTATTTGTTTGATCATGGTGGGGAGGGGAAAGGGACGTCCCGGGGAGCCGCAGCCCCCCGGAACGTCAGGGAAAATCAGAATGGGCTGTTGGTTTCGTCGTCCGCGTCGGTGGACTTCTCTTCCGAGACCTTGGCCACGCCTTTCGAGACCAGTTCGGCCAGGGCCTTCGCGTCCTGGTACCTCTGGTCCGTCGGAGCGAGCACCGACTCCCGGATCCCGCCCTTGGCAGCGGCCAGGACGATGTTGTAGAACGATCCCTTCGGGCTCTTGTCACGCTTCGAGGAGACCGCCAGGAGGTGGGCCCACCGAGGCGGCTGAACCTTCGAGCCGTTCGGCCCAGGAAGGGTGAAGGCGTTGACCTGGGTGTTCCACTTCTTGTAGATCTTCATCTTGGTGATCGAAAAGGAGAGGCAGGCCTGCTGGAGGACTCCGTCTCCCTTGTCGACGATTCCGAAGAGGTAGACGGTGTCGACGAGGTTGTTTCTGTTCGGCGTGAGATACTGGCCGAACTCCTTGCTTTCGGCCCGAGCCTTGAGGACGATCGGGTCATCCGGCAGGTACCGGGCGACGAAACCACCGCCCTGCGACCGCGGACGCCACTCGACGAAGACGTGCTCCTTGTGAGCGGGGACGAATTCGAAGGAGTCGAAGACCTCCTCCGTCACCGTGTTGAAAAACTTCCCGGCTTTCGCCCCGGCGATGGCCGATCCTCCCTCGCCCGTCACCTGCGGGGAGAGGTCCTGGAGCAGGGCGATGAACGGGAGTTGGAACTCCTCCGCCGTCTGGCGCTCGAACCCTTTGCCTGTGTCTTCGCCATAGTCGTAGACCGCCGGCAAGCCGGCTTCCGTGGGAACGATGTCGTTGGCCATGTGGCCTCCTTTTGTGTGATCGGCCCCTTTTACGTCCGCCGATACTGGGACGACGTCCTGAAAGGAGGACGTGGCCTATTCACTTTGCGATCTTTGCTACGCGAACGGTCTGAATGTTGATCGTGTCGGGGATCTCCTCGCCGGCCTCGAGTCGGTGATTGACCCAGGATCGGAGGGTAGATGAGTGAACGGACTCGTCGGACTTGACGCCCGGGTAGCCGCGCCGCATCAGCTCGGCCTGAAGTTCCTTTGCCATCGCGGACTGCTCCTTGTTGAAGGCGACGGTCACCGCCCGCTTGATCATGCCGCCGTGGCCATGCGCCTCGAACCACCGGAAGGTCTTGTCCCGGTTCTCGACCAGGATCGACGGGTGGTTCGACTCCTCGATGGAGATCTGGAAGCCGGACGTCGTGGTGAACATCTTCATGCCCAGTTCGTCCATGACGGCTGGGATCGTTCCCTCTTCAAGATCCTGGACGTCTTTTTGCGCTCGCTTAAGGTCAGCCTCGATCTGGAGGACCACGCGCTTTTTTGCGGCGAGGTCATCCGCGAGGCGGGAGAGCCGGGCGAGGGCGGAGTCATTGGCAAGGTCCGCGTCAAGACAGTCGAGAGGATCTTCGGGATGCATGTCTATAACCATTCCCGGGCGGTGTCGCCCGTTATTTGGCTTGCGATGTTCAATTTCTCGCGCAAGGCGCGGACGATCTTGGAGTCAACAGTTCCCTTCGCAATGAGATCCACGTAGGTGACGGTCTTTTCTTGGCCGATCCGGTGGGCCCGGTCCTCCGACTGGAGCCGTTGTTCAAGGTCGAACGAGTTCGAGTAGTAGACGACCGTCGAGGCGGCGTGGAGGGTCAGGCCCACACCGGCCACGGCCGGATTGCCCACGAAGTAGCGGGGCCCCGAATCGACCGCCTGGAAGCTCTGGCGAGCGTCCAGGCGATCGTCTCCGTCTACAGCACCGTCGTACCGGACCGCTTCCTTCCCCAACTTCTCCATGATCTGGTCAACGTCGGCCCGGAATCGGGCGAAGATGATTGCCTTGCCTTCAAGATCCTCGAGGATCTCCAAAAGAGCGGCGAGGCGAGGATTCTCCGGGAACCGCTCGAGCCTCGCCGCCTCCCCGTCAGGATTGTCGATCGGAAGATACCCGCAGGCGATTTGCTGAAGCCGCAAGAGCCGCGTCACGACGAGGGCCGCTGTCACGGTCTCACCCGACTCCAGGTACAGCAGGAAGTCGTCGCGGACCGTGTCATACGCCACCTGTTGCGCGTCAGACAAGTCGAAATACCGCTTCTGGTAGACCTTCGGAGGAAGGTCCAGCACCTGGGCCTTCGTCACCCGGCTGGAAATCTCCGCGACCAGGCGAGACAGTTGGTCCAGATTCTTGAAGGCAACAACCTGGTTGAACCGCTGCCCAGTAGCGCCGTTGATCCGCTGCTCCCAGATCCCGAAGTAGGTCTTGAACGCCTCGTAGGAGGCGTAACCGCGAGCGTGCCAGAAGGCCTCGTCGAGGAACTTGACCTGGGAGTAGATGTCGAACGGCTTGTTGGTTACCGGCGTCCCGGAGAGGATCCGCTTGTAGGGAGTCCTTCGGCCCGTGGCAACGATCGACTTGGTCCGCTTCGCCCCCGGCGTCTTGATTCGTTGAGACTCGTCGAGAACGTAGAGGACCTTCCGACGGTGGAAGAAGGCCTCGGCTGTTCGTCGGCCTTCTTCCGTCATGAACGCGTTGTAGGAGATAGCAATGAAGGCAAGCCCCCGGAAGCTCATGAGGTCTTCGAGGGCTTGCCTGTGCCACTTCGTCTTAGAACTCCTCGTTCTATAGGCGACGGCTTGAATCGACACGTCCTCCGGCATGTGCGCTGGGATCTCGTCGGAGATCCAATTTTCGTGGACCCCGTTCGGGGCGATCACCAGCATCGCGTCAATCTGGCCAGTCCGGAACTGGTGTGCGGCCGTGTCGAGTATCAGTTTTGTCTTCCCCGTCCCCTGCTCCCAGAAGATCGCCTTCGTAGGCAGATCCTTGGAACGTTCCCACTCTTCGAGTTGGTGGGCGAATGGAGTTGTTTTGAAGGGAGAGGGGTTCATGTTTTTAAAATGGTCGGGCCCCCCGGAGTCTCACCGGGATTACCTGGCCCCCGCCAGGTGTCCTAACGCACTAAGCGCGATCTCTTAGACGAGAGCCCGTTGGCGCGCCGCTGCCATGGGGGA
>Ga0315284_10013530_pt1 | contig 11623 bp, 12 predicted proteins | sample YL17G09_16_MG_FD_203696 | JGI IMG/M metagenome (GOLD analysis project Ga0315284, IMG submission 203696) | Sediment microbial communities from Yellowstone Lake, YNP, Wyoming, USA - YL17G09_16 | ecosystem: Environmental > Aquatic > Freshwater > Lake > Sediment | place: USA: Wyoming | collected... | reverse complement strand
GACATTATGAAGGAGTTAAATCTCAAGCCCGGACCAAAAGTTGGCGAGATCCTCGAAAAACTTTTTGAAGAAGTGGTAGAAAAGAAAGTGGAAAACGAGAAAGATACTCTACTTAATAAGCTAGAGGCACTTCTCCCAAAGCCCTGAATTATTTTTCCTAGCATATCCTTCAGACTGCCTAAATTGATTCTGGTATTTAACATCCGGTAGAACGGTCTGAATTTTGGCAAAGCCATCTTTTATCAATTCATCATTAATAAAAATATTCCCAACGTAGACATAACGCAGGAGTCTCCCATACTTATCAGTTTCTGAAATATCTTTTTCCAATTTCACGACTTTCCCTAAAACCAAATTTCTATTCATTTCACTTGCTTGGGTTGCATAACACTCCGAAGTTTCTACTTCCGGTGTATTTATACCAATATAGCATATTTTTTGACCCGTATCGATTACAACCGTGTCCCCGTCAATCACCCGTTCGACTACACTTAAAGTCGTTGACCCTTTTTGAGAAGCGATCATTATCGTACCTCGCGGGGTTGGGTTTGTACCAACTTTTTTAATTTCTACCCTTTGTGAAGAAATAATAAGAAACCCGATAAATATCAAGCAGATCCCTAAAATTAAAAATAAACTAGTTTTTCTTGAATTTTTTTTGAAGTTCATCCCAAGTCACTAAAATCGGAACTGCTACAAACGGAGAAGAATAAGTTCCCGAAATGGTTCCAATAAGAAGAGCTACTGCAAACCACTTTGTACTTTCGCCTCCCATAAGAATCAGAGCAATAAGCATAAAGATTATTGTAAAAGAATTGTTGAGAGACCTGACCATGGTTTCACTTAGAGCGTTGTTGGCCATCTCAAGTAAATCACCACCGGCCCTTTTGCGCATCTCACGAATCCGGTCGAACACCACAATGGTGTCATGAACGGAAAAAGAAAGAATTGTAAGCATCGCAGTCACAAAAAGAAAATCTATCTCGGCCCCCAAAAAATGGCCAAACAGTGAAAATGTGCCCAGAAGAACTAAGGTATCGTGGAATGTAGCCAAAGTTGCAGAAATTCCAAATTTGATGCTTTTGAATTGATACGCAACCCACAAAAGAATCGCCGTAGCTGAAATCAAAAGTGCATAAATTGTCTTTTTAATTAGCTCCGGTCCAATTGACGGACCTATATTTTCAAAACTTACCTCAGTCGCTCCCTGTTCCTTAAAATCCCGTCTTATCTTTTCAACTTCGGAGTCTTTCAAAACACCATACTTAAAAATTTTATTCTCACTGTTTGGGAACTTGTATTCGGCAACCACACCGCCCGTAAAATCAACTCCGATCTTAAATCCCCATTTTAGCATCGAGAAAATTCCCGAAAGAATAACCGTTCCGGAAATTAACAAGTATAGCCAGCGAAACTTCACCCAATTAATCATATTAATTTCATATTAATCATATTAATTTCACATTAAACCTTCCTTTCTCTCACAAAAACTCTAAGTAGGTTTCTTGAAACAAATATTCCGGTAAAAAGGCTAATTGCAATGCCGAGGGCCAGTGTTATGGCAAAACCTCGCACGGGTCCTGACGTATGCAAAAATTGCCAGTCAAGCGGGTTTGCCAAAATAAATGCGGTAACCAGAGTTGCAATATTGGCATCCCTTATCGAATCCCAGGCCCTGCCAAAAGAGACTTCCAGCGCATCTGCCGTTGCCCTTTTAAGTTTCTCCTCTTTGAATCTTTCAAAAATTAAAATATTACTGTCAACCGCCATTCCCACAGACAACATAAACCCTGCGATCCCTGGCAGGGTAAGGGTCACGGGAATCAATTTATAAAGAGCTATTGTCAAAACAGCAAATATAAAAAGTCCAACATCCGCAATTATTCCGAATCCTCCATAGGTTAAAATCATAAAAAGACAAACCATGGCCACTCCAATTCCGCCGGCCAAAACACTCTTTCTGACCGACGACGCACCGAGGGTAGCCCCGACTGTGGTTTCTTGAACCAGCTTTACCGGCACCGGAAGCGCACCGGCGTTAAGCTGAATTGCAAGTTGTTTTGCCTCATTAATTGTAAAAACTCCACTTATCTGGGCATTGCCACCGATTATTTTTTCAGAGACAACTGGTTCGGTTAGAAGAGTGTTATCTAAAACAATAGCAACTCGTTTATTGATATTCCTTCCTGTGATCTCTTCAAACTTTTTTGATCCCTCATCGGTGAACTGCAGAGAAATTGCAGGTTTTCCTGTTTGTTTATCAAACTCGACCGCTGCTGATTTTAAATCTGCTCCAGTCAAACTTGTAGCGACTGGTTGGGAGGAAGCAGAAGCTGTTTTTGTTGCAGGTATATCAGCAAATTCATAAAAAGCCAGTTGAGCGGTTTGTCCTATTAAAGAAATTGCCTGTTGGGTATCTGTAACACCTGGAAGTTCTACAATTATTCTGTCTTCCCCCTCAAATTTTGAAGTTTGTACGGAAGGTTCTGAAACTCCAAATAAATTAACTCTCCTCTCGATTATGTCCCTTACCCCTTCAATAGCGGTGGGTTGTTTTTCTTTTGCAATTTTTGTCAAATCTGCCTCAAAAACCAGGTGGCTTCCTCCGGCAAGATCCAGTCCCATTTTTAAATCAAAATTTTTATTGACTGAGAATTTACCAACCTTGAAGTGAATTCCGTAAGGAAGAGAGATAATTGTTGCTGCAGCCGTGATCAAAAATATGAAGCTAACTAACCAAATCTTCCTCATCGCCAATAATCATAACACGGTTACCCGCCAGTATTCCAAGCAAGAACGGGTCACGTCTTTTCTTTCTGAAATCAAGTTCCTCCCTGGTCATCACTGTATAGTTTATTTCTTTGCCCCGCTTACTTTCTTCAACTCTTATTAAGGAGGCAAGTTCAGGAAGCACCACTTCCCCGACAACAAGGATGTCAACATCTTCATCCCGCCTTCTTTCTCTCATCCTCACAAATCTGCCGGAGAACATAATAAAAGAGACCTTGCCAATCTTATTCTTGTTTTCAATTAAACTTTTGCCCAAACCCGTTGTTTTGGCTGCCATCGAAACAAGATCTCCAAAAAACGGATGCTCGGGTCTTATCGAATAATATATTCTATTACCCCTCGGTTCCTTTCTCAAAATTCCATCGGCTTCGAGTTTGGTAAGCTCACGCCTGACAGCATTAATTTCTTCGTCAACCTCCCGGACAATACCACGAACATGGTACAGCTCCTTCAGGTTGGAGAAAAAAAGCTCCAAAATTTTTATACGAACCTTCGAGGTTATAATATCGTTAAAATTAGCCATTTATTTGGGGCAGGCTAGTAATTAACAGGATTTTGAGCGGGGACTACCTCAATCCAAGTAGTGCCGCGGACCATACTTACCTCTTTCCCATTTGTATCATAAAAAACTTCCCTGTCAAGAGCAGACACTTTAGACCAAGTCCCGGTTATGGCAATACCGTTTTGAAAAACAACCGCTTTACCGGTTCCTATAACCTGATAAAGCATGTGCTTCTCGGTATCAAGCGGCCCCGTTTCTTTGGCAAACATTATAACCACATTTTTTGCTGACAACTGCGGTTTATCAAATTCCGCGTCCATATGAGGAGAACCCCCGTTAAATCTTTTGTATGAATTCGTTGCCGAATCGTACTTCCATTCAACATCATATCCTTGCATGCTCTCCCAAAAATTTAACTTAATATCGGTCGCTGTTGCTGAAGCATCTGCCTTCCCGTCCTGAAAAAGCCATTTTCTGAAATCCTTTATCCACGACACTCCTTTTGAGTCGTCAAAATTAAAACCGCGTTTGTTAGCCTCTTTATAAACTTCGTCCAGATCTGCAACAACGGAGTGTTCCCAAGCCGCAGGTGTGCTACTCAAACGGTACTGGTCACGTACCACTACCGGAAAGCCAATATTAAACCCACCATCCATGTCGTTACCACGACTGCTGTTTCTCCAACCAAGTTTATCTAAAAGTGCGTAAGCATTAACCGTGGGGTTAATATCACTCCTTGGCTTAACCCCCCCGGGGCAATCAGGGCAAAAGTCGTTTGCCCCTCCTTGGTGTAAAAAGATCGGGTTTTTCCCATAACCTGCTGCCAAATTTACAAAGTAGACCCTTGCACTTCTCAGTGGAGCAGCTTTGACATCTTCGGCTACTGCCCCGCAGTAGAATACCGCAGCAAACCTTGTTATTCCTCCCTCCGCAACAGCCTCATAAACTACATCAGCTCGGCTAATACCGGATACAGGCCTGGCATCAACATGATTCTCAATCATCTGAACTATCGGACGCCTATCGTTCCAAACGTCAGCTTCAGGTTGTGTATACTTCTGGCCATTGATGGGGCATTCTGCAGTTTTCGGTAGGGTGAGGTTGAACTTCGGCTTACTTCCCCCATCGCCAGTCAGGTTAGACGCCGCCTTCGGCGCGATGACATAAAAAACAAGGAGTGAAACCCCGATAGAAATCAAAAACAAGCCGACGAAACTTGCAATAATTGTAAATTTTTTCGAACTAAAAAGCTGATTTATCTTTGTAATTTTCATCGTCTTCGTTTATTTTGACTTCTGTGCGGCGAGCAACGCTCTTTTCTCGTCTGCCGAAAACTCAAAATTGCTTTTTCCTTTTTTAATATCCTTCATATAAACTCGCGTCCTGTCTCTCGTATGAAGGCTGGTAATCACAATACCGGTATCTTCACTATTCAGTATAGCAAGACTAAAGCTATGATCGCCACCCAATTCCTTAAACGGGTTAAATCGGACCAGTCCGATTTTTTGAACATGCAGTTTTCCGTCTTCTTCCAAGTAGTCCGCTCTTTTAATTAATCCTTTTATATCCTCCGAGTTCTTGTTCCCATCAGACAAGATTTTTTCCAGAACTTTCTTAAGATCGGTTACTTCTACCCCTTTCGTGAGCTTGTTAAAAAGAGCGAATATACGAAACAAAACTATACTTATCCCTAAAAGCCATATCCCTCCTATTAAAAAAAATAAAAGCACTTGTGTTTGCATAACTTTAAAGGGCAAGTCATTTTTTATTCGCGGCGTAAACGCCGCTGGCATTTCATGCTCAATCATTTTTACATTTTGATATAATACTGTCAATGGCCGTGCATAGGACCCGCAAAAGCAAGGAGTCCCCTCATTATGGTTTTTTGGTTTCCTGGCAGCTTCCGGAGGCTCATGTCAAGAGGGAATTAAAATCAGGTGAAAAGCATGAGACTGACAGGCTTGTACCCTCAAAAAAAGCCAATAACATGGCGCAAGACGCCCCCGTGCGTAATGTCAAAAAGGATATTATGCGTAGCCTCCTGATCGTCGGCTTCATACTTATTCTCGAGCTGGTGGTATACTTAGCCTGGATCAGGTTAGTTAAATAATCCGATCCCGGAACGATTACGTTCTGCCCTATGAAGGGGGGTGACTATTAATGATGTATTGTGTAAAGTGCCGAGCTAAGAGAGAAGGTAAAAGCGCACAAGAAGTTACCATGAAGAATGGTAAGAAAGCTACTAAAGCTGTTTGTGAAGTTTGCGGCACAACCATGTTCAGAATCGGAGGAAAGTAAACTTCTATTTTGAGCACTTAAAACAAAAGGGCAGTCGCCTTAGGCGACCCCCTTTTGTGTTCCACTTAAATAGATTTTGAAAAAGTTGGAGGAGTTTCTTAAAAAATAATCTAATTTAAATTTCTGTCAGTCAGAGTAAATTATCGTAACGGGCCCATCCATGAGGGCGTCAATTTCCATATAATCTCCAAAACTTCCGGTTTCGATTTCGATATTTTTCGCTCGAAGACTCGCGATAAAAAATTCGTACAGCTTCCTCGCCTTCTCCGGATCCTCTGCATTGATAAAACTGGGCCGGTTTCCTCCTGAAGTATCCGCGTGAAGCGTAAATTGGGAAACTACCAGAATCTTTCCCCCAACATCTGCAACCGAAAGGTTCATTTTACTGGGGCTCTGACTGGCCAAGCTTCGCTTACCAGGGCTCTGGCTGGCCAAGCTCCGCTTATCTTCCCCGTCACTCATCACCCTCAGTTTTGATAGTTTAGCAGCTAACAACTCAACATCTTTTTCCGTGTCCCCTTTCTTAACTCCCACAAGAACAAAAAGTCCTTTACCAATTTCCCCAACAGTTTCCCGTGATTTATCCTGAGCCTGCCGAAGGACTTTTGCTTTCTTAACTCTTTGTACTACCAATCTCATACGCTTATTGTACCCAGTCTTCTATCTAGGGTCTATATTTGAAGTCCTTCGACTCGAAGACTCGCTCAGGATAAACTATTAGTTCTCAAGCTTTGGACGGTATTGTAAAGCCTCAGCGATATGATTAATGGAGATGGTCTTTTCCTGTGCCAGGTCAGCAATAGTGCGGGCAATTTTAATGACTTTAAAATAGCTCCGGGCGGTCAGGTCCATCGTGGCTACCACGCTGGTTAAAAGACGCCGACAGTCGTCGGATAACTCGCACCATTTTTTAACATCCCGTGTTGTCATTTCAGCATTTGATTTAATACCTGTCCCTTTGAATCTGACCAACATAGTTTCTGAGCCATTTTACATGCTTTTAGCCAGAGGTAATTTTTGCTAACACTCTTTAACATTAACATATAGTTTCGAGGCGGCGAATATCACATCTTTGACGTAAAAGTGGTATAATGCATCACTTTAGAGGAAGGATGATCGCTGCGTTTTAAGCGTAAGCTTTGAGCGTAGAGGAAAGTCCAGGCAGCAGAAAGCAGGGTGCCAGGCGTAAGCCTGGGACGAGCCTAAGGAAACTTAAACTCGGCCAGTTAGAGCCACAGAGACTATGTCGATTCTTTTACCCTAAAGGTAGAAGAAAACGAGTGAAAAGAGGCAATCCTCCCCGCTGCAACCTCCGAAAGGGGCGCTATCAGGATGCTTTCCCGAGCCCCGAGGTTCGAGGGCATAGATGGATGATCATCGAGAAACAGAACCTGGCTTACTAACCTCTAAAGTACAATTAAGCCTTGCAGAAGCAAGGCTTTTTTGATGGCACAAAGAGGTTAGCCAAGCTTTGCTTACTAACCTCTAAAGTATGAAGAAACTCACTGTAAGGTGAGTTTTTTTATGGATAACGGAGAGCAAGGTTCTCGAACGTAGCGAGAGGTTCTTACTAACCTCACGCTTATTCTTGTACCAAATATTTTTTAGCCAGGATTTGAAGCGCTATAACTGACGGAACGGAAACGATCATTCCGGTAACTCCGGCTATGCGCGCGCCAATTGCCAAAGCGACCAAAACTACAATTGGAGAAACGCCAACCGACTTCTCCATAATTTTCGGTACCAAGACATAATTTTCCACTTGTTGAATCAAAAACGCCATCGCTATTACCCCAAAACCGGCGAGAGGTGACATACCAAACCCTATAATCATACTTGGAATTGCCGCGACGACCGGCCCTAAGAACGGAATAATCTCCAAAACTCCTGCTAAAATGGAGAGGGGTAGGGCAAACGGAATCCCCATTAAACTTAGTCCAATAAAAGTTGCAAACCCCACAGTAAACATTAAGAGTAACTCTCCCCTGGCCCATCCGCCCAACCGAGTCTCAAATGCTTCGATGATCGAAGCGATTTCTTTCCTTTTCCCCTCTCCGAAAAAAAGTCCCAAGGAATTATCAAAATTACCTCTGGCTAAAAGCATGTAAAATGCAAAAACAAGAACCGTCAAAACAGAAATAATATTGGAAAAGAGTGAAAAAGTAATTTTAATGATTTCCCCCGGCAAACTTCCCAGCCTCATTAATAGTTCATTTAGTATATCTTGGCTTAGGCTTCGAGTAAGCCCAATATTCGATAGGTAACCGGGCAGGGCAGTTACAAAACTTCCCGTTTGATCGACGAGGGGGGGAATAACCAGGGCAACTACGCCGCTAAAAATTCCAAAAACCAAAAGATATGAAAGCAGTACCGAAATTCCTCTTGGAATTCTTAATTTGGTAAACCTATCGACAAGCGGCCCCAGAACGGCCATTAAAAGAAGTGCCACAAAAAGTTCCAAAATAATATCTCTTACGAAGTACACAAACCACAAAGATAGTAGGAAAAAAACCGTAAATACAACGGTTCTATGAGAAATTTCTATTTTTCTCAGCATAATAAGTAGAATACCATTTTTTAACCAGTTTTTCTACATTTCCCAGATACCCCCGAATACCGATATCAAACCATTTTATCCTCGCATCCCTTTTAAACCAAGTAATTTGCCGCTTTGCATATTTACTTTCATCCCTCTCCCACTCGGATAATACATGTTCTTCGTCAACATCCCCTTCGAAATGGTCCCGCCAGACTCCGTAGCCCAAAGCGTTCATTGACTGATCCTCCCATTTCACCCCCATCCTTAAAAGCTTTCTTACCTCGTCTTTGGCACCATTTTTCAGTCTGTCCTTTATTCTTTCCATAATTTTTCGATCTAAAAAATCATTGGGGGCAGACAGGCCAATATGCAAAATGTCATAGTTACCTCCTATTGTGTGGGGAATCGGTATCGTTTTTTTTGTAAGTTGATACTGCGCTATTTCTATCGCGCGAACCAGCCTTCTCGGGTTCTTCCTGTCAGACGCATTCAAAGAGGCCGCTTTTAATGAATCTATGCGAGCTAAAAGCTCGAAAAGTTCGTCAACACTTCTTCCCTCCAGATTCTTTCTCAAATTTTCACTTGGAGGAACAGCGGCGGTCGGGATGCCATCAACAACTCCTTTGATATATAGTCCGGTTCCTCCAACCAGAATGGGAAATTTTTTCCTTTTGGCAATATCGTCAATAAAATGGTGTGCAATTTTCAAATATTGGGCGACATTAAAATCCTTTCTCGGATCCGCAAGATCGTAGCCCCAAATTTTTACACCGTGAACTTCATAATATCCATATTTCCCAAACCAAGGATGCCTGATCTTTGCTCCCCTTGGAAAATCTTTACCGGTTCCGATGTCCATCCCCTTGTAAACCTGACGGGAATCAGCTGAAACAATTTCGCCGTTATATTTTTTCGCAAGAGATATGGCCAACCCGGTCTTACCAACCGCTGTTGGACCACATATAACTAATAATTTATTAACCATATTAATCGCCGCCCGCCAGCAATCGCTGAAGCGATAGCCTCTGCGGGCTGGTCGGCCCACAAATAACCAGAAGCTTCTGCATGTATTTAACTGCTTGCGCTAGTATACTTTCTAAGCGCAAAATTCCAAAACCTTAAAGAAAGGAAAAGTAATATTACTCCAATAAGAATAAAGAGAAAAATTTCCAATGGGCCAATAAACCCCTCGAAGGCTCTAGCAGGAACCGTCACCATTATTCCAACAGGAACAATAAAAGTCAGTATCCATTGCAACGGCTGTTTATAGATATCTACGGGGAACCTTCCCATGGAAGTCAAGTCACGATACACCATTACCGTATGATCAACCTCCAAAGTAATTATCCCAAACCCCAAAACAAAAATATGAAACGCAGAAGCAATCAAAAGTCCGTTAAGAAGAAGTATTATATATGAAAATATTTGAAAAGGCGTCGGGTGAAGAAGTGAACCAAGCCAAAATACAACAAAAATTATCGGTGGAATTGTAATTAAATCGATCGGGTCCGGCCCGCCCATTAGAACTCTAAAAAGTGCATTAAATGGCTTAACTAACACTAAATCAAAATCTCCGGAAATGACCATTGGTCTAAAACTATAAACATTTCTGAAGAAAAATTGGGCAACGGTATCTATAAAAACATATGTAGCCGTAAAAAATAGAACTTGGTTTTGGGAATAACCCAAAAAACCATTAGTTCCTTTTACCAAAAAATATAAAAAACCAAAATAGGAAACATATCTAATAATTTTCCCTAACAAAAATATTAAAAGGACATTTCTGTTTACCGACCAATTTAAAAGCGAATTTTTCGCCATCATCGACCAGATTTTCAAATAGTAAAAAAAAATGTTCACCTACCTACTCCTTCATAAACTAAAAGGCCTTTTCCCCAAACATAGTTCACAATTTTCCATAAAATTAGACTCCAGATTATTCCAATTGCCAAGCTTTGAAAAACCAGAGAAAGACTAAAATTCCCCAAATATATTTTTATGGGTATAAAAACTAAGTATGGAAAAGGGGTAAACCTTAAAATTTGATAAACGCTTGCCGGAAAGACATCCAGAGGGAAAAACGCCCCCGACAAGAACTCAGCAACAATCACAACCACCAGAAATTGTGCTCCCCAGGACAATTCCGGTACCCAAAATGGAATAAAATTAGTCAGCATCAAAAGACTAAAAAACAAAAACATCGCTATTAACAAAGAGATCAGAAAAGATACAACATATATTGGATTGGGTTGTAGAAAGATATTTGGCTTTAAAATCAAAACCAAGATGGTTGCTTCAACGACCCCAAAAAGTATGTTCAGAAACTTACTAGAGAAGTCCCTTGTAATCCAATACGAAAAATAGTTTATGGGTTTGAGTAATAAATTTGTGAGCTCTCCGTTTGCTATTTGCCCGGCAATATCAACAGATCTCGAAGAGAGAACAACCGCTCTGACGATAATCAGGGTAAACGCGTAAGTGAATATTCTTGCTTTGTCATATCCAAAAAGCTGTTTTGCGCCTCCTGAAAAAACAGCGTCCCAAAGAAAGAAAAAAATAAGAATTTGCATCACGTTCCTCAACCTCCACATTATAAAATTTAACTTGTACGCAAACTCCTGGGCAAGTGAAATGCTGAAGATCTGCCAATACTTTTTCATGATATTCTAACAAGCTTTGCTTTAGCCAAACGCCAAGCTTCGCTTATCTTTTAAGTTCCCCACGGAACACTTTGCGAATGATATCTTCTATCGGAACTTCTTCGATTGTGAGATCTTCAACCGGAAAGTTTTGAAGCAGTTCTGCCGCTGCTACAGCTGTTGCTTCGCGCGGTACGGAAATAATTACTTCGGGGAAACTTAACTTTCTTACTTTACCAATACTATCTATGGCCTTTATATTATCTTCATTACTCAGAGTCGCTTTGATTATTTTCTCTTTGGCAAATTTATTTATCAATTCCTCAAGTGCCCCATCAAACAAAAGTTGGCCCTCATCTATTACTATTACGCGCCGGGCAAGATTGGATAAATCGTCCATATTGTGTGAGGTCAGAAGAATTGTGGCATTATATTTTTTATTGTATTCGTAAATAAAATCTCGCATTTTTTGCTGGGCAATGATATCAAGCCCTATCGTCGGTTCATCTAAAAACAAGACTTTAGGTTTATGAAGAAGTGCCGCGGTAAGTTCCATCCGCATCCTTTGTCCCAGTGAAAGTTTCCGAACTGGTGTTCGTAGAAGTTTACCGATTTCGAGTAAATCGGTCAGCTCTTTCAGATTCTCCTCATACTGCCTCACCGGTAATTCGTATATTGCACGGTTCAGTTCAAAAGTCTCAATTGCGGGCAGGTCCCACCAAAGCTGATTTTTTTGTCCCATGACAAGGGCAATCTGTTTTAAAAATTCAGGTTTTCTCTTCCAAGGATCATGCTCCAAAACTTCCACAAATCCGCTAGTGGGGTAAAGAAGCTCCGAAAGGGTTTTGAGGGTTG
>Ga0315284_10013529_pt1 | contig 11623 bp, 18 predicted proteins | sample YL17G09_16_MG_FD_203696 | JGI IMG/M metagenome (GOLD analysis project Ga0315284, IMG submission 203696) | Sediment microbial communities from Yellowstone Lake, YNP, Wyoming, USA - YL17G09_16 | ecosystem: Environmental > Aquatic > Freshwater > Lake > Sediment | place: USA: Wyoming | collected... | reverse complement strand
TAAAAGTAGCACTAGATCTATAAACAAACGTGAATTCAAAGAATTAATAGATAGAATGACTGTATCTAACGTACAATTAGAGGCAGACATGGTCTTTTGTCCAACTCGTAAGGAGGCACGGTACAAACCAACTGGATTGGTCCGTGTTATCACTACTGGATTCTATATCCGTAAGAAATGAGGTTTCAAGAATGAAAGTTCTAAATGCTCGAAACGTTCAAGAGGCTCTACCACGGGGTCTGCAACTCCTTGATCAGTACGGGGAACGACGTGAGAGTCGTAATGGCCCTGTTCTTGTAGCTCCGTGGCCTGTGACGACAGTTTATGAAAAACCAGTAGAAAAGGTATTATTTTGGGCTGATCGTGACGCTAATCCATTTTTCCACCTTTACGAGAGTCTATGGATGTTGGCCGGACGTAATGATGTAGCTCCTCTTATTCGTTATGTGAAGCGCTCCATAGATTATAGCGATGACGGTAAAATTCTTCACGGTGCCTATGGTCATCGTTGGAGACATGCGCATCGTTCTGGAGAAGGAATACTAGCTTTAATGGGTGAGGGATTTGATCAACTTCCTATTATTGCTCAACGTCTAAAAGAAAATCCAGATGATCGTCGTTGCGTGCTACAGATGTGGGACGCTAATCGTGATCTTGGCGGACATGGTAAAGATCATCCATGTAATACTATGGCAACCTTTCAACGAGGGTCTCGGGGAGAGCTGAACCTAGTTGTTTTTTGCCGTAGTAATGATATCATCTGGGGCGCATTCGGAGCTAATGCTGTCCAATTCAGTACCCTACTCGAATATATGGCTCTTTGGATTGGTTGCCCGGTTGGTACTTATTCTCAGATTAGTGTGAATTTTCACGCTTATTTGGATATGTTTGAGAAGTGTAAAATAATTCGTCCAGATCGTCTTGGTTTTATTTATGATCCATATAGCACTGGCAAAGTATGTTCTATTCCTATGATTGGATCTATAGAAGGTATTGATGAATTTATTACCACAATTTTAGAAGATGTAGATACAGGATTTTCACATGGAAATTTTTTACCAAATGATTCTTGGGAACGGGTCATATACTGTGTCTTGAAAGCGCATGAATTATATCGCACAAATGTAGGAGCAGCTCGTTACAAGAAAGCATTAGATGTTTTAATGATAGCAGACCAAGAATCGGATTGGATTATTGCTGCTCAAGAGTGGATTTTACGTCGTCAATATACGTGGAAAATGAAACAAGTTACTGGTGGTGAATTAGAACATCCGTGAAAAAGAATCCGGACGGAACTTACATAGCCGATCCACAATTTCCGGCTGAAATATATCCAGTCCGTATAATGCGAACATGCAGTAATGGACATGAGTGGGGCTGTGTTTCTAAAGCGCCAGATGAAGAACGTGTAAAGACTGATAAATTTCTCTGGTGGCTGGTAAGAAATTGTCCTCTTTGTAAACGTCAAGATGATAATAATGTTTATGCAGATATAAAATGAAAATCATAAATAAGACTGAATTCTATCATTTATGGGAAGCTGGTGTATTAGGAAACCGCACGAATATCTATCGTAGTCCTCTGAAGGCTTGGCAAGCTGGATATCCTCATTATGGATTTCGTCAACTTGCAAAGGCCGGTGGTGGACGGTGGGAGCGTGTTTCTCGGGACGAGTTTTGGAATACAGTAAGAAATTGGAATGAATGGCAAATTCCATTTATCATGGACAGTGCTACTCATCCAGCAGGGTTCGAGGATATAACACTACAGGGTGAGGTATGTCGCACCATACGTGGATGGGAAGGATTCATGGGTTACACTCCCGGACTTCCTATGCGTAAGGCATTTCCTTATATGCGTGCAGTCTCGGGATCTGAAGTGCTCGTTCTCCTCGACAGGTGGATGGATCCTTCTAGTCAAGATGATCTACGTGATTTATTAGATTTATATCCTGAAGCGACGATTGAGTTTACGTGCTTTACTAAAGACACAGGTAACATTCCCGGACGAAATTGTATATTTTGGGAGACTCGGAACTACTAATGAATAAATATCAAATTACATTTAGACAAAAAAGAACTAAAGAAGAACGAAATGAAGATACTTTAGCGTTTAATGCAAGTGATGCTATGATACAAGGAACTGTTAATTTTATAGGTAAAGGGTATCTTGTCAGTGAATGGGATATGGTACGTTTAGCACCGCATCCCGATGAAATTCAATTACCTGATTTTCTGCGTGATGTTACAAAAAGTAAAACGTAGTAGATTGTAATTCAACATGTTAAATCAAATTCTTAACCTTGAGCGTCCTTTAGCAGTTTTAGATTTGGAAACGACTGGACTCAATCCAGATATAGATCGCATTGTGCAAATTGCAATCACAATACATTATCCTAAAAAAGATCCGATTGCATGGTCGTCACTAATTAATCCTGAAATTCCTATTATGAATACAGGTAATCATAATATTACAGACGCCCATGTTGCAGAAGCACCACTATTTAAGATAGTAGCTCCGGCACTAGCACCTAGAATATTAAATGTAGATATGATGGGCTATAATGTAAAAGATTTCGACATCAAATTTCTACGTGCAGAAATGAAAAGAGCTGGAGTTGATTGGCCCTGGGACGGATACATAATAGATCCTCTTCATATTTATCGTATGAGACAAGGACATACTCTATCAAACGCTTATATTCGATATGTTGATTCAAAAGGATTTCAGGGGGCGCATAACGCTGCTGTAGATGTTGCGGCTACAGAAGCTGTTCTTATTGGTCAACTTGCTGAATATACAGATCTTCCTCGAACTATAAAAGAATTAAGCGGGTTTTGTTTCCCACATCCCGAGAATGCGGTTGATTCTACGGGAAAGTTCGTATGGGTAGGTGAAGATGCAGGATTCAATTTTGGTAAATGGCGTGGTCGTTTACTAAAAGACCCAGAGGTTCGTTCGTATTTATACTGGATGGCTAATAAGGGTGATTTTAGTGAAGAAGTAAAAGAAATTGCTCAAGATGCATTAGATGGAAACTTTCCAACTAAGCCATGAAAACCACAATATTCGAGATACTGGAATCTTTATACTTTGCGAATGCGATAGTGATCATTACTGCTTGTGGTCATCGGCATTTGCGGTATAAAGGGGACTGGAAAGTAGGACAAGAGTTTGAATGTTCTTTCTGTAGAGAATACTAGATGATAGATTTATCACGTTGTCGCCTCGTTCCATTTAGGCACCAAATCGTTGGTATCGAGAAACTCCTCGAACAACCGTACTTCGGTTTGTTCGATGAGATGGGTGCAGGAAAATCACTTCAAGTAATTGTTGCAGCACAAATTCTCTTTGAGCGTGGAATTATAGATCGTGTGCTTATTGTCGCTCCCGCTTCTGTTCGTTCGGTGTGGTATGATGATACGTTTGGAGAATTACGAAAACATTTATGGGAAGGAATTCCCGCTTGTGTTCTTGAACTACACGCCAAGACGCGAGTATGGGGTGAATTAGATAAAACAAAGAAACGGCTCTTTTTCTTCGTTACCAACTATGAGTTTGTGCGCTCTAAGGATAGGCTACCAGAAGTCCTCGAACTTTGCACACCAAAGACACTTCTTGTATTGGATGAATCTTCCGCCGTTAAATCATATAGAGCACATCAAACAGTTGCTTGTCTAAAACTCCGTAAGGCTTGTGGTCGTGTAGTTATTCTTAATGGTACACCAATTGCAAACAATCCAGGAGATTTATATAGTCAAGCTAATATTTTACATCCTAATATTTTAGGATGCACAAATTGGTTCCACTTCAGAGCACGATATGGAATCATGGGCGGATGGCAGCAAAAACAAATTGTTTCATGGCGTGATTTAGATGATCTTCAGCGTCGTTTGGCTCCCTATGTCATACGGCGTTTGAAAATAGACTGTTTAGACCTACCGCCTAAATTAGATTCTGTAGTAATGACGGTTCCACTGTCTAATGCCACATGGAAAGTCTATAAGGAAATGAAAGATGATATGGTAGCGTGGTTGAGTGAAGCTACTGTTTCATCTGCATCTCAAGCCATTGTAAAAGTTATTCGTCTTGCACAAATCACCAGTGGATTTCTTGGTGGTGTCGAGGAAATGAACCTGGAGGATGTAGATCCAGAACACATGGCTCCTGCACCACGGGTTTCAGTTCCTCCACAAGAAGTAGGACGTGAAAAGTTAGATTTATTTTTAGACTGGTATAAAGATCAATTAGAAACAGAACCCGGATTGAAATTACTTGTTTGGTGTCGTTTTCGTCCAGAAGTTGCACGTTTGCATAGAGAATTATCCTTAAAATTCCCCAGCACTGAATTAGGACTTATTTGGGGAGGCCAGAAGCGGGAAGAACGGGATGAAGCACTGCGTCTTCTTGACCCACGAACTATGCCAGAAGGTCCGGTAGTTGTAATTGGAACACCGGCTTCTGGTGCAATGGGTCTGAATCTTACAGCAGCCCATACCGTTGTTTATATTTCAAATGATTTTTCATTAAAAACACGGCTTCAGAGTGAAGATCGTGTTCATCGACCTGGTCAGATGTTTCCTACATCATACTTTGATATAATTGCAACTGGACCAGCAGGTCAAAAGACAATTGATCATACGGTTGTTAAATCTCTAAAGGCAAAGTTAGAATTGGCGACTTTTACTACAAGTGCTTGGATTCAAGTTCTTATGGAGGAATAGTATGACAGGAAAAATTCACCGACTACTAAAAGACAAACATTATGGATTTATTCGTGGACCTCAAAATACTGATTATTTCTTTCATGAAAGTGGACTTAAGAATGTGAAATTAGACGAACTAGAAATTGGTCAGGAAGTGGAATTCGAAGATGAGGAAAGTGACAAAGGATTACGGGCTGTTGACATTTTTGCTTAATTTAACACTTGTAATCGTAGTTTAACTGTGTTATACTGTATTTCACGGTGGGCATATAGCCCACTGTATTTAAGACGGGCTAGGTCCTAGGACACCCGCAAACAGGTAGGAAGATGGAACGTACATGGTCAGCACAGCAAGAAAAAATCTTCAACTGGTTTTCAGACCCAGAAAATCATAACCCGAATCTTATTGTTCGCGCCCGTGCGGGTACGGGCAAAACTACAGTCATTATTGAGGGGATTAAGCGTGCCCCTGAACGCTCCATTCTCATTTGTGCTTTCAGCAAGATTATCCAAGAAGAACTGCTTTCCCGTATTGGCAAGGATTATTCTTACATCGAAGCTAAGACTCTTCATGCCGTCGGTTATGCTTGCGTGCGCCGTTTTCGTGAACGCATCAAAGTTCAGTTCAACGATGAAAGGGCTGTGAAGCTTACGGATGCTGTTTGTGGCAACCAGGCTCCTGATGCTATCAAACGCCTTGTTACGAAACTTCATACGAAGGGAAGAGAGATCGCACCACACGCCATCAAACTTGGTGATCTCACTAACATTCAGATTACCTTTGACTGTGAACCGGATGAACAGTGGGCACTTAGCGGGTTTGACGCAGAATATGTTGAGCTAAAAGCTCTTGAGGCTATGGAGCTGGCAGCTAACATTCAGAGTGGTGAAACGATTGATGGCAGTGATATGATTTTCCTACCCGTGCGTAACGGGTGGCTCACCGGACAGTTTGATCTGGTTGTGGTGGATGAATGTCAAGACATGACTACTGCACAGTTAGAAATTGCACAAGGAGTTCTTAATAAAAATGGTCGAATTGCCCTTGTGGGTGATGACAAACAGGCAATCTTTGGTTTCCGGGGTGCGGATTCCGGTTCCCTTGACCGGCTTAAGAGCGAACTATTGGCGCAGGAACTGGGTCTGACCACAACATATCGTTGTGGTAAAACAATTGTCAGGATGGCGCAAAACTTCGTTCCGGATTTCTCTGCCGGGCCTGATAACCCAGAAGGTGAAATTCTTGATTTGCGGTCACATGAATTAGTGGCGGCTGCTGGTCCCGGTAATTTCATCTTATCAAGAGTTAATGCCCCGCTGGTTGGCATCGCGATGCAGTTGCTTCGTAGTGGCAAACGGACGCGTGTTGCTGGCCGGGACATTGGCAAAGGGTTGATCGCACTGGTTCGTCGGTTACGTGCTACCAGTGTTCCTGACTTCTTGCGTAAGATTGAATCCTGGGAGAATCGCGAAATTAGCCGGTTGCAGACACTCCTCGACAAGGCGGCTAACGGGCGCAAGGCTACCATCCAATCAAAGATGGAGGCAATTACGGATCAGGCTGATATGTTGATTAACTTAACGGAGGGTGCCAAGAATGTAGATGAAGTAGTGAATCGTATTGAAGGATTGTTCTCAGATGATGGATTGGGTGCCGCTGGTATGATTACTTGCAGCTCCGTTCATCGCGCCAAAGGTCTTGAGGCTGATTGTGTGTTTATTCTTCAGGACACACTACGTGATCACAATCAAGAGGAATTGAACATATCCTACGTGGCCCTGACGAGAGCTAAGAATAGTTTAGTGTTAGTTAGTGATAAACAGAACAATCAATAGGAGAAAATCATGGAATTCAAAGTTGTCGAGGTTCCGAATGTGCATACTAACGGGGCTGCTTCTGAACTGGTAACGGCCCTCGTGGAAAACGTGGGCAAGGCGCTCGAACTTCCTTATGAAGATCGCGATCCCAATACGATTCGTAAGGGGATTCGTTCGAGTCTCTCAATTCGCGGAGTGCTCGGTAAGTTTCATTTCCGAACTCGTGTATTCCCGGAACGCAAGGTGATGACGGTTTGGCTTGAAGCGAAGCCACCACTGCCCAGTGAACGAACAGTACAAGCGCGGCTCAATAGGGAATCGGTTGCCAAAGAAAAGTAGGGCTTGCAATCGGTTTTTAACTGTGGTATACTACAGTAGGGGGTATAGTAGATGGCCTCAAAGTTTGCTGCTATCATAGGAGATCTTCCTAATCTTCCACCAGACGACCCTTCTTATCAAAGTAAGATTGAAGAGATTAAAGAGTCTCTACGGACAGATTTATTAACGCCAGACGCAATGGCAAAAGAATATCAAATTGTTCGTAGTGTAAAGGATGATCTTAATGATCAACTTTCCATTGTTCAAATGCGTTTAACGGCAGTTGAACAACTACTATTTGAAGCTTATGAAAATGATGAACCAGGATTTGGATTATACGGTGCGGGTCCAAATACTATTAAGATGCGTGATGGTGCATCGGTTGCAGTACAGATGGAACCAATGGGAAAAGTAGAAGATAAAGAAGCTTTTCGACTTTGGTGTATTGCGAACGGTTATGAGAATGCTTTGCAGCTTTGGCCGAGTACCATGAATTCTCTTACGAAAGACCGACTTTTAAAGGGAGAGTCTGCACCAGAAGGTGTGAAGGCTTATGCAAAGCCGAAGATCGTGTGGAGAAAAGGCTAATGGAACATGGATTTTCGATCAGACTGGGACGTTTATTAGACGCTCTTATCGTGCTAATAGAGAATTTAAATGGTTACATCACGGAAAAACGTGCAGAATTCCCAACAATCAAATCTACTAGATCTGATTGAAATTGAAGATGCAAAGGAGGATCCAAAGAATTGTACGCACACGCATGAGGCAAAGACACTCACCGTGTGGCCGAACGAGACATGTATCCGCATGACTTTTACCTGTCGAGCGTGCGGACACATCCGAGGAAGAGTGACAGGCTAATCTCCAAGAGAGGAATCTGTAATGGCTGACACGAAACTCGTAAAGCAAGGCACGTCTGGCATCTCCGCTATTTTAGGAGATGTGAATCTCGCAGAACGACCAGATTTCATCCCAGAGGGGGATAAAACAGGTACCGAAGGTATCACCTCCGAAGATTTACGATTACCGCGCCTTGGTATTGCCCAAGGATTATCGCCCCAAATGACTCCTGGTGAGAGCGCCTATGTCGAGGATTTAAAGATGTTCGATCTATTCAATGACACAACGAGCGAGGTATACGGAAAAGGGCCGATTTACTTTGTGGCTGTACGCCGTGACGTTCGTTGCATTGAATTCCGTCCACGTACTGAAGGCGGTGGTGTGGTGGACCTTAATGTACCGCGCCATGATTCGCGCGCTACTCAATGGCGTGAAATTGAAGTGGATGGAGTCAAGAAACGTATTCCACCAGTTGCCACAACCTATCACGAGTTCACTGCACTTCTGATTAAAGAAGGAGGTGCAACTGAACCACTTGTGATCTCCATCAAGAACACCAACAAGTACAACCGTCGTGCAATAACGGACCTGAACGGCTTCATCAAGATGCACGCCTCCCAGGGTGTGAAGTCGGTTCCCATTTATGGGGTCATCTATTCTGTCGAATCAAAACCGGAAAAGAATGATTCCGGAACGTTTGGAGTGCCGGTTTTCCGGCAGGTTGGGTTTATTCCGAAAAACATGCCGGAGTTGTTTGCCCGTGCCCAGGAATACGCTAAGTCTCTTGAAGGGAAAACGATTGTTATTGATCGTGAAGCAGGGGATGAACCTGTTGATGGCGAATTAGTTGAAGACAAGGTTCCGTTCTAATCCCAGCACCGGCGAAATCCCACCGGGGAGGTAGCAGTAAAAACCTGCTTAAATCGGGATCATTGATCAAAAGCCTCCCATTTAGTCTATTTCTGGTGTTTAGCCTATTTTAGTGTTTAACGGCGCAAAAGGGTTCCGTAGTATGCCCCTGGGAACGTATATAATGCCCGTGGTAAGGTTTTGATACCCACTGGCATAACCTACTATGGCCGGTTTTAGGGCCGTTTATGAGGCCGTTTATACGTTGTCACCTGTAACTCGTTGTAAACAAAGCACTTATAAAAGTATAAGATGCCTAAAAAGGTCGACCCCTTACGGGACAAGGATAAACGGGACAAATATCGATTGAAATGGGAGACAATTTATCTTCCAGTTCAGTCTCTTTCTATCCTGGTAAGAGATCTTATCCTAAAAGGGTATGAGGAAAATTATAAGATTACCTGTAATAAATGGAAGATTGTATATAGAGTAGATTATGCACATACAACACATAAACATATTGTGGAGTTTGAACATAAACACCATATAACTAAATTAGGACGTCAACGCATTGCATCACGAATTCGTAATTTAGAAGAAACTGGGTGGGCTATTACCACAGTTCCTCATCAAAATTAATATGCCTACTACAGAAACAGGACAAGAACCGTTTTGATGAAGAAGACGATGAATCAAATTTCTGTTTAATGTGTGAAGAGCCTATTTCAAATTATGAAGATTTTTGTAGTGAAACATGTCAATATAATTTTGAGGAAAAATTTGAAACAGAAGACAATTAGACTAATTAGAACTTGCAATCGTTTTTAACCTGTGGTATAATGTTTGCATGGAGTTAAATAATGCCATTTAAACAGCCGATGCTCGCACGTCCGCTACCTAAAGGATTTGTTCTCGAGCCAGAAACCTACGTCGCAGAAGAAAAATATGACGGACATCGCATCACTTGCGAAATTATGAGTGGTGCCACAAATCTATTCACAAATAAACAAATAACAGCTTGGAGCCGCTACGGAAATCAACGTGTTCTACCTACTCATATTCTTGAGGCATTATGCAAAATGCCAGATGGACACTATGATGGTGAACTTCTCGTACCGGGGAAGCGCAGTTACGGTGTCACAGAATTAGTAAACAGTCCAGATCTTGCCTATTTTATTTTCGATATTCTTGAATTTGGTAACGGAGATTTAACACCGTTGGATTATGATGAACGGCGTAGTCTTCTTACCAAAATTATTCCCTCTGGACAAAGTCCAGTTCAGTTAGCAGCATCTACTCTAGTTAATACTTGGGATGAAATTTACGGTCTACGTAATACAGTATGGGCGCGCGATGGGGAAGGTCTTATTCTCAAAAGACGTAAGGCACCTTACCAAATCGGTAAACGTAGCAAAGACTTCATCAAAATTAAGGCACTGCGTTCAGCCATGCTAACGGTTGTAGGCTTCGTGCCGGGTAAAGGACTAATCAATGATCGTGGGCCTTTTGCTACTATTCTTCTTCGTGACGATGATGGTTTTGAAACTGCCGTTAAAACTAGAAATGACGCAGAATGCCGCAAACTCGAAGCAGAAGCCGGTAACGGGATTCATCCTGCCATTGGCCGAAAATTGGCAATTGAATATCAAGAACGAACTCCTAATGGAAACTACCGTGATCCCCGCTTTGATCACTGGGAATAAGGAGATGCGTATGATACAACCTATCAGAAATGTGCAAATAGAACAAGAAAATCCAAATTGGATTACTAGTCCTTGGACATTAAGAAAGAGTTTTGCTTTAGTACTGTGGTGGATAATGTGTTTGCTTCTTCCACCATTCGCAATTATCGCTGGTGCCATTGTTGGTCTTATCTATGGCTGTGCCAGTGGTATGCTACGTGGTCTAGTCGAAAGTTATATTGAATTACGTCGTTGGTGGGATATGTTCGTAAATAGTGAGGAGACAAAATGAAGAAGGCAAAGAGACTTTCACGCGCTAGTCAAGTAACAGCTTATACCTATGAGAACCATAAACATTTCAGTTCTCACGAGGTAAATATCCGATTAACTGAACAGATTCAGACGATTGTTAAGACCGAAGAAACAATCGTTAATTTAATGGCTTCTTTACGACAGGCGCGGCAACGTCTTGAAGCTGAGAACGCTGTTAAGACGGCGCTCGTAGCTATTCTTGATCTACGATAATGTCTACCTTTGTTGCGTTTATCATTGGCGCGTACTTCGGAGCACTGGTCATGGCGCTGTGCGTCATAGCGCATATTAAGGATGAACCCTGCAACTGTTGCCAGGAAATGATGGGCGCAGACGGGCGGTGTGGAGATGGGTGTCACTGCGGCGCGCGGCACGAGGAGGAGTAGCTATGACTGACCTAAACCTCCCCGCGCTGCGCGAGGCGGACGACGAAGACATCTGTGGGCTATGTGGCCAGCCTGGGGCCGACAAGTTAGCTCATCCCGTCCACTGGCCCGGTGAACAGGTTCCAGATGGGCCGCTGGTACACGCGGCGTGCGAGGACGAGGAGTGTCGGAGGGCGCACGCACTTCTGAGTGACAAACAGCGGCGAGACTTTCTGAGGTGGATATGAGCGAAGACACCAAGAAGGCGCTGCGCGAGGCGGTGGCGACATGAGGGTGTTGGTCGCCTGTGAGTTTTCGGGCATCGTGCGTGAGGCGTTTCGCGCCAAGGGCCACAATGCATGGTCCTGCGATCTGTTACCCGCCGAGGACGGAAGCCCATATCACTTCCAGCGGTCGGTACAGTCCGTCATGTATCCGACAATCAGCGCATGGGATCTGATGATCGCGCACCCTCCCTGCACGCATCTGTCGGCATCTGGCGCACGGTGGTGGAAAGACAAGCGCATGGAACAAGCGGAGGCGCTGGAATTCGTGCGGCAGTTGATGTATGCCCCCATTCCACGCATCTGCATTGAGAATCCCGTGGGCATCATCAGCACGAAGATACGCAAGCCCAATCAGATCGTCCAACCGTGGCAGTTCGGCCATGATGCCAGCAAAGGCACCTGCCTATGGTTGCAAAACCTGCCACCGCTGAAGCCCACGAAGA
>Ga0315284_10013528_pt1 | contig 11624 bp, 9 predicted proteins | sample YL17G09_16_MG_FD_203696 | JGI IMG/M metagenome (GOLD analysis project Ga0315284, IMG submission 203696) | Sediment microbial communities from Yellowstone Lake, YNP, Wyoming, USA - YL17G09_16 | ecosystem: Environmental > Aquatic > Freshwater > Lake > Sediment | place: USA: Wyoming | collected... | reverse complement strand
CTGAACCCCGCCACCGGCGACTGGCTCTCCCGGACACGGCTGAAGACCTCGAAGAACGGCACGTGGGACCCCGGCAAGGGCGGCGAGGAGCGCGGCAAAGACTACAACCACTCGACCTACTGCGACCTCGTGATCAGCGGCCTCGTGGGCCTGCGGCCGCGGGCGGATGAGACGGTGGAGGTCAACCCGCTCGTGCCCGAGGCGTGGGACTGGTTCTGCCTGGACCAGGTCCGCTACCACGGACGCTGGCTGACGATCCTCTACGATAAGTCCGGCGAGCGGTACAAGCGGGGCAAGGGCCTGCGCGTCTTCGCCGCCGGCAAAGAGGTGGCCGCGTCGGAGACCCTGGCACGCCTGACTGCCCCCCTGCCCCCGCGCTAGTGCGGTGTCTCACTCAGAATGCGTATTATGCGGGGCGCTGGGTGCCACGGCTGCGCTGTTTGCAGCCGTGCTCTGCGTAGAACGGCAACACGGTTGCTGAACGGCGCAACCATACCCTTGACGCAGCCTCCCAAGCGGCTAGCATGAACGCCCATGGAAGGAGTACGCCTGTGATCTGCGTCGCCCTGATGCCCGAGACCACCAGCCTGGCCCTGGAGGCCATGGCCGAGGCCGCCAAGGTGGCCGACCTGGTCGAACTGCGCCTGGATGCGATGCACGAGTTTGACCTCGCGCGGCTGCTGGCCTCCCCGCCCTGCCCCGTCATCGTCACGTACCGGCCTAGGCGCGAGGGCGGGTTGTATGGCGGCCCGGAGCCTGCGCGTCTCGAAACCCTGCGGCAGGCCGCGCGGCTGGGGGCACGATACATCGACGTCGAGCACGACGCCCTCGCCGCCATCGGCGACGTGCCGCGCGAAAAGACAATCGTCTCGTACCACAACTTCGAGAAGACGCCGGCGGACCTGGCCGATATCTATGCCCAGCTGGCGTCCACGGACGCGGCCGTCGTCAAGGTGGCCGTCATGGCCCGACACATTCTCGACACAGCGACGGTGCTGCGTATCCTCCGCGACGCCCGCAAGCCCACGATCGCCCTTTCGATGGGCCCGCGGGGGATGCTCACGCGGATCCTGGCGCCTAAGTTCGGGGCGCTGCTGACCTACGCGTCGATGCCGGATTCCGCCTCTTTGTCGCGCGTGGCTGCGCCGGGCCAGATCGCGGCGACCGAACTGCGGCAACTTTACCGTGTCGACCGCATCGGCCCGAAGACGCGGGTCTACGGCGTCATCGCCGACCCGGTCGGCCACAGCCTGAGCCCGCGGATCCACAACGCGGCGTTTGCCGAGACGGGCCTCGACGCCGTCTACCTGCCGCTCTGGGTCGAGGGCGACCCGGCGGCGTTCGTGCGGGCCATGCGCGAGTTTGAGTTCGACGGCTACAGCGTCACCATCCCGCACAAGCAGGCGGTCATGGCAGCGGTGGACGAGATCGAGCCGCTGGCCCGACGGATCGGGGCCATCAACACGATCCAGCGGCGGGCCGACGGCAGCCTCTTCGCCACCAACACCGACTGGACGGCGGGCCTGGCGGCGATTGAGGCGGCGACCGGCAAAGGGTGGCTTGCGGGCAAGCGCGTGCTCGTCCTGGGTGCGGGCGGCGTCGGCCGCGCGATGGCGTTTGCGCTGAACGAGCGCGGGGCCGAGGTAACGCTGACGGACGTCGACGAAGCGCGGGCCGAGGCGCTGGCCAAAGACGTGGGCGTGGACACAATGCCTATAGCCTTCCTCCAGCGCGGCGGGTCAGGAGACCCGCCGCGCGGCGGACCGCTTGAGACCGGGCGCGGCGGGTACGGAGACCCGCCGCGCAGCGAGTTGCGCGAAGATGGGCGCGGCGGGTCTCCCGACCTGCCGCGACAAGAGTGGGATGCACTCCTCAACTGCACGCCCATCGGCATGCACCCGAAGGTGGATGCCACGCCCGTGCCCCGCGAAATGCTGCGGCCGGGAATGCTCGTGTACGATGCGGTCTACAATCCCCTGGAGACGCGCCTGCTGCGCGAGGCCCGCGAGGCCGGCTGCCGCACTGTGGCCGGGATCGACCATTTCGTCCGCCAGGCGGTCGAGCAGTTCGAACTCTGGACCGGCCGCCCCGCCCCGGTCGAGACGATGCGTCGAGTGGTGATCGAGGCGCTGACGAATTAAACAGCGATCTTTAACCACGGTTAGTACTACAGCGCCACTTGTCGCGTGGCAATGAACACAACCTCTTGCAGTAACCAGACTTACGCGCCGTAGCGCGGGGCCTTGTGCCCCGCGCAGGACCGCGCGGGGGATAAACCCCCGCGCTACAATCTCAGAGCGGCCCCCGCTTGAATTCCCGAGCGGTTGCTCCGGGTCCAAGTGGCGCTGTAGTATTAGCCGCGAGTCGAAAAGGAGGAACGCCTGATGCACAGCAGAAATGCCAGTACATCACTTCTCCTTGCAGCGATTGTGGTGGCAGGATGTTCGCCGGGTACCCAGGCCCCGGCAACCTCGGAGACCCGTCAGTGGCTCGATAAGGCCGATGAAGCAGTGCGTCAACTCGCCAGCGCTTCATCTGGCCAGCCCCAGGCCCAAGGCGTCCAAGACGAGATTATGGTTGTCGCAACATGCGTGGACGTCGGCGAACTGGACAAGGCCAGGCAGATCGCCGCCAGACTCTCGGGTGACTGGAGGGGGTATTGCGTGGCCATGATAGCGGCCGCCGTTGCGTCCAGCGGCAACGATGAGGCGGCGATCAGCGAGGCCGAGGGCATCAACCCGCCGGTTTGGTACTGGATTGCGGTGCTTTGCGCCAAGAAGAGCCCGGCTTCTGCCCTCAAGTTTGCCGCCAAGGTTGAGGAACCGGCCCGCTCCTATGTCTATGCCGTCATTGCCCAGCAACAGGTCCTGGCCGGCGATTTGGCCGGCGCAGAAGCGACCGTCGCCAAGATCATCGACAAGGACGAGCGGCAGCCTGCCGACTTGTGCCTCGCCGCCGGCAAGCTGGCAAACGTAACCGGAGACCTCAGAAAAGCGGTAGCCGCCTCCAAGGTGCAGCCAGACGAGATGTGGCGGCAACTGCGCAAAGTCGGCGTGGCGAAGGCCACAGCAGGCGACATTGAATCTGCGGCGCGAATCCTCGATGCCCTCGATGACAATGAAGATCGCGCGGCCGTGAACATAGCCATCGCCACGTATCACCAGACGCAGGGCAACAAGGCGGCGTGCCGCAAGGCCATCGACGCGGCCCTTGCAGATACTCTGGGGATTCGCGAGTCCGTCACATCCGAATTCGTGCGGGCAGTCTACTACACCAAGATCGCCAGCCTCCAGGTGAGGGCCGGCGACCTTGAAGCAGGCATCAGGACCGTCCGCATGGCACAGGCAAGTGGCAACGCTGAAGCCGAACCGGGAAAGGGCCTGGGCGCTTTCAAGGCACTGGGCGGCAACGTTGCGATCATCGGCCTGTTCATCGAGGCCGGCAAGATGGACGAGGCGGAGAAGTCCGCAACAAAGGAGGACGGCACGCTCATGCCCGAAATCCTTGCACTCCTGGTAGAGAGGCACGCCGCCCAGGGAAACTCGGTGCAGGCGGCCAGGCTTGTCGATTCCGCAAGATCCCCCAACGACCGGTACAAACTATGCCTTGCGGCAGCGCGGGGAACGGCACAGCACCTGAAGGCTGCGGGCGCACGGTAGACTTCGCGCTGCCATACGACTGGATACCTCTCGCGCGGCGGGTCCGGAGACCCGCCGCGCAAATCGCTTGCAGCGCTGTCGTACTCCGCCAGCAGCACCCGCTCGGGCTCGACGAGGTCGTCGCGGGCGGACGACTTGACGGCCACCTTGAAGCCCGGCCTCAGGGCGACACTGGACCATCGCCCGTCGGGGGCCAGCGTGATGAGGGCCGCCTGGTGGCCGGCCTCCAGCGTGCGGCTCTCGATGATCCGCCGCAACACCTCGGCGGCGGCCCCGGCCGGAGACACCCCGCGGCGCGTTGAACTTCGGCGTTGGACATTAAGAATTGACTATTCAGAATTGTCGTTGCCGGTCTGCACCGTGCGACGGAGCTGCCGCAAGGCAACCGCCTGCGGCATGCACGAGTCGCCCGCCGCTCTCAGGCCGTCGCGGCCACTTCCGGCTTGTCAGCCTTGCCGGCGACGCCGTACTTCTTCGAGAGTTTCTCCAGAAGGGGGTTACGGTACGGATACCAGAGGCAGGCGGGAATGGTCTTGACCTTGCCGTCGTCGGCGTCCTCGTAGGCGAAGACGGCCTTGCAGTTTTCCATGCGTGCGGCGTCGATCGAGTGCTGCTCCTCGAACGGCAACATGCCCACGCGCAGGAGTTTCCTCGGGTGGCGGCTGCCGGCAAGCCCCTCGGGGGGCGCCGGACGGAACACCAGCCCCCATAGATACTTGGCCAGGGCCCGGACGGGCTTGCCATCGGTAATGCGGTCCCACTTGATGGCGTGAAGCATGTACGGCATGAAGGTCCGAACCAGGAGGACTTGCCCGCGCAGACGCTGGAAAAACTTCTTCGGGTCCAGGCGGTCCAGGCGCGGCTCGATCTTCTTCGAGAGGGCCGCCAGGTCCACCGCCACCTGGCCGAAAGGCTTCTGGAGGTAATGGTTGATGCCGCGATACGTCTTGCCGTCGGAGATCAAGAGCGTCATCGACTCGCAGTTCGGGTGCACGCCCGCGAGCAGGAGGATCTCGGAGCGGGGGTTCTTCCGGAAGAACGAGCGCGGCTTGCGCATGCTGTAGGCCAGGCCGGAGGGGATGAACTCGACCCCGCCGCCGGGGACGCCCTGCTGGACCATCTTCTCCACGTCTTCCATGGTGGTGGTCTTGGCGGCGTCGAATGTGCCGGGCTCCCAGTTCTCGGTCAGCGGGATGATGCCGAGGTCCGAGATGAGGTCCCGGTTGTCGTGGATGAATTGAATGAGGTCGCCGATGTACTGGTCGTTGATCCCCCACGCCGCGCAGGCGATGATGGCGTGCTTGCGGCGGCTGAACTTCTTGAGGTTCTCCAGGGCCTTCATTTTCTTGTCGTAGGCCCCGCGGTTGTGGCGCATGCGCTCGTAGATGTCGGGGCTGCGGCCGTCGAAGGCGAACCGCATGGGCACGCGGGCGTCGCAGAGTTTCTTACAGTACTCCTCGTCGGCCAGTTTGACGCCGTTGGTCACGACGTGCGGCTTCAGGCCGTGCTGCTTGGCGATCTTGATGATCTCCAGCAGGTCGTCCCGAACCGTGGGCTCGCCGCCGAACAGTTGGACCACCGGCTTGGGGTCCATGCGGCCGACCTCGGCCAAGACTTTCTCGAAGTACTCCAGGGGGGGATTGAAATCAAACCCCATCCCGCGAATGGTGGCGATGCAAATAGGGCAGTTCATGTTGCAGCGGTTCGTGACGTCCACGAACACGATGTTCGGCTTGTGGTCGGTCTTGCAGTGGTCGCAGTTCAGGGTGCAGGCCACGCGGTCCTTCGGAACGTACTGCCACAGGTCGCGCTTGGCCTGCCAGACGGCGGCGTCGGCGCTGACCAGCGACTCGTTCGGGCCGCACGTCGGACAATTCTTGCGTATCCAGGTCTGACCGTCGCGGGTAAAGAATTCCGCGGGGACCCTGTCGCGACACTTGTTGCAGAGCCCGATGTTGTTGGACGGCTGCATGGCTCATCCTCCTGCAATCAAGACGTGGCAGAGCGCAGATCGAGGCGTGCCCTCGGCATTCCCTACCGCGATGCTTAAAGCAAGGCGCTGCGTCGCCATTTAAACGGCGGGCATTATACAGGAAGGGCTCAGGCCCTGTCTAAGGGGAAACGGCGTCCGTCAGTAGCCGCTCAGTTCTGGGCGCTCATCCGGCCCAAGCAGGGTGGCATGCCCAGCGCGCTGTTCGCTGGGCATGCTGTTGCCGCGGCCATGGAGCATGCCCACGCAAACGGCGGGTCGCCTGGGCGACCAGGCTGTGGGCATGCCACCCGGCAGGGGAAGGAGCGCCCAGAACTGAGCGTCCGTCAGAAATCAAACAGGACCTTCTCGATTTCCGTTTCCGCCATGTCGGAGTTCTGCCCGGCAGGTTTTTTCGCGTCCGGCGTTTGCGCCTCCGCCTTCGGCACGGGCCGCCTCATCAGGTTCAACTTGGTCTCGGCCGGACCGCCGACGACCTCGTTGAGAACCTCGCGATAGTGGTCGATACTGTAGTCCAGGATCCAGCGTTTCTTCTCCTCGCCTTTGACGAACAGGACGATCGTCGGGTAGTACGCGATGCGATGCCGCTTCTGGAGTTCCGGGCAGGTGATGGCGAAGTAGGGCTTCATCATCTCGAAACTGCCGAACCGCATCCGGCCGGCATACTGGTCGGCCAGTTGGTCCAGGGTCGGCTCCAGCATCCAGCAGGTCGGGCATCCGCCCTTGAAGAACTCCACCAGGACGGGTTCCTCGGCCTGAATCACATGTTGCTGGAAATCGGCCGCCGTTTCGTTGATGTGCGTGAACTTCGAGGCGCCGCACCCTGAGGCTGCAACAACCGCGGCGGCGCCGGCAAGCAGGGCCGCGCCGCCGACCCGCCGACAGCCGATTCTCCTCAGCACGCCACCGCCTCCTTTCGCGAGGTCTTGCCACCGACCATTATCCACTCCCGCGCCGGCGCAAACCATCACTTCTCCACTTCGGCCCGGCGATGGGCGATCTTGGGCCTGTAGGCGTAATAATCGAAGTCCGGGCTCTCAACCAGCCCGTGGCAGTTGATGCACAACCGGGCGTCGATGAAGGTTCGCGGGTCGAACTTCGCATCGACCTTCTCGCCCGGGCTGCCGTGCTTGCTGGTCACGGGGTGGCAGGCCTGGCACGTAACGCTGGCGAGGCTTGGCGTTTCTTCCATCGAGAAGAAGCCGTTCTGGCGGCCGTAGCCCATGGTGTGACACAGGATGCACTCCGGGTCTTCATGGCGGCCCACCCGCTTGATCGTGGCGTATGCCTTGGCGTGTCTGGTCGTGAGCCACTGCTTGTACTGCGACTCGTGGCACTTGCCGCACTGGTCCGCGGGCTCGTACGCGGCCGGCTGGGGCGTCAGGACCCAATCGGGCGGCGCCTCGCCCTTGGCTTTCCTCACGTACTCCCAGTACATGTCCATCACCCAGGGGGCATCACGAACAGTTTTTTCCGAGAGCCCGATCATGTCCAGGGACGTCGCCAGGGCGCCCTCCGGCCCGGGGGTGAACGTCAGCGCCCCTATCTCTCGCCCCACGGGGCCGGTGGCAACGACCACCGCGCCGCCGAGTTCCAACGGCTTACGGAAGATCGCGGGATCGTGGCCGCTGACCACCACGTGGATACCAGGGACGCTCCGGGCCAAGGCCTCCGTGGCCGCGATGGGCTGATGCGACAGGGCGATGACCAGGTCGCAGTCGGCCAGGGCGGCGGCTTCCCGCCTGGCGGCCTCCAGCGGCGGCTCGATTCTCAGCCCTTTGCGCCATTCGCGCGGCGGGAAGCCCATCACCTCGTCGGCAATCACCGCAAAGATACCGATGCGGCGGCCACCGGCCTGGCGGATGACGTGCGGCGGAAAGACCGGGGTCCCGGCCTTGTCGCGAACGTTGGCGCAGATCAGCGGCAAATGATGCTCGGCCACAAGCGACCGGAGTTCATCCAAGTCCATCCCGAACTCCTGGTCGCCCGCGGCCACGGCGTCGTACTTCGCGCGGCCAAGGGCCTGGGCCAGGTACTTCACCTTCATGGCGTTCGGACGCTCGGGGAACAGGTCGCCGGCGTCAACGACCACGACATCGGGCCGCATGCTGCGGTACTTGTCAATCATCGTCTGGCGTTTGGCGAAGCCGCCGCTGGGATTCGTCGGACACCCGCAGGAAGACAGGACGCCCTGATTATCGTGAGAGGAGAGGACCGTCAGGGACCCCGCCGGCGCGGGCTGCACGCGCCGCTCGGCGAGCGACTCGCAGCCCGCCAGCAGCGCGGAGGCGACGATAACGCGAAGAAGCCGGCCACGGCGAACCCGGCATGCTCTCGGCATGCTACTTCTCCGTAGTTGTCCCCCCGCTGTAACGCGGCATTATAGAAACGGGCCCGGCGGGAGTTCCAGGGGTTTCGCGGGGAGGCAGCGGTTGTGCAGGCTGCGGCGCCTGGCTGCCCCACAACTTGCCCAATCTTGCCTCTCTTGCCGCGCGGACCTTAAGGAACTTGTTCAGATCGTAGCGGTACACGTCTTCCATGACCACCAGGCGCCAGCGGTCGACCTCAACGCCCTTATCGAACAAGATCACCGTCGGAATGTAGGTGAGGTCGTACCGCTCTTTGATCTCGGGAGATGGCACGTCGAAATAGCGCGTCATCACCATGAACCGCGCGACCTTGATGCGGTCCCAGTACTCTCTTGCCAGGTCATCCATGACCGGGTCTAGCGGCGCGCAGGCGGGTCAGCCAGCCTTGTAAAAGTTGACTAGAACCGGCTGCCGGGACTGGAGAACCGCGCTGTTGAACTGTCCGGGGCCGACCTCAACGACCCGGTTCACGCCGTCGTTCATGAAGCAGCCCGTGGTCAGGAGTGTCGCCAACAGCGTGCAGGCCACGAGGCCGGCACCGGCCGCCCGATGCAGGGCACTCCCGGCGTCGCGGCCCAGGGGCCGGCGCGCATCGGCCGATGTCTTGGGGATCCCCGACCGGCCACCCGCTTCTATCGCCATCGTTTTCCTCCGCCGCGCCGCGTGTTCCCGGCCCAGCATTGCGGATGCTCTGCACTTTCGGGCCGCTTTCCCTTGCCTCATGGGGCCGGTTTCGCTAGCATTATGTGCTTGAAGTGTCTTACGGGCAAGGGCTTGGAGCGCACAGACGTGAAGATTTTGCTGGTTCAACCTCCTCCACCGCCGGATTACATCGGGTTCCGGCGGACGGCTCTGCCGGAACCCCTGGCGCTGGAGTCCATCGGAGCGTTTGCCGAGGCCAATCACGACGTGCACATCCTGGACATGCGCCTGGGCGACGGCCTCCCGGCCGCGCTGGACGAATTCCAGCCCGACCTCGTGGGCGTCACGTGCCTGACGACCGAGGTCTACAACGCCCAGGCCGTCCTGAAGAAGGTCAAGGACTGGCGGCCGGAGGTGTTCACCCTGGCGGGCGGTCTGCACGCGAGCCTGCTGCCCGAGGACTTCCAGAAAGAGTACGTCGACGCCATCGTCGTCGGCGAGGGCGAGACGACCTTCAAGGAACTCCTCGAGACGCTCGGCAACGCCCCGGCCAAGCGGGCGCCCGAGGCCCTCGCCAAGGTCGATGGCCTCGCCTGGCGCCGCCCCGACGGCGAGTGGGTCTTTAACCGCGACCGGACGCTCCTGGCCTCGCTCGACTCGCTGCCGATGCCCGCACGGCATCTGGCGGCCAAGTACGCCGCCGAGTACTTCTTCCTCTTCGACAAGCCGCACACCCTCATCGCCACCAGCCGCGGGTGCCCGTTCAAGTGCAACTTCTGCTCGGTCTGGAAGTTCTATCACAAGAAGTGCCGCTACCAGTCGGCCGAGCGGGTCGTGGCCGAGGTCGAGACGGTCCAGACCCGCACGATCAGTTTCGTGGACGACAACTTCCTGGCCAACGTGCCGCGCGCCCACAAGATCGCCGACCTCATCCGCGAGCGCGGCATCAAGAAAGAGTTCGGGATGCAGGCGCGGACCGACACGATCTCCCGCCACCCGGACCTCCTGAAGAAGTGGCGCGAAGTGGGCCTGGAGACGGTCCTGATCGGCTTCGAGGCGGCCAGCCAGGAAAAACTCGACGCCGTCGCCAAGGGCGCCACCATCGAGCAAAACGAGAAGGCGATGGACATCCTGAACTCGCTAGGCGTCCACATGTGGGGCGCGTTCATCGTCGACCCGCAGTTCACCCAGGAGGACTTCCGGCAACTGAAACGCTACCGCGAAGAGAGGGGCATCATCTACCCGCAGTTCACCATCCTGACGCCCCTGCCCGGGACGGACCTGTACAGCGAGCGCTACGGCGAACTCGTGACACACGACTACCGGCTGTTCGACGCGCTGCACGCCGTCCTTCCGACGCGCCTGCCGCGCGAGGAGTTTTATAAGGAGTTCGCCGGCCTCTACCGGCCCGATAACCCCGGCCTCATCTACGATTGGATTTCCAGCGGCCGCATCACGATGGAGCGAGCCCGTAAAGCCCGCAAGATCCTGATGGAACTGGGCAACTACGAAAACTTCCTTCAGGGTGAACGGGCTGTGGACCTTTCCCCCACGACCGCCGGAGACACATGAAAGTCATAAGACCGGACGTTGAGATGAGCCTTGGCGAGCACCTGGTCGAACTGCGCCATCGCATCATCCTCGCCCTGCTGGGCCTGCTGGTGGGAACGGCGCTGTGCGGCATCTTCTACCAGGAGTTGCTGACGGCGCTGCTGAGGCCGTACTACCAGGCCCTGACGTCGCTGGAGAGCCGCAACGCGACCCCGCCGCCCCCGCCGCCGTCAGAATCGCCGTCGAAGCCCGGCGCGCTGCCGCCAGCCACGCCCGGGCCGGAGGCCGCGCCGGCCGTGCCGAAGGCCGTCGAAGAACGCCTGGCGGCGCTGGAGGCAAGGCTAGCGCGCCTCGAGGGGGCCACAGGCGGTTCCACCGCGCCGGGCGCCGCGACCGCCCCGGCCTCGGACGCGCCCGCCAAGGAGCCGCAATCTCGCCTCATCCTGAGCGGCCCGATGACGGGCTACATCATGATCATCCTGATGTGCCTCATCACTGGCGTCATCGTCGCCAGCCCATGGGTCATCTACCAGATCTGGGCGTTCGTGGGCGTCGGGCTGCATCCGCACGAGCGAAAGCACGTCTACATTTACGGGCCGGCCAGTTTCTTGCTGTTCATCGGCGGCGGCTGCCTCTTCTACTTCTACGTCCTGCCGAAAGGCCTCGAAGCCCTGATGAGCCCGACCGCCGGCATCAAGATCAACGGCCACCCGCTGATCGACCCCAGTTTCATGCTCGACGAGTACCTCTACTTCGTCGCCCTGATGACCCTGGTGTTTGGTATCGCGTTCCAGACGCCGCTGGTCGTCATGTTTATCGAGCGCATCGGGCTGGTGCCGCTGAAAACGCTCGTCAAGCAGCAGCGGCTGATCATCCTCATCATGGTGGTCATTGCCGCGCTCATCACACCCACGGTGGACCCCGTCAGCATGACCGCCATGGCCGTGCCGCTGATCCTCCTCTACGAGATCGGCCTCATTGCGGCGTGGGTGACCGGCCGCAAACGCCGCAAGTTGAAAGCGGCCGAGGAAGCCGCCGAGAAAGCCCGCCAGGCCGCCGAAGATGCCGCCTTCGAGGCGCGCCAGCGCAGCGAGAACCCCTACGGCGGCGAGAGCCTCGGCAGCGGAGAGAACCCCGGCGGTAGCGAGAACCCCTACGGCGGCGAGAGCCCCGGCAGCGGAGAGAACCCCGGCGGTAGCGAGAACCCCGGCGGCAGCGGTGAAAACCCCGGCAGCGGAGAGAACCCGCCCGACGACGTCGAGCCCATGCACTGAGCTGCGGGCTCGTATACTATAGTGGCTCTCCTCCAGAAAAGTTGGTGAAAACGGGCAATAAAAAAGATGGACATCGAGCGTCCGGGACCTCATCAAGTGCTTTGTTCAGAAGTACTTGGGAGAGGCCCGGAGGTGCACG
>Ga0315284_10013525_pt1 | contig 11625 bp, 9 predicted proteins | sample YL17G09_16_MG_FD_203696 | JGI IMG/M metagenome (GOLD analysis project Ga0315284, IMG submission 203696) | Sediment microbial communities from Yellowstone Lake, YNP, Wyoming, USA - YL17G09_16 | ecosystem: Environmental > Aquatic > Freshwater > Lake > Sediment | place: USA: Wyoming | collected... | reverse complement strand
AAAGTTGTAAATATTTGTTATAATATTGCCATAACTTAATTTTATGCTGGAAAAAGAGGACTTAAAACAAATAGAAATAATTATAAATGCAGCTTTGGACGAGAAATTAGAACCAATTAAGCAAGAATTGGCCGATATTAGGGTTGAATTAAAAGAAATTAACCAGAGACTGGATAGGTTGGAAAAAGCAGAAGACGAGGACATTTCAGCGGCTTATCGCGATATTGAGACCTTAAAAAAACAGCTGGCTGTATTGGAAGTTAAAGTCCAAAAATTGCAGGCTGGGCAAAGCTAGTAATCGCAAATTTTATAATTGGGCCGCTCCCGCGCAAGGGAGTGGTTTTTTGTTGCTAAAAATACAGTGTTTTGCTATAATTTAAGGGTAATTACAGCCGTGAACAGGGGTTTGGCTCCCTGGGAGCTGTATTCAATAAAGAGGTCTCCGAAGCCTTGGCCCGCCTTGCGAGGCAGGCATAGGAGACAACTTGGGTGGAACCGCCCGTAATAAAAAATGGGTCCCAGGATGATAGATTTTTTTTAGTTTATCATTTTGAGGTCCATTTTTTATTAAAATCGCAAAATCAATAATCTCCGCCAGAGGCGGATCCGCCTTTGGCGGAAAATAACAAGTAACAAAATCATTTTATGAAAAAACAGGAAGCAAATTTAATGGACAAAATCGTTTCGCTTTGCAAACGCAGGGGTTTTGTCTATCCCGGTTCGGAAATTTACGGCGGTTTGGCCAATACTTATGATTATGGACCTTTGGGCGCGGAATTGAAAAAGAATATTAAGGATCTGTGGTGGAAACATTTTATCCATAATAGGGAAGATATGGTTGGTTTGGATGGCGGCATTATTTTAAGCCCCAAAATCTGGGAGGCAAGCGGCCATGTCCAAAATTTTAAAGATCCGCTGGTGGAATGTAAAAAATGCCATAAAAGATTTCGCCCCGATAAATTGGAAGACGCTTCCAAATGCCCTGAATGCGGCGGCGAATTTACCAAAGAAAAAATGTTTTCAGGTATGTTTAAAACTACGATTGGCCCGGTTGAAGCCGAAGGAGAAATTGCTTATTTGCGCCCGGAGACTGCCCAGGCGATTTTTGCCAATTATAAAAACATTTTAAATTCCAGCAATGTAAAAATTCCTTTTGGCATTGGCCAGATGGGTAAGGCGTTTCGCAATGAAATTACCACCGGCAATTTTATTTTCCGCACTTTGGAATTTGAACAAATGGAAATTGAATATTTCATTTCTCCCAAAGCTGATTGGAATAAGATTTTTGAAAACTGGGTGGATTACATGCATAGTTTTATGGACCAAATCGGTTTAAAACGCAAAAAAATGCATGACGAAGAAATTCCGGATAAGGAACGGGCCTTTTATTCCAAAAGGACTATTGATATGGAATATGAATTTCCTTTTGGCCAGGATGAAATGTGGGCCATTGCTTATCGCACTGATTATGATTTATCCAGGCATCAGGAAGCATCTGGCCAGGATATGACTTATTTTGATGACCAGACTAAAGAAAAATATATTCCCCATGTGATTGAACCGACTTTCGGAGTTGACCGAACCATGCTGGCGATTTTAGGCGAGGCATATACTGAAGAAAAAGTCGGGGAAGAAGAAAGAATTGTTTTAAAGTTGCATCCAAATGTAGCTCCATTTAAAATCGCTGTTTTCCCCTTGTTGCGCAATAAGCCGCAATTAGTAGCTAAAGCTAAGGAAATTTATGATGAATTAAAAAAGATTTACCGTTGCGAATTTGATGATAACGGCAATATAGGCAAGCGTTACCGCCGTCAGGATGAGATTGGCACGCCTTATTGCGTTACAGTTGATTTTGAGACTCTGGAAAAAGATGACAGCGTTACCATCAGGGACAGGGATACCATGAAACAAGAACGGGTTAAAGTCGGTGATTTAAAGGAATATTTTGCTAAAAAGTTGGGGATGTAAGATTGTTCAATTTGTGATAAAATATAGGTAGACTGAACCACGAAAATACACTAAAGATTGTAGGGCGAAAACGCCCTTTGTCATCCCGACCTTCGTCGGCCGTAGCCGACTTCGGTCGGCGCAGGCCGAACGAAGTGAGGGATCTCGTTTGACATAGAGATTCTTCGCTACGCTCTGAATGACAGCAAGCGGACAAAGGGCGTTTTCCTCCGTAAAAATTTCATCCTTCAGACTTCAAATTTTATGTTCCAGAAATTAGTGCTTAAAAACGGCATGCCAGTTATTCTGGCGCCCAAAAAAGACAGCCAATCAGTGGCTTTGTTTTTAATTTATAAAGTTGGTTCGCGTTATGAAGTCAGCGCCAAAATCCATGGCATTTCCCATTTTATTGAACACCTGATGTTTAAAGGCACTAAAAAAAGGCCCTCAACCTTGATTATTTCCCAGGAACTGGACGGCATTGGCGCTGATTATAATGCTTTTACCGCCAAAGACCATACAGCCTATCATATTAAAGTTAATGCGGAGAATTTTAATCTGGCCTGCGATATTTTGTCGGATATGCTTTATAATTCTGTTTTTGACAAAGTACAATTAGAACATGAAAAAGGCGTTATTTTGGAAGAAATAAAAATGTACGAAGACCTGCCCATGCAATACGCGGAAACTTTGTTTGAGCGGGAGATATTTAAAGGCAGCGCCTTGGAACACAATATCGCCGGCACCAGGGAATCAGTCAAGGGGATTAGCAGAAAGGACATTATTGATTATCTGCAGAAATATTATGCCCCGCAAAATGCGGTTTTAATTATTGCCGGAAAAATTGATAAAAATATTAAAAAGACATTGGCTAAATATTTTGTCAAGCCTGGTTTGGGGCAAAACTTTAAACCACAGGCAAAATTCGCCAAATTGGTAAATAAACAAAAACAGGCCCAGGCGATTTTGGATTATAAAAAAACCAATCAGGCCCATATTGCTCTGGGTTTTCCGGCTTATTCTTATTTTGATCCCCAAATTTACGCGCTTTATATTTTGTCCACGATTTTGGGCGGCAATATGAGTTCGCGTTTGTTTATCAATGTCAGGGAAAAACAGGGCTTGTGCTATTATATCCGCGCCCAGGCTGATGTTTATGAAGATACCGGAGATTTGCAGATTCGCGCCGGTTTAGATATTAATAAGCTGGATAAGGGCATAAAAATAATTGGTGATAATTTAAGAGCCCTAAAGGAAAAGGGAATTACTGATGAGGAACTAGCTAAAGCTAAAAAGTTCATCAAGGGCAGGCTGATTTTACAACTGGAAGAAGCCAATGATCTGGCTGAATTTTACGGCCGGGAATTTTTGCTGGCCAGGAATTTAACGACCCCGGAACAGAAAATTAAAAAAATATTGGCAGTAACCAAAAAACAAGTCAATCAGGCGGCTAAAGATATTTTCCAAAAGCAAAAAATGAATTTGGCCATGATCAGCCCATTTAAAGATAAAAATAAATTCATTAACTTAATAAAATTATGAGAAAAATTCTCATAGCCAATTGGAAAATGAATCTGTCGGTTAGTGAAGGCTTAACTTATCTTAAAGCTTTGAAAAAAAATGCCAATGAAGTGGTGATTGCCGCGCCTTTTACATTTTTGAATGATTTAAAAAAAATAGCCCGGCAGAAAAACATTAAATTAGCCGCTCAAAATGTTTCGCAATTTGCTGAAGGCGCTTATACAGGCGAAGCGTCAGCTAAAATGCTCAAAGAAGCTGGTTGTTCATATTGTTTGCTTGGACATTCTGAAAGAAGAATTTATTTCCAGGAAAGCGATGCTCAAATTAACCAACAAATTAAAAATCTTTTGAAATACAAAATTACGCCCATAATTTGTGTCGGTGAAACTAAACAGCAAAGGCAAAAGGGATTGACTAAACAGGTGATTAAAGCCCAATTAAAAGCGGCCTTGGCGGGAATTAAAAATGTTCCTTTGATAATAGCTTATGAGCCGGTTTGGGCGATTTCAACTTTTCAAACCGGAAAAAATATTCAAAGCGCCAGCCTTAAAGACATAATTGCGGCGCATAATTACATTAGGAGCTTTGTGTCCGGTAAAACCAGGGTAATTTATGGGGGCACGGTTAATCCGCAAAACAGTAAAGCGATTTTAAAGCTTAAGCAAGTTGACGGCGCTTTAGTGGGCGGAGCCAGCTTGAAAGTTTCCAGCTTTAATGCTATAATTCAAAACACCTAAAAAATATGTATAATATTATTCCCTTTATTATTATCTTGTTATGTTTGGCCGCAATTTTAGCCATTGTCATCAAAAAATTGCCGCTTTTGGCTGTTTTTGATGTTAAGTCCATTCCCGAAGTCAAAGAAGCCGAAACCAAGAACAAGATTATGGAAGAGCGAATGGAACGCAGGTTAAAAGTTTTGTACAATAAAATTAAGCCGTTTTTACAGCTGCTTGGCAATTTTTTCCAGCGCAAGTTCAAAGATTCGCAGGCCAAGATCGCCAAACTGGAAGAAAAATATAAAAGCAAAGCCAAAAAAGAAGCGCTGGTGACCAAAGAAGAATTTTTGAGCCTGGAAAAAAGAATTGAAAATATTTTACAGGATGCCGCCAATCTGGTTAAAAGTGAAAATTATGACGCGGCTGAAAAAAAATACATTGAAATTCTAAGCCTGGATGCCAAAAATATCGCTGCTTACCGCGGCCTGGGCGATTTATTTATTGTTCAAAAACAATTCCAGGAGGCAATCCAGACACTTAAGCATATTTTAAAGTTAAATAAAAATGACGGGCTGGCTCATTTTGAACTGGCTGAAATTTATGATCGTTTGGAAGATTATGACAATGCTGTGAATAATATCAGCCAGGCTTTGGCAGAGGAGCCGGTGAATCCCAGATATCTTGACCTTTGGCTGAAAATTAGTATAATTGTAAAAAATAAGGAAATGGCCAAAGAAGCGCTGGAACGTTTAAAAGCTGTTAATCCTGACAACGCGAAAATACCGGAATTGGAATTAAAGATAAGGGAAATATAATTTGTTGATTCTAAATTTGGATCGGTTTGAAAACGATTTTTTTGTTTTAAGGGCATTAGGTCATTGGCCAGATAAAAGTTTATGTAATCCATAATTAATACATAAAAAATAGTTAGAAATTAATAAAATGTTTGTGCGTTTAAAAAGATAAGGGGATGGCCGTTGTAGCTCCCACCTACGCACACCTTTGCGGAAGTTTTTCCATAATCCTGGATTGACGGGTCGGAGTGCTACGGCGGGCAAGCAGTAAAGAATGTAATTAGAATTTTGGACGGTCTACCAACTTCGCGTTCAGAAGGAAAGATTAGTCCTATAATTATATGTCGTTGTAGCTCCCACCTCCGCACACTTTTACGCAAGTTTTTTTATATACTTGATTGATAGTCGGAGTGCTTCGGTGGGCAGGCAGTCAAAACATTATTTAAATTGAGGACGGTCTACCAGCCTCGCTTGCCGAAGTTATGGTTGTCCGTGAATTACTCGCCGTTGTAGCTCCCACCTACGCACACCTTTGCGGAAGTTTTCTTATATACTTGATTGATAGTCGGCGTGCTTCGGCGGGCAGGCAGTTACGAGAGATATTTAAATTAAGGACGGTCTACCAGCCTCGCTTGCCGAAGTTATGGTTGTCCGTGAATTACTCGCCGTTGTAGCTCAGCTGGTAGAGCAACTCCATGGTAAGGAGTAGGTCCGCGGTTCAAATCCGCGCAACGGCTCATGGTTCTTAGCCAAAGGCCCGGCTTCAGCTGTGCTTCGCTAGGCCTCGCCTAAGGCGGGCCCATGCGAGCCTTTGGCGGAAATTCCGCGCAACGGATTTATAAAAGCTGTCCTTAAAGGGCAGCTTTTATAAATGAAATTATTTATACTTTTCCATAGTGATATTGCGGAAAATGAGATAGATAGGTGAAATTTTTAACACTTGTTTTTTGGCTAGGGTTAATATATACTGATAGTATTAAGTGGTTGAGGCATTGAAGAAATACCTAGTGTTTTGAGTTATAATTTTTGTTTTAAATTAGCCCAAAATCAGCAGAAAAAAGTTTGTATGATGATAAATTTTAAAGAATTTTGGCAAAAAAGTTTGGTTAAAAATAGTTTTTTCATGATGGCGGGAAATCTGCTGGCCGGTTTTTTAGGCTATGTGTTTCATTTTTTGATTTCGCGCCGCTTGTCAATCTCGGCTTACGGGGAATTGCAATCCCTGATTTCTTTGGCAGGCATTTTGGCAGTGCCCAGCGCGGCCATAACTTTTTTTACGATTAAGCATTCCAGCGGATATTTCGCTAAAAATGACTTTGCTGGAAATTTTGCCTTTTACCATTGGTTGAGACTTAAAGTCTATTGGATTATTTCAGGCTTATCCGTTATTTTTGTTTTAATTTCTCCCTGGCTCCTGGCTTATTTGCATTTGCCGTCTTATCCCGATTTATTTTTAGCCTGGTTGTTTGTCGCTGTGGGCTTGCTGGTTGCGGTCAAAAGCGGTATTTTGAGCGGCTGGCAGGATTTTAAATCCATTAGTCTAAGCGCGGTTTTAGCAACTTTGATTAAATTAATTGTCGGCGTCATGCTGGTTGAGCTGGCGGCAACTGCATTTTCCGCTTTAATCGGTTATTTGGCAGCTGGAATTTTTAGCTTTATTTTCTTAAAAAGTTTGATCAGGAAAAAGGGGCGCCTGACCAAAGAAGCCCAAACTGAAAATAAAGACAATTTTTTTAAGCCCCAGCTGGTTTGGCAGGAAATAAAAAAGATTATTTTACCGGTTTTGTTCTTTACTTTTTTGTTGTCATTACTGAATTCCCTGGATATGCTGATGGTTAAAAATCTGGTCAGCCCGGAATTAGCAGGTTTTTACGGCGCTTTTAATATCCTGGGCAAAATTATTTTCTGGGCCAGTTCAGCCATTGTGGCTGTAATTCTGCCCATGGCTTGCGCCCAAAGCAGCCAAAAGCAAAAACTGGATAAAAAGACCCTGCTTTTTGCCAACTTATTGATTTTTGCAATTTGCCTGGGTGGAGCGGCTATGTATCTGTTTTTTCCGGACTTAATCATTAGTTTGCTTTTTGGCGCTAAATACCTGGCGCTGGCCAATTCGCTTTGGGCTTTTGCCTTAATGGCGCTGTCACTTTCACTTTTAAGTCTGGAAGCTACTTTGGCTTATGCCAGATATGATTTTAAAATTTCCTACCTGATTGCCGGCTCTCTGATTTTAGAAATTATCCTGGTGAGCTTGTTTCACCAGAATTTGCTGATGATTGCCCTGATGGTTGCTTTGGCGCAATTCATCGGCTATGTCCTTTGTTTAGCCTATAATTTAAAAGTTGATAAAAATAATTGTGTTTTGGTTGAACTTCCTTTAACCCAGCCAAATTAATAAATTTTTATGGCCAAGATTATTTCTTACATTATTCCGGTGTATAACGAAGCAGCCAATATCCCTGCGCTTTATTCAGGTTTGAAAAATGTTTTAAGCCGGCTTGATTACGATTATGAAATAATTTTTATCAATGACGGCAGCTCTGATAATTCCCAGCAGGAGTTAACTAAAATCGCCACTGGCGATTCCAAGGTTAAGGTGATTGAATTTTCCCGTAATTTCGGTAAAGAAATCGCTTTAACTGCCGGGCTAAACACTTGCCAAGGCGACGCCTGCCTGATGCTGGACGCTGATTTGCAGCATCCTTTGGAATTGATCCCTGAATTTATTGCTAAATGGGACAATGGCATTGAAGTGGTGATTGGTGTCAGAAAAGCTAACCAGGGCGCCAGCTTAACAAAAAAGCTAGGTTCTTTTGCTTTTTATCAGATCATGAAAAGGATTGCAGATACTTCATTGATTCCCGGCGCCACGGATTTTCGCCTGCTGGATAAAAAAGTAATCAAGGAATTCAATCGTTTTACTGAAAAAAACCGTTTGACCAGGGGTTTAATTGCTTGGATGGGCTTTAAACGCGATTATATCTATTTCACTGCCGCTCCAAGGCAAAATGGCTTGCCAGGCTATAATTTATTTAAGCTGATCAAGCTGGCCATGAACAGTATGGTCTCCTTAAGCTTGTTTCCTTTGAAAATAGCCGGTTATTTGGGAGTTTTTATCACCCTTCTTGCCGGCGGCTTGGGACTGTTTATAGTTATAGAAAAATATGTGTTTAATGATTTTTTGCGTTTATATTTATCAGGTCCGGCTATTTTAGCGGTTATAATTCTGTTTTTGGTTGGAATAATCCTGTGTTGCCTGGGTTTAATCGCTTTATATATTGCTAATATCCATGGTGAGGTTATTAACCGGCCTTTGTATGTGGTCAGAAACAAAGAAAATTTTTAGCTTATGAACCAGATTAAATACAGTTTTATTATCCCGGTCAAAATAGTCAATGATTATATCCGCGAAGCTGTTGGGAAAATTTTGGAAATTAAGCGGAGCGATTATGAAATATTAATTTATCCCGATGAAGCTAATTCGGAAACCTGGCCGAACGCAAGGCAAATTGCAACCGGCGCAGTCGGACCGGCAGCTAAAAGGAGTTTATCCATAAAAGACAGCCAAGGCGAGATTTTAATTTTTATTGATGATGACGCTTATCCCAGTCCGGATTTTTTAGATAAATTAGAGCTTGATTTTATTGATCAAAATATCTCGGCGGTTGGCGGGCCGGCTCTTACTCCGCCCAATGACAGTTTCTGGCAAAAGGTTTCGGGCGCGGTTTTTTTAAGCAAATTAAGCGGCGGTTTTCCTGAAAGGTATGCTTCGGTCGGCAAAAAGCATTTCATTACTGATTGGCCGAGCGTGAATCTTTCAGTCAGAAAGGAAGCTTTCGCCCGAGTCGGCGGGTTTGACTGCGCTTATTGGCCTGGTGAAGATACCAAGCTTTGTCTGGATTTGGTGGAAAAATTAAAAGGCAAAATTTTATATGACCCTGAATTAATTGTTTGGCATCACCGCCGCAGCGGCCTAATTAGACATTTGAAACAGGTTGCCAATTACGGATTGCATCGGGGCTATTTTGCCAAAAAATATCCTCAAACTTCATTTAAATTTAAATATTTTTTGCCCAGCCTGTTTGTTGTGTTTGTTTTGCTTGGAGGCATATTCAGTTTTTTTCCCGGCTTAATTTTAAACTTCTATGTTCTTGGCTGGATGATTTATGCCGCGGCTTTGCTTTATTCAGCCCGGGAAATTCACAAGTACGAAAAAAATATTTTGATTGTCCTGAATTCTTTATATTATATTTTTTTAACCCATTTGGTTTATGGCGCCAGATTTATTCAGGGATTTTTTCTGACATTTAATTTACGAAGTAAGCTAAGGAAAGTATGAAAAATTTTAATTCACAAATTGTTATATATAAAGACCACGATGGACATATAAAAATTGATGTTCGTTTTGACGGCGATAATGTCTGGCTGACTCAGGACATCATTGCGACATTGTATGATAAAGGGCGTTCGACAATAACTGAACATATTCAAAATATATTTCAAGAGGGCGAATTAGACCCGGATTCAGTATGTCGGGAATTCCGACGAACTGGCGCCGATAGCAAAGAATACCTTGTAAAATATTACAATTTAGACCTAATTCTCGCCGTCGGATATCGTGTAAAGTCGTCCCAAGGCACTATTTTTCGCAAATGGGCGACTGAAAGGCTTTCGGAATATATTAAGAAGGGCTTTGTCATAGATAGTGAAAGACTTAAAAATCCAGACCTGCCTTTTGATTATTTTGAAGAACTTGAGCGCACTATTGCCGATATTCGCACCAGTGAGAAGAGATTTTACCGCAAAATAACTGATATTTATGCAACTAGCATAGACTATGATCCGACAAAAGATCAAAGTATTTTATTCTTCAAGACAGTGCAGAACAATGTCCACTATGCGGTTACCGGCAATACAGCCGCAGAAATTGTAGTTGATAGAATAGACAGTAGTAAAAAGAATCTGGGGCTTAGTAATTTTAGGGGCGCAAAGCCAACTAAGGAAGAAGTTATTATTGCTAAAAATTATTATACTCAGGAAGAATTAACTCAACTTAATGCTCTGGTGGAACAGTATTTGATCTTTGCCGCAGAACAAGCTCGTCGCAGAATGCCGATGACGATGAATGATTGGATAGAAAAGCTTCACGGATTTTTGACTATCAATAATAGAAAGATATTGCAGAATGCAGGCAAGATGCCCCATGAATTAATGGTAGAAATAGCCGAGAAAGAGTTTAGTGAGTATAAGCAAATTGAAGCAAAACAAGATATTGATTTTGATGAGGTAGCATTAAAGGCCATTGAAAGCGCAAAAAGTAGAAATAAAATAAAGAAAATTTTTGAAAAAGAGGAGTAAGAAGATGAAGCCGAGCCCCGCAGTCATTCAGAGTTCGCCTCGGCTGGCATAGGCTCGTTTAGGCGAGACCTATCGAAGCACAGCCTTGCGAAGCTTGGGCTCTGCGAAGAATCCATTGCCCCTCGCGACACCCTTTACCGCTCCCCCTTACTTCTTTACCCTTTCAAATTTTATGAAGATCACAATTTCTTTTCCGCCATTAGAATCAAGCAAGGGAATACCGCTATTAACGCAGAATCGCCAATTCCAGTGGTTTTCCAGCCCGACTTATATTTATCCCATGATTCCGGCTTATGCGGCTACGCTTTTGGCACAAAACGGCCATGAGGTGGTTTGGGACGATGGCATTGCTGAAGGTTTGGATTATCAATCTTGGTTAGCCAGAATTATTGAAATAAATCCGGATTTGATTGCCTTGGAAACCAAAACGCCGGTGGTGAAAAGACATTGGCAAATTTTAAATAGTTTGAAAGAGAAGTTGCCCCAGGCTAAGCTGGTTTTATATGGCGACCATGTCAGCGCCTTGCCGGAAGAAAGCTTAAGATATTCTAAAGTTGATTATGTTTTAAGCGGAGGTGATTATGATTTTGGCTTGCTTAATTTAGCGCAATATTTGGAGAGTAAGGCGGAATTAGAACCTGGCTGGCATTGGCGCGAATCAGGAGAGTGGGATTCAAATGGCAAAAATGAAATGATTAATTGGGCTAGCGGGGAATTTAAAAATGCTGTTTTTAAAAATAGCGGAGCCAAGCAGGATTATCATCAGCATGATTTGAATACTTTGCCCATGATTGACCGCGAACTGACCAAATGGCGTCTTTACGCCTACAAAAATGGTAATTTTAAACACACGCCCGGTTCTTACATGATGAGCGGACGCGATTGCTGGTGGGGAAATTGCACATTTTGTTCCTGGACCAATTTATTTCCCGGCAATAATTTTCGGACGCGCAGTCCGCAATTAGCTTTAGACGAAGTCGGGCATCTGATTGATCTAGGCGTTAAAGAAATCATGGAAGATTCCGGTTCTTTGCCCATCGGCGCCTGGCTGGAAGAATTTTGCCAGGGCATGATTGAGCGCGGCTACAGTCAAAAGGTGGTTTTAAGCTGCAATATGCGGCTCAATGGCATTAAATCACCCCAAACCTGGGAATTGATGAAACAAGCCGGCTTTCGTTTTGTTCTTTTTGGACTAGAGTCAGCCAATCAAAAAACTTTGGATAAGATTAATAAGAATTTAAAAATTGAGGAAATAGAGCCAGGCTTAAAAATGTGCAAACAGGCGGGTT
>Ga0315284_10013524_pt1 | contig 11625 bp, 7 predicted proteins | sample YL17G09_16_MG_FD_203696 | JGI IMG/M metagenome (GOLD analysis project Ga0315284, IMG submission 203696) | Sediment microbial communities from Yellowstone Lake, YNP, Wyoming, USA - YL17G09_16 | ecosystem: Environmental > Aquatic > Freshwater > Lake > Sediment | place: USA: Wyoming | collected... | reverse complement strand
CCTCATCACCCTGGCCGGGCATAATTGCCCGGCCTTTTTTATGCGCGGCACAGAAACAGATATAATTGGTGCTGCATATAAGTGCTGATTACTACCAGACTTAAAAAACTATTGCAAAATCTGCTGCACGCATTATAATACTGCGTCCTTTAGTAAATCGTTTTTGTGGTTTGAGCGGTGGTATTTTATCAGGAGAAGACCCAAATGGAAGCAATGGCACAGGTGCAAAGCGTAACAGACTTGTTCGGCGAGGACCTGCCGAGCATGGAGCAAATAAGAAAACTGTCGGACCGGGTGCATTCCAGCGAGGCCAAATTGCTGGCCTTCGCCGAGCTGGTCCAGCAGAACATAAACAAAACCGGTGCCAAGGGCTGCCTTGCCACTGGCATAGGACTTTTTATCCTCGGCAGGGATGCCGAAGCGGTGGAAAAATTGCAGAAGGGAAACGACTGCAAAGAAAAATTCACATTCCTCGCGGTTGCGCTTCGCCGCCTCGGAAGGTTCGATGAGGCAATAGAAAATCTGAATGCGAGCAAAAAACACGGCGCTGATGCCCTGGCCGTGGCGACGGAGAAGGCAGCCACATATCGCAAGGCGGGCAAGTTAGACTCGGCCGAAAAAGAGCTCCAGGGCTGCGCCAATTTCAAGAACGTTAGCGCAGAATACCATTATCAGCTCGGCCGATTGCTCGAAGCACAGGGACTTTATGAGCAAGCAGTGGAAAACTACAATGCTGCCCTGGAGCTTGCTCCGGAACATCAGCCGGCGATGTTCCATCTGGCCTACCGCTGCGACCTTTCGGGCGACGAGGAAACGGCTGTTGATTATTACAGGCAGATTGCTGCCGGCTCTTCGGTCAGCGTCAACGCCCTGTTGAACCTCGCCGTAATTTATGAGGATAGAGCCGATTACGACAAGGCCTCCCGCTGCGTGGACAAAGTCCTGGCTTGTCATCCGAATCATAAGCGGGCGATTCTCTTGAAAAAGGATATCGAGAGCTCCAAAACGATGGTCTACGATGAGGATACCGAGAAAAAGAAAACCCGCAAAATTCAGATTCTTGAGACCCCCATATCGGATTTTGAGCTCTCGGTGCGAAGCAGGAATTGCCTCAAAAAAATGGATATAAATACGCTCGGCGACCTCCTGAGGACGACGGAGGCGGAGTTGCTTGCGTTTAAAAATTTCGGGGAGACGTCCCTGCGGGAAATAAGGACGATTCTGGACGCCAAGGGTTTGCAGCTTGGGATGGTCTTCGAGGACAGGCAATTCGCACCCGCCGAGCCGGCAGAAACCGTCGTCGAGGAAACGGCCCAGGACCAGGGGTTGTTAAGCAAACCCATTGGGGATTTGCAGTGGTCGGTGCGGGTGAAAAAGGCAATACCAAAACTCAATGTCCGTACTATCGGCGATTTGACAAGGACCACCGAGGCCGAGTTACTGGGCTGCAAAAACTTCGGCGTAACCAGCTTGAACGAAATCAAAAGGTCCCTGGCAAACCTTGGTTTATCGCTGCGGACTTTGGACTAAGAAGCCCAACAAGGTTTGGGGGGACCGATGACCGGCTTCGAGGTAAAATGCACAGACCGGGCCAGCGCAGCCAGACGCGGCCTCTTAAGAACCACGCACGGCGACGTCCAGACCCCGGCGTTTATGCCGGTGGGAACCGCCGGCGCGGTAAAAGGCGTCACCCCTGAGCAGTTGCGAAACCTGGGTGCGGAAATCATTCTCGCAAACACATATCACCTGATGCTGAGGCCAGGAGTTGACCCGATAGAACGCCTCGGCGGACTCCATAAATTGATGGGCTGGGACGGACCCATACTCACCGATAGCGGCGGCTACCAGGTCTTCTCGCTAAGCTCCCTTACTAAAATCGACGACGACGGCATCGAGTTTGCCAGCCACGTCGATGGCGCAAAAGTCTATCTGGACGCGGAAGAGGCAACCAGGATTCAGAATCGTTTCGGCTGCGATATCGCTATGTGCCTCGACCTGTGCCCGCCGTTCGGCTGTGAGCAATCAGAACTCGCCGAGGCAGTGAACAGAACCATTCGCTGGGCCAAACGATGCAAAGATACGCACCACAACGCAAACCAGATGCTATTCGGAATAACACAGGGCGGAATAGATTTGGAAATGAGGCAACGATGCGCCAAGGAGCTGGTCGCGCTGGATTTCGACGGCTACGCAATCGGCGGGTTGGCTATCGGCGAGGGACATAAGAATATGGTAAAAACAGTCCGACATACTGCCCCACTCCTGCCGCAGGATAAACCGCGTTATTTGATGGGCGTGGGTATGCCCGCCGACATTATCGCGGCGGTATTGGCGGGCGTCGATATGTTCGATTGCGTCCTGCCCACTCGAAACGCCCGAAATGCTTACGCCTTCACTATGGCTGGCCCATTACGTATGCGGAATAACGAGCACATATGCAACGCACAACCCATTGAGAAGGATTGCGACTGCTATGCCTGTAAACATTTTTCCCGGGCCGCAATTCGCCACTTCTTCAACGTCCGCGAAATGCTTGGGCCGATTCTGACAACCATTCACAACCTTCGCTTCTATCAGCGCCTTATGAGCGAAATCAGACGGCATATCGAGCAAAGCACCTTGGCTGAAATGTTTCACCACCAACACTGGAAGGCACAAAGCTAATCCTTTCGGCAGGTTTCGGTGGATATTCGATGTTGATTATTTGGTGCGGATGCTTTAATATACCCCGTTTATTATTTTGGGTAGCTAAAAACCTTCATAAGGAAGACGAAAATGGAAAACATGTGGATAGTAGCACAGGCGGCACAAACAGACGGCCAGTCGGAGGTTTCGGCGGAACCAGTGGCCCCGCCCGGCGGCGCTGGCCAGGCCATAACGACCGTTGACTCAAACGCACCGGCCCAGGTGGTGCCCGCCAGGGCGCCCTCGCCGTATTATCAGTTGATTTTCATCGGCCTGATTTTCATGGTGATGTATCTCATACTGTTCCGGGAGCCGAAAAAGAAACAAAAGCAGCAGCAGAAAATGGTGCAGTCGCTGAAGAAGAACGACAAGGTCAGGACTATCGGCGGAATACTCGGAACGGTGGTCGATGTAAAGGATGACGAGATTATCCTCAAGGTGGACGAGTCGAACAATACCAAAATCAGGGTCGTTGCGTCCGCCATTGGCAAAAACCTTACCAGCGAAGGACAATAACAGCGCACAGCGTATGGCATTCAGTGTTTAGGGCGTTTCTGTCCGCTATACGCTAAATGCCAAACTCGATAAAGGAATTGATATGGGCAAGAACCTGTCGTGGAAAATCGGCTTAATTGCTGGATTGGTCGCTTTGGCGGCCTGGACGTTGTTTCCGCCCAGCGCAACCTTGAAGCAAGGTATTGACCTCGGTGGCGGGACGAGCCTGATTTACGAAATCGACGCCAAGGGGCTTTCCTCCGACGACAAGAGAGGTCTCGCCGAGAGAATGATTACGGTCCTGAGACGACGCATTGACCCCGCCAACATCCAGAACCTCGTCTGGCGACCTCAGGGCAACACGCGCTTTGAGATTCAGATGCCGCTGGCCAGTGCCGAAGCCCGAGAGAAACGCGCCGCATACGAAAAAAAGCTGAGCGAGCTTCTGGCACAGAACGTTGCGACTGCGACAATAATGCGGTCGGTCGCTAAGCCGGCGGACCAGCGAGCAAAAGATTTCGCGGCCTTTGCACACGACTCAAACGAAAAAACGAAAATCCTGAATGACTTCGCGATAGTCTACGATGAGCGCAAGGCCTTGCAGTCGCAAAGGGACAATCTCGCCGGCCAGTTAACGGTGCCGGAGGGGCTCATCAAGCTGGCGGGACTCGACCTCGATGACGTTCAAACCCGCGTCACGGACTGGGCCAAGCTGGATAAGGATAAGCTCAAAGAAACATTGCTTGCCATGCCGGGCTATGAGGCGAATCTCGACCTCCTGACGCGATACACGGATTTATACGGCAAATGGGCTCTGGTCGTCGGAATGCTCACAGACCCTGAAACCGGCGCCAATGTGCAGTATAACCGTGCGATGACGTCTTTGCACAAACTGAATTTGTCGGAAGACCAGTTGACCTCTGTGCTTGAAACGGTGCAGCCGGGTTCGACAAAACGCGAACGGGCCATTGAGGAGCTCAAGGCCGAGTTTCCCGAGCGGGCCGCCAAAATTGACGAGCTTATTGCGGCGTATGACGCGTATTACCCCTTCAGAGGTCGCCTCGACGACCCCGGCGATATCCAGCGAATGCTCAAGGGTGCCGGCATACTTGAATTCAGAATACTACCGACCGACGGCCACCCAGATGTCGATGCGGCGCAGATGAAAACCTACGTCGATACCCTCAAAACCAAAGGCCCTAAGTACGCCTCCGACGATAAATACATCTGGTTCGAGATAGAAAAAATCGAGCAGTGGCACGCCGCCGATGGTGCGGACCGCCCGGCGATAGTCGCACAGTTCGGAAACAAGTGGTATGTGCTTGTCAGCAACAGGAAAGATAAAGATGAGGTGGTGCTCCACACTAATCAGGCGAAGGACTGGAAGCTCAACAGGGCATCGCCGGGTCAGGACCAGATGGGCCGACGCGCAATTGATTTTGAGCTTGATGATCGCGGCGGACGACTGTTTGCAACTGTGACGGGCAAAAACCTCGAAAGGCCGTTGTGCATAATGCTGGACAACATCGCGCTGTCTGCACCGAAAATACAGTCCCGAATTTACACTCGTGGGCAGATTACGGGCACCTATACGAACACGCAGGTGGATGATATGGTCAGCAAGCTCAACGCCGGTTCCCTGCCCGCCCGCCTGATTGAACAGCCCATCTCCGTCCGGATAATTGGCCCATCCATCGGTGCCGACAACCGCGACCGAGGAATCAAGGCAGGCCTCATTGGTCTGGCCGGCGTTCTTTTGTGCATGCTCATCTATTACACGCTCGCTGGCTCTATCGCCGATATGGCCCTCCTTATCAACCTCCTGTTCACCATGGCGATTATGGCGGGACTTCACGCAACATTTACAATGGCCGGTATCGCAGGCGTCATACTGACCATCGGCATGAGCGTCGATGCCAACGTCCTTATATTTGAAAGAATTCGCGAAGAGCAGCAAAAAGGAGCATCGCTGGCCATTGCCATCAAGAACGGCTACGAAAAGGCGTTCAGCGCTATCTTCGACTCCAACCTGACAACCGTGATGTCGGCGGCGATTCTTTACTGGGTGGCCTCCGAGGAAATTAAGGGCTTCGCAATCACGCTGATACTCGGCCTGGCGGCGAGTATGTTCACGGCGCTGTTCGTAACGCGGGTAGTTTTCGACTGGCTCCTGAAAAAACGAATCATCAAAGACCACCTCGTGATGATGCGCCTCATACGAAAGCCGAATATCGACTGGATGAAATACCTTCCCGTATTCCTCGTCATTTCGGGCATATTGACAATCGGCGGATTAACCCTCTTCTTCACGAGAGACGAAACCAAAAACAGCAAATACGATATAGAGTTTACCGGCGGAACGAGCGTCCAGATAAATCTCAAGGACGGCGTCAATCTCAATAGGCAGCAGGTCGAAGACAGAATACACAAAAAGGGCGAAGAGCGGAATAATAACGCCATTGCCTCCGCCACCGTTTACAGCATAGGTAAATCCGGCAAACAATACGAGATAAACACAACCGAGACAAACAAGACCAGGGCGACCATTACGCTGCCGGATGGCCCTCAACAGACCGCAGAAACGGTTGTCGCGGCAATAAACAAAGCCGAGGCCAAAGAACAAAGAGAGCTTGACAATCTGATAGTGTCCGCCGGCACGGCGGCTCGCTCCTTCGATATCCGAACAAGCCAGTTGAACAAAACACTTGTCGGCGACGTCCTGAGGTCGGCCTTCCCCGATGCAAACATAACCGAACCGCAGGTGGAAGAAGTCGTCACGGGCGTAGTCCTCTCGGCTTTTGAGGGCGAGCTGGCGGTAATGCAAAATTTGCAGCCAACGATAACCGCGACCGAAAAGGTAACTGAGTCAACGGTTGACGCTTATCCGGAGCTGGCTGAGTTCCTCGGCGGTGTGTTAATCCGCTGCCAGACCGAAAAAAGCGCCCCAGCAGCCGAAATCGACCAGCGCTTCAGAAACCTGCGATTCAAACCCGATATGCGAAACGTCGCCTGGAATCCTTACAAGCTCCTGGATTCAGAGCTTAAACCGCTTGACCCCAATCAATCGGTCAAGTCCTTTGTTTACGTCAGCGCCGAGCCGGAAGTGGGATTAAGTCAGGCAAACGCAGACGTCTGGACGCAGTTTGCCGAAATTGAAACGACCAAGGTTATGGCCGCCGGCCAGCTTGAAACGTCGCTGCCACAGGTTACTCAGATAAGCCCCTCGGTTGGTAAGGAGGCCAAAACGCAGGCATTGGTCGCCATTGTCCTCTCGCTGATTGCGATGCTGATTTATCTTGCCGTGCGGTTCGGCGACCTGCGATACGGCCTCGGGTCGATTGTAACGCTGGCGCACGACACCACCGCCACGCTCGGCGCTGTGATGGTCTGCACCTACATCGCCGGCACAACCATCGGGCAAACACTGCTCATCGGCGATTTCAAAATCGATATGATTATGATTGGCGCCTTCCTCACCCTGCTCGGCTATTCGATTAACGATACGATTGTGATTTACGACCGTATTCGTGAGAACCGCCGAAAAGGGACCCTTACCCCGCAGATTATCAACAACAGTATCAACGAATGTATGTCGAGGACGTTACTGACCGGAACGACCACCCTTTTGGTAGTGCTCGTAATGTATATCTTCGGCGGCAAGGCATTACGTGGCTTCAACTTCGCCCTGCTCTTCGGCATCATCGAAGGAACCTATTCCTCTATCGCTATATCCGCGCCCATTCTCCTGATTCGAGCGAAAATGCTGACCGCGAAAACCAAGACCACCAGCCCAAAACCACAGCCCCCTAAATAACAATTCTCGTCTGCGGCGGGATTATGCCCCGCCGCAGGCGGGACTCTTTTCTCCTCTCAAATCTCAAATTGACGCCTTGCGTAGCGCAGCGAAGTCCCCGCAGGGGGCGTCATCCCCGAGAGTTGCTCACTTGACGAAGAACAGGGGACCCACTTTTCTCACCCTTCGCACCTTTCACACTTTTCTCACCTTCTCACCTGTTCACCTGTTCAACTATCTACTCTCTCGCGAAGCGCACCCTTGACTCCTAACCGCCTTTCCCGGACAATGGCCGGGTAAACTTTTGGAAGTTATGCTTTCAGGTAATAATGAAAAAGGCTCTTGATAGATTAGTTCAATCGGTTGCCCATCTAAAGACAATAGAGGATTTCTTTATTAAAAAGGTCCCGGCATATGCACAAAATGAGGCAAAACTTGCGAAGCTTGGACAATTCTATGATGAATTTGCCCGAGAGCTTTATGCGGGCGGCAGGAAAGATGGCGGGAGTCGTTTTCACCGAGGGATGATGCTTGCAGATCTTTTAACTTATACAGTGTTTGGCAGGGGCTACTACGCTTTAACGGCCTCAGATAAGCATCGAGAAGCTTTTATAGAAATTGTTATGAGGATTTCGAACAAACTGCTTCTCCAAGAAAACATATCTACTGATCCAAAACTTAGAAGAGGACTTATCAATGCCCTTTTATCTAAGGGGCTACCTAATTTCTTTGAGGACGATGAGCAAAAGGAAAAAATACTACAGTTGAAAAAATATAAGGGCCCTATAATTTGGGATCAGGAAGGAAAAGAATTTTACAAAATCATGGACTCACTTCTCCCTAAATCGAGAGGACTTATAATCGAGTCTCTAATCTACCTTTATTTGATTCATCGCAAATTCGGTTTTGTGATCCCCCTGCTTCTTCATCAAAGATTGATTTCTAAAGGAGAGATCATTGCCCCTCCGGATTTTCTTTTGCTCAAGAAGGATGGTCGCATCTTTGGAATTGAAGTTGGCTCTTTGAAAGAAGGTCAAAACACCAAATTCGCCACAACCACTTCGATCCCCACTGTCACCGCAGAACTTGACAGCGATCAACCTTTCAGATGCCCTCAATGTAAGCAGTGGATTACATACTGTGACGAGGTCATCGAAACTTACTCAAAGGGAAAATCAACGCCATATCCTTTTAGGTGTGGAGATTGCAAATATTTTGATAAAGGCAAATGTAAAGATATAATATTTTTTGGGGAAATCCCTGAATTAGAAAAAGGCAAACGGCGATATCATTATCGATGCATAGCAAAAAAAGCAACGGTGAAAAAAATGTCTGCTAAAAATCGTTTGGAAAAACATCTAATGGTCTGGTATCCAACAGCATCTATCATTGATGCCCTTGTTGATGAAAAGTGAAAGCTAAAGGTCAATTGTAGGTCATTGTTTCACACGATCCTTTTCACTTGATTTTTTTTGCCATGCGATTACTATGTATTTATGTTTATAATAATATAAGGAGTATTGCCAAGAATGGAATCGCGTACAATCCAGTTGTCACCGGCGGATATAGACAATGAGAAGCTTAACATTCATCCTTGTGGCCTCGATTTTTTCCCTCCAGGCATTCTGGGCGGCTCAACCAGAAATAAACCAGGCACTTTAATTACTCTAAAGGTTGCTGGTTTCAAAAACACCATAACCACTGATATTCCTACTGAAAAGACAGGTGCAATACGATGGTTTTTCCGAAGGAGAAAATGGATTACGAACTTTATCAACCACCACGGCCTATCAGCAGGAGATTCGATAATCATAACCCGCATTGATGAAAAGACATATGAGATAACACCGGGAAATGGTCATTCTAATAACAAAAATGACGATATGCCTCTTATCAAAAACAAAACCACCACAGACGTTAAAAATACGTATAGTGTTGTGAAACTTCATCAAAGCCCAACTAATCCTCGCTATATCAAACACGACACACCATTAGACTCTCTGAACCTTAATTGGAAAGAACGCGATTTGCCTGAGAAGGAGCGCACAAAGCATGTCCACCGTCTGCATCCGTATCTTGGCAAATACATACCTCAACTGGTAGAGATATTTCTTCGCAGATTCTTCTCGCCAGGCGAAACCGTCCTTGACCCCTTTGTAGGTTCTGGCACAACTTTGGTTCAGGCGAACGAACTTGGAATTAACTCTATTGGTTATGATGTTTCCGCTTTCAACGTTCTTCTTTGCCGAGTAAAGACAGCTAAGTATGATCCTACCAAGGCCCGCAGTGAGGTTATGGATATACTGCAAAAAGTCAGACAACTGACACACCCAGAGAAATCACAAGGGGCGCTTTTTGAAAAGAAATCGCGATTCATAGAGCAAGATGAACAAATTCTTACCGATGACCCTTACCTTAAAGAATGGTTTGCTCCACAATCTCTCTTTGAACTGTTGACATACCGAAATCTTATTGATACTGGCAGATATGAATATGGTGACTTGCTCCGTGTCATACTTTCTCGCTCCGCAAGGTCTGCCCGTCTTACAACACACTTTGACCTGGATTTTCCCAAACGGGCTCAACGCGAACCATATTGGTGTTACAAACATTCGCGGACATGTTCACCGACCGAAGAGGCCTACAAATTCCTATACAGGTACAGTCTGGATACTCTGGAGCGAATCGAGGAATTCGCCTCGCTACGAACTAATTCTTCGGTCGAGGTTCATCATGGCGATAGTCGCAACATAGAACTTCGACACATTCATGGAGTTGTTACAAGCCCGCCTTATGTCGGTTTAATCGATTATCATGCTCAGCACGCTTATAGTTATCATCTGTTCTCACTCCCTAAAAACTCAGTTAATGAGATTGGGTCGCCTAAGAACGGCACCAATCCCAAAGCGAAAGAGGTATATAAACGAGATATAGCGGAAGTCCTTCGCCGGTCGCTTTCTGCCATGCCGTCAGGACGCCACTTAATTGTAGTAGCGCATGATCGAGCTAAGATATACGATGAAATAGCAATCGCACTTAAAGTTAAAGTCGAAGCGGTTATCAATCGCCATGTTAATCGTCGCACCGGTCGCCGAGGAGGCGAATTTTTTGAATCCGTTTTCATTTGGAGAAAACCCTAATTAAAGGAGGATTCTGTCAATGCCGAATTCGGCTCGAATGAAAACTGCCATACAATCCGTCATTAAGGAAATGATGGATAGAGTTATGGAAAAAGTATTGATAACCGACCCATTTATAAAGGAAGATCACCACGCAAAGAAACCTCTATACGCCGCATTGGTCCCAGACGAAATATTCAAAGGGGCTCACTTCGAAAGAAGGTTTGTTACGCCTTTTGGGGGCGCATGGGAAAAATTGGCCGTTGTTGCTGCAACCGAAGGTTTGGGGGTTGGAGAACAAGGGCATACCATAAAAGGCTTGGTGGGAAAAGAACGCCTGCGCAGAATTACAGAAATACTCAACCAATTGGAACACGGAAAAGCAGGAACGAAAAGAATTAAGCCGGACTGGCAAACTGAATTGCGATATATTCAACAGGGTGGTGGAGAAAAAATTCCTGTTACCGTTGTCTGCGACGTATATGCCGAAGATACAACGAATAGAAAAAAGTACGCTTTTGAGCTTAAAGCCCCTCTTCCCAACAGCGACCAAACTAAAGTCAGCAAAGAAAAGCTCTTCAAGCTTTATTGTATGGAACCACTACAAGTAGATGGGGCTTTCTATGCTTTGCCATACAATCCTTATGGGAAAAGAGAAAATTACAGTTGGAGCTTTCCCGCAAGATGGTTTGATATGAAGAAAGACGAAGTTGTTCTCATAGGGGATGAATTCTGGGAAAAAATCGGCGGATTAGGCACCTACCAATCCTTTATTGAAGCGGTAAATGAAATTGGCAAAGGATACCGCGAAAGAATTTATAGAGAATTCCTTGGCATCGAACCGCCCCTTGAGCAAGGCCCAAAACTATAATAAGCGTTTTCCAATACCCCAACCCCCGCCTTTTTACAATCTCAAAAAAACCGCGAAATTGACGCTTTGCGTCATCCTGAGCAAGGCATTTGCCGCGTCGAAGGACTCATTTCCCCACAAAATTAAAAAACCGCTCGCTATTAAAAAGCTCATAGTCTTTTCGATTAGTCAAAAAGACTAGAAACATAATTCGTTTCAGAACAATACAAAAAGCCCCGCCTGCCCTCGAGGGTTGCTGCTTTGGTTCTGCTGTCGGGGGAGTGGCCGCTCCTTTGTCTTTGCAACAGGGGACCCAAGTCCGAAATGGAATCCGTGTCTTTGCTCGGCTTTCATCCGCCTGCGGCGGATCATTTAGTTCTTTCGGCCAACATTGGCAAATCCGCCTGCCCGGCGTAGCCCTGAACCAGAAGCGGTTCAGGGCGAAGTCGGGTGTTAATCCTGTCAGCCGGTAAACGCCTTAGGCGTGCCCCTAAGGGGCGGCAGATGAGTAGCGAGCATTAACAGATACGGGTATCGAGAAATGACCGCTGCGAGTATGCCACTCCGGCTGACTAAATCCGTTTAATCCGTGCCAATCCGCGCAGCCCTGCGAAGCCCCCCGCGTCTCGTTTTGCGAGGCCCGTTTCGGACCGAGTGCAAAACGGCAGGGGGTGGTTAAAAAA
>Ga0315284_10013523_pt1 | contig 11626 bp, 14 predicted proteins | sample YL17G09_16_MG_FD_203696 | JGI IMG/M metagenome (GOLD analysis project Ga0315284, IMG submission 203696) | Sediment microbial communities from Yellowstone Lake, YNP, Wyoming, USA - YL17G09_16 | ecosystem: Environmental > Aquatic > Freshwater > Lake > Sediment | place: USA: Wyoming | collected... | reverse complement strand
GGGAGGATTCGGCCTTCTCGGCGCGGTCAACAGCTTCGACAGTCAGGTGGGCTTCGCCGTTGAGTTCGCGCAGTAGGTTCGCCAGCGCCCTGCCCGCCTCCTCCAGCGCGTCGAGGGCGGCGGGCCATCCTGTGCGGGATGCGGCGATGAAGGCGGCCGTCCCAGGCCCAGCGCATTTGGCGATGTCCTGATTGTTTGGGCCATAGACGGTCAAGTCTCCACAGGTGAACCATGGGCCATCTTCGAGCCCGGCGATCAACTCCCTCGCCTCTGCGATCTCGGCGGCGGTCAGTTTCTCGGTCATGGCTTGGCCTCCCAAGGAACGGACGCATGGCGCACGCCATCGAGCAGCGGCTTCTTGACGACGGGCAGCGAGCAAGTCTGCCGTTCGCAGTCCACGGGGCACGACTTGTCCGGGTCGGTGCAGTAGCCCTTCGTGCCCTGCTTGTAGTACCAGGGGATGCCGGCCGCGGCGCACTGATCCCTCGTTGCTCTGGCCCACGCCTGGTCGAACGGCCTCCGCTTCGGTCCGCTCTCGCACCCCATCGTTGTCCAATTGATCGGCATCGGGTCGTCCTTGCAGCAGTGGAGCACGCCGAAGTCGACGGGTCCCGTGGCCGGCTCGTAGCTCAGCCAGCGGTGTGCCGCAGGGACGCCATCCAACTCCGGTCGCCGCAGATCGTACTCTTCCTGGTTGGAAAACGACGTTCCGATCCAGACGTTTCGCAGCGGCGCCGTCGCCGGGTTCGAGATGCCGAACATCGTCAGCTGCAACTTCTCGTTTCCCCACCTGATGGCCTCCGCTACCCGCAGCACGCCGTCGTAGGTGTTCGGGTCCATGAGCCAGGATGCGAGGCGCGCCGGGCGCTTCGTCAGGATCAAGTAGCGGTGCTGCGGCGTGAGCGCCATCACGGCCCACAGCGCGCAGAGCCACTCGTCCTTGACGCCGGGGGCCCCGATGTCGCCCATGAACGAAACTGCCGCAACCTGTCGGCCCTTCCACCGCAGCGGCTCGTCGAGCCGGTCCGGGTGGAACGTCGGCCGGAACGGGTCGGACTTCGGATACCCGAACCGCCCGCGGTGGCGAGTCGCGAAGCCGCGGGCCCAACATCTGTCCCAGCAGGGCAGTCCCTTCTCGCAGCCCGTCATCGGGTTGTAGCGGCGGGTGGCGTAGGAGGCGGGTGCGTTCGGCATCAGACCTTCTCCCATGTGACACGGCCGCCCATCGCCTCGACGTTCTCCTCGAGCCGCCGTCGCACGGCCTTCTCGGCGCTGGCTTCGGCGACCTCGATGCTCGTGCAGCCGCCCGGACCGTCGACGTCGCAGTCGAGAACGTGATCAGCGAAGCTCGCGAACGGAAGATGAAGACCCGCAACAGATCCGTCTGCCGCCGTGTGGCGAATCCACAAGCCGCCATAGCCGACCCACATGGCACCGTCCGGCACCGAGCGCGTCAGCCTCCTGCACGACCCGTTCGGCGTCAACTCCTCCCATCGCGTCTTCAAGTCGTCACCTTTCCCGAGGCCTGCGCCTCCCTCCGCTCCAGGTGCTCCCGCAGGAACGCCGCCCACGAGCGGGTCGCGTTCGACCCGGCGTCCGCGTAGAAGCGGGTCAGGAAGCCTCGGACGAGGTTCCTCCACTCCTCGGGCTCGGACTCGGTTGGTACGGGATCAGCCTTCTCGGCCATAGGACACCTCCTCGTGCTTTGCCCACGCAGCCTCGGCCTTCCGCAGCGCCTCCAGCACGGCCTCGGTCCTCCGGTGCTCCGGCAGCCGCATGACGGCCAGTTGGCAGGCCCGGTAGTCCGACTTGTCGAGCGGCAACTCGTCTGGCTCCGGCGCTGGCCCGCCGTACGCCAACCGGACGATGGCGTCCGACGAACGACCGAAGTCCCGGTCCTTCGGCGTGGAGAAGGAGCCAGCGTGGATCGCGCGCTCCACGAGGAACGCGACGTCGGCGCGCAGCGCCTCGACCGACTCGCAGAGCGACGGGATGATGTCCCCGTTCTCCGACGAGTACCCGGCGTGCTTGGCGGCGGCAGCCCACTTCGTTACCTGCGCCTCCGTCAGGATTCCTCCGTCTCGTAGTACGTCAGCCACGGCTCCTTCCCTTCCTCCCGACCTCGGCCAGGATGGCGAGGGCCACCTTGCGGAGGGTCGCGGCACCGGACAGGATGATCTGCGGACCCACGACGGGGTTCGGTTCTGCCGTCAGCGAGAGGTAGGCGAGCCGGCCTCCCCTGACCACTACGACCTCCCGCGCCTCGCCGACCTTGGCCTGGCCCGCCCGCCGCCTGATGTGCAGGCGGTGGTGCTTCCTGCAGATGTCGCAGTCCTTCATCGTCGCACCTCAGCGAGCACGGCGCGGCCCCTTCGTCGTGTCTGGCATGCCACCGTATGCGTGTTCTGCATGTCGCTCATCACGTCACCTCGGCCCAGCGCCGCACCGAAAGGCACGACGCTGGATGGCGTCACGGGCTACACGGACGACGCTTGCGCGCCTCCCCGGCTGAACCGGAACCCGGACGCCAGCGGCACCGCCGCACCATGCGGCGGACGCCTTCGGACCCTCTGCCCCTCTCCGCAACGTCGAAGTCGCGAGAGGGCCGCCCGGCCCCGCCGCCGCGGCGACGGAGCCGGACGAACTCCTGCGGCGCCGCAAGCGACGACGCCGCGCTGCAAGGAACACCCGCCGGACCACGCACCGGGAGCGTGCGGCGAGTCGGCTCGCGCATCATCGACTACCGCCATCGGTGCAGCCGCGCCGAGAGCCGGTTCCTGGACCGGCGTGCGGTCGGCGCGGCTGAGTTCGGCCGTCCTGTCCCCGAGGACGAAGATGTCCACCGTCAGCACGGAACGACCTCCTTCTCTCCTGCGCGCACTGCGGCGTCCCATCCGTGCTTCGCCGCGTTGCGCCGGATGTGCTCGTCCAGCGACTTCACCATCCCCGCCTTGCGGTACGGGCCGAAGCGGACCTCGGACGGGCCCTCCCCAAGGACGAGCCACCATCGGGTGGATGTCTCGGCCCATGTGCGGATGCGGGGCGGCGTCATGCTTCTGCCCCCTGCTTCCTCCACTCCTCTGGAGTCATCACGCGCAGCGTGCCGTCGACGACGTGCACCACCGCGTCTGCCATCGAAATCAGCGATGGGTCGTGCGAGATGAAGATCACCTGGCTCAACCCGCCCGCCCTCAGCAGCCTCCTCATCATCTGGACGTACTGCGGCCGCGCCTCCTCGTCGAGTTCGCCGGTCGCCTCGTCCACGAACACCTGATCGAACGACGTGCCGCTGGTTTCCCGGTGGAACCAGCCGATGGCCCGCCCGATGGCCGACGAGACAACAACTTTCTCTCCGCCACTTAGGTCGCTGCCGTCCGTCTCACGTCCCCATCGCGAGTCGAGTACGGTGACCGCGAAGTCCTCCTTGACCCCCTTGCCACCGGCCCTTGCGGTCTGCGTGTCGAACCGGACCTGAAACCGCCCGTCCCAGCACGACCGCAGCAGGTCGTTGGCCAACTGCGCCACGCGAGGTCCCGCCGCGTCCATCTCCAATGCCTGGACTCCCTCGCGGCCCAGCGCCCTGCCGAGGAACCGCCACTCGGCCAGGTCGCGCTCCATCGGCTGCATCTTGGCCATGAGCACCTCGGCGTGCACCCTCGACTTCTCCGCCTGCTCCAACTGCGCCTCGAGCCGTGCGACTTGGCGGTCGGCTTCCTTGGCCGAGTCGGTGGCGATGGACAGCGCCTCCTTGGCGAGCGCCGCAACCTTCTCCACGCAGAGCAGGTCGTCCGCGTTGAACTTCGGCACTGCGTCCTTCGCCGTCGCGACGTCCTTCTCCGCGGCCTCGGCCGTCGCCTGTGCCGCCTCCAACTTGCCGCGCAGGGTCGCGGCCTCGGACTCGGCCTGTTCGAGCAGCGGCAGTCGGTTGAGGCCACGCATCATGGCCATCTTGTCAGCGAGGGCGTCCCACAGCGCCCGCGCGTCCTTCGCCGCGTAGTTCACGCTGACCAACTCGTTGTCCAACACATCGCCCGTCGCTGCGGCGTCGGCCAACTGCTTCTCTGCCGCCTCCAGCCCTGATCGCAGGACGCCGGCCTCGGCCTCGGCGCGGGCCAGGTCCGCAGAGTGGTCCACCGCGCGCAGTTTGTCGTGCTCGGCGCGCAGGCGGCGGTAGTCGGCGCGCAGGTGCTCGGCGCGATCACGGGCCTCGCGGTGGACGCTGGCGGCCATGATCCAGGACCTCGACGCCTCGTCGGCCGCCGTCCGGGCCGCGTCCCTCTCGTCCAGCCGGGCCTTCGACCCGTCCGCGATGTCCTTCAGCGCCATTCGGGCCTCGGCGATGGACCGGAAGTGCCCGGACAGCGCCGGGCACCCTGCGCGGGCCGCGTCGTCCAGGGTTCCGGCGCACGGGACGCCGGAGGTGGACTTCTCGGCCGACTCGATGGCCCTGGCCGCGCGGTCCTGCGCCTTCGCCGCGTCGCCGACCGCACGCTCGGCGTCCAGGAACGCGACCTCCGCCGTCCCGTTGGTCGCCGCGGCCCGCGCTGCGGCCTCTCCTGCCTCGCGCTCTGCCTTCGCAGCCGCCTCGCCCTCGATGCGCAGCCGCTCGAGTTCGGCGTCCGACGACGACAGCATGGCGGCATGGGCGCGGATGGCGGGGGCGTCCCCCAGGACGGCTTCGAGGGCTGACAACTTCGCGCGCAACTCGCGGACCTGCGCCTCGGCCGCCGTGCGTCGGCTCCTGGCTTCGGCCGCCGCGGCCCCCGCGCGCTTCGCTGCGTCGTCCGCCGCCTTCACGCCGGCGGCCAGCCCGGCGAGTTCGGCCTCGGCCGCGCGGATGGCCTCGGCGTGCGCGCGGATCGCGGGGGCCTCGCGCAGCAGCGGCTCCAGCGACCGGACGCGGACGTCGAGCAGCACGAGCGCGGACGCCGCCTCGTCGTACCGCTCCTGCGCCTTCTGCGCCGCCGTCTCCAGCCGCCCATGCTCCGAGGCCTCGGCCGTCGTCCGCTGCTCGTCGGCGGCCGCCTTGCGCAGGTTCTCCTGCGCCTCGATCACCGCCTCGGCCCACCGCCCGGCATCGCGCCTAGTGCCCTCGACCTCCGACCTGAGCACCACCACGTCGATGAGCGACCCGCGCACGGCTTCCAGCGCCGCCTCCGTCGCCGCCATCTGCTTCGCGACGTCGTCGGCGTGCTTCCTGGCACAAGCGGCGAGTATCTCAAACCGCTCGAGTCCGAGCAACTTCGCGAAGAGCGCCCGTCGGTCCGCGCGCTCCATCTTCAGCAGCGTGCCCTCGCCGGTCTGGCAGCTGAACGCGGCGGCCAAGTACACGGACAGCGGCGGAAAACGCGAGCGGATGGCCGCGTCGTAGGACGTCACTTTCGGCCCGACGATGGCCTTCCCGTCGCCGTCGAGCAGGACGGCCTCAGACTTGCCCGACACGTTGTCCATGTCGAGTCTCGCGACGAACTCCCCGTCGTGCTCGCCGACGACCTCGATCTGCGCGTCCCGCGCCGTCGCGAGGTTCGCGACGGGGCCCCGCGACGGAGCGTAGCGGTAGAGGCAGCCGGGAATACTCTCGATGAGCGTTGTTTTTCCCGCACCATTTTTCGCGCTGAGGACAATCAGGCCTGGGCCGATCACGTCGAGGTCGATCTCGGATGGCGTGCGGTACGGACCGACGTGCTGCAGCCGGATCCTGCGGATCCTCACGGCCCGACCTCCGTCTCCAACGCCACCAACTTCTCCACCGCGCCCGCCGGCACCTCGAGGCCCGCCGTCCTCGCCCACGCCGCGACCTTCTCCCCAGTCGTCCTCGCCGACGAAATCTCGGCGCACCGCGTCCTCTGCACCATGAGCGGCTGCGGGTCGACGACCACGGAGAACGCACCGCTCCTCAGCATCTCGCGCCGATGCTGCTCGGCCAGACCCATCGCGGTCTCGCGGTGTTCGGGCGCGAAGTGGGCGCGGAGCCTGACCTCAGCGTCGGCGACATCGGTCGGTGCCTCGCCGCGCTCGTCCAATTCGGCGTTCAGGTAGACGAGCGATGCGCCGCCGCCGTCCTCCGGCGTGTCGAACTCGAGGTCTGCCTCGACGAGGAGCATGCGGCGGGCTGGCACGTCCCACGGCTCGACGCGCCAGCGGTCGCCTTTCCACTCCCACAGCAGGCCGCCCTTGCCCCCTGTGGCCTCTCCGAACGTGGTCCTGAACGGCGCGCCGGCGTACCAGACGGGCCTCCCGTCTCTGCTGCGCATCTGTTGCCGCAGATGGATGTGTCCAAGCGCCGCGCCAGCTGCTCCGCACTCGAGCAGTTCATCCGCGGGGAACCCAATCTCGTTCCCGGACGCGACGGGCTGCCCGCTGTCGACACTAGCTCCCAGGACCTGGAGATGGGACACCAGAAGCGACGGCATCCCGGGCTGGAGCCCAGGGTCGGCCCGGAACCCTCGCAGGATGTCGATCAGGGCCGCTCTGGTGCCGTCTCGGCGGTCCGCAATGGACGCCGATGGGCCCATGGACGCGGCGACCCGGCCGAGGTCGGGCCACGGAAGGAACGCGAAGACAACGCCGCCTCCCGCTGTGACCTCGGGTTCCGTGACGATGCGGACATTGTGGTAGAAGCGGTTGAAGAGGCGCTGGTCGATCAGGTGGTCGTGGTTTCCGCGGATCGCGAACACCATCGACGCGTCCCCCGCGATCAGGCCGAGCCAGTCGGCGAGGTACTCGCGGTCGTCCGGTGTCGACAGGCGGTCGAAGACGTCGCCGGAAATGATGATCGCGTCAGGCCGTTCGTCCGCCGCGTGCTCTGCGATCCAGTCGAGAATCCGGCGGCACTCGCCGGATCTCGGGCCGCGGAGCAGGAGGTGGAGATCCGCGAGATGCAGGACCCTCATCGAGCCCTCCATCAGAACGGCGTGGACCCGTCGTCGACGTGGTTCCTGATCGCCTCCTCCTCGCGATACGCCTTCCACGCTCGCAACGCCACGAGGTTCGCGTTCGCCTCGTCGACCCGCTTGACCTTGCCTGCGTGGAGGGCTCGCTCGGTGCGCTCGATCTTCTCGATGATGGCGTCGAGCGACAGCGACGAGGCCTGCACCATCGTCCACTTGCCGTCCGCGCCCTTCGTGCCGAGTACCTTGGCGTCGGGGGGCGGCTCGGTCGGCTTCGCGGACCCCGGATCATGCACCTCGCCGGTCTCCGGGTCGTAGCCGTCGTCATCGGGCTCCGGTGCCTCGTCCTTCGGCGCGGCTAACCGGGGGACGGGCTGCCGTGGCGGCGCCGACTGGAGCGCGGGACGGCGGCCTCCGTACAACGCGGCGCTCGATCCGAGCGCCCGATCCGCAATCATCAGCGCGACCTGCCGCCGGACCTCCGGGTCCTCGTGCCGGCCCGTGAACTGGAGCCGGACGACGGCGAAGCCCTTCGCGATGTCCGCGGCGGTGTAGTTCGCGCGGATGCCGAAGGCCTTGCGGATGAGGCGGTTCCACGATTTCGCCTCAGCGAGGCTCAGGAGGTGCTGCCTCGCCTGGAGGATCTGCGCCCACGGATCGCGCGGGTCGGACCTCCCGTCGCGGTCCTTGTGCGCCTTGGCGATGCGCGCGATCTCCCGGGCGTCGTCGCCCCACTTCTCCTCCGGCACGCCCTTCTCTGCGCGGAGGTCGATGCGCTTGGAGGCGCTGACCACGCGCTCCGTCCCGTCGAGCTGCTTCACGGTGCCCACCGACTGGAACTCGACGACGTGCGGGTCCGTCCCGTCGTCGACGCGGCCCGAAAGGTGGGGCATGGACTGGATCCCGCCAGCGGCCGCGATGCGGTCGAGCGCGCTCTTCGCGACCCCGACGCCGCCTCCGGCGATCCCGTAGGTCTCGGCCTTTGGCTCCACGAAGACGAAGGCCACTGCCGCGCTGTGGAGCACGGGCAGGCGACCGCCGATGGCACCGCCCGGCACCAGGACGTTGTACCGCTTCTGCATCTCGCGGATCGTGTCGGCCAGTTGCTCGACCGACTCGAACACGCCGCCCGTCTCCGGGCGCATCAGGGCATCGCTCTTCCGTTCCTCGCTCATCACCGTCCCTCCATGGTCGCCCCGGACACGCCGGCGGCGTCCTCAACTACCAAGCACCGATCATCTTCCCGCCGAGCCACGCCGCAGCGGTGAGCGCCGCCAGCCCGACGCCGACGTACGCCGCGAGCGGCGCCCACCGCTTCATCGCCTGGTCGCGGAGGTCGATGCGCGCCCGCTCGTCCGTCTCCCACTCCTCGAGCACGTCGCGCGCGACCTCCCACAGCCGCTTCTCGGGCTCGTGGGGAAAGAACTTCGTGTCGAGCCACTCATCGTTCGCCACGAGGTACTTCTGGAGCACCTCCTTCTCGGCGTTCATGCTCTGCTCCATCTGCTCGCTCAGGCGCTGGAGGATCAGGCGGTTCTGCTCGAACTGTTCCTCGGTCTCCGGGTACTCGATCAGCTTCGGGTCGGCCGGGTAGTTCTGGGCCGACGGGAACGGCGGCGCGCCCTCGCACCGCGCCGGCTTCGGGCCGGGTGCCGGGGGCCGGCGCATCAGCGCCGCCCGCGCCCGGTACTCCTTCTCCATCGCCTTGCACGCGGTCCGCAGCGCGTCCCGCCCCCGCTCCCGGTCCTCCGACTTCTCGCCCGGGGTCTGGACGAACTTCGGCATGATGCCCCACACCTTCGCCACTTCGAATGCCGTCTTCATGATCGGGATGAACTTCATCTTCCGCTCCTTCCACGCCGCGCATCGCGGCATCCACCTCGTCGAGCCGGCCCCGGAGCCAGTCCCGGGCGTCGGCAAGTCCGAGTCGTACCTGCAGGAACTTCGTCTCGTCGCGGCGGTGGGCCGACACGTAGACGGCCAGCACCTTCTCGCCGCCGAACTCCTCAATCCTGCCCCAAATCTCCGGATCGGACCACCCTCGACCGCGTCCGCGGCCGCGCTCGTCGAGCACGACCGTGAAACTCTTGCGCTCGACGATCCGTCCGACCATCCGGTGCCCTCGCTCCCTCTGCTGCCGCTAGTCCCGCTGCGGACCCGGCGTCCACTTCGGGCGCGCGTCGGACTCCGCGACGTTCTCGCCGCCGCCGTCGGCGGGATTCGTCGGGGCGTCGGCGGGCGTCCCCCACCCCTGCGCCTGCGCCGCCTGCTGTGCCTGCGCCGCCTGTGCATTCGCCGCCCGCTGCCGCTGCTGGATGCGGTAGTTCGACACCCACCGCGCGGCGGCGGTTGCCGCGCCGGTCGCCATCAACTGCGCCGTGCCGTCCTCGAGCCCCATGCGCCGCAGGAACGGCATCGCGACCAGCCGCGTGGTCTCGGCCGTGACGTCGTCGACGGTCATCGAAATCGCGACCTGCGGCTGCCGCCCGATGCCGATCCCGACCATCACGACCCGCACGCCGCGCGCCTCGAGCGCCTGCGACAGCACGGGAAGCAGCCGGACCGGATTTTCGTCGAGCAGGGCGTTGACCGCCTGGACCAAGTTCGTCTCGTTCACGGTTTCGGACACGTCTTCACCTCCAGGTGCGGGCACATATCCCCGCAGGTCCGAGAAATCGAGAAACATGGACGTTTCCGGCGCACGGGATCAGGTGGTGGCACGAAGCGGCAGCAGGTGGCGGCATATATTCTGCCGTATTTCGCAGAAATCGGGAACCACATAGGAATCTGCCGCCCATGCTCATGGCCTGACCTTCGACGTCTTGCGCCGCCGATTATTCCTTGCGGCCTTCGCGTCGTGCTCCGCGCGCCCGATTTTCCAGCCGGCGTACATCGGCACGAGGTGCGGCGCGCGGACCGGGAACCTCCGGCCCGATAGGCCGAGTCTGTAGCCGCGCCGGAACGCCTTCACCGACTCGTGGTCGGTCTTCGGTATCCACGCGGGAATTCGCAATTTCGTTCCCATCCGGTCTTCGAAGCCTCCCGATCCCTTCTGCCCCTCCCGGCGTCGGCGAGTTCGCCGAGCCGATTTTCGCACGACAGTTCGACGAGCCGCCTCGTCGCGCCGTCGAGCGCCTGCTTCAGATCGCGAGCCATCGGTTCTTTCTCCCCCTGCTCGCCGCCGACTCGACGGCGAGCGTCGGATCTCCCGGAACCCTCGGCACGAGCCTCCACCGGAACCCGAAGACGGCGCAGCCCGTCGGATCCAGTCCACGCTTGAGGACCGAGTTGGCGACCATCTCGAAGTCCAACTGGCCCCCCTGTTGGATCCGGTCCTTGTTCTCCGCGGCGATGGCATCGATCATCGACACGACATCGAAGCCGGCCGGAATCGTCCTGAGCAATCTTTCGTACACGGCGACCTCCAGCCAGTCGCGCAGTTTCTCGTCGACCGGGCCGTACTGCGGGTCGGGCTCCGGCTCAACGATGAGGCGCAGCGCGTCGCCGAGCGGCGGGGCTTCGTCGGTCATCGCTTCGCCGCCTTCCGGCTCCCATGGCGGTGGTCGTCCCGGACCGGGTGCTTCGCGACGTGCCTGCGGAGGTCGTCCTTGGAGAAGTACCGGGCGCGCTCGCCCTGAACGGTACGTACCTCCGTCGGCTTGATCAGCCCCTTCGCGATGCGCTCGCGAAACGCCGAGCGCGAGATGACGATGTAGTCGGCCGCCTGGTTGGTCGGGAGCAGGTCGTCACTGCTACGTGCCACCCGAATTTGGTGAGAGCCAGCCTTGGGCAAACGTGGGCCTCGCAAGGCTTCCATGAGGACGATCGCCTTGGCCGTGCCTCTCGCAGCAGCCGTCTTCTTGATATGCTCACGCCGCTTCCCGGAGAAGCGGCGCAGGAGCCCGAGGTAGCGCCCCTGCACCTTCAGCGCGGCCCGGCGCTTCGGGGTCAGCGTGGTGTTCCGGCGCTTCGTCGGGCGGCCCGGCGAGACCTTCCGATACGACACGGAGTCCCCATCGTCCACCTCCACCCACCCAGTCGTGACGTCCGCGAGGCTCGCTCGGAGCACCTCGGACACGATCTGCCCCGCGAACTCCCGCACCAACCCGTCGAACTGTTCCCTCGGGCTCATCGCTTGCCTCCCTTCGCTCCAGCGCGCACCTGCCGCATGCCGAGCACCGTCAGCGGCTTCCCGTCAACCTGCTCGACGGCGACCTCGACGCCGAACTTTCCGAACTTGCCCCGGCCGTCCGCGGGAACCGACGCCACGGCAAACGGCACGACGTGCAGCCGCCGGACGCCGACCGTCTTCTCGAGATACCTGTCGGCGGTCCCGGCACCCACGGCCTCGAGCGCCCGCGCCTCAAGCAGCAGATCCAGCGCCTCGCCGCCGCCCGCCACGCCGCACATCCTGGATCCGCGTCCCTCCGGCCTGGATCCCCGGACGACGTAGATCGGGTACGCCTCGTTGTCGCCCGTCTCCGTCACCCACCATCCCTCGCCAACCGTCAGAAACTCGGCCATCCCGTCCTCCAGAGCACCCGTTCTACCGCACCCGGCGCGCCTCGTCAAGTAATCAGATCGACTTTCCCTACTGGCCCATGGGCGTTCAAGGGAGAACCGTGTACTTCATCCAATCTTCCATGCGACGCTTCACCCACTTCGAAAGGACGGCCTGTGCCTTACCGAGACAGCTGCCGCAGAGGTTGAGCCTGATCGACTGCAGCCGAACGTGA